>Ga0154717_1074_pt2 | contig 15018 bp, 15 predicted proteins | sample Rifle2008BG16ft_FD_105725 | JGI IMG/M metagenome (GOLD analysis project Ga0154717, IMG submission 105725) | Betaproteobacteria bacterium RBG_16_64_18
CAGGCGATCCACCGCGATAATCTCGATTCCATCGATCGGCTGTTTCGGCGCGTTGGCCTTGGGAACGATTGCCTGCGTAAATCCCAGCTTCACCGCCTCGCGCAGCCTATCCTGGCCGCGCGGGGCGGGACGCACCTCGCCCGCGAGCCCGACCTCGCCGAACACGACCAGCTTTTTCGGCAGCGGCTTGTCGCGCAGGGACGATACGACCGCCAGCAGCACCGCAAGATCGGCGGCGGGTTCGCTGATGCGCACCCCGCCCACCGCGTTCACGAACACGTCCTGATCAAAGCACGGTATTCCCGCATGCCGGTGAAGCACCGCCAGAAGCATCGCAAGCCGGTTCTGCTCCAGCCCTACGGAAAGCCTGCGCGGGCTCGGTGCATGGGCCTCGTCGACGAGCGCCTGGATTTCGACCAGCAGCGGCCGCGAACCCTCCTGCGCGACCAGGATGCACGACCCCGGGGCCTCGCCGGTGTGTCCGGAAAGGAAGATCGCGGAAGGATTGGTCACGCCCTTGAGGCCGCGGTCGGTCATGGCGAAGACGCCGAGTTCGTTGACCGCGCCGAAGCGGTTCTTGAAGGCGCGGATGAGGCGGAAGCTCTGGTGGGTATCGCCCTCGAAATACAGGACGGTATCGACGATATGCTCGAGCACGCGCGGTCCGGCCAGCGTCCCTTCCTTGGTAACGTGCCCGATCAACACGACGATGGTCCCGGTCTGCTTGGCGAAGCGCGCCAGATGCGCCGCGCATTCGCGCACCTGCGCGACCGAGCCGGGCGCGGAAGTGAGATTCTCCGAGTACAGCGTCTGGATGGAATCGATCACCGCGATGTCGGGCCGTGCCGCCTCGAGTGTGGCGACGATTTTCTCCAACTGGATCTCGGCAAGCAGTTCCAGCCCGCCTGAATCCAAGCCGAGTCGCCGCGCCCGCAGCGCAACCTGCTCGGCCGATTCCTCGCCGCTCACGTAGACCGCTCTGGACGAGACGCCCATGTGGGTGAGCGCCTGCAGAAGCAGCGTGGACTTGCCCACGCCGGGATCGCCGCCGATCAATACGACCTGACCGGCGACCAGTCCGCCTCCCAAGACCCGGTCGAATTCCGCGATGCCAGTCGGCATAGGCCGCGAGTCCTTAGCGCGAACGTCGGACAGCAACTGCAGCGTCGCAGCCTTGTTGGTGCCGGAAAAGCGGTTGCGTGGCTCAGCTTCGGCAAGCGTTTCGACGAGCGTGTTCCAAGCGCTGCAGCCCGGGCATTGTCCCTGCCATTTCGGGGAGTTGCCGCCGCATTCGTTGCAGGTATAGATTGACTTCGCCTTGGCCATCATTCGACCTCGATGACCGGGACCCGGGCCGCCAGCGCGCAGAGCAACTCATAGCTCACGGTGCCGGAGGCGGCCGCCACCTCGTCCGCTGACAGTCCTTCGCCCCACAGCGTGACTTCGGTGCCGACTCCAGCATCTGGAATTCCGCTCAAATCCGCGCAAAGCATGTCCATCGACACCCGGCCCAGGGTGCGGGTGCGTTTCCCGCCGACCAAGATCGGCGTGCCGCGATCGTTGAATCCGGGCGCATGGCGCGGATACCCGTCGGCGTACCCGCAGGCGACGACGCCCACGCGCATGGGCGCCGTTGCGGTGAAGGTGCCGCCATAGCCAACTCTGTCGCCAGCACGCAATTCCTGCACCGCGAGCAGCCGACTCTTGAGCGTCATTGCCGGCTTGAGTCCGATCGCCTCTGCGGTCTCGTTCGGGAAGGGCGAGCAGCCGTACAGCATGATGCCGGGTCTGACCCAGTCGGCGCGCGTCTCCGGGTAGCGCAGCAATGCGGCCGAATTCGCCAGGCTTCGCGGAAAGTCCCCGATCCCGGTCGCCTCAAGCCGCCGCATCTGCTCTGCGACGCCCCCCGGGCCGTCGGCGTCCGCGAAGTGCGTCATCACCGTAATGGACCCGACATTCGGGCAGGCACGCAGCCGCCCGAGCGCGGCGGACGCATCCCCGGCGCTGAAGCCCAGCCGGTTCATGCCAGTATTGATTTTGAGATAGACATCGACCCGCTTGATCAGTGGTTCGGTCTCCAGCATGCGCACCTGTGCCGCGTCGTGGACCACCGCGGTCAAACTGTGCGCGGAAATGACCTGCAGGTCATCGACGCCGAAGAATCCCCCGATGAGCAGCAGTGGTCTGTGGATGCCTGAATCACGCATGTGGACGCCCGTGTCCAGTTCGAGCAGGGCGAAGCCGTCTGCACCGTCGAGCGCGGCGACCGTGCGCAACAGTCCATGGCCATAGGCGTTCGCTTTGACCACCGCCCAGATCCGTGCTCCGCCCGCGTGACGCTTGGCCACATCCAGATTGTGGCGCAGCGCCTGACGGCTGATGGTTGCCGAAATCGGTCTCATGCCCGCCGCACCTGCCGTAGGCCTAGCAACCCATTTTGGCGAGTTTGCCCTTGGCGAACTCGATGAACGAATTCACCAGCCGCGAGCGGAATTTCTCCTTCGGGTAGACCAGCGACAGAGTCCGCGTGAGGCGCGGCTCCAGGGCAATCGCCACCAACTCGCCGAGCTTGCGCTCCTTTTCCACGGCGATGCGCGGCATGATCGCAAAACCGAGGCCGGCGGCCACGACACCCTTCAGGGCCTCCGGACTGCCCAGTTCCATCTCCACCTTCAGATCCTCCGGACGGATGCCCGCCTTGTGGAAATACAGATCCGTGAACTCGCGCGTGCCGGACCCGGCCTCGCGGCTGATATACGGATGTTGCAGCAGCTGCTTGGGCGAAACCTGCTTCTGCCCGGCCAGGCCGTGCCGCGGCGATACGATGACGATGAGTTCGTCTTCGCAACATGCCTCGGTGAGCAGGGCCGGCAGGCGCGACGGCGCCTCGATGAGGCCTACGTCGAGCGTGTACTCCGCGACACGGCTTTCGATCGTTCCGGAGTTGGCCACATACAGTTTCGCCTGCACCTGGGGATATTGCGCCTTGAATTCACCCAGTATCGGCGGCAGCATGCATTCGGCAGCAGTCGTGCTCGCGCCGATCAGCAGCGGTCCGGAGAGCCGCCCTGTCATCTCCTTCAGCCGCGTCTCGAGCTCCGCCGAAAGCGCAAGAATGCGCTCGGCATACTCGAGCACCACATCCCCGGCCGGCGTCAGCGAGATTCTTCCGTGGCCGCGTTCGAACAGGCGAGTGTTGTAGTACTCCTCGAGCTGCTTGATCTGAAAGGTGACTGCAGGCTGCGTCATGAACAGCACCTCGGCCGCCCTGGTGAAGCTCATCTGCTTGGCCACCGCGTGGAATACCTGCAATCGCCTGTCGGCCATGAACGTGCTCGCCGTGAGAGTCGGTGCGGATCCGCGGATCCAGAGTGTCTATTCAACCATAAGGGACGCAGACCCGCCAGCTTATGACCACCGGGACCAGTTCGTTCCGGGCGCACAACCCGGTACGCTGCATGGTATAAAGCACGCTCCCCGACCGACCCAAGGCGGAAAATCCCCGGTTTTCCAGCTAGATGACGCGCAGTTTCTACACCATCATGGCGGCGCAGTTCTTCTCCTCGCTCGCCGACAATGCGCTGCTGATCGCTGCTATCGCACTACTGGCGCAGCTCTCGGGTCCGGCGTGGATGACGCCGCTGCTCAAGTTCTTTTTCACCGTTTCCTACGTCGTGCTCGCCCCGTTCGTGGGCGCATTCGCCGATGCGATGCCCAAGGGCAAGGTGATGTACGTCACCAACCTGCTGAAAATCGTCGGCTGCCTCATGATGCTGTTCTATGAATGGATTTCGCTGCTTCTGGTCCTGACCCCGCTGCCCAGACTGCCGGAATACGTCACGGTGCTGCTGGCTTATTCGGTCGTAGGCCTGGGCGCGGCCGCGTACTCGCCCGCCAAGTACGGCATCCTCACCGAGCTGCTGCCGCCCAAGCGGCTCGTCGTCGCCAACGGCTGGATCGAGGGGCTCACTGTCACCTCCATCATCCTTGGCGTGCTGCTCGGAGGCGCACTGATCAACCCGAAGGTGGCAAGAGAACTGCTCTCGATGGACCTCATCCCCAGCATCGACATCGGCATCGACACGCCTGCGGAGGCCGCGATCATTGTGATTAGCCTGTTGTACGTGATTGCCGCCGTGTTCAACCTGTTCATCCCCGACACGGGGGCTCGCTACCGGCCCCAGCACGTCAATCCGGTGCTGCTGGTCGCCGACTTCTGGGTCTGCTTCAGGACCCTGTGGCGGGACAAGCTGGGACAGATCACGCTTGCCGTCACGACGCTTTTCTGGGGTGCCGGCGCCACGCTGCAGTTCCTCGTGCTCGACTGGGCGGAACGACACCTCCATCTGCCCCTGTCCCAGGGCGCCATCCTTCAGGGCGTGACAGCGGTGGGCATCGCGCTTGGCGCGGTGCTTGCGGCACGGTTCATCCCTCTGAGGAAATCCTTTTCGATCCTCCCGGTCGGCGTGGCGATGGGATTCACGGTGATGCTCATGGCACTGGTATCGGCCATGCCCATGGTGTACCTGCTGCTGATCCTCGTCGGCGCGATGGCGGGTTTTTTCGTCGTGCCGATGAATGCCGTCCTCCAGCACCGCGGCCACGTGCTGCTGTCCGCAGGCCACTCGATCGCGGTGCAGAACTTCAACGAAAACATCTCGATCCTGGTGATGCTGGCGCTGTACTCCGGCATGGTCGGGACCCGGATGCCCGTCAACGCCATCATCGTGATCTTCGGTTCGTTCGTCGCGATCACGATGCTGGCGGTAATTCAGTTTCATCGCCGCAATCAGCACAAGGAAGACTCTCTACACCTGATCGGAATCGAGAAGCACTGAAAGGCCGCCTCCAGGCGCTAGAGCACCACCGGCGTGTCGGGCAGTTCGTTGGAATTGGCGCCGGAAGCGGGAAAATGACTGGCCAGCAGCGCGGTCACCTCGTCGATCGCGGCCAGCGCGCCCTGCTCGAACTGCCCGCCGCGGAATGCGGCTTCCATCCGCCTGCAGATTCCGTCCCAACTCGCCTGGGCGACTCTCGCGTTGATGCCGCGGTCGGCGACGATCTCGATGGTGCGGTCGACAAGCTGCACATAGATCAGCACGCCGCTGTCGTGTTCGGTGTCCCAGACGCGCAACTGCGAAAACAGTTCGATCGCCCGCCCGCGCGGGCTCTGGCCGCGCCACAGCGACGCGAGCGGGAGCCCAGCCTCGGCGGCAAAGCGCAGTTCGCCGTCGTGCTTGCGCTCCGAACTGCCGATCGCGGATTCAATCCTTCCCAGCACCGATGCCGGAAACGGGCGCAATGCAACCCAGTGCGGCACTAGCAGATGTCTGGCGATGCGTCCGGGTGTCATTCCCCCTCCTCTACCATCTGCCCGAGGCACCGCCGCCGCCAAAACCGCCACCGCCGCCGGAGAATCCGCCTCCGGAGGAACCGCCGCCCGACCAGCCTCCGCTGCCCCACCCCCCGCTGCCCCGGCCGCCGTACCGCAGACCGCTCGCGCCCGACGCCAGCGCGATGAGGAACGCGACGATCGCAGCAAGGGCGGCTGCAAGCAGCGCGGATGTGACGACCCAGGCCGCAATTCCCACGATGCCGCCGGTTGCGGCGGCGCCGGCCATCCGCCCGAACAGCTTCGACAAGAAGGCGCCCAGAACAACCGTTGCCACCAGCAGCGGGGCGAAAAGTGCTCCCGCATCATTGTCCGAGGAGGCGCCCGCCGCCCGGCGATTCGGCGACGGCAGCGGCTCGCCGTCGATGAGTCTGATCAGTGCGGCAATACCGTCGGCAATGCCGGCATTGAAATCACCGTTCAGGAAATGCGGCGCGATCACCTCGCGGATGACGCGCTTGGCGACCACATCGGGAATGGGGCCCTCGAGCCCGCGGCCTATCTCGATGCGAAGCTTGTGATCGTCCTTCGCGATGACCAGGATGACGCCGTCGTCGACGCGCGCGCGTCCGATTTTCCACGCCTCGGCGACCCGGATCGAGTACTGCTCGATCGATTCCGGCTTGGTGCTGGCCAGCAGCAGTACAGCGATCTGGCTGCCCTTCTTTTGCTCGAAAGCGGCAAGCGTCGCATCCAGCGTCTGGCGCTGCGCCTGGGTGAGCGTGCCGGTGAGGTCGGTGACGCGCGCCTTCAGCTGCGGGACCGGCACCTCGGCGGCGGCGCAGGCGGCCGCAATCAACCCCAGGGCGAGCCCCAAGACCAGCGCTGCCGCCCTCAACGCCGTGGCAGCGCTCGCGCGCAACTCGGGCCGCCGGCGCAGCGTCATGCGAGCTTACTGTTTCGCTGGTGCGGCTGACTTGCTGAAATCCACCGCCGGCGGGACGGCGATCGCCTTTTCGTCCTCGACCGTGAAGTTCGCCTTCACCTGATAACCGAACACCATCGCCGTCAGATTGACCGGAAACTGGCGCACGAGCACGTTGTATTCCTGCACCGACTTGATGTAACGGTTGCGGGCCACGGCGATCCGGTTTTCCGTGCCCTCCAATTGCGCCTGCAGGTCCCGGAAATTCTGGTCTGACTTGAGTTGCGGATAGTTTTCGGCGACGACCAGCAGCCTGGACAGAGCGCTGGTCATGCCGGCCTGTGCATCCTGAAAGCGCTTGAACGCCGCCGGGTCGTTGATCAGTTCCGGCGTGGCCTGGATGGCGCCCACTCGCGAACGCGCCTCGGTCACCTGGATGAACACCTGCTGCTCCTGGGTCGCGAAGGCCTTAACCGTATTGACCAGATTGGGAATCAGGTCGGCGCGGCGCTTGTACTGGTTGAGCACCTCGGACCAGGCGGACTTGGTCGCCTCGTCGGTGCGCTGGATGTCGTTGTAGCCGCAGCCCGAGAGCCCAAGCAGGGCGGCGATCAAAACCAGGATAGTCCGCATGATTGCTGTCTCCGTGAGAATCGCTGCAACTGTATCTGGGGGCACGGCGAACCCATTACAAGCCTGCCATGGTCCGCCTGGCGAAGCACAGGTCCTCCCAGGCTTTCGCTTTCTCCGTCAGGCTTCTCAGAAGATACGCCGGATGATAGCTGACAATCAGCGGCACGCCCTGATACCGATGCAGCTTGCCGCGCAGGCTTGCAATGGTGGCATCGGTCTCGAGCAGCGCCTGCACGGCGAAGCGCCCCATCGCTATGATGAGCTTGGGACGGATGAGATCGATCTGGCGTTGAAGGTGCGGGGCGCACTGCGCCACCTCCGAGGTATTGGGGTTGCGGTTTCCTGGCGGCCTGCACTTGAGCACGTTGGCGATATAGACGTTGTCGCCGCGTTTCAGTCCGACCGAGGCGAGCATGTTATCGAGCAACCTTCCGCCCTGGCCGACGAAGGGTTCGCCGCGCGCGTCCTCTTCCGCGCCGGGGGCCTCGCCGATGATCAACCAGTCGGCCTGTTGATCGCCGACGCCGAATACCGTGTTGGTGCGCGTCTTCGCCAATGGACATGCTTGGCACGTCGCGACTGCGGCAGTGAGTTCGGCCCACTCCATGCGCATGATTCGCGCATTGCGATCGTCCTGCATGAGCGCAGGCACCTGCGCCACCTCAGGCTGGGCAGACACCTGTGCCGAAACCTCCGCAGCGATCCGCCCCGTGGCTATGCGGGGTTGCTCCGACGCCGGCATCCCCGGAGCTGAATCCTCTCCCCGGAGCCGCCACACCGGCGAGAGGCCCATCTCGCGCAGAAACAGCGCGCGGCGCGAGGAGTCCAATCTAGAACTCCAGCGCGAGCACGAGCGCGTTTTCGCGGCCGCCCTCCGCGGGGTAATAGTCGCGGCGCACCCCGATCTGGCGAAAGCCGTGCCGCGCATACAGTTCCAGGCCGGTGGCGTTGGACGGCCGCACCTCAAGGAACAGGATATGCGCCCCGTTGTCGCGCGCGCCTCCAATCAGGTGGCGCAGCAGTCGGCTACCATGGCCGCGCCGGTGGAACGCAGAATCGATGGTCAGATTGAGCAGATGCGCCTCGCCGGCCGCAAGCATCATCACCGCGTAGCCGAGTAGCCCTTCGCCGCTGCGGCCGACCCAGCAGCTGTATCCGGCGCGAAGCGAGTCGCTGAAGTTTCCCAGCGTCCACGGAAACGCATAAATGCGCTGTTCGATCTCGATCACCGCCTCGAGATCGCCTTCGCCCATGGGCACGAATTCTTGCTGCGGCTGCAGTACGGCGCTCATCGCTCGCTCGTCTTCAACGCCACCTTGTCACGGACGTAGACAGGAATCGCAGCTTCCGGCGGCGCCCCCTCACCGCGCCCGAACCGTGGGCGCGCCAACCGCAGCACGGCTGCCGCAGTGGGGAAGGCGGCCGGCTCGACTCTGTCGAGCGTGCCGGCAAGCCGCCCGCGCAGAACCTGGCCATGCGCGGCGAAGCCGCTTCCGGAGCCGGTCCATGCCCCGCTTTCCGGAACCGGCATCTCCTGCGGCCGGCACAGCCCCGGCCCATGCGCCAGCCGCCATGTCGCGGCGGCCCGGTCCCTGCGGTAGGCCGCATGATATACCTCGCCCATTCGCGCATCGATGCAGGCTATCACTTTGTCCGCTGCCGTTTCCTCGGCCAGCGCAAGCAGCGTGCTCACCCCCAGCACCTTCAGGCCGCGCGCAAGGGCGAGTCCCTGCACCACCCCGCAGGCGATGCGCAGGCCCGTAAACGATCCCGGACCCTCGCCATAGGCGATACCCTCCAGATCGCCGAGCCCCAGTCCGGCTTCGGCCAGCAACGCGGAAATCGAGTCCAATATCATTTCGGCGTGGCGTTGGCCGGCAAGGACGTGATGCACGGTCACCGCATCGCCCCGGCCCGCGGCCAGCGACAGGAACTCCGTGGAGGTTTCGATTGCCAGCAGATTCACGTGCGGCTTGGACGATTATGCGTGCGGGGAACCAAGTGAGGATTGTAGCGGATCGCGGCTTGACGCCACCGCCGTCCTTCTCCGTGAATTTCAGTCAGAATACGCTGTTCCTCCAGATAAGAACCGGAACTTCCTAATGAAGACCTACCGGATAGCGGTGATTCCCGGCGACGGCATAGGCAGGGAAGTGGTGCCCGAAGGCCTGCGGACGCTTGAGGCGGCGGGACGCAAGTTCGGCATCGGCTTCAAGTGGGACGAATATCCCTGGAGTTGCGAATACCGAGCCAGGCACGGGCGCATGATGCCCGAGGATGCGCTGGATACGATCAGCGGCCACGACGCGATCTTCTTCGGCGCCTGCGGTTTTCCGGGTGTGCCCGACCACCTATCGCTGTGGGAAATGCTGATCCCGATGCGGCGCCAATTCGACCTCTACGTCAATCTGCGCCCGGTACGACTCATGCCGGGGATCCGATCGCCGCTGCGCGACCGCGAGGTGGGCGACATCGACTTCTGGGTGGTGCGCGAGAACACCGAGGGTGAATACTCGTCGCTCGGCGGTCGAATTTTCGATGGAACGGAGCGGGAGTTCGTCGTCCAACAGTCCACCTTCAGCCGCCATGGCGTGGACCGCATTCTGCGCTACGCGTTCGAACTGGCCCGGCGCCGCCCGAAGAAACACCTGACTTCGGCGACCAAGTCGAACGGCATCTCCATCACCATGCCCTATTGGGACGAGCGCGTGCAGGAAATGGCAAAGCAATACCCCGATGTGCGCGTCGACCAGTTCCACATCGACATACTCTCGGCCCATTTCGTGCAGCATCCGGACTGGTTCGATGTCGTGGTGGGCTCCAACCTGTTCGGGGACATCCTTTCCGACCTCGGGCCGGCGACCACCGGGACCATAGGCATCGCGCCTTCGGGCAACCTCAACCCGGAGGGCAGGCATCCCTCGCTGTTCGAACCGGTGCACGGATCGGCGCCCGACATCGCCGGCAAAGGCGTCGCCAACCCGGTCGGCCAGATCTGGTCCGGTGCGATGATGCTCGAGCACCTGGGCCACAAGGACGCGGCCGACGCAACCGTGCGCGCCATCGAAACCGTGCTGACACAGGGCCCGCGCACCCGCGACATCGGCGGCATGGCATCGACACAGGAGATGGGACAGGCCATCGCCGATGCAATCTGAAACCGCGAGTCTCGTTTGACTCAAGAATCGACAGAACTGGCGAAGCAATCGGGTATTCATATGTCTCCCGTTTTCGGCCAGTCGCACCTGTCGGGAGTTACAACTTCGCAACTGCCCGAAAACGGGAGATGATGTAAGGCAAGACAAGCCGGGCTGTTTGGTTCCGTCTTTAGCAGTTTAGGAGAATGCCCACATGAACGTCTCACAGCATGTCGAGCGGGCGGCGCGGAAGACGCCTGAACATCCCGCCATCCGCTTCGAAGGCAAGACTGTCACCTACCAGGTGCTCAACGCCTGCGCCAACGCACTCGCGGGGGTATTGCAGAAAAAGGGGGTCCGCCGCGGGGACCGCGTCGCGCTGTATATGCCCAACATCCCGGCCTTCGCGCTGGCCTACCTCGCCGTGGAGAAGGTCGGCGGCATCGCGGTATCGATCAACTCGATCTTCAAGTCGGAGGAAACCAGGTACATCCTCGAGGATTCCGGCGCCAAGATCGTATTTACCGTCGCCGATCTGATGCCCAACGTGCCGCTCGCCGAGTGTCCCTCGGTCAAGCACGTCGTCGTTTGCGAGGGCACGAGCCCCGGGACGCAATCCCTGGACGACTGGCTCAGCCTGGGCACGGCCGAGTTCAGGACCGAGAACATGCACCCGGATGATCCGGCGGCACTGCTCTACTCCTCCGGAACCACCGGATTTCCGAAGGGCGTAACCCTGTCTCACAACAACATCGTGTCCAACATCCGCACGGCGTCCAAGCATTCCGGCTACCGCGCCAGTGACCGGCTTGCGGTGTTCCTGCCGCTGTTCCACGTCTTCGCGCAGAATTACATCATGAACGGCGGCTTCGAGGCAGGCGCGACCCTGGTGCTGTTTCGCCGCTTCGTGCCCGACGTGGTGCTGCCCGCAATCAAGGGCGAAGGCATCACGATGTTCTTCGCCGTTCCGACGATCTACATAGCGCTGCTCAACGCCGGCGTTCCGAAGGCGGCCTTTGCCCCGATCCGCTATTTCTTCTCGGCGGCGGCCACCATGCCGGAGGAAATATCGCGCCGCTGGACCGACGCCTACGGCCTGCGCGTCAACGAGGGTTACGGCCTCACGGAATGTTCGCCGTTTGCCGCCTACAACCACGTGTCCGCGCACAAGTTCGGTTCGGTGGGCACGGCGGTGGATGACTTCGAGATCATGATCGTCGACGAGAACGACAAGGAGCTGCCGCGCGGCCAATGGGGCGAGATCGTCATCCGCGGTCCGGGCGTGATGAAAGGCTACTGGAACAAGCCCCGGGACACCGAATGGGCGCTGCGCGCCGGCTGGCTGCACTCGGGCGACATCGGCAGGATGGACGAGGAGAACTACGTCTACATCGTCGACCGCGTCAAGGACATGATCAACGTTTCCGGTTTCAAGGTATGGCCGGCCGAAGTGGAGAACATGCTCTACCGGCACCCCGCGGTGAAGGAGCTTGCCGTCTATGGCGTGCCCGACCCGGTCAAGGGCGAGACGGTGAGCGTGGCTATCGTGCTGAAGGAAGGCGCGAGCGTGACCGCTGAGGCCATCATCGCCTACTGCCGCGAGAAGCTCGCGGTCTACAAGGCGCCGGAGAGGGTGGAGTTCGTCAGCGAACTGCCCAAGAGCGCCACCGGCAAGATCCTGAAGCGCATTCTGCGCGACCAGGCGCCGAAGGGCGGCGCCTGACGCGCCGCCGCCGGTCCGCAGGGAATCGGGCACGCAAAGTCCTTCGAGAGCGGGACCCGCTCCCGATTCCCGGGCGGTATTGGCGTCGAGGCTGACGATGCAGTTCGTGGAAAACCCCTGGTTCTATGCCCTGGCGATTCCCGCACTCATCCTCAGCGGGATTTCGAAAGGAGGCCTGGGCGGCGGGGTCGGCGGCGTGTCCGTGCCGATGATGGCGCTGGTGATACCGCCCACACAGGCGGCTGCGATCATGTTGCCGATACTGTGCCTCATGGACCTGCCCGCGATTCATGCCTACTTCGGACGCTGGGACAAGGCCCAGATGCGGATCATCATTCCGGCCGGACTGCTCGGGATCGTGGTCGGCACCGTCACGTTTCGTTATCTGAACGATAACTGGATCCGCGTGCTGCTCGGTTTCATCGCGATTGGTTTCGTCCTGAACAGCATGCGCAAGAAAAATCCCGACGCGGCTCCGCCGACCCGGGCGAAGGGATGGTTCTGGTGCAGCATCTCCGGATACACGAGTTTCGTCGCCCATTCGGGCGGCCCGCCGCTCGCGGTCTACCTGCTGCCGCAGAAGCTGGACAAGACGGTGTTCGTCGCCACCTCGGTGATTTTCTTTTCCGTCGGCAATTACCTCAAGATCGTCCCGTACATGTGGCTGGGCCTGTTCGATACGCGCAACCTGGCGACTTCCGCAGTGCTGTTTCCGATCGGGATCGGGGGGGTGTATCTGGGCGTCTGGTTGCACCGGCGCATCAGCCAGGGACTGTTCTATCGCATCGTCTACGCGCTGCTGCTCGCTACCGGAGCCAAGCTGCTCTACGACGGACTGACCAGGCTGTAGGCACCGGCCTCGGGTGAATCGCGCGCCGGCGCCGATCTCACCGCTTTTCCTGCCCGCGCCGGCCGCGGTACAGCTCGCGGCCGTGCTGCTGAACGTCCTGCCGCAGCAGGCGACGATCCTCCGGCGTCATCCGCTCCATCGGCGGCCGCGGTCCCGCCTTACCCGCTTGCCGGGCCGGCAGCTGGCCTTGAGGTTGGCCTGCGGGGTTCCCCATCTGCTCGCCGCGCCGCCCGTAACGGTCCTGAGAATCCTGCTGTGGGAATGCCGGCCACGCTGCCAGCAGCAGAGCCCCCACGCTCACGATGGTCAACGCCCGCTTCACGCGCGCTCCCGTAGATGCTCCGATGAACCCCATGTGACGGATTCTAGTCAGCGCGGGCCAGAACGCGAAATGTCATTTGTAAATATTTGTTTCCCCGATCCCGATCGCAACCAATGCTTACCCTTTGCTTGGAGCCCGCGGCGTCCGCAGCTAATATGGGCCCCTATGCCGGAAACCAGGACCAGGATTCTCGTCGTCGACGACGACCTGCGGCTGCGCGACCTGCTGCAGCGCTATCTCGCCGAGCAGGGATTCGCCGTCTCGACGGTATCCGACGCTTCGGGCATGGACCGGCTCGTATCGCGGGAGCGCTACGACCTGCTGGTGCTCGATCTCATGCTTCCCGGCGAGGACGGCCTGTCGATATGCCGCCGGCTGCGCGGCACGAAAAACGGCATTCCGATCATCATGCTCACCGCCAAGGGCGAGGACGTGGACCGCATCGTCGGGCTGGAAATGGGTGCCGACGACTACCTGTCCAAGCCGTTCAACCCGCGCGAGCTGGTGGCGCGCATCCATGCGGTGCTGCGGCGCCGCGAGGCGCCGTCTCCCCCCGGTGCACCGTCGAGCAGCGACGAATCCGTGTCCTTCGGCAACATGACCGTGGACCTCGCCACCCGCACGCTGGTCAAGAACGGCGCGCCGATCTCCCTCACAACCGGCGAATTCGCGCTGCTCAAGGTCCTGGTGACGCATCCGCGCGTGCCGCTGTCACGGGACAAGCTGATGGAACTTGCCCGCGGCCGGGAGTACGAGGTCTTCGATCGATCCATCGACGTGCAGGTATCGCGGCTGCGCAAGATGATCGAGAAAGACCCTGCTCACCCGGCGTATATACAGACCGTGTGGGGGTTCGGCTATGTCTTCGTTCCCGCCGGGGAAAAGCACGCCGGATGACGCTCTGGCCACGTTCGCTGCTGTGGCGCACGTTCGCGCTGCTCGCGCTGCTCGTGCTCGCCACCACCGCGGGATGGTTCTTCATTTTCCGGGCCTATGAGGTCGAGCCGCGCGCGCGACAGCTCGCGCAGAACCTGGCCAGCGTCGTCAACCTCACCCGCGCCGCGCTGATCACGGCCGAAGCGGCCAAGCGCCGCCAACTGCTGATCGAGTTGTCGGATCGCGAGGGCATCCAGGTCTATCCCGCGGAGCCGGGCGAAACCATCGCGCCGCCCGCGGACCGGCGGGTGCTGCAACTGGTCGGCGAAGCCTTGCGGGCACAGCTCGGCCCTCAGACGCGGCTGGCCTCCGCGCGCGACGGACAGCCCGGGCTGTGGGTGAGTTTTCGCATCGACGACGACGAGTACTGGGTGCGCGTGCCGCGCGAGCGCATGGAGCGGCGCTTTGCGCTGCGCTGGATCGGATGGGGATCGCTCGCGCTCGCGCTGTCCCTGCTTGCGGCGTATTTCATCGTCCGCCGCCTGGGGCACCGGCTGCGCGCACTCACCGCGGCGGCGGCAGAAATCGGCAAGGGCAAGCGCCCCGCACCGCTCGCCGAAACCGGCCCGGCGGAGATCGCCACGCTCGCGCACGCCTTCAACCAGATGTCGCAGGACCTATCGCGGCTGGACGAGGACCGCGCGCTGGTTCTGGCCGGCGTCTCGCACGATCTGCGCACGCCGCTCGCGCGCCTGCGCCTGGGCATCGAGATGAGCGGGGGCGACGCGCAGATGAAGGAAGGCATGACCGCGGACATCGAGGAGATGGACCGCATCGTCGGCCAGTTCCTCGACTTTGCGCGCACCGACGGCGGCGAGTCCCTGGAGAACATCAACCTGGCCACCGTCGCTGCGGAAATCGTCGAGCGCTTCCGCAAGCTGGGACATGCGGTCGAGGAAGAACTGCAGCCGGTTCCCGACGCGCCGCTTCGGCCCATGGCCCTGCGGCGCGCGATCACCAACCTGCTCGACAACGCGCTGCGATACGGCGAAACGGGCGTCGCGGTGCGCGCCCGCATGGACGGCGCGATGCTGGTTCTGGAGGTGCTCGATCGGGGCCCGGGCATCCCGGCCGAGAGCGCCGAGCGGCTCAAACAACCCTTCGTGCGCCTGGATACGGCGCGCTCCGGCACAGGCGGATCGGGGCTTGGTCTGGCGATC
>Ga0154717_1067_pt2 | contig 14642 bp, 10 predicted proteins | sample Rifle2008BG16ft_FD_105725 | JGI IMG/M metagenome (GOLD analysis project Ga0154717, IMG submission 105725) | Betaproteobacteria bacterium RBG_16_64_18
AGCCGACGACCAGCACGTCGCCTTTCGGGTCGCCAAATACAGGGGGGGCTGCGAGTGTCTTCTGCAGCGCGGCCAGCTTCAGACTGCGGGCATGAATGGCGTCCTCGTTGATCTCGGGGTCGTAGGCGACATGGCTGGCGCGGTCGTGGGCGAGCCCGGTCAGGGTGTGCATGCCGCCGGGCTGGCCGGGAATGAAGCGGCGCGCGAGGCCCGTGGTCGCATCCCAGGCGTAAGGCTCCACGCCTTCGGGAACCGGACTCTGGTCGATCGGAGGCGCAATCCACGCCTCGCTGAACTTCGGCCGCGGAAACGGCGTCTGCGAGGTGGCGAGTCCCGCATCGGTCAGAACGACCACCACCATGTTGAAGGTCTCGGCAATCTTGCGCGCGGTGATGATCGAGTAGAAACAATCCTCGATGCCGCTGGGTGCGATGACCACCTTGGGCGCATCCCCGTGGCTGCCGAAGATGGCGGCCATGAGGTCGCCCTGCTCGACCTTCGTCGGCTGCCCGGTGCTGGGACCGCCGCGCTGTACGTTCACCACGACCAGCGGGATCTCGCCCATGACCGCAAGCCCCATCGCTTCCTGCTTGAGCGAGAAGCCGGGACCGGAGGTGACGGTCACCGTGCACTTGCCTGCATAGGAGGCGCCGATCGCAAAAGCGCAGGCGGAGATTTCATCCTCCGCCTGATGGACCACGCCGCCGACTTTTTCGAAAACGTCGCTCAGGTAATGCGAGACCGAGGTCGCGGGCGTGATCGGATACATCGCGCAGATTTCCATGCCCGAGGCAAGGACGCCGAGAGCCAGCGCCGTGTTGCCGTTGACCACGAGCTGCGGCTCCTTCGAGCGGGTGGCCGGGATCCGGAACCTGAAGTCGAGGTTGGCCTCCGCCCACTTGTGCCCGGCTTCAAGGAGCACCACGTTCTGCGTGATCACGTTCTGGTCCTTTTTGCCGAACGTGAGCGCGATCTGGTCCCGCCCCATCTGCAGTTCCAGGCTGTAGATGCTGCACAGCATGCCCAGCGCAAACATGTTCTTGCCGCGCCGCGGATCCGAGACCAGGGTCCGGCACTCCTGCTCCATCGGGATTTCGTAGACTTTGTAGCCCGCTTTCACGAGCATGTCGTAGGTCTCGATGTAAGATGCCGCGATATTGGGATCCGGGCTCGTACGCCACATGCTCTCCAGCAGGATGATGCATCCGGGTTTGAGTTCGCGGTCCCGTACGCGCCCGAGGAGCACCTGTTCGTTGAAGGCCACCACGAGGTCGGTTTCGTCGCCGCCGTTGGTGACCCGGCCCGATCCGATCCGGATGCGGTTGCCGCTCGCCCCGGCCACGCTGCGTGCCGGAGGCCGGATCTCCGCCGGGATGATCTCGGTGGTCCAGATGCCGTAGCCCATCCGTGCTGCGATCGAGCCCAGGGACTGTCCGCAGCGTTGCGCGCCCTCGCCGGAATCGCTGATGATTTCGACGATATGTTCTTTCAGCGTCTTGACCGCATGCTTGCTTGCCGGCGCGCTCGTCTGCTTGCCGGTCTTCTTGGCTGGCTTCTGGATAGTCGTTTGGTTCATGATTTTCCCGTTGATGCTGCAGTGCGCACTGGCTGCGAGGGCAGAGCCGCCAAGGCTGTATGCGTTGAGCTAAGCAACCCGGACTCGCGCGAAGTTGCGTTCCTTCAGGTCGATTCCGAACAGGCTGCCTGCGCCGTTCCCGTCCTGTGCCATGTAGGGGAGGCTGCTGTCGCGAATCCCGAGATAGGCCTTCATGCTGCGCGCCGCCTTGCGGCCCGCGCCCATGGCCTCGATCACGGTCGCCGCGCCGGTGACGATGTCGCCGCCTGCGTATACGCCCGCCACGGAAGTGGCGAGGTTCTCGTCGGCGCCGATGTAGCCCCACTTGTTCAGCTTGAGCTTCGAGGTCTGGCCCATGATGGGATTGGCGTTGGTACCGATCGCATACACGATCAAATCGGTCTCGAAATCGAACTCGCTGCCCGCTATCGGAACCGGGCGGCGCCGTCCCGAATCGTCGGGCTCGCCAAGCTCCATGCGGATGCAGCGCATGCCGCGCACGCTGCCCTTGCCGTCGTCGAGAACCGCCACCGGGTTGGTGAGCCAGTGGAATTCGATTTCCTCCTGCTCGGCATGATGGACTTCCTCGACACGCGCCGGGGCCTCTTTCCGGGAGCGGCGGTAGATGCAGTACACCTTTTCCGCCCCCAGCCTCTTGCTGACCCGCATCGCGTCCATCGCCGTGTTTCCTGCGCCGACGACCGCGACCCTGTGGCCCAGGGGCAGCGGCGTGTCGAAATTCGGGAACTCCTTGGCGCGCATCAGGTTGCAGCGCGTCAGCAGTTCGTTCGCCGAGAGTACGCCATTCAGCGAATCCCCCGGGATCCCGAGCATGGTCGGATAGCCGGCGCCGACGCCGACGAATACCGTGTGGAAGCCCATCTCCTCGATCATCTGCTCGATCGTGAACAGGCGGCCGACCAGGGTGTTGCATTCGAACTTGACCCCGAGCTTGCGCAGATTATTTATCTCCGCGTCGATCACCTCGTTCGGGAGGCGGAAATCCGGGATGCCGTAGCGCAGCACCCCGCCCGGCTGGTGGAAGGCTTCGTACACGGTGACGTCGCACCCTGCCTTGGCCATGTCCGCCGCGCAGGCCATGCCGGCCGGCCCCGATCCGACGATCCCCACCCTGAAGCGGGTTGGCTCGATGTAGGGAATGTTGACCCAGCCTTCCTTGATGGCGGTATCGCCGACAAAGCGCTCCAGCCGTCCGATGGCGACCGGCTCCAGCGAGTCGCCGACGGTGCACACGCCCTCGCATTGAGTTTCCTGCGGGCAGACGCGGCCGCAGATGGACGGCAGGAGATTGGTGTCGGTGAGTATGTCGTAGGCACCGCGGAAATCCTTCTCGCCAAGCTTCTGGATGAAGCCGGGGATGTCTATTCCCACCGGGCAACCGGCGATGCAGGGCTCGTCCGGGCACAGCATGCAGCGCTCGGACTCGCGCAGCGCGTCCTCGATGCTGTAGCCGCAGGCGACCTCCTCGAAATTCTTGGCCCGCGCCTGGGGATCCTGCTCGCGCATCGGGGTGCGCTCCTGCGGAATGGTGCGTATGGTCCTTTTCTTTGCCATGGGGGGAGCTACCTCTTGACTTTGGATGCCGGGGCGGGGGAGGCCGGTAACGCCGACGCGGCCTCGATCTGCTTTTGCATGCGGCAGTTCTTCTCCCAATGGTCCAGGGCCATCCGTTCTTCCTTGGTGTAGCGGCGCAGCCGTGTCATGAGGTCGTCGAAGTCGACGAGGTGGCCATCGAAGTCGGGTCCGTCGACACAGGCGAATTTCACCTTGTCGCCCAGTTTCACGCGGCAGCCTCCGCACATTCCGGTTCCGTCGACCATGAGGGGGTTGAGGCTCACCATCGTCTTGATCTGGTGGGGACGCGTCGCTTCGGCGCAGCCTTTCATCATGATCGGCGGGCCGATCGCGACGACCTCGTCGATGTCGGAGTGCATGGCGATGGCCTGCTTGATGCCTTCGGTGACCAACCCCTTGATGCCGGCCGAGCCATCGTCGGTGCAGACGATGAACTCGTCGCAGCAGGCCCTGAACTTGTCCTCCCAGAAGATAAGGCTCTTGTTGCGGAACCCGAGGACGCCGATCACGTAGGCGCCTGCTTCCTTGAAGGCCCGTGCCTGCGGGTAGACGGGCGCCACGCCCAGTCCGCCGCCCACGCACACCACTTTCTTCGCATGGCTGATGGGGCTGGGGATACCCATCGGGCCCACCATCGCGTACAGGCCGGTGCCGACCTGGCATGCCTGCTGCATTTCCTTGGTCGTCTTCCCGACCGCCTGTATCACCAGCGTGATCGTGCCCGCGTTCCGGTCGAAGTCGGCAACGGTGAGCGGAATGCGCTCGCCATGCTCGTGAAGCATCACGATGACGAACTGGCCCGGGCGGGCGACCTTCGCCATCATCGGATGCAGGATTTCCAACAGATACGTGACGTCGGAGAAATCCTCGCGCTTGATTATCTCGAATCTGGACATACCATCCGCCTTAACATCGGTATTTCAAGTAGTTGGCCTTGGCGCCTCGTCGGTGACAGCATTCGAGGGCTCTCTGAGCATCGGTCGCAACATGCTGGGCGCAATGTAGGAGCATCGCAGAGCTTAGCATTTGATTTAGCGCAAAGAAAAACGGGTTTACGCGACGATTGAGCTTGAGTGAAAGCCTCGGGAATACGAATTCTTCGGAATACCCTGTCCGATTGCGTGGTTAGGCAAATTCCTTGCTCGAGTCGGGTCGATGACCAGTTACGGTCGCGATCGATGCGCAAGTGTGCAGGTGGTGAACCGCTCCGCAGGTGGTGAACCGCTCGCCCATAATTATAAGGCGTGCCGGCTTAGCTCAGTTGGTAGACCAACTGATTTGTAATCAAGCGGTGATATGCCTCACGTTGCGTTAACTGCTTGATCGGACAGCCAACTTTTGAGCCACATAAATAGTGGGGCAAATTAGTGGGCAAATAGCAGGCAGGAAGGCAAAATACACCCCCGAAAGTTGGAAATAGTTTGGGCAAGAATGCCGGGTTAGCTCAGATGGTAGAGCAGCGCATTTGTAATGCGACGGTCGAGGGTTCGATTCCTTTACCCGGCACCATCCCTCAACTGCCTGAATGCTTCAGGTCCCCGCTTGCAGGCGACACTTGGGTGGCAAAGGCCATCATCTCTCGATCTTTCAAGTAACAAGAGGGACCGGGCTCGTTCCCCGAAGATCGCGACCGTGCCGACCGCGGCTTGGGCATGCCGGCCACCAGCGTGATAATGTTCCGCGCTCCAGAACAAGCTTGAGGACGTCGCATGACGCAGGCGAAGCACCCGCATCACCCCGGCGCCGTGGACATCCACGCGCATTATTTCCCGCAGACCTTTCTCGACCTGATCGCGGCGAATGCCGGCAGCTATGGATTTGAGCACCGCATGGTGGAGGGCAAGGGGCCGCAGTTCAAGATCGGCCACCTCGCCACCGGGCCGGTGGGCAAGAAGTTCGTCGATCTGGAAGCGCGCCTGGAGGCCATGGACGGCCAGCGCGTGGAAGTGCACCTGCTGTCGCTGTCGCAGCCGATGGTGTACTGGGCCAGGCGCGATCTGGCGCAGCGCCTCGCCGAAACCTACAACGACGGCCTGGCCGCTGCGCATGAGCGCGATCCCGGGCGGCTGTACGGGCTTGCGACCCTGCCGATGCACGAGCCCGACCTGGCGGTGCGCGAGGTGGAGCGCGCTTCGAAGCTTCCCGGCGTGCGCGGTTTCTACATGGCCACGCACGTGCTCGAGCGCGAACTGTCCGATCCCCTCTTCTTTCCCGTGTACGAGCGCATCGAGTCGCTCGGCCTGCCGATCTTCCTGCACCCGGTCGAAGTGATCGGGCATCAGCGGCTGGCGACGCATTACCTCACCAACCTGCTCGGCAATCCCTTCGAGTCTGCGATCGCCGCGGCGCACCTGATTTTCGGCGGCGTGCTCGACCGCTTCCCGAAACTCACGTTCTGCCTGCCGCATGCAGGCGGCGCGTTCCCCTGGCTCGCGGGCAGGCTGCACCGCGGCTGGGAGAAGCGCGAAGAGCTCAGGCATCTCAAACTCGAAGGCCCGGTGGCCTACCTGCGGCGGTTCTATTACGACACGGTCGGCTATTCCGACCACGTGCTAGAGTATCTGACGCGGGTCATCGGTGCCGATCGCGTGCTGATGGGCAGCGACTACTGCTTCCCGATCGCCTACGAGCAGCCGGTCCAGATCGTGACCAATCACCCGCAACTGGACGCAGAGACCAAGCACCGCATCGTGGAAGCGAACGCGCGGCGATTGCTCAACTTATAGCGCTCCGGGGCAGATCCCGTGGGCGCGCGACAGGGGGAATACTCATGACGGCACAACACGGATTCGGCATCGCGCGGAGGAAATGGTTGCTCCGCACGGTGGCCTCACTGGCCATTTCGGCATTGCCCGGGGCGATCCGCCAGGCGCTGGCGATGGGCGAGCGGCCCGCGGCGCCGGGCCTGTACAGCGTGGAAGGCGAGGTGCGCGTCAATGGCCGTCTCGCCGAAGCCGGCCAGCTCGTGCGCCCCGGAGACATCATTGAGACCGGCGCGCGCAGCCAGGCCGTGTTCGTCGTCGGGCGCGATGCCTATTTGCTGCGCGCGGGGAGCCGCCTGGAGACCGCGGGGCGGGAGATGCTCATCGATACGCTGCGCATCGTAACGGGAAAGCTGCTGTCGGTCCTCGGTCCCGGGGCGCGGCGCATCCATACGGCGACGGCCACGGTCGGCATCCGCGGCACCGGCATCTACGTCGAGGCCGAGCCGGATCGCACCTACGTCTGCACCTGCTACGGCGTGGCCGAGTTGGAGCCGCGGGACCGCCCCGATTTGCGCGAGACGGTGACTACCCGGCATCACGAGCAGCCGCGCTATATCCGCACCGGAAGTGCCATGCCCGTGGACGACATGATGGGCAAGGCGCCAGTGATCAACCACACCGACGCGGAGCTGATCATGCTCGAGGCGCTGGTCGGCCGCAGGCCGCCGTTCGTCGACTCGGGCGGGCCGCCCTACTAATTGTCGGAGGTAATCGGGGTCAGCCAAGCGCGCGAATGGCGAGGATCAAGCCTCCTGACTCTGGCCGGCCTTCCTCACCCGGCACAGCCCCTCCTTGAACGCGACGAATCCGCTGATCGGATCGAGGTGGCGCGGCACGATGTCGTTCACGTTGGCCTCCGGCCAGCCGTGCGAGACGTCGACCACGCCCGGCAGAACGTCGCGAGTGAGGCGCGCCCGCAGGCGGATGCGCCCGTGCGCCGTTTCCAGGTCCACTTCGTCGTCGTCGGCGATGCCGTTTCCCGCGGCGTCGGCGGGGTGCAGGTTCACGACCGGGTGCGGCATCAGCCGCCGCAGCGAGGGCAGTTCCCGCAGCTTGCTGTGAGTGAACATCGGCACGCGCGCGCCCGTGTTCAGAATCAGCGGGAATTCGCGGGCGAGGTCCGGCGTGCTCACGGGGCTCTCCACCGGCTCGCGGTAGGTGGGCAGGGCATCGAAGCCGTGCTGTGCGAGCATCCCGGACCTGATCTCGATCTTTCCGGAGGGCGTGTTGAACCCGGGCTTCCCGTCGGGACGCAACAGACCGTTCTCGTATTTGCGGAAGACCTCTTCGCCGGGAGCGGGAACACCGAATCCGTCCGGTCCGGCGCTGCGCAGTTCGTCCACGCTCGTCCCGACCTTGCCCAGAATGGCGTCGAGCGCCTTGGTCTCGTCGCCGTGCCAGAACGCCTCGGCATGGCCGAGCCGGCAGCCCAGCTCGAGCGCGATCACCCAGTCGGGCTTCGCCTCGCCGCTGGGTTCGACCACCGGCTCGCGCAGATAGATCTTGCGCCCGAACACGGCCACCGGGCTCATGCGCTCGAAGGTCGTCGCGGCGGGCAGCACCATGTCCACGTAATCGTGCGTCCAGGGCCGCAGGAAATAGTCCGCCGCGACGGAGAAATCCAGCTTCCCGATCGCCGCCTGGTAGCGCGCGGTCTGCGGCCACATCATGGCGTTGGCGCCGAACATCACCATCGCCCGGATGCTCCCTTCCTCGACGTACTCCGGCAGCAGGTTCATCTGCACTTCGGCGTTCATCTTCGCCCAGAGCGGAAACCGCTCGTTGTCCACCCGCCGCTCGCGCAGCTTCGGCAACAGCTCCTTTTCCCTGCTGAATTCCAGGGTGTGGCCGAACGGCAGCAGGGGCAGGGGATAGGTCGGCAGGCAGACGCCGCCCGGTGCATCGAAGTCACCGAACAGCGCGACCACGGCGAGGATCGCGCGGTGATTCTGCAGGCCGTTGGAGGAATGCACCGTGGCCTGCGAGCTGCCCATCCAGGTGACCGGGCGCGAACGCGCCAGCAGCGCCACCGCCTCCTCGAGCCGCTGCGCGCTCACCCGGGTGATGCGCTCGACCTCCGCGGGCGTGAATTGCTTCGCGTACTGCGCGAGTTCGTCCACGCCCTCGATCCAGCGCTCTGCGAACGCCTTGTCGTACAGCCCGCGTTCGAGCATCAGATGGATCATGCCCATCGCCAGCGCGCCGTCGGTGCCGGGCCGCGGCTGCAGGTGAACGTCGGCGAGTTGCCGCACGGTGGGGGTGACACGCGGATCGACTATTACGTATTTCACGCCCTGCTTCTTCGCCGCAAGCAGCCTGCCCATTTCGTGGGGCGCGGCGTACGCAGGATTCTTGGTCCAGATGAGGCAGCTGCGCGTGAGTTTCCCCGGAAGCGATCCGCCGGTTTGGGCGCCGAAGGTCAGCTGCGAGGCCATCACCGTCGCCCGGGAGCACACGCAGGATTCGGTGCCGAAATTGGGCGTCCCGAAGGTGTAGGCGAGGCGCTGCACCGCGGCGCGCGGCTCCTTCGGGTCGCCGACATAGAAGCACACCTTGTCTGCGCCGTGCTTCGCCTTGACTTCGTTCAGGCGGCCGGCGATGACCCGGTAGGCCTCGTCCCAGCCGATGCGCTGCCAGCCCGGATCGGCGCTCCCCTTGGGCGTGCTGCGCCGCACCGGATACAGCAGGCGATCCGGATGGTATTGCTCCTCCAGGCTTGCCAGGCCCTTCACGCACAGCGGTCCGGCCGGATAGTTCTCGCGGTCCTCGACCCGGACGATGCGGCCGTCCTCGATGTGCACCTTCATGCCGCACTTGGGGATCTGGTTGCACAGGTCGCAGTAGGTGTAAGCGACGCGGGTGGCTTCGGCGGTTTCCATAGGTGAGCGCTCCTGTATTTTTTCGGGCCTCGCTTCACGGTTCAACGGATTTCGCGTGCGCGGCGGGCCGCACATGATTCGAGTCTGTGCCCTGCAGTGACGGTTTTCAAGCCGGGGCGTCACAGCCGGGGCGCGCGACGTAGATGTTGCGGCAGTGGGTCTCGCGCACGAAGAAGGCGCTCGCCAGGCCGGCCAGCACGAACGCGAACAGCACGCCCAGCGCCCGCCGCCAGTCCTCCAGCGCACGCGCGCCGCCGCTGCTGGAGGCGTCGAGCACCCAGCCCAACAGCGGCTGGTAGATCGCCGGTCCGAGAAATCCGCCTGTGTTTACCACGCTGGTCGCCATCCCGGACAGGGCCAAGGGGTTGACTTCCTTGGCGCAGGTCCAGCTGAGCGTGGCGCCTGAGATCGAAACGCCCATCAGCGCAAACAGGGCGAAGCTCACCGGCAGCGGCATGGTCCAACCCCCGATCAACGGCAGCCAGCACGCGGCGTAGACCGCGCCGAGCGAGCGCATGAGCGGCAGGCGCCGGCCCATGCGGTCGGACCACGCGCCCACGATCAGCGACCCGACGGCGAAGCTGATGATCATGACGCTGGTGTGATAGGTGGCCAGCGTGCGCTCCATGCCATGCACCTCGCGCAGGTACGGAACCGCCCACAGGCCGCCGAAGGTGAGATAGGCGCCGATCAGGCCGAGGTTCATGAAAAACCCCGGCCAGGTCATCGGGTTGCGCAGCACGATGGCCAGTCCGTGGAGCCAGTGACCCGAATGCGGCGGATGGTCAGGCTTGCCCTCCAGCTCTTGGATCGAGGGCAGTCCCATCTGGCGCGGATTGTCGCGCAGCAGCGCCCAGGTCAGCCCGGCCAGCAGCAACGAGAGGATTCCGGCGCCGACGAAGACATTGCGCCAGGAGGTGACCCCCACCACCCAGGCGAGCGGGGCCGCGGACAGGAACCCGCCCATGTTGCCGATGAACATGAGCAGGCCGGTCACGGTGGCGAACTGGCGCTCGGAAAACCAGGCTGCGTTCAGTTTGAGCACCGAGACGAATGCCACCGAGACCCCCAGCCCGACGAGCAGGCGTCCGGCGATCGCCACACTCAGTGTTCCGGCGAGGCCGAACAGGATCGAACCGGCTCCGGCCACCAGCGCGCCGACCGTAAACAGCCTGCGCGGACCCCAGGTGTCGGCGAGCACCCCGGAAGGCACCTGCATCGCGAAGTAGACGTAGAAATAGGCTGCGGCGATCACACCGAGCGAGGTGCCGGATGTGGCAAAGGACTGATGCAGTTCGCCGGCAATCGCGGCCGGCGCGAGGCGGTGGAAAAAGGCCAGCACGAAGGCGGTCGCACCGAGCACGTACGCGGTCCATCGCAGGCGCCGGATGCGCGCGCGAACGGCGTGGCTATAATGGTCGGAATTGGTCACAAAGCGCAGTCGGTCGACGGGATTCTACAGGGGGATTCGATCATGAAGCTTTGCCGTTGCGTCGCAGTGCCGGCGCTGATCGCGGCGTTCATCGCCGGTTGCGCCGGCATGCCGGGGCCGGACTATCGCGCGATCATCGCCGCGCCCGACCGCACCGATGCCGACCGCGCCAACGACGCGCGGCGCAGGCCCGAGCAACTGCTCGCCTTCGCCGGCGTTCGACCCGGCATGAAGGTGCTCGACCTGGGCGCAGGCGGGGGCTACAGCACCGAATTGCTCGCGCGCGCCGTCGGGTCGCAGGGCGCGGTCTACGGTCAGGATACAAAGACGCCGCTCGCGCAGGCCCGTGCGCGGTTCGACGAGCGCATGAAAACACCGGCGATGAAGAATACGGTCCGGGTACTGCGCGATTACGACGATCCGGTGCCGCCTGAGGCACGCGAGTTCGACCTGGTGACGTTCTTCTTTACCTACCACGACACGCCTGCGATGGGCGTGGACCGCGCGAAAATGAACCGGCGTATTTTCGAATCCCTCAAGTCCGGCGGCTTCTACGTCATCGCCGATCATGCGGCGAAGGCAGGGACAGGCGTGAGCGCGTCAAAGACCTTGCATCGCATCGAGGAGGCCGTTCTGCGGCGCGAGGTCGAGGCGGGGGGCTTCCGCTTCGTCGCCGAGGCGGACTTCCTGCGCAATCCCGCCGACCCGCGCGAGGAACGGGTGTTCGCGCTCAAGATCCCGGTCGACAATTTCGTGTTGAAGTTCGTCAAGCCCTAACCAAGCGGCCCGGGGCGCTTTGCGATCCTTCTTCTCCCCATTTTGCGCAGTTGCAAAAGACGCAACTGCGCAAAATGGGGAGACTCATGAAAACCCGGATCCTTCGCCTGTTCTGCCGACTATTGAGTCACAAGAGATCGGTCACGGATACAGCCCGCGGATGCGGCGCGCATCCAGCACGCGCTCGCAGGCGACGATGTAGGCGGCGGTGCGCAGCGACAGGTGTTTGTGCTGCGCGATGTCCCAGATCCGGCCGAAGGCCCCGACCAGGATCTGCTCCAGGCGCCGGTTCACCTCGTCCTCGCTCCAGAAGAAGCTGGAGAAGTCCTGCACCCATTCGAAGTAGCTCACCGTCACGCCGCCTGCGTTGGCGATCACGTCCGGGACGACCGTGATTCCGCGCCCGGCAAGCACGTCGTCGGCGCCGGGTGTGGTCGGCCCGTTCGCGCCCTCGATCAGCACCCGCGCGCGGATGCGCTCGGCCCTTCGTGCGTCGATCTGGTTCTCCATGGCGGCAGGCACGAGATAGTCGGTCGGCAGTTCCCAGAACGCCTGCGCGTCGATGCGCTCGCCCAGGCCCGAAGCGGCTACGCCTCCGGGCGCATCGGCGGCGCGCGCGAGCGCCGGGATGTCCAGCCCCTGCTCGGCGTAGACGGTGCCGTAGACATCCTGTATCGCAGTGACGCGCGCGCCGTTGGCGGCGAACAACTCGGCGGCGGGCCGGCCCACGTTGCCGAACCCCTGGATCGCGATACTGGCGCCCTCGACGGGGATGCGCAGCCGCCGGCCGGTCTCGCGGGCGATGAAGAACACGCCCTGTCCCGTGGCCCGGTTGCGTCCCACGCTGCCGCCCAGCGCAAGCGGCTTGCCCGTCACCACGCCGGTGGCGGTGTGGCCGACGTTCATGGAGTAGGTGTCCATCATCCACGCCATGATCTGTTCATTGGTGTTGACGTCGGGCGCGGGAATGTCCTTGTCCGGGCCGATGATCATGTTGATCTCGCTGGTGAAGCGCCGCGTCAGCCGCTCCAGTTCCTTCAGCGACAGCGTCCTCGGGTCGACGCGCACCCCGCCCTTTGCCCCGCCGAAGGGCAGGTTGACCGCCGCGTTCTTGATGGTCATCCACGCTGCCAGCGCCATCACCTCGTCCAGGCCCACGTCCGGGTGGTAGCGGATGCCGCCCTTGCCCGGTCCGCGCGACAGGTTGTGCTGCACGCGGTAGCCCTCGAAATGGGCCATGCGGCCGTCGTCGGTTTCGATCGGCACGTCGACGATCAGCACCCGCTTCGGACGCCGGAGCGTTTCGACTGCTTCGGCGAGCGGGCCCAGGTGAGGCAGCACGCGCTCGATCTGCTCCAGATAGACGCGCCAGGGGCTGCCGGGCTGCGCCGAGGCGAAGGAAAGGCCGGCGGAGGGGGTCGTCATGGCGTGAGTCTCCAATCGTTTGACACGGTACTGCGCGTCGGGTCAGTCTTTCGCGGTACCGGCAAACAGACTTGACCTGAGTCAAAAGCATGCCATCCGAATGGCGCCTATGGTGTGACGAGTGTCGCAGATGTCACAGCCGGGAGTCCTGCGGGAGAGCACATGGTTAGGCCAGTCACTGCGCCGGCCGGGCGCATCTCGTTGAGCCGTGCGGACGCGCTGGTCATCGTCGACGTCCAGAACGATTTCGTTCCGGGCGGCAGCCTCGCGGTGCCGCGCGGGAACGAGGTCGTCCCGGTGCTCAATGGCTACATCGAGGCATTCGACGCCGCCGGGCTGCCGGTCTTCGCGACGCGCGACTGGCATCCGGAGAATCATTGCTCGTTCAAGGCACAGGGCGGTCCGTGGCCGAGCCATTGTGTTGCCGGGACCCTGGGCGCTGCGTTTGTCCCGGCGTTGGCGCTGCCCGCGTCGGTGACTACAGTGTCCAAGGCCACCGAGCGTGACCGCGATGCCTATTCCGGGTTTGCCGGAACCGGCCTCGAAGCGAGCCTGCGGCAAAGGGGTGTCAGGCGCGTCTTCATCGGCGGGCTCGCCACGGACTACTGCGTGCTCAACACGGTGCGTGATGCTTGTTCGCTCGGCTTCGAGGTGGTGCTGCTCGCCGACGCCGTGGCCGCCGTGAACGTGACGCCGGGGGATGGCCCCAAAGCGCTGGCCGAGATGCTGCGGCTGGGTGCGAGGCCATTGGTGTCCGGTCATTTGGCGGGTGGAGCGCGTGCATAAGCCCGGACCGAACAATTTGCCTCGGTCCGGCATCCGTTTATCTCGCCATTTTGGCAAGTTGCAACTTCGCAACTTGCCAAAATGGCGAGACCTATGCAACCCCAAATTCTTCGTCAGATGTTTCAACCCCTGAGTCGTAAGAGACCACCGCCCCATTCGCCATGACCGATCCTGCAGCGAGCGCACTGCTCACCGATCTGTACGAGCTGACCATGCTGCAGGCGTATTACGACCGCGGCATGAACGGGGCGGCCGTGTTCGAGTTCTTCTCGCGCAAGCTGCCGCGGGAACGCAATTTCCTGATGGCGGCGGGCCTGGAGCAGGTGCTCGACTATCTCCGCGGCCTGCGCATCACGTCCGAAGAGCTGGCGTTCCTGGACAGCACCGGCCGCTTTTCCGCCGGATTTCTCAGGTCGCTCGAGGATCTGCGCTTCACGGGCCGTGTGGACGCGATGCCCGAGGGAACGCTGTTCTTTGCCGACGAACCGATCCTGCGCGTCGAAGCACCCCTGCGCGAGGCGCAACTCGTGGAGAGCCGCATCGTCAACCTGCTGCACTTCCAGACGGTGGTGGCGAGCAAGGCGGCGCGTTGCGCGCTCGTCGCGCCGGGCAAGCTGCTGGTCGATTTCGGCCTGCGGCGCGCGCACGGCGCGGAGGCCGGGCTGCTGTCTGCGCGCGCGAGCTATATCGCCGGGTTCTCCGGCAGCGCAACGGTGCTCGCCGGCATGCGCTTCGGCGTTCCGGTGTTCGGCACCATGGCGCACTCGTTCATCCAGGCGCACGCGAGCGAGCTGCAGGCATTCGAGAATTTCGCCCGATCGCACCCGGCGAACGCCACGCTTCTGATCGACACCTACGACACGGTGGAAGCGGCGACCAAGGTGGTCGAGATCGCCGCGCGGCTCGCGCGCGAGGGCATCGCCGTGCGCGGGGTGCGCATAGACAGCGGCGATCTGGGCGGATACGCGCGGCAGGTGCGCCGCGTGCTCGACGAAGGCGGGATGTCGCAGATCACGATCTTCGCGAGCAGCGGACTGGACGAATACGCGCTGCGGGACTTGGCCGCGGCGCCGATCGACGGCTTCGGGGTCGGCACCAGGATGAACACCTCGGCCGACGCGCCCTATCTGGACTGCGCCTACAAGCTGGTGGAGTACGAGGGCAGGCCCAAACGCAAGCGCTCCGAGGGCAAGGCCACCTGGCCGGGCCGAAAGCAGATCTATCGCCGCGTCGACGCCGGGGGCCGGATCGCGGGCGACGTGCTCACGGTCGAGGGCGATCGGCAGCAGGGCGCGCCGCTGCTGAGGGCGGTGATGACGGACGGCAGCCGAATTGCCGAGTCGCCCTCGACCGAGGCCGTGCGCGCCCATGCACGCGCGCAGCTCGCCTCGCTGCCTGCGCGGCTC
>Ga0154717_1119_pt1 | contig 14304 bp, 13 predicted proteins | sample Rifle2008BG16ft_FD_105725 | JGI IMG/M metagenome (GOLD analysis project Ga0154717, IMG submission 105725) | Betaproteobacteria bacterium RBG_16_64_18
CGCCCCGCTGCAGCGTTACGGAATGGAGATCACCGCTGTCTATCTCCAGCCCATCACCATGGAGCCGGAGGGGATCATGAAATCCCCCGCTGAGTCCGATATTCACCTCGAAGCGGATATTCAAGCCCTGGCAAACAATCCAAACGGATACGCCGAGGGCGCTTGGATTCCCTATCTCAAGGTGCAGTTCGAGTTGAAGAAGGAGGGGTCGGCTGACACGATCATCGGAGATCTGATGCCCATGGTAGCCAACGACGGGGCACACTACGGTGACAACATCAAGCTCAAGGGGCCGGGCAAGTACAGGCTGAAATACCGGATCCACCCGCCAACGGCGCAACCGCAAAACCATTTCGGCCGACACACCGACCGCCTCACCGGAGTGCGGCCTTGGTTCAAGCCGTTCGAGGTCGAGTACGAATTCACCTACGTAGGGATCGGTAAGAAGGGAGGCTACTGATGCGCCTCGTCTGCCTTCTTGTATCCGCGGCAACCCTGGCGATCGGCTTTGCGGGTCTGCCGGCTCGCGCGACAACGCAGGACGAGGCTTTGCTGAAGCAGGAACTGCGGCGCCTTGCCGATCGCCTGGAGCGCGTGGAAAAACGAAACGCCGCGCTGGAGGCGCAGCTCAAGGCGTATGTCGAACGGCCGACGTCGAAGGACGGGGAGATCGAGGGTCGCATCCAAGCCCTGGAAAGCTACAACAAGCGCCTGGAAAACGCTCTCGATACCGAGGGCATTTCCGAGCGCGAGCCGGAGCTGGCTGCGCGGGTCAAAGCGGTCGAGTACAACACGCTCGACATCAAGAAGCAGGCCACGGTGATCGATTCGATCGAAGGCTTTTCCGCGGGCGCGAGTTTCACCTCCGTAGGCCAGCGCGCGAGCGGCGTCGATACCAACGGGACCACGCTGAACTATCGCACCGACATTACCGTGACCACACCGACGGTGAAGACGGGCGATATCGAGAGCAAGCTCTTCGGGCATTTTCGCATCGGGCAGGGCAGCGGAATCTCGCAGAACCTGACTTCTTTTGCCGGCCCGAACGCCTCGTCGTTCCAGCTCGGTACCGCGATCCCACCGGAAAACAGCGCGGTATTGCTGGCCGAAGCCTATTATCAGGCCGAGGTTCCCTTGCCCTTTGGCGGCTTCAAGCCGCACTCACGCGAAAAACTGACGGTCAACTTCGGCAAGATGGACCCGTTCGCGTTCTTCGACCAGAACGCGGCCGCCAACGACGAAACACGCCAGTTTCTCGCCAGCCCGTTCGTCCACAACGCGCTGCTCGACAACCCGATTGCGGCAAACGTCGGCGCCGACGGCTTCGGATTCTCTCCCGGCGCGCGCGTGGCCTACCGCAATGAGCGCAGCAAGAACGAGCCCTGGGGCCTGTCGTTCGGTGTGTTCGGCGCCGGGCGCAGCGCCGATCTTTCCGAAGGTTTCAGGTCGCCATTCTGGATTGCCCAGGCGGAATCCACGCAGCGTTTCGGCGGACTCACGGGCAACTATCGCGTCTACCTGTGGCGCAACGGCCAGGCGCCCACTTTCCTGCGCGACCCGAGCGATCTGGACGCGACCCTGCTTCGTCCGCATCGCGGCGTGGGCTTGAATTTCGACCAGCGCTTTGGTGATTACGTCACATTGTTTGGCCGTTTGGGCTGGGCGAGCGGCGAGGGTCTGCCGTTCGATCGCACGCTCGCGCTCGGCGCCGAAATCGGCGGCAGCTACTGGTCGCGCGGGGCCGACGCCCTCGGCATCGCATTTGGTGCCAATCGCAGCAGCGGGGCGTTCCGCAACAGCTCCGCGCAAGTGGTCGACGCCGCCGGCAGCCCCGTGTTCGGATTCGCCGCCCGCGGCGCCGAACAGGTCGCGGAAATCTACTATCGCTTCCGCGTCCACCGGAACTTCGAGATATCCCCCGATTTCCAGTTGATTCGCGACCCGGCCGGCAACTCGGCTGCGCGGCCGGTGAAGCTCTTTGGCGTCCGCCTTCAGCTCAATCAGTAGATCGAAGAGCTGTCATGCGTACATTTCGCTTGCTTGCGTCGTGTTCCCTGATTTGCCTGTCAATGCTCTCAATTGATGCCGTGCGGGCCCAGGAGCCGCCGACGTTCAAGCTCGTCGCGCGGGACGGCAAATGGTTTCCCGAGGTGCTGGAGGTCCCGGCGAACACGCGTTTTCGCCTGGAGATCACCAATCAAAACGCGGGCCCCGAGGAGTTCGAAAGCAAAGAGCTGCACAAGGAACTGGTGCTCGCCCCCGGCGTGACGCGCGTGCTTGTCTTTGCGCCGATGAAACCCGGCACGTATCCGTTTTTCGGCGAATTTCATCCCCAGACCGCGCGCGGGCGCATCGTGGCGAAGTGAGGAGCTGTACATGGGAACTGCACTGTTTGTCGTGTGGCGCGAGAGCGTCGAGGCGATTCTGGTGGTTGGCATCCTGTACGCATGGATACGCCGCGGTTCCGCGTCGGGGGTAGGACTGCGTCATCTCTTTTTGGGTACCGGCGCCGGAGTCTTGCTCGCGGCCGGCCTGGGCGCGTTGATGCTGGGTTTGCAAAGCCAGCTCGCGGGCCAAGCGCTGGACGCGTTCCAGATCGGCGTGCTGTTTGCCGCTGCGGCGCTGATCGCCCAAATGGTGGCCTGGATGAACGTCCATGGGCGTCATATCCGACGCGACCTCGAAGTCGGCATGACGCGTGCGGCCGAACGGGCCGGCGGCTGGTCCTGCGCGCTGCTTGCCGCTCTTGCCGTTGGACGCGAAGGCGCGGAAACCGTGCTGTTCCTTTACGGGATTGCCGCCGAGAGACGGGGCGGCGAGTTGTTGGACATGGTGCTCGGATCGCTGCTGGGCTTCGTTTTGGCGCTCGCAACCGGAGCGTTGCTCGTTCGCGGCAGTCACTGGGTGTCGGCGAGACTGTTCTTCGGGATCTCGAGCGCGCTGTTGCTGCTGCTCGCGGGAGCGTTGGTAGTAACCGGCGTCGAGCGCCTGGTCACCCTGGATTGGGTGCTACCACTTGGCGATCCGCTTTTTGATATTTCGGCGCTGCTGGACGACACCAGCACGCTGGGCGGCGTGGTTAGCGCGTTTACCGGCTATCGGGCACGGCCATCTGGCCTGGTCGTATTGGTATTTCTTGTCTATTGGGCGCTGGCGTTCTGGTGGTTGCGGTATACCGCAAAAGGAGCTGGAAAATGAACACAACGGGCTTTGTCATCGCTTCGCCGTCTCGTTCCACGAGCGAGGCTTCCCGGCTTGCAAAGTTCGGAGAGTGGCTGAAATCCCATCGATCCGTAATTTTCGGCGCCCAATGGGCGATGCTTCTCGTATATCTCGTGCTTGTTGTGGTCCCGGTTTTCCTGCCATTGCCTCAACAGGGCGCAACAATACTGGGCAATTTCACACTGTTTGCACAGTTTGCTTTCTGGGGGATCTGGTGGCCGTTCGTCATGTTGAGCATGCTGTTCGTGGGACGCGTCTGGTGCGGCTGGCTATGCCCTGAAGGATTTCTCTGCGAGCAGGCAAGTCGCGTCGGGTTGGGGCGCACGCCCCCGCGTTGGATCAGGTGGACCGGCTGGCCATTCTTCGCCTTCGTTTGCATCACCGTCTACGGCCAATTGGTCACTGTGTACGAGTATCCCAAGGCATGGCTTTTGATCCTGGGCGGGTCGACCGTCGTCGCCGTCATCGTCGGGCTGATATGGGGCGGCAAGGGCACACGTGTCTGGTGCCGATACCTTTGCCCCGCGAACGGCATCTTCGGCCTGCTCGCGCGCATGGCACCGCTGCACTTCCGCGCCGACACCGTTGCCTGGAATCGCTACAAGGCCGAAACCGCCCCGCGTGCCGAGCCGGTGGACTGCGCTCCGATGCTCAATCTTCGCAAAACGAACAGCAACGTTCGTTGCCACATGTGTGTGCGCTGCTCCGGTTACCGGAATGCGATTACCTTAGCTGGCCGCGCCCCGGGGAGTGAAATCGTAGCCCTTACCGGCCGCGACACCAATCCGTGGGAAGTCCGATTGCTTCTGTTCGGCCTGATCGGCGTCGCCAACGGCGCCCTCCAGTGGACCGCGTCGCCCTGGTTGGTCAAGGCGAAGATCGCCGCCGCCGAATGGCTCCTGGCCCACGAAATCTTTGCCCCGCTTTCAGACGACATCCCCTGGTGGGTGCTGACCCACTACCCGGAAGTGAACGACGTATTCACCTGGTTGGATGGGGCCATAATCCTTGGCTACATTGGTGCCACGTCAATTGTCGTGGGCGGTTGGATGTGGCTCTGGCTGCGTGTCGCCGCAGCGCTGCTGCGCGTGCGAGGCGACCACCTGCGCCTTGCCCATGGATTGGTTCCGCTCGCCGGTATTGGCGTTTTTCTCGGGTTGTCAGCGCTTAGCGTGACGATCCTTTCCGGCGACGGCGTGCACATACCAGCGCTTCCGTGGTTTCGAGGCGCTTTGCTCGGAATCGGAGCTGTCGCCGCTCTGTGGTTGGGCAGAAAACTCATCGCCCGCGTGCCTGCACTACCTGCGCGTCGCTTCGCGGCCTGGCTGGCCTATGCTGTAGCGACGAGCGCTGGAGTGGTCCCGTGGGTATTCATGTTCTACGTTTGGTGACTATGAGCCTCGGTCCCTGCGCAAACGGCAAACATTCCTTCTATACGTGAGCTGTGGCGCCAAACACCGCGAGCAACGTAATGTCTTCCTCGATGTCGAAGAAAGAGTGCTCGGCAGTAGCGCTCACGAATAGCACGATGCCCGGCCGCACTTCATGCTCTTGGGCACCTATACGCAGCCGGGCGCGCCCATCAAGCACGACGTAGATCTCGTCTTCCAGGTGAGGTGCCTGCATGTCCCGGGCGCCGGCTGGCAGCCGATAAATGGCGCCGGACAGGCCCGGTTTGCGCAGAAATTCGAATAAGCGCGGCTCTGTGCCTTCGACCTTCTTTCTAAGATCAGCCAAGTCGAACACCTGCCAAGCGTTTCCGGACATATAAGTATTCTCCGTGTGCTTCGCGTTACCGATGATCCCCGAACTCGAGGGTGTGCGCAAGCGCAAGGACACGTTTGTAGTCGGACAAGGCTGCTATTATTGTGGCTGAGCAAGGATGCCCGCTTTGCACACGTACCCGAGGCGACGGCGGAATACCACATGCTCCCCCTCGACGTGCGCGACAGCGTGTCCATAGGCTGGGCTGAAGAGTCCTGCAAGGTTTCGCCCGTAGGCCGTTCAACCCACGAGAGATCGCAATCATGAAACTAGGCACCCTGAAAGACGGAACGCGCGACGGCGTGCTGGTCGTTGTCTCCAAGGACCTCAAACTCGCGGTTCCGGCCGATCACATCGCGCCCACGCTGCAGGACGCGCTGGATGACTGGGACTATTGCGCGCCGCAGCTGGCGACCCTCTATGAGGACCTGAATCGCACGCCGTCCTCGCGGGCCTTCGAGCCGGATTTCTCGAAATTCGCCGCGCCGCTGCCGCGCGCCTACCAGTGGGCCGCCGGTTCGGCCTATGTCAATCACGTCGAACTCGCCCACAAGGCGCGCGGCGAGGAAATGCCCAAGGAATTCTGGACCGATCCGCTGATGTACCAGGGGGGATCGGATTCGTTCCTCGGGCCCCGCGACGATATAGCGCTTGAGTCCGAGGATTGGGGCGCCGACCTCGAAGGCGAGGTGGCGGTCATCACCGGCGATGTTCCCATGGGCACGAGGCCGGACAAGGCGGGCGAACACATCCGTCTGCTGATGCTGGTCAACGACGTGTCGCTGCACAACCTGGTCGCGCCGGAGATCGCGAAGGGCTTCGGCTTCTTCCACAGCAAGCCTTCCTCTGCGCTGTCGCCGGTCGCGGTCACGCCCGAGGAACTGGGCGAAGCCTGGCATGGCGGCAAGCTGCACCTGCCGCTCGAGGCGTACGTCAACGGCAAACTGCTGGGCAGGCCCGACGCGGGCGTGGACATGACCTTCAGCTTTTACCGCCTGATCGCGCATGCGGCCCGCACCCGGCCGCTTTCGGCAGGCGCGATCATCGGCTCGGGCATGGTGTCGAACAAGGACAGGCGCGCCGGCTCGGCATGCCTGGTCGAAAAGCGTATGCTCGAGGCGATCGCGAAGGGCGAGCCTTCGACGCCTTTCCTGAAGTTCGGCGATCGCCTGCGCATCGAGATGCTGGATGCAGCCGGCCAATCCGTCTTCGGCGCCATCGAGCAGCAGGTCGTGCAGTATCCGCCCCAGCAGCACCAGCCCCAGAAGTGAGCGGAATTGATGGAAAAACAGGCCTCTGCTTGCGCGACGGTCCTCGGCCGGAACGCGCCAAACTGCCCATGCGCCTAGCGGCCTGGCCGGTCTTCGCCATGCATCCGTTGCCCGAAACGGCGGGCGCGTATGCTAATATCATCATCCAGTGAAAACACCGACATTCGTCCGGGAGGCAGCTTGGCCAAGCTGTTAATCATCGAAGACGATGTCACCATGCTCGACCTGCTGCGCGTGCACCTCAAGGCAGTTGGCCATGCCGTGCGGACCGCGTCTGACGCCGCCGACGGCATTCGCTACATCCTTGCCGAAACGCCCGATCTGATCCTGTCGGACATTGCGATGCCGTATCTGGACGGCATGGAACTGCTGCGTGCGCTACGCTCCGATGCGGCGACCCGACGCATCCCGGTCATTTTCCTCACCGGGCGCGAGGACGACGACACCCTGGTCAAGGCGCGCCAGCTCGGCGTGGACGATTTCCTGACCAAACCCATTCAGGTCGAGGACTTGCTCTCCTCGATCGACAAAGTGCTGAAGAAATCGCGCCCCGACACCGACCTCCGACCCCTCACCTAGGGACCCGGGGGGATCTCTTTACGCCTTGTCCCGGAGTTCGCGCCGCAGGATCTTGCCCACGTTCGTCTTGGGCAGATCGGTCCGGAACTCGATGCGTTTCGGCCGCTTGTAGCCGGTGAGATTCTCCTCGCAGTGCCTGCGCAGATCGGCTTCGGTCAGTGACGGGTCGCGCTTGACGACGAACAGCTTCACGGCCTCGCCGGAATTCTCGTCGGGCACGCCGATCGCGGCGCACTCGAGCACCCCCGGGTGCATCGCAACCACGTTTTCGATCTCGTTCGGATAGACGTTGAAGCCGGACACCAGGATCATGTCCTTTTTCCGGTCTACGATGCGCACGAACCCCTGGTCGTCCATGATGCCGATGTCTCCGGTGCAGAAGAATCCGTCGGGCGTCATCACCTTCGCGGTTTCGTCCGGCCTCTGCCAATAGCCCGCCATCACCTGCGGCCCGCGGATGCAGACCTCACCGGCCTGCCCCAGAGGCACTTCCTTTCGCTCGTCGTCCAGAATCGAGATTTCCGTCGATGAAATCGGCAGCCCGATGGCGCCGTTGTATTCCTTCAGGTCGAGGGGATTGATGGTTGCGGCGGGCGAGGTCTCGGAAAGACCATAGGCCTCCACCAGCGTCACGCCGGTCACCTTCTTCCAGCGCTCTGCCACCGCCTGCTGCACCGCCATGCCGCCGCCGAGCGAAACCCGCAGGTTCGAAAAATCCAGCTTGGCGAAGTCGGGGTGATTGAGCAACGCGTTGAAAAGCGTGTTCACGCCGGTGATCATGGTGAACTTGTGTTTGGCCAGTTCCTTCACGAAACCGGGGATGTCGCGCGGGTTGGTGATCAGGATGTTGCATCCGCCCAGCTTGGTCATGATCAGGCAATTCGCGGTGAGCGAGAAGATGTGATACAGCGGCAGCGCCGTGATGATGACCTGCGGCTGCTCGCCCAGGAACGGCACGATCCAGGCTGCGGCCTGCTCCAGGTTCGCGAGTATGTTGCGGTGGACCAGCGCCGCTCCCTTGGAGACGCCGGTGGTCCCGCCGGTGTACTGCAGGAAAGCGACGTCCTCATGGCCCACATCGACGGCATGCAGCGCGCCCCGTTCGCCCTCGGCAATCATGGCGTTGAAACGCTGTGCGCCCGGCAGTTCGTACGCCGGCACCATTTTCTTCACCTTGCGCAGCACGAAATTCACCAGCAGCCCCTTCCCCCCGAGCAGATCGCCCAGCGCGGCGACCACGACGTGTTTGATCGGCGTCCTGGCGATCACCGCCTGCAGCACGTGGGCGAAGTTCTCCAGGATGACGATCGCCTCGGCCCCGGAATCCTTCAGTTGGTATTCGAGTTCCCGGGCGGTGTACAGCGGATTGACGTTGACCACCGTGCAGCCCGCCCGCAGAGCCCCGAAGATGCACGCCGGATACTGCAGGCAGTTGGGCATCATCAGCGCCACGCGGGCGCCCTTGCCGATGCCCCGTGCCTGCAGCCAGGCGCCGAACGCGCGCGACAGCCGGTCCAGTTCCCCGAAGCTGATGGTCTTGCCCATGTTGTGATAGGCGGGCCGGTCGCGGAATTTCTCCACGCTCGCCTCGAACAGCGCGCCGATCGACCCGTACTGCCGGTAATCGATCTCGGCCGGAACGCCGGCGGGGTAGTTCTTGAGCCAGATCTTTCCCATTCGCTTCTCCTCCGTAACCTGTTGCCGCCACAAGGCGGTGCGGTAACCCTCTACGGGATTATGGATCAAAAGCCGGCGTAAAGGCGGGGCGGCGGATCAGCCCGCCCGGCGCGTGAATCCGAGCAGCCACGGCGCGATCACCGCCCCGGCGCCCAGCGTCAGAAACGCGGCGCTCCACGCCGGGGCGCTCGCGTTGCCCCCCGCGAGATCGAGCACCGCGCCGAAGACCAGGGGCGAGATGAACCCGGCGCCGAACCCGAGCATCGAGTGTATCGCCATGGTCGCACCGCGCGCCTCGCGCGGGGAATGCATCACCATGCCCGCTGTCAGCGCCGAGGAGTCCCCCATGACCAGCGTCATGTGCAGCATCGCCAGGCCTGCGATCGCAAACCACGGCAACGCGGAAGCGAAGCCGAGCAAGCCGGTCAGGATGCCCGAGGCGAGCATCGCGACCGCGATCAGGCGCCCCCTGCCGAATCGCAGTGCGAATTCGTTGCCCACGATGCTCGCCGGCGGGCCGCACAGGTTGGCGATCGCGGCGATCGCGACCGGCGACCAGAACCATGGGCCGGGGCCGCCTTGGCTTTGCATGCTTTGCGCGCCTTGTGCGAAGAAGCAGAACGCAACCAGCCAGGAGCGCGACCCGAACAGTTCCCAGCAGTGCACCGCGTACCCGAAAATGTAGGGCCAGACCTGGCGCGCGCGCAGCACCGGCCGGAAATCGAGCAAGGGAGCGGCATGACCGGCATGCGACGCCGGCATGCCGAAGGCGACCATGGCCGCGGCGATCGCCGGTCCGATCGCCGCTCCTGCGAACGCGGCGCGCCAGCCCCACGCATCCGCGATCCATCCCGAGGCCAGGATCGAGACACTGGTCCCGAGTCCGAAGATGGCGGTGTAGAACGACACTGCGCGGCTCTGGGCAGGGCCGGCGGTGTTATCGGTGAGCACGCGCAGGCCCGGCATGTAGGTGCCGGCGATCCCGGCACCGACCGCGGCCTGGCACAGCGCCGCGGAAACAAATCCTTCCGCCAACAGCGCAAACGCTGCGAGCGCGGCCGCCAGCGTCAGGCAGGAGACCAGGTAGACCCGGCGGGCGTCGACGCGGTCGGTGAGACCCGTGAGCAACGGCACGGCCGCCATGTAGCCGGCGAAAAAGGCGCCCGACACGAAACCCGCCTGCGAGTTGTTGATCCCCCATTCCTGCTGCAGGCGTGGCAGGAGCGTCGCAAAAGTCGCGAATCCCGGCATGCTGAACACATGCGCGGCGCACATCCAGGCGATGTGGCGCGCAGCCGAGCCGCCGGCACCCCGGCCGGTCACGGTCAGCGGTGTTTGAAGTCGGGCTTGCGCTTCTCGACGAACGCCGCCATGCCTTCCTTCTGGTCTTCGGTGGCGAACAGCGAGTGAAACATGCGGCGCTCGAACAGGATGCCTTCGGAGAGCGGCGTCTCGAAGGCGCGGTTGATCGCTTCCTTGGCGGCGATCGCCGAGGGCAGGGAGTATCCGGCGATCTGCCCCGCAGCCGCGAGCGCCTCCTCGAGGAGTTGCGCTGCCGGCACCACGCGCGACGCGAGGCCCGCCCGCTCAGCCTCCGCGGCATCCATCATCCGTCCGGTCAGGATGAGGTCCATGGCTTTGGCCTTGCCCACCGCGCGCGGCAGCCGCTGCGTGCCGCTCGCGCCCGGGATGACGCCGATCTTGATCTCCGGCTGGCCGAACTTCGCCGAGTCGGCCGCGATGATGAAATCGCACATCATCGCCAGTTCGCAGCCCCCGCCGAGCGCGAATCCCGCCACCGCCGCGATCACGGGCTTGCGCACCGACCGCAGCCGCTCCCAGTTGCGGGTGATGTAATCGCTCTTGTAGACGTCCATGTAGGACCAGTCCCTCATCGCGCCTATGTCCGCGCCGGCGGCGAAAGCCTTCTCGCTGCCCGTGAGCACGATCGCGCCGATGCCCTCGTCGGCATCGAACCGGGCAAGCGCCTCGCCCAACTCGTCCATCAGCGCGTCGTTCAGCGCGTTCATGGCCTGGGGCCGGTTGAGGGTGATCAGGCCGACGCGGCCCCGGGTTTCGACGATGATATGTTCGTATGCCATGGATGGACCTCTAGCTCTGGAATGGATGGTGCATGGATCGGTGCCGCGGCGCGGCGCCGCCGGCCGCACGCCGTGAATGGAGCATGACGTCGATGACTCCGGTGGCCGGTTTCACCCTCACGGCGCCAGCTTTCTGCGATACGCGCGCAGCGGCAGTGTTTCGGGCAGGTCGAATCGTTTGCGCCTCGCCTCCACCTTCGTGCGCGCCGTCGTGCGGCGCAGGGTGCGAAGCGAACGGACGGTGAGCATCTTGTACATGTCCGTCCCCTGGATTTTCCAGGCGAGCTCGATCTGCGTGAGCTTGCGCACCACGCGCCCCGGGACGCCCGCGACCAGCGTGCCGGGCGGAACGACCATGTCCGCCTTGACGAACGCCAGAGAGGCGACGATCGCGGAATCGCCTATCTCGGCATTGTCGCCGATCACGGCGCTCATACCGACCATCGCGTTCCTGCGAATGCGCGCCCCGTGGATGACTGCGCCGTGACCGATATGGCCGTCCTCCTCGATGAGGGTGTCGGTGCCCGGAAACCCGTGCAGCACGCAGCAATCCTGGACGTTCGCGCCCCGCTCGACCACGATGCGCCCGAAGTCGCCGCGCAGGCTGGCCAGCGGGCCGATGTAGACGCCGGGGCCGACGATCACATCGCCTATCAGCACCGCACTCGGATGAACGTAGGCGCTCGGATGGACGACGGGCGTGATGCCGTCGATCGAATAGACTTTGGTCATGAAGCGTGCTCGATTTGTGGGGGCAAGAGTGGATTCTAGCAGCCTCGACCTCGCCACCTCCGGTCGCCCAGCACCAGTGTGATGAAGGCCGCCAGGGAGAATAGCGCGCCGGCATAAAACGTTACGGCCGCCCCGAGCTTGTCCCAAAGCAGGCCCGCCAGAACGCTGGCGATCAGCATCGCGACCCCGCTCGCGAGATTGAAAAAGCCGAAAGCCGTGCCTCGCAAATTCGCCGGCGCGCTATCGGCGACCATTGCCGCCATCAGTCCCTGGGTCATGCCCATGTGCAGGCCCCAGAACGCCACGCCCAGGGCGACCGCGGCAAGTCCCTGCGCGTGTGCAAGGACCAGGTCGGCGACGATCAGTGCGACGAGCCCCGCCCCGAGGAGGGTCATGTGGCTCACGCGGTCTGCCAGCTTGCCCATGGGATAGGCGACCAAGGCGTAGACTACATTCATCACCACCATCACCAGCGGGGCGTAGGTATCCGGCAGCCCTTGCTGCTGGGCACGCAGAATCAGAAACGCCTCGCTGAAGCGCGCAAGCGTAAACACGCCGCCCGCCAAGACCACGAACCAGTAGGCGCTGCCGAGTTCGCTCAGCGTCTTCCACTGGATTGGAGAAGCCGGCCTGCGGTGGGCGGACGCCGCGCGGGGTTCCTCGACGCCGAATACCAGCAGCAGCACTGCGATGACGGCCGGAATCGTCGCGTACCAGAACACGGTCCTGAAGTCCCCCGCCCAGAGCAGCATCAGCATCACGCCCAGCAGCGGGCCGACAAAGGCGCCTACCGTGTCCAGCGCCTGGCGCAGGCCGTATGCGGCGCCGCGGATCTCCAGGGGCGTGAGATCGGCGACCAGCGCATCGCGCGGGGCCCCGCGTATCCCCTTTCCGATCCGGTCCATGAAACGCGCGGCCAGAACCCAGTGCACCGACAGCGCGAGCGCGAACAGCGGCTTGGAGAGGGCGCCCAATCCATAACCGATCACCGCCAGGGATTTTCGCTTTCCGAGGTAATCGCTGATCGCGCCGGAAAAGACTTTCACGATCAGCGCCGTCGATTCGGCGATTCCTTCTACGATGCCCACGGCGAAGGCGCTTGCGCCCAGGCTCGAGACCATGAATACGGGCAGCAGGCTGTGGATCAGTTCGGACGAAATGTCCATGAACAGACTCACGAAACCGAGCATCCAGATACTGCGCGGAATGGCGGGAGAAGATTTCAAGGCAAGGCTTGACCTAAATCAAGGGTGGATGATCGGCGGAAATTATAGTTGCGGCTGTGCGTGGTATTTTATCGGCCCTCGATAACGATGCCCAACATAATTACACGCGATGTGTTCCTGGCGTTCGTGCGCGTGCATGTCCTGCACCATGCGGCCGAGGGCCCCGTGTTCGGACTCGAGATGATCGAGGAACTGCGGCGCCATGGGTATGCGATAAGCCCGGGGACGATCTACCCGATTCTCCACGGCCTGCAGAAAGCGGGGTGCCTGCGCTCGAAGCACGAAGTGGTGAACGGGAAACGCCGCAAGTACTACGTCGCGACTGCCAGAGGACGGCGTGCGCTTGCGGAGGTACGGAAGAAGATTCGCGAGCTGGTCGATGAGGTCCTGGAGTGATGAAAGAACCGATTGACTTGCATCAGTCGGTTCGCGGATCGATTTTGTTGCGATTCTATTTGATTGTCTGACACACGACTGGAGAGAACCGTGAGAAAAGCCGCATTCGTATTGGGTTTAAGCGCTATCGTCGCAGCACCTGTCATGGCCGCCGATCCGGCCAGCATCGATTGGTCGAAGATTTCGGCGACGACGGTGCCGCTGTTCTATCCCGGCCAGTCCTCCTACGAGTGGTTGCGCAGCGACAAGCATCCCGGGGCGAGCCTTGTCCGGGACGGCAAGGCCTGCACCACCTGCCATACGGGCAAGGAAAAGGCGTTGGGCGACAAACTCGTCAAGGGCGGACCGCTGGAGCCGATGCCGGTCAAAGGCAAGAACGGCACAGTGGATCTGAAGTTCCAGGCGGCGTATGACGCCAAGAACGCCTACTTCCGCTATCAATGGAAGACGCAGAACCCGTATCCCGGCTCGGAGTACCAGTACCAGCGCTTCGACGGCAAGGAATGGAAGACCTACGGCTATCCCAAGCTCGACAAGGTGGTGCAGGAAGGCAAGCAGCCCGCCATCTACGAAGACCGCATGACGATCATGATCGACGACGGCAAGGTGCCGATGTTTGCGCAGCAGGGCTGCTGGCTCACTTGCCACGAAGGCGAGCGCGACATGCCCAAACAGTTCACCAAGGAAGAAGTCGCCGCCAACGCACTGCTGACCGCGATCAAGAAGAACGACGTGCGCAAATACCTGCCGGCGAGCCGCACCAACCCGTCGGACTGGAAAACCGGCAAGTCGGTCGAGGAGATCGCCAAGATCAAGGCGGCCGGCGGATTCGTCGATCTGATCCAATGGCGCGCCCACCGTTCGAACCCGGTCGGCATGGCCGACGACGGCTACGTGCTCGAGTGGCGGCTGTTCGATGCGGGCAAGAACATGTTCAGCGGCAACTCGGACGCGAAGACGAAGGCACCCAAGTTCATGTGGGACGCGAAGAAGGTGGGTTACAAGTCGATCACCGCCGACCAACTGCGCAAGGGCGACCATTTCCTGATGGGTGAACAAAACGTCGTGCCGTTTGACCCGAACGCGGGCTGGAAAGAAGGCGACATGCTCCCCCGCTACGTGCTCAGTCGCGCCGACGCCAAAGGTTCGGCGGCCGACAACAACGCCATCGCCAACTGGAAGGATGGAATGTGGACGGTGGTCGTGATCCGGCCGCTCGGTCTCGCCAACGACGACGACAAATCCCTCAAGGAAGGCGGCGTCTACAATGTCGGCTTCGCGGTACACGATGACAACATCACGACCCGCGGTCACCACGTTTCGTTTGTCAGGACG
>Ga0154717_1076_pt1 | contig 13695 bp, 14 predicted proteins | sample Rifle2008BG16ft_FD_105725 | JGI IMG/M metagenome (GOLD analysis project Ga0154717, IMG submission 105725) | Betaproteobacteria bacterium RBG_16_64_18
CGGTCGACGACGTGCGCGGCTCGGCCGAGTACCGGCGCATGCTCATACCGCGCATGCTTGCACGGGCCTTCGATGAGGCGCGAGCGTGCACCGGAGCAACCCGATGAGCGATACCCTACACGTCAAGATCAAGGTCAACGACAGCCCGGTCGCGCTCGACGTGCCGCTGACGGAGACACTGCTCACGTCGCTGCGCGACCGGCTGCAGCTCACCGGCGCCAAGCGCGGCTGCAATCAGGGCGTATGCGGCGCCTGCACGGTGATGCTCGACGGGGTTGCGGTGCGCGCCTGCCTCTCGCTCACCGCGAACTGCGAAGGGCAGTCGGTGCTGACGATAGAGGGCGCGGGCACCGATCGTTCGATCGCAGCCCTGCAGGAAGCCTTTATCGAGGCCGCGGCGCTGCAATGCGGCTACTGCACCCCGGGCCAGTTGTTCGCCGCGCGCGCGCTGCTCGAGCAGAATGCCAGTCCCAGCGTCGAGGATGTGCAGAAGGGCATGTCGGGGAATCTGTGCCGCTGCACCGGCTACAACAAGATCATCGACGCGGTTCGCACGGCCGCGCAGAGGCTGCAACCATGAGCGCGCTGTTTGAATCGGTCGGCAGGCGCGTTCCGCGCATCGAGTCGCGCGAGAAGGTCGAAGGCCGCTCGCAATACATCGCCGACCTGTACCGGCCGGGGATGCTGCACGGTGCGATCCTGCAAAGCCCGTTTCCGCACGCGCGCATCCGCAGCTACGACCTCACCGAAGCGCTTGCGATGCCCGGCGTGCATGCGATCGTCACCGGGGACGACTTTGCGGAGCCCAACCGCATGGGTGCCTTCATCAAGGACGAGCACGCGCTGGCAAAGGGCAAGGTGCGCTACGTCGGCGAGTCCGTCGCGGCGGTGGCGGCCGACACCGAGGCGATCGCACGTGCTGCGGCGCAGGCGATCCTCGTCGATTACGAGGAACTGCCGGCGCTGCTGACGCCCGAGGAAGCGCTCGCTTCCGGTGTTCACATCCACGATGGGGTCGAGCGGTACTTCAAGGTTTTCGATGCCGGCAGCCAGGGCAATCTGTGCTCCCGCACCGAGTTCTCCGAGGGCGACATCGAGCGGGGTTTCGGCGAGTCCGACCTCGTGTTCGAGCATCACTTCGAGACCCAGGCCCAGGCGCACGTCGCCATCGAGCCCTGCGGCGCGCTTGTGGAGGTCGATCCGCAGGGGCGTCTCACCGTCTGGTCGGCCAACCAGTCCGTGTTCAGGGTGCAGGCCTGCGTCGCCGAGGCGCTCGGCATACCGATGACCCGCGTTCGATGCCTGACGCCGAGGATCGGCGGAGCGTTCGGCAACAAGATGGAGCCGCATGTGCAGCCGATCGCCGCGGCTCTCGCGCTCAAGGCCAAGCGCACGGTGAAAATGATCCTCACTCGCGAGGAAGATTTCGAGATGGTGCGCGCGCGCCATCCGTTCAAGATCCGCATCAAGACCGGGGTCAGGCGCGACGGTACCTTCATCGCGCGCGAGGTCGAGGTGCTGCTCGACTGCGGCGCGTTCGCCGACGATTCCCCCGGCGTGCTCGGCTTCGGCCTACTGTGCGCTCGCGGGCCTTACCGCTTTCCCCATGTGCGCTGCCACGGCCGGCTCGTCTACACCAACAAGCTGCGCTTCGGCGCGTTCCGCGGCTTCGGCAACCCGCAGGTGAGCTTCGCCGGCGAGTCGCAGATCGACGATATCGCCGAGAAGCTCGGCATGGACCCGATCGAGCTGCGGCTGAAGAACATTCTCCGCGGTGACGACCGCTCGCTCGGCGGACAGATGCTGTTCTCGAACGGACTCAAGGACTGTGTCGAGCGCGCGCGAGATGCCTCCGGCTGGGTCCAATGGACCAACGGCGGTGCACCCGCGCCGTCGGCGCCGGGGAAAAAGCGCGCGCTGGGCTTCGCGCTGTGCGGGCATATCAGCGGGCTGCTCGCCTCCGGCGCAATCGTGCGCATGCTCGAAGACGGCACGGTGGTCCTGAACGTGGGCGCGAACGACATAGGTCAGGGCTCCGACACCGTGCTGTCGCAGATTTGCGCCGAAGCGCTCAAGATCCCACTGGAAAACGTGGCCTTCGTCAGCCCGGACACCGACGGCTCGCCATTCAACTGGGGCACCACCGCGAGCCGGGTAACGTTCATGACCGGGCGCGCGGTCGTCGGCGCTGCCGCCGAAGTGGAGAAACAGCTCAAGCAGCAGGCGTCCGAAATGCTGGAATGCTCAGCCGAGGATCTGGAACTCGTCGCCGGCGGCGCGGTCGCCGTCAAGGGCGTTCCGGAAAAGAAAGTCGGCTTTTTCGAGATCGCCAAGCGTTCGCACTGGTTTGCGGGTGGTCCCATCATCGGCAGCCATTCGTGGGTGTACGACCGCCCGACGATCGATCCCAAACGCGCCGCGGCGATCGGGTTGCCGTTCCCGCGCATCGGCGCCTACAGCTTCAGCGCGACCATGGTCGACGTGGAAGTGGACGAGGTCACGGGCGCCGCGGAGGTGAAGCGTGCATGGTCGGCGTGCGACGTCGGCCGCGCGATCAACCCGCTGCTGGTCGAGGGGCAGATCGAGGGCGGGGTCGCGCAGGGAATAGGATTCGCGCTGGTGGAGGAAATGGTCTGGGACGGCGCCCGTCTCGCCAATCCCACGCTCATGGATTACAAGATCCCGACCACCCGGGAGGTGCCCTACGAGCTGCATCCGATCATTGTCGAGTCGCACGACGCAGATGGTCCGTTCGGCGCCAAGGGCGTGGGCGAGGTCTGCCTAGTGCCGGTGCCGGCCGCCGTCCGCAACGCCGTCAAGCGCGCCACCGGCGTGCGTCTGTTCAAGTTGCCGCTCACGGCGGAGCGGATTCTGCGCGGCATGCTGGGGAAAAACTGAAATGGGATGAGTTGTAGCGCGAGATAGGTGCCCTGCTGCTTGACCGGTGCATCCCTCGCAATCGAGCAATCATGCAATTGTTGAAAGGAGTGAAATCATGTTCGACAAACGCCAGTTCCTGAAGACTGCGACAGTTTTGGCCTCCGCCATGATGTTCGCGATACCCGCACACGCGCAGCAGCCCGAGGAAGTCAGCTATCTCCTGCCGGCGCCTGCGTTCCTTCCGGCCTTCGGTCCGTGGATGGTCGCGCAGGCGCGCGGTTACTACGCGAAGGAGGGACTGAAAGTGAACTTCGTCGTCGGCAAGGGCGGCGTCGACGTGGCCAAACAGGTCGGCGCCGGAAACGCGGCCATCGGCGGGGCGATCGGCGATACGCCGATCATCGCGCGGGCCCAAGGCATCCCCGTCAAAGCGGTGGCTGTGCTGGGCGGGAAGTCGCTGACCCAGCTGGTCGTACACGCGAACAAGGGCATCAACGGCCCGAAGGGACTCAAAGGCAAGGTCATCACCACGATGGCCTACCAGGACACGACCTTCTTCTCGCTGCTGGGCATGCTCGCCAGCGCAGGCCTGTCCAAGGCCGACGTCGACGCGCAGGCGGCCGGGCCCGCCGGTGTCTGGCAGCTGTTCGCGGCCGGCAAGGCCGACGCGATGGCCGCCGTGCCGGACTGGATAGTGTCGGCGGAGCAGGCTGGCGCAAAAGTAAATGTCTATTCCTCAGACGAATATTTCAAGAGCATGGCGCAGGCCATCCTCGCCTCCGATGAACTCATCGAAAAGCGTCCAGAGCTGATCGGGAAGCTCGTGCGCGCAACACTGCACGGCATGCAGGACATCATGAAGGATCCGGCCGGCGCCGCGCGCGACTACGTCAGAGCGGTGCCGCAGAACAAGGGAAAAGAGGCTTATATCGAAGCGGTCTTCAAGCTCTACAACCTCTATGTGTACCCGGGCCAGAAGGTTCTGGGCGCGATGGATCCGGAGCGCCTCGCCGCCGTGCAGAAGTTCTACGTGAAGGAAGGCATCGTGCCCAAGGAAACACCGATCGCCGACCTCTATACGAACAAGTTCATCCAATAAGGCGGCAGTCCCGGGCGCGAGCGCGGCTAGCGTGTCCAAGAGTCTGAACCAGAACACGGTCATAGCGAGCGCTGCGGTGCTGGTGGTGTTTCTCGCCGCCTGGGAATGGCTGCCCGGTTTGGCGAAAATCCCCCCGTTCATCCTGCCACCACCGTCGCGGGTTTGGACGGAGTTCCTGCGCATGAGCGCGAACGAACGGCTCTGGTATCACTCGATGATCACGTCGCTGGAAGTCGTGGTCGGATTTCTGCTCGGATCGCTGCTGGGTGTCGTGATCGGGTTCGTGCTCGGCATGGCGCCACGCGCGGAGATGGTGCTCTCGCCCTATATCCTGGCGCTGCAGATCGCGCCCAAAGTCGCCTTTGCGCCGCTGTTCGTAATGTGGTTCGGCTACACGGTGTATCCCAAGATCCTGGTCGCCGTCCTGATCGTGTTCTTTCCGGTGATGGTGAACGTGCTGACGGCGGTGCGCACGGTCGACCCGGACATGGTGAATCTTGTGCGCTCGTTCTCGGCCACGCGGTGGCAGACTTTTCGCATGATCGAATACCCCGCGTCGCTTGCACCGCTGTTTTCCGGCCTGCGCATCGCCGCCACGCTCGCCGTGATCGGAGTGGTCGTCGGGGAGCTGGTCGGGGGCAACCTTGGTCTGGGTTACCTGCTGACCTTCGGCGAGGGCCAGGGCAACACCGCGATGGTGTTCGTCACCATCATCCTGCTCACCATCATCGGCATCATTGCCTACGCCGCCATCGTGCTCGCCGAGCGCCGTGTGCTCCATTACATGCCCAAGGCGCAGCACGCCACCGTCTAGCCACATACCGGATCAGTTCAGCCTGTACCCGCTGACCTCTTGCTAGCCCTCGTCTGATGCTCTCGCATTCCATCGTCGGAGGCAGCCTTGCGCTGGCTCGTTCCCTTGTGGCCCTCGCCGACTTCACCGGTAAGGTGGTGGGGGTTGCCGGTGGCGACACCAACGCGTCGAAAGTCCGCGTTGCTGCATGCGCGATCAGCTCATTCTCGTTGGCGCTTCGCAGGACCGCGTCGCGCGCTTCTGCGTTCTTGACCTGCGCCATCGCGCTCCCCGCAAAGATGTTCTGCCGGGCACTTTCGTGTGTCGGTTTACTCACCCAGACCATTAGTGAATATAATTCATTCGTATAACACGGCGGGGCTGGCGCCAATCCAAGCCGCCAATGCGTTCGAACAATCGCGATGCATCGGCAGCGGTGGCCGGACGGAACGTGGGGATTGCCGGAGAATCGGGGCGTATGGTGACGAAAGGGAATCCCCTACTTGCCATTGAAAGCTTGTCCAAGCGCTTCGGCGCCACTCAGGCACTCGACGCAGTCGGCTTCGAACTGGATGCCGGCGAAGTGCACACCCTGGTCGGCGAGAACGGTGCCGGCAAATCGACGCTGATCAAGATCCTCGGCGGCGTCTGTGTGCGTGACGCCGGCGACATACGCATCGACGGCAGGCCGGTGCATTTTCGCGGGCCGCGCGAGGCCCAGGAAGCCGGGATCGTCGTCATTCCCCAGGAAATGCAACTCGTGCCCGCGGCCACGGTGGCCGAGAATGTCACCCTGGGCGCATGGCCGCAGAAACGTGCATTCGGTTTCCTGCCGGTCATCGACCGAGCCGCCATGCGCCGGCGCGCCGCCGACGTGCTGGCGCAGCTCGATTTCCACCACGACCTCGATGCGCGGGTGGACGCCTTGTCGTTCGCCGAACGGCAGTTGGTCGCCATCGCCCGCGCCCTGTCGCACGAGGCACGCGTGCTGGTGCTCGACGAACCAACCGCATCGCTCGAGCATCGCGAGGCCGAGCGCCTGTTCGCCGTGATTGCGGCACTGAAGCGGCGCGGCGTGGGCATTATTTACGTGTCCCACCGGCTCGACGAGGTCGTGGCCCTGTCGGACCGCTGCACCGTGATGCGAGACGGCTGCGTTGTCGAGGAGTGCCGCCAAGGCCAGTTCGGGACCGATCACCTGATCCGGTTGATGACCGGGCGCGATCTCGAGGAACTGCACCGCCCCCACAAGACGGAGTTCGGCCCCGCACACCTCGACACCGGGTCTGACCGGGGCGGCTTCGTCGTGCGCCGCGGCGAAGTGATGGGCCTGACCGGCCTGCTGGGCAGCGGCACCAGCGCCGTCTTAAGGCGCATCTTCGGCGCCGGGTCCGAACCCGCGACCGTTTCCCTGCGCGGCGAAACGCGCACTTTCCGTCGCCCCGCCGATGCCATCGCGGCAGGGGTCGGTCTTGTGCCCGAGGAACGCCGCCTTGGCCTGGTGATGAACTTCTCGGTGCGCGACAACATCGCCCTGCCTAGCCTCGACAGGCTGTCCGGGTCCCTGCGACTGGATACTGCACAGATCGACCGGTTGGCGGAGGAACTGATGGAGTCGCTCGACATTCGGCCGCGCAATCCGTCGCTGCCGGTGAGCCAGCTGTCCGGTGGTAACCAGCAGAAGGTCATTTTCGCGCGCTGGCTCGCCAGCCACGTCGATACCCTGCTGCTGGATGAGCCGACCCATGGCATCGACGTCGGCGCCAAGGCGCGCATCCATCATCTGATGCGCGAATTCGTCGAAAACGCGGGCGCCATTCTTTTCGCCTCCTCGGATATGCTCGAAGTGATGAACATCAGTGATGCGGTCGTGGCGATGCGCTCGGGCGAAATCGTCGCGCGCATGGCGCGCGGCGGCGCCAGCTACAACGAAGGCGCGTTGCGCGCCGCACTCGCAGGATGAAGATGGCTCAGGGTCGCGAAACCACCAGCCCCTACTCCCGATTGTTGCGCAATCAGGTGCCCTTGCTCGCCCTTGTCGCCGTCTGCGTAATCACGGCGGTGCTCTCGGACCGATTCCTCTCGCCCGTCAATCTCAACAACATCCTGTTGCAGGCCTGCGTCATGTCCGTGATCGCGATGGGCATGACCTTCGTCATCATTTCCGGAGGCTTTGATCTGTCGGTCGGCTCGACGGTAGCGCTCTCCGGCACGGTCGCAACCTGGGTCATGCTTGAGACCCACTGGAGCGTGGGCGTGACAGCCGGCATCGCCGCCGGCGCCCTGGTCGGCTACATCAACGGCCTCATCGTCGCCCGCCTGCGGGTCAACCCCTTCATCACCACCTTGGGCAGCATGGTCGTGGTGCGCGGGATCGTGCTGCTGATTACCGACGGTCGCCCCATCGTCGGCGACGAGGGCCTGCCCGATACGTTTCTCGAGCTCGGCCGCGCCAGGCTTTTCGGCGTTCACCTGCTGGTTTGGCTGCCGCTGGTTCTGTTCGCGGTGTTCGGCTGGCTCCTGCACATGACGGCCTACGGCAAGCGCATCTTCGCCACCGGGGGCAACCGCGACGCCGCATTCCTTGCCGGCATCGACGTCGAGCGCATGACGGCCTCCGCCTACGCCTGGTGCGGCGCCCTTGCCGGCGTCGCCGGCGTCATGCTCGCCGCGAGGCTGCAATCGGGTCAACCGACCGTGGGCGAGTTCTACGAGCTCACGGCAATCGCCGCCGTGGTCCTCGGCGGGGCGTCCCTGCGCGGCGGCGATGGCCAGCTCTACAAGTCGATGATCGGCGTGTTCATCATGGTGGTTCTCGCCAACAGCCTGAACCTTCTCAATGTACACTCCTACTGGCAGCGCGTGGCGATCGGCCTGGTCATCATCGCCGCCGCCGCTGCCGATCAGATCAAGTCGCGCAACACATGACGGTCGGCAAACCAACCGCGACAGCGAGTCGAAGGAGGAAACCGTGAACCCAGTGGCAGCTTTCATCAATGAGGAGACATCAGTGAAACAAGCATCGATCCGGAGAGCAAAGGAGAAAGCCTTGAAGCGACTAGCGACCGTGTTTGCGGGCGTCTTTGTACTCGCACTGAGCGCTCTGCCCGTCCATGCTCAGAAGAAAGTGGTCGGGCTTTCGCTCGCCTCCGATACCAACCCCTTCTACATCGTCATGCGCAATGGGGTGGAAGCGCGCGCCAAGGAACTCGGCTGGGAGGTTCGCGTCGTCACTGCCAACGAGGACGTCAACAAGCAGGTCAACGGCGTCCTGGATTTAGTGGCACAGAAGGTCGACGGCATTCTGATTTCGCCGATCGATGCGGTCGCCACGGGCGCAGCCTATGAGGCGGCGCACAAGGCGAACATCCCCATCATTTCCATCGCGCGCGGCGCCAAGTCCGCCTACCAGACGCTTTTCGTGGCGATGGACTCGGTCCAGATCGGCCGCGACGTCGCTGCCTGGGCGGCCCAAACCGCGCGCGGCAAGGGCAAGGTTGGCATGATCGCCGGTCCGGCCGGTGCCAACGTGTTCGAGGAACTGGCGCAGGGCTTCAAAGAACAAATGGCAAAGAACAAGGATATGCCGATCGTGTTCGAGCATCACGTCGCGCTCACTCGCGAGCAAGGTCTCAAGCAGGCCGAGGATCTGCTGGTGGCGCATCCCGACGTGCGCGTCATTTATGCCGGCAACGACGAACTCGCGCTGGGCGCGGCCCAGGCGGTTGCCGCGGCGGGCAAGAAAAGCGGGGTCCTGATAACCGGTTTGAATGGCATTCCGCCGGCACTCGCGTCGGTGACCAAGGGTGACATGGACCTGACCGTCGTGCTGAGCCCGATGGCCTGGGGGCGCCTGGGCGTCGACGTGATGGCCAACTGGATGAAGGGCGAGCGCCCCAAGCAGCATGTGTTCATCAAGCACATCCTGGCAACGAAGGAAAACGCGGCGAAGTACATGCCGCCAAAGCAGAAGTAGCGGGTCACGCTGAAATTCGGCCCGAGGGCGGGCGGCTAGCGCGCCAGTTTCCGGTTCGCGCGCGCTGGGATCGGCCGGCTTGCGTCCGTTCTGCGATCGCGCGAGGCGGATAACGCCGGATGCGGCACGGTGCGGGGCGCGAGGACGTTCGGTTCGTCTGGGAATCGTACGCTGCCAGCCTCTCCGCCGCGAGCAATTGCTCACCGGGTGATCCTCTGCTCGCCGCGCGCATCGGCGCGGGTCCCCTGCGCCGTCGACGGTTTCCTGATCGGAGTGTTCGGCTACGCGGGCAGGTACGAATCCGCGAGCAGTTCGCGGTCCTGCAGCCGCGGAACCACGTCGAGCGTGGACAGCTGCGCGGCGTAACGTACCTCGTGCTCCAGCCCGCGCTCGGCCATCATCCTGCCGACGCGGCATCCGAGCAGGCTCGGCTCCGGATCCCCGTTCAGATAGAGGGCGCGCGCCGCACGCGCGGCGTCGGAGAAGTCGGCGTGTTCGCCCAGGCGCGCGGCAAGCAGGTCAACCAGATAGCCTGCGCCGTAGAAGTCCTCGAAGTTGAAATTGTTCATCGAGCCGGCGCAGATGAGCAGCACGGTCTGGTCCCGGTGTGCGGTCACCAGGCGCTCGACCAGCGCGCGGCCGTTCAGGAGCGCGCCGCAGTAGACTTCGACTTCGGCTGCGGCGGCGCAGGCGTTCATCGCGACGGTGCCGTTGGTGGTCGAGTAGACAAGCCGGCGTCCTGCGATGCCGTGCTCGACCAGCGCAAGCGGCGTCGGCGGAGCGAAGCCCTCGATGGTCTTCGCGTAGAGTTCGCCCGCCATCACGAACGAGCCCGGGGCCAATCCGGCCGCGACGGCCCGCGCGGCGGCCTCGTCGGGCACCGGAACCACCGCGGTCGCGCCGCGGGCCAGCGCCGTGACCATGGTCGAGGTCGCGAACAGCACGTCGAGCACGACGGCCACCTTGCCTGCCAGGCGGACCGTATCGAGTTCCTCTTTCTTGGTGAGGACGTGGATCTTGTGGTTGAGGATCATGGGTCACGAACCGGCGGCCGGCGGCCGAGTATGCCGTGGCCGTCCATGATCATGACCAGCTGGCCCTCCTGGTTGACCACTTCCCAGTGGTGCAGGACGCTTCCGCGGTCGGGCTTGGTGCGCGAGATCTTGGCCTCGATCACCGTCATTTTCATGCGCAGGCGGTCGCCGGGCCGCACCGGGTGCAGCCAGCGCAGGTGCTCCACGCCAGGCGAGCCCAGGCTGACGCAGTTCAGCAAATACCGGTCGCACATCATCCGCATGCACAGGCTCACCGTGTGCCAGCCGCTGGCGATCAGGCCGCCGTAAGGGGAGTTCTTTGCGGCAGCCTCGTCCACGTGGAAGTACTGCGGGTCGAAGCGCGTTGCAAAGTCGACGATCTCTTCCTTGGTGACGACCGGACCCTCCATCTCCCAGACATCCCCGGGGGCGAAATCCTCGAAGTAATACTTGCGAGGCATGGGCTCTCACTGCGCCGGCGTGCGGCGCCGGTAATGCTGCCTGCCGGTCATGGAGCACACGACCTGGTCCTTCTGGTTGAGCACATCCCAGCGGAATTTCACCGTGCCGCGCGCCGGATCCTTCTGCGATGGCGTCTGTTCGAGCACCGTCGTGTGCAGCCGCAGTGCGTCGCCCGGCCGCACGGGCTTGAGCCAGCGCAGCTCCTCCAGGCCCGGGGAGCCGATGCACGTGGTCTGGAGCAGGTAGCCGTCGCACATGAGCCGCATCGCCACGCTGCAGGTCTGCCAGCCGCTGGCGATCAGCCCGCCGAAGGGCGAGGACTTCGCCGCTTCCTCGTCGGTGTGGTAGGACTGCGGATCGTACTCGCGCCCGAATGCCATGATCTGCTGCGCGGTGAGCAGTCGCGGCGGCGACTCGTATACCCAGCCTGGGGTGAAGTCTTCCCAGTAGTACTTGATCGTGGTCATCGTCGGGGTCCGGTAGTCTGCGGGGCGGGAGCGATGGCGAAGGCGCACTCGATGCCGGACCCGCCAGGCTCGCCACTGCGGAGAAGCTCGCAAAGGTATTCATTATAATCGGAGGAGCAGGCGGCGGGACCGCGCTAGCGCGGCGTGCCGCCGCCGGTTTCAGGCGTCACGCGCTCGAATGCCAGGACCGCCTTGCGGAAGGGTTCGGGCCACTGCGCCGATTTGCGCGTCTTCGGGTCGGCGTTGACGTAGATGAGTTCGCCGCTGGTGATGTGCGCTTCGCCGAGCCAGACCCCCAGAACGAACTGCAGCGAGGATCGGCCGATGCGACCGACCCGGCAGCCGATGTCCAGCACGTCGTCGTAAGTCGCCGAGCCGTGATACTCGGCGCTCGCCTTGACCGCGTAGACATCGGTGCCGTGGGCGTCCACGTATCCTTCGGGGTAGGGGATGCCGATGGCGCGCCAGTATTCGGCGACCGCAACGTCGAAATAGAGGAAATAGTGGCCGTTGAACACCACGTTCTGCCGGTCGACCTCCGCCCAGCGCACCCGCAGCTGGTGAAGGAAAGTAAAATCGTCTCGTCTCATGCCTGCTCCGATGGATTGGTCTGCGGATGAAAGCATAGCAAAGGGAAGGTGAATGGACGAAATCGTACTGCGCTCGATGCTGAAGTGGCCGAATGTGCCCTCGGTCTACGGGTGGCTGCGCCTGGACCGGCGCGGACGCTGGGCCATCCGCATGCCCCCGGCGCAGGGGGCAGGCGACACAGAGCCGCGCTTCGATCGCATCGTCAACCCGGCCATGATCGAGTTCATCGGCCGCAATTACTCGCACGACGCCGAGGGCCGCTACTTCTTCCAGAATGGCCCGCAGCGCGTGTACGTGGCCCTGGAATACACGCCGTGGATCTACGGTCTGGACGGATCAGGGCGGGCGCTGGTTGCGCATACCGGCGTTTCAGCCGGTTCGCCGAACGCGGCATATTTCGACGAGCGGGGCGGGCTCGTCCTTGCCTGCGAGCCGGGCGTGGGCGTGGTGCTCGACCGCGATCTCGCGGTCATTGCCGAGCGGTTCGCCGACCGCGCGGGGCACGCTCTGGCCCCGGAGACGCTGCTCGAACAGGCGCGTGCCGGACAGGGCGTCGAGGCGCGGCTGATGGGCGCCGACCTGACCGTCTCGTCCATCCGCTCCGGGGAACTCGCGGCGCGCTTCGGTTTTGTTCCACGTCCGGTGCCGCCCGAAGGACAGCCGGATTGCTGAACGCCAGCAGGCCGCGAGGCTTCGCAGGCCTTATAATCCAGCGCATGAAATTCACAACACTCGGGTACAAAGGTCTGGGCGCAGTGCTGGCGGCATCGCTTGCCGGCTGCGGCGGTTTCAGCCTCGGCAGCCTCAATCCGTGGAGCGGTCCGGTCGAACGGGGGAGGATGGTGCCGGCCGACGCCACCGAGTACGCCTGCGATGGCGGCAAGCGCCTCGTGGTTCAGCGACTGCCGGGCGCGGTGATGATCATGTTCCCGGAACGCGATTTCCGGCTCGATCAAGCGGCCGCGGGGGCGCGCTACACCAACGGCAGCACCACGCTGCTGCTGAACGGCGACCAGGTTTCCCTCGAGGAAGAGGGCGTAGTGACCTTTACGGCCTGCCGCAAAGCCCCGGCCTGAGCGCACGCATCGCCGCGCGCGCCACGTCGAGAGCCATCATGGATCTCAACTACTCGGCGGAAGAACTCTGTTTTCGAGACGAAGTGCGCGCCTTCGTGCGCGACAACCTGCCGCAGGACATTGCGCGCAAGGTGCTCGATCACCGGCGGCTGCACAAGGACGACATGGTCCGCTGGCAGGATATCCTGGCCGCGAAGGGCTGGCTGGTGGGCCCCTGGCCCAGGGAATACGGCGGCTGCGGCTGGTCGAGCGTGCAGGCGCACATTTTCGACGAGGAGACCGCGGCGCTCGGCGCGCCGCGGCTGGTTCCCTTCGGTCTGGCGATGGTCGCGCCGGTGATCATGGCCTTTGGCAGCCCCTGGCAGAAGGAGCATTACCTCGCGCGCATCCGGGAGAACAAGGACTGGTGGTGTCAGGGCTATTCGGAGCCCGGCTCGGGGTCGGACCTTGCCTCGCTCAAGATGCGCGCAGTCCGCCAGGGCGACCATTACGTCGTCAACGGCCAGAAGGCCTGGACCACGCTCGCGCAGCACGCCAACATGATCTTCTGCCTGGTGCGCACCTCCACGGAGGCGCGCAAGCAGGAGGGCATATCGTTTCTGCTGATCGACATGCGGTCGCCGGGCGTGACGGTGCGGCCGATCATCACGCTGGACGGAGAGCATAACGTCAACGAGGTGTTCATGGAAGACGTGCAGGTGCCGGTCCGCAATCTGGTCGGCGAGGAGGGCAAGGGTTGGACCTACGCCAAGTATCTGCTCGGCCACGAGCGAACCAACATCGCCGGCGTAGGCGCATCCAAGCGCGAGCTCGCCGCACTCAAGGAAGTCGCGCAGCGCGAGTTTCGCGATGGCAGGCCGCTCGCCGAAGATCCGATCTTCGCCGCGCGCATCGCGCAAGTCGAGATCGAACTGATGGCGCTCGAGATGACGGTGATGCGCGTGCTCTCGGCCCGGAGCGAGGCACCCGGACCGGAGGCATCGATACTGAAGATCCGGGGCACGGAGATACAGCAGACCCTGACCGAACTGATGATGGAGGCGCTGGGGCCCTACGCGCTGCCGTTCGACCCGGAGGCGATGGAACTCGAATGCGCAGGCGAGCGCGTCGGCCCGGATTACGCCGGCCCGCTGGCCGCGCATTACTTCGGCTACCGCAAGGTCACGATCTACGGCGGCTCCAACGAGATTCAGCGCAACATTATCGCGCAGATGGTGCTGGGACTATGAAGGTTCGACGTCGGCATGGGAATGCCGCCCTGCGGCTCGAGCGCAGCCAGCATGGGCGGAGAATTTGGATTTTCATATCTCTCCCGTT
>Ga0154717_1010_pt1 | contig 13658 bp, 10 predicted proteins | sample Rifle2008BG16ft_FD_105725 | JGI IMG/M metagenome (GOLD analysis project Ga0154717, IMG submission 105725) | Betaproteobacteria bacterium RBG_16_64_18
GCGCGACCCGCGCGCGCCGTGGCCGCCTGGAGCAAGCACCGCGGCGACTACGTGTTCGCCGTCGATCCGCGCACCAACGAACGCTACGTGCGCACCAGCTTCGACTACGACGGCAGCGGCGGCGCCGTCTGGGGCAATGACGGCTTTCAGGGATTGAGCGGGCTGACGACCCTGGGCGCGGTCAACCGCAGCAACGTGGAAGAGGTCGAGACGCGCATCCCATGGCGGATCATCAAGTGGGAATTTCTGACCGACCTGATGGGCGCCGGACGCTGGCGCGGCGGGCCGGGGGTATATTGGGAGGCGCAGCACTACGGGCGCGACGCGGCGATGGCCACCGGAAGCTCCGACGGCGACGAGATGCTGGGATTCGGCGCGCTGGGCGGCGAGCCCACTCCGCCCTGCCGCACCTACATCAAGCGCGGCGAGGAGATGATCCGCATCCGGCCCCATAGAATGGTGCCCATGAAGGACGACGACATCGTCATCAAGTACAGCAGCGGCGGCGGCGGCGTAGGCCCGGCCCGGCAGCGCGACCCGGAGATGGTGCGCATGGACGTGAAGAAAGGGCTGGTCTCGATCAAGGCTGCGCGCGAGACGTACATGGTGGCCATCGACCCCGAGACGCTCGACATTGACCGCAAGGGGACCGAAGAACTTCGGGCGGCGCCGGAACCGGGGAGGTGAAGCGGCGACAGAACGGCGGCGCACCCAGCGGCGCGGTACGCGTGAACCGGGTTGCAAGAACGGGAGAAACAGATGACTGAAGGTCTAGCCGATACACTGCGGTGGCAGTGTCTGGAAAAGATGCTGCTGATACGCCGATTCGAGGAAACCGTCGTGAAGCTGGCCGGCGACGGTCATTTCCGCGGCCACTATCATCTCTACATAGGCCAGGAAGGAACCGGCGTGCCTGCGATCACGGCGCTCGCGGCGAAGGACCATCTGGCAACCACCCACCGCAATCACGGGCATATTCTCGCCCGCGGCGCCGATCCCGGCGCGGGGCTGGCCGAGATTCTGGGCCGCGCAACCGGCCTGAACGGCGGTCGCGGCGGCACGATACACCTGTGCGAGCCTACGCTGGGTTTCCTGTCGACCTCGGGCGTCGTGGGCGGATGCATCAGCCTGGCCGTCGGCGGCGGTTACGCCTGCGCCCAGCGGCGCGATGGCTCGGTCACCATGGCCCTGTTCGGCGATGGGGCGCTCGAGGAGGGCGTAAGCTTCGAAGCCCTGAACATCGCCTCGCTGTGGCACCTGCCGGTCATTTTCCTGTGCGAGAACAACAGCGCCGGCGCAATGGGCATGGCAAAGGGCGGCTACCCGACGCTGGTGCATGCGAGCACCGATTTGCTCCTGATTCCGAAGTCGCTGGGTATCTCGAGCGTCCGCGTCGATGGGGTGGATGTTGCCGCGGTGCACGCCGCAGCGACGCAGGCCATCGCCCGTTGCCGGTCGGGGCAGGGGCCCGTGTTCATCGAAGCGATGACGCCGCGCTGGGCCGGAAGCAATCCGCTGTGGCCTGAGCTGGCGACCGGAATCACCGATCTGCGGATGGCAACCGGCGAATCCGGCACCGACGGTCCGCATAAACAGTGGTACGAGAACTTCGATCCGGTTCTGCGGCTGGCCCGCGAGCTGGCGAAGGGCGGCGCCGAATCGGTGCGCAGAATATCGGCGCTCGACGAGGCTGCGCGCAAGCGCATCGCCGACGCCGCGGATTTCGCGCTGGCGAGCCCGTTGCCTGCACCCGAGACGGCGTTGAATCACGTGTTCGCGCAGGAGACACCGGCATGAGCGAAACAAGACAAAGCTATGCGGCGGCGCTGGTGGATGCGCTGCATGACGGCCTTCGCACCGATCCGCGGGTGAGCATCATCGGCGGATACGTACTGGGCCTCGGCCCGCAGCGCACGTTGACCGACCGCCTGAAGCAGGATTTCCCGGATCGCGTCTTCGATCCGCCGACCTCGGAAGCCGGCAACGCCGCGGTCGGTGTCGGAGCGGCCATGGCCGGGATGAGGCCGTTCGTCGATCTGGGCACCGGTTCTTTCAGCTATCTTGCCTGGTCGCAGATCACCAACGAAGCGGCGGTCGCGCACTATATGACCAACGGCCGCCTTAGCGCGCCGGTGACCTTTCACCTGCTGCATGGCGTTCGGGGCGGCGGTGCCGCGCAGCATAGCCAGAGCCCGCACGCGATGCTCTGGAACGCGCCGGGACTGGAGATCGCGGCGCCATCGACCGCGGCCGACGTATACGGCCTGATCCGCACGGCGCTGGCCAGCCCCAATCCGACGCTCGTGGTCAGTCATGCGAAGCTGCTGGGCATGGAGACGGCGGTGCCGGAGCGGAAATCCCCGATACCGTTCGGCCGGGCGGACATCAAACGCCGTGGACGCGATGCGACGGTCGTTGCCACGTCGTTGATGGTGCACTACTGCCTCGCCGCCGCCGAGGCGCTTTCAAAGGAGGGCATCGAGGTCGAAGTCGTCGATCCGCGCACGCTGGTTCCATTGGACGAAAAGACGATACTCGATTCGGTCTCGCGCACCGGGCGCCTGGTCGTCGTCGACGAATGTCCGCTGCGCGGCGGCATCGCTTCCGAAATCGCCGCCACCGTGGCCGAGCGTGGTTTCAGGTACCTGAAAGCCCCGATCGTGCGCGTCACGCGGCCCGATGTGCCGGTGCCTTACAGCTTGCCGCTGGAGAATTTCATCACCCCCGATCCGGAAAAGATCGCGGCTGCCGTCAGGTGCGTTCTAACGGCGAGGTGAACGCGATGGGGGTGCCCGCCACCATGAAGGCTGTGCGCCTGTCCGAATACGGGCAGCCCGAGGTGCTCCAGTACATCGAGGTTCCCGTCCCCGAGATCGAACCTGATGAGGTTCTCGTACGGGTGCGTGGGACGTCGGTCACGCGCTGGGACCTGCGCTACCGCCAGGGACTCCTGACTCCGCCCCCGGGGCGCGCGGCCCTGCCTCTGCCATTTCAACTCGGGCGCGACACCGCGGGAGAAGTCCAGGCCGTGGGCGCCGAGGTACGGCGGTTCAAGCCCGGGGACAGGGTCGTCGCCATGACCTGTCCCGCCTGCGGTGGTTGCGAATACTGCAAGCGCGGCCTTGATAACCTGTGCACGGACATCGCCTTGCCCGGGCACCAGCGCTTTGGCGCCTATGCACAGTACGTCTGCCGGAAGGAGACCGAACTCCTGCATGCCCCCGATTCCCTGTCGTTCGAGAAATTGGCCTGTCTGCTCTGGTCCTATTCGACGGTGTGGCATATGGCCATCGAGCGCGGACGCCTGCGGCCGGGACAGGATGTCCTCGTCACCGCGGCCAGCGGCGGCATGGGCACCGCGGCGATCCAGATCGCCAAACTCGCGGGAGCGGCGAGAATAGTCGCGCTGACCGGATCCGCGAACAAGGTGGCGCCCCTGCAGAAGCTCGGAGCAAGTCACGTGCTCAACTACCGCGAGGAGAACGTACCGGCCCGGATCGCGGAGATCACCAACGGCCTGGGGGTGGACCTGGCGCTGGAGAACGTGGGCGGCGAAATGCTGCCTTTGTGCATGCAGTGCCTGCGGATGGACGGAACGCTGGTCTCGGCGGGCCAGCACGGCGGCCGATTCTGCTCCGTGGACGTGGAACTTCTCTACCGCCGGCACCTGAACGTCCTGGGTACCCGAGGGGCCACCCGCCACGAGCAACAGTTCGTTCTCTCCCTGGCCGGCGAGGGTTCGCTGGACCCGGTGATCAGCCATTGCCTGCCCCTCGCCGAAGCGGCCGAAGCGCACCGCATCCTGGAACGCCAGGAGCAGTTCGGAAAGATCGTGTTGCTGCCTTGAGCTGGCTCGTGACCGTCATTCTGCAAACATGTCGAAAAGCAGCGTGCGCAGCCACTGATTGGCGGGGTCCCGGTGAAACCGGGCGTGCCAATAGAGATTGATCTGGATCGCCGGCAGCTTGATGGGATGGGTCACGTACCTCAGGCCGAAGAAGGCCACTCCGCGTTTCGCGAAGTGCTCGGGAACCGTCGCCACGAGGTTTGTGGTGTGCAGAATGTCGGCCACGGCAACGAAGTGCGGAACCCGAAGATGAACGGCACGGCGCGCCCCGGCGCGGTCCAGCACCTCATTCATCTTGTTGTGACCGGTGCCTGCGGCGGCGACAATGACATGTTCGGCGGCGGAAAATTCAGCCGGGGTGATCCTGGGCTTGTCCAGCGGGTGGCCTTTTCTGTACATGCAGACGTAACGCTGCGGAAACAGCCGGCGCTGAAAGAAATTGGTGCTCAAGCCGGGAAGAGAACCGACGGCCAGGTCGACCTTGGCGGTGGCCATATCCTCGGTGAGATTGCTCGCTGCGTGGCGCACCGAGATGATGGTCACCTGTGGCGCCGTGCGCCCGAGGGTCTCCATCAGCCGAGGCAGGAAATAGACCTCCCCGATGTCCGCCAGGGAGACGGTGAATGTGCGAGTGCTCGTCAGCGGCTCGAAATCGCCTTTGTGGTTCAGCGCGTGCTGGATCGTCCGGAGTGCGTCGGCAGTCTGTTCTTCCAATTCCTTGGCGTAGGGGGTCGGCAGCATGCCGCGCGCGGTACGCACGAAGAGTTCGTCGCCCAGCATTCGGCGCAGGCGGTTCAGCGCGCTGCTCACCGCGGGCTGGGACAGACCCAATGATGCCGCAGCAGCGGATACGCGGCGATCCTTGAACAGTTGCTGAAACACCACGAGCAAGTTCAGGTCGATATCCTTGAGCCGCATGGGGGATCCGCATTATTCACACACGTAATATCCACTATAGAGTATCTTCTATTTTTTTGTGTGTGATATTGCGCGATGATATGCAAGACTGGCCTCTGCCGGGGCAAGGGATCGGGGCCGATGGGCTGGCCCGGCGGGAAGTTTCCTGGAAGCACGCATAGGAGGGGATGGGCATGACTGCAAAGAAGGCACGGGTGTCAAAGCAGGCAACCAAACGGGTGTGTATCGACGTGGGCGGGACATTCACCGACTGTCTGGTCCTGGACGAGTCCGGGGAACTCACGAAGTTCAAGGTCTCGACCACGCCGAAGGATCCGTCGGCCGGGTTCATTCATTCGATCGAGAAGGCAGCGCGTTATTACAAAGTCAGTCTTCGAGAGTTTCTCGGTACGGTCGATATTCTGATTCACGGCACGACCCTGGCGACCAATACGCTGATCACAGGCCGCGGCGCCAAGACGGCCATGCTTACGACCAAGAACTTCCGGGATATCCTTGAAATCCGTCGTGGTATCAAGCCGGTCGATATCTCGCTGTACAACATTTTCATTCCTCCGAACAGGCCGCTCGTACCCCGCTCAAGAAGAATCGGAATCGAGGAGCGGACTCTTTACACCGGCGAAATCACCACGCCGCTGAACGAGCAGCAGGTGGCCGCATCGGTGAAGCAGCTGAAGGAAAACGGCGTCGAATCGCTCGCGGTCTGCTTCCTGCATTCATACAAGAATCCGCATAACGAGCGCCGCGCCGCGGCGATTGCGCGGGAAGTCGCGCCCGACATGTACGTCACGACTTCCTCCGAGTCGCTCTCGATGTGGCGGGAATTCGAACGCTTCAACACCACGGTCGTTGGCGCTTATGTCGGTCCCGTAGTGACCAACTACCTGAACACGCTGAAGAAGCGGTTGAAGGATGGGGGGTTCAACGGTGCCCTTTTGATGATGCTCGCCAACGGACTTGTGCAGCCGGTGGATCAATGCATCAACCGGGCGGTCTATCTGCTGGATTCGGGGCCCGCCGCCGCGCCGTCCGGGGCCATCTACCTGGGGAAACTGATTGGGCACGACAACCTGATTTCCATCGACATGGGCGGGACCAGTTTCGACGTGTGCCAGATCAGGGGAGGGCAGATCCCGACCACCACCGAGCGCTGGGATGGCGATCAGCGCATCGCGATCAAGATGGTGGACATGGAAACGCTGGGTGCGGGGGGCGGCAGCGTCGCCACGATCGACGCCCTTGGCCTCATGAAGGTCGGACCCCAGAGCGCCGGTGCGGACCCGGGACCGGCCTGCTATGGAACCGGGACCCTGCCGACCGTGACCGACGCGGACGTGCTGCTGGGTTATATCCCTCATGACTATTTTCTCGGGGGAGAAATCAAGCTCGATCCGGAACTCGCGAAAAAAGCCATGCGCGCGGTCGCCGAACCTCTCGGACTCAACGCCATCGACGCGGCCGAGGCGGTTTTCAAGAGTGTAAACGCGGGCATGGCCGACAAGATCACGGAGGTTTCCACGAAACGCGGACATGACGTGCGCGACTTCGTCCTGGTGGCCGGAGGCGGCGGCGGGCCGAGTCATGCCGGATTCATCGCCGATCTGCTGGGCATGCCGACGGTGGTGATTCCATCGGTCGCGGCGCTGTTCAGCGCATTCGGGATGTTTGCCATGGATCCGGGCGAAGACCACGCGCGTTCCTTCGTTGCGAGGGCCGCGACGCTGGACATCGACGCGATGAACAAGCTCTACGAGGAGATGGAAAAGGAAGCCCGCGAGTCGTTTCGCGCCATCGGAGTGCCGGCGAGCGACATCACGCTCAAGCGCACCGCAGACATGCGCTACGTCGGGCAATTCCATGAGGTGGAAACGGCCGTTCCCGGCGGCAAGTTGACGCGCAAGCAGCTTGATGCCACTGTAGCCACATTCAGCCGCGAGCATGAAATGCTGTATACCTTCGGGATGCCCTGGCAGCCGGTCGAAATCCTGTCTTTGCGGCTGAAGGCCATCGCGGCGAAGGCGCCCTTCAAGCTGCGAGAGATCGAGAAGGGATCCAAGGATCCTGCTGCGGCGCTCAAGCGTCGGCGCAAGTGTCGCTTCGACGGCAAGGACGTCGATACGCCGGTCTACGACGGGGACCGGATACGGGCGGGTAACGTGCTTCTAGGTCCCGCGATCGTGGAGGAGACGACGATGACCGTCGTGGTTCCAAAAGGGTATCGATGCAAGGTCGATAATTTCAAGAACTACATTTTGACCCGGCAGTAGCCGGCCGCAGCTGAGGAGGTGACCGATGACCAAAGCGAAGAAGGTGAACGTTCAGAAGATGCCGGCGCGCAAGCCAGCCGTGAAGAAGGCGGCAGCGAAGAAGGCGACGGTACACAAGCTGGTCGCGCGGAAGGTGAAGGCAGACCCGACGACCGTCGCGACGGTCTGGCATTCGATGCAGACGATCTGCCGGGAAATGCGGCACGTGATTGACCGCACGGCGCAGAACTTCCTGATCAGCCAGCTGCACGACATATCGGTCGGCCTGTGGGACGCCAAGGGCACGACCATCGCCGTGGCCGTCGGTTTGCCGCCGCAGTTTCTCGGATCCGGTTTCGCGGTGAAGTCGCTGGTGGAGAAGTTCGGCGACGACATCGCTCCCGGGGATATTTTCCTGACCAACGATCCCTACCACGGCGGACATTGCTGCCATCTGCCTGACTGGGCGTTTTTCCGCCCGATTTTCTACAAGGGGGAGCTGCTGTTCTTCACCATGGCGAGAGCGCACCAGCAGGATACCGGCGGCTCCTATCCCGGGGGCTATTTCCCGAACGGTTTCGACATCCATGCCGAAGGCGTCATCATTCCGCCGACCAAGGTGGTCAAGGCGGGCCGGGTGCGCACCGATGTGCTCGAGTTGATCTGGAACAACGTGCGTTTTCCCAAGGGCGTGCAGATCGACAACTACGCCATGCTGGCCGCGTGCAAACGCAGCGACGAGCGGATGGTCGCGCTGCTGGAAAAATACGGAAAGGACACGGTGCTCGATTGCGTCGAGCAGATGATCGACCGGACCGAAAAGGCCGTGCGCGAGGAGATCCGGAGAATTCCGGACGGCACCTATTACGGCGAAGCCGCCACGGACGATGACGGCACCGAGCTTGACGTGCCGGTATGGGTGAGGGTGGAGATCACCGTCAAGGGCGACGAGATGACGCTTGATTTCTCCAAGAGCGACGCGCAGCGGAAGGGATTCATCAACAGCATCTACGCCGCGACCTACGGCAACGCATTTGCGGCGGTCATCCTCACCATCGATCCCGCGCTTGCGGATTATCACAACGAGGGGACCATGATTCCGGTCCACATCGTCACCAAGCCCGGGTCGGTCGTCCATGCCCAATACCCGGCTACGGTGGGAGCCTCGCCGGTGAACGTCGGCATACAGATCATGGAGGCGGTTCTGGATGCGCTGTCCAAGGCCAAGCCGGAGCGCGCGGTTGCGGCCTGGGGCAAGCACCGCGGTGACTATGTTTTTGGCGTGGATCCGCGCAGCGGGGAACGCTATGTGCGCACATCATTCGATTACGACGGCAGCAGCGGCGCGGTGACCGGATTCGACGGTTATCAGGGCGTCAGCTGCATTACCGCGCTGGGCGCGGTCAGCCGCGGCGACGTGGAGGAAATGGAAATACGGCTGCCGTGGCGGCTGCTCAAGTACGAAATGGTTCCGGACTTCACCGGGGCAGGGCGTTGGCGCGGCGGACCGGGCATCTACTGGGCGGCGGTCAACGAGGGCAGCGATTCCGGAATCGCCACCGGCAGTTCCGACGGTGACGAGGTCCAGGGTTTCGGGGCGCTGGGAGGCGAGCCCTCGCCGCAGTCCCGCACCTATATCGTTCAGGGAGAGGAGAAGAAACGCCTCAAGCCGCATCGCATGGACACCGTGAAGCACGGCGCCGTGGTCGAGAAATTCTCCAGCGGCGGCGGCGGCGTGGGCAATCCCGCCGAACGTGACCCCGAGGCGGTGCGCGAGGACGTCGAAAACGAGCTGGTTTCGCTGCAGGCCGCGCGCGACGTGTACAAGGTGGTAATCGACCCGTCGACCCAGCGTATCGATGAATCGGCAACCCGGGCGTTGCGCGGCGCGCGCTGACCGCGTACGGGGGCGGTAGCCACGGAGGGTGTTCGATGAGTTACTGGGGAATCGCTGATTACGTCATTCCCGCGGAAGCGGGAATGACAAAACTTAACTTGATCAGCGCTTCCCCAGGTGAACACGTAGTGTTACGGCACAAGAAAAACGCGATTGTGGACGTGCGGGTCTCGGGATCTCACCGGGGTTTTGGCTGACAACATCGATTGGAGGAGGAATTCTAATGCGAACTTACACACATGCGCTGTGGTCTCTTGCGCTCGTATGGGCGGTTGCCGGCAGCGCCGGCGCCGCCGATGAGATCAAGATCGGACTGCTGTACCCGACCTCCGGCATCTATGCCGCGCCGGCCAAGCAAGGCGTCCAGGGCGCCACGCTGGCGTTCGAGGAAGCCGGCGGGCAGGTCGCGGGCCGCAAGATTGTCACCATCGTCGAGGACGACGAGGCCAAGCCGGAGGTGGCGCTGGCGAAGGCGAAGAAGCTGGCCGAGAGCGACCGGGTCAACGTCCTGATGGGCATCATCTGGAGCCCGAATGCGATGGCGTTGCGCGGTTACCTCTCCGAGCGCAAATTGCCGCTGGTGATAAGCGAGGCGGCGCCGCGTCCGATCACGCAGGAGCTCGGCACCCCCTATATCTTCCGCACCGGATTCGCCAGCGGGCAGCTGGACTACCCGTTCGGCCAGTACGCCTGCAGCAAACTCGGTTACAAGAAAATCGTGGTGATCGCGTTCGACAGCATTTTCGGCCGCGAACTGGGCGATTTCATCGACGCCGGATGCAAGCAGGCCGGCGGCGCGGTGGTGGAGAAGATCTACGCGCCGGTCGAGACGGCGGATTTCGCGCCTTATTTCGCGCGCATCCAGCAGGCCAACCCGGATGCGGTGTGGGCGTTGTGGGCCGGTGCCGCGGCGCTGCGTTTTCTCAAGCAGTACGACGATTTCGGCATGAAGCAGAAATACCCGCTGATCGGTCACGGCGCGCTGACCGACGAGGCGGTGATCAACGCGGCGGGACCGGTGGCGCAGGGCGTGGTCTCGTACTACAACTGGTCCCCGGCTATTGACACCCCGGAAAACAAGCGTTTCGTCGAAGCCTACCGCAAGCGTTGGGGCAGCGAACCCGGTGTCTACTCCGCGGGGGGCTATCGCGCCGCGAGCGCGATCGTCGCTGCGGCCAAGGCGGTGGGCGGGGATGTCGCGAACACGCCGAAATTCCTGGAGGCGCTCAAGGCGGTGCGACTCGACACCCCATCCCCCATCCGCTTCGACGCCCACCAGCAGGCCGTGCACAGCCTGTACATTCGCAAAGTCCAGCCGGGTCCCGGCGGGAAGCTGGTGAACGCGGTGATCGGAGAGGTGCGGGGCATCGAGCAGTACTGGCCGAAGGGCAAACCGGCAAAATAGCGCTCGCCGGTTCGAACGCGTGCACCTGAACACGACGGCCTGAGGGGCGGCCGCCATGCAGCTTGTCGCATTTCAGGTGGTGAACGGGCTCGTCTACGGAATGCTGTTGTTTCTTCTGGCGGCGGGCCTGTCGCTCATATTCGGCCTGATGCGGGTGCTCAATCTCGCGCATGGCTCGTTTTACATGCTCGGCGCGTTCATCGGGCTGGCGCTGGTGCAGGCCACGGGTAATTACTGGCTGGCGTTTTTCGTTGCGCCGTTGCTGGTCGCGCTGCTCGGGGCGGTGTTCGAAATACTGTTTCTGCGCCCCCTGTACCGCCGGGAGCATGGCGGGCACCTCGACCAGATGCTGCTTACCGTCGGCTTCATTTTCGTGTTCGTCGACGTCGTGCGCAGCATCTGGGGCGGTGACGTGCTGGGAATCCCGACTCCCGAGGCGCTTTCGGGGGCGGTTTCGATCTTCGGCGTGTTTCTGCCGAAGTACCGCCTGTTCATCATCGTGCTCGGCCTTGCGCTCGCGGCAACGCTGTGGTTTTTCATCGAATACAGCCGGCTGGGCGCCATGCTGCGCGCCGGGGTGGACGACGCCGACATGGCCGAGGGGCTGGGCATCAACGTGTCGCGCATGTTCACCCTGACATTCGCGCTTGGGGTGGGTCTGGCTGCGCTGGCGGGGGTCAGCTCCGGACCCATGCTCGGGGTCCACACAGGAATGGATCTGGAAATCCTTATCGTGACGCTGATCGTCGTCGTGGTCGGCGGGATGGGCAGCCTCAAAGGGGCGCTGATTGCCAGCATCCTCATCGGCGAGGCCGACACTTTCGGCAAGGCCTATTTTCCCGAGGCCACCATGTTCCTGACCTACCTGATCATGGTGGGTGTGTTGTTGTTCAGGCCGACCGGCCTGTTCGGAATCCGCCAGGATGCCTGAGCGCACAGACGCGGCCGGGCTTCCGGCGACGCGCATCGTGACCATCCTGCGCTACGCCGGGGTGACGCTGCTCGCCGCGCTGGCGCTGGTCCCGCTCGGTCTTGGCGACTACGCGCGCAGCATCGTCGCGGAAGTTCTGCTTTTCTGCATTTTCGCGATGAGCCTGGATCTGCTGCTCGGTTTCACCGGGCTGATATCCTTCGGCCACGCGGCATTTTTCGGGATAGGCGCCTACACGGTCGCGGTCCTGGGGGCTCAGTTCGGACTGCATCCGCTGCTGGGCGCTCTGGTTGCGCTGGTGGTGGCGGCGTTCGCCGCCGCGGTGATCGGGTTCTTCTGCATCCGCGCGAGCGGCGTCTACTTCATCATGCTGACGCTTGCCTTTGCGCAGCTCCTGCACTCGGTTGCATTCAAGTGGCGAGCGGTCACGGGCGGCTCCGACGGGCTCATTTTACGGTCGCTTGAATCGGGGGTGACGACGTATTACGTGATATTCGTCGCCTTTCTCGGAGTGTATTTCGGCCTGCGCCGCCTGATCGCCGCGCCGCTGGGGCAGGTGTTCATCGGCATACGGGAAAACGAAACGCGAATGCGCGCGGCGGGCTACGCCACCGCGCGCTACAAGCTGCTCTCGTTCGTGATTGCCGGGTGTCTCGGCGCGCTGTCCGGGGCCCTGTTCGCCCTGCTGAACGGTTTCGTGTCGCCGGCGGTGCTGTTCTGGACACTATCGGGCGAGGGCCTGATCATGCTCATACTCGGCGGCATGGGCACGCTCGTCGGCCCGATCGTCGGCGCCGCCGTGTTCATCGGGCTCAAGCATACCGTCAGCACCTACTCGGACCACTGGGAATTCGTGGTAGGAGCGATATTCATCGCCTGCGTGCTCTTCTTCAAGCAGGGGATCTACGGCTGGTGCCGCGAAATTCTCGTGCGGGGGCCGCGGTCGTGAGCATTCTGCGCCTGGTGGACCTCACCAAGACGTTCGGCAGTCTGCTCGCGACCGACTGCGTCAACCTGTCGATCGATGCCGGCGAGCGCCATGTCATCATCGGACCCAACGGCGCGGGCAAGACCAGCCTGCTCAACCAGATCAGCGGGCAGTTGAGACCGACTTCGGGCCGGATTCTGTTCAAGGATGTCGAAATCGCGGGCCTCGCGCCGGAGCGAATTTGCAAGCTGGGCGTCGGCCGCACGTTTCAGAGGAACAACCTGTTCAACCGGCTCAGCGTCCTCGACAACGTGCGCCTGGCGGTTCTGGCGCGGCGCGGGAACCCGATGAATGCATTCGTTCCGATGGCGCGGCTGGCGGCGCTCGAATCGCGTTCGGTCGAAATTCTCGAACTCGTGGGCCTGGGCGACCGGCGCGCCGCGCTGGTGCGTACGCTTTCCTACGGGGAACAGCGGCAGGTGGAAATCGCGATCGCGCTCGCCACCGAGCCGGACCTGCTGCTCCTGGACGAGCCCACGGCCGGCATGTCCCCCGCAGAGACCGGGCAGATGGTGAGTTTCGTCGCCGCGCTGCCGCGAACGTTGACGATTCTGATGATCGAACACGACATGCAGGTCGTCTTTTCGCTGGCCGACCGGATTTCGGTCCTGCATTACGGGCGATTGCTCGCGACCGGCGCGCCCGCGGAGATTTCGCGAAACGAATCGGTGCAGGAGATATACCTTGGAACCGCGCATTGACCCCGGCGTGCGCGCAGGCAACAACGCAGAGCCGCGATGCTGGAACTGAAGAACGTCCACGCGTACTACGGTGACAGCCACGTGCTGCACGGCGTGTCGCTGTGCGTCGAGGACGGCGAAGTGGTCGGGCTGCTTGGCCGAAACGGCGCGGGCAAGACGACCACGCTGCTCACCATCATGGGCTACGTGCGGTGCCGGGATGGCTCGATAGCCTACAAGGGCCAACGGCTGGACGGCCTGCAATCCTACCTGATCGCCCGGTGCGGCATGGGCTTCGTCCCGCAGGAGCGGCGCATCTTCCCCAGTCTGACCGTCCGGGAAAACCTGACCGTCGGTGAGCGCAGGGCGGGCCGGGGCCGCTGGAGGCTCAAGGACATCTTCGACATCTTTCCGAATCTGGGCGAACGCCAAAAGAACCTTGGATGCCACCTGTCGGGCGGCGAACAGCAGATGCTGGCGATTGCGCGGGCGCTGATGCTCGATCCATCGATGCTGTTGCTGGACGAGCCTTCCGAGGGGCTGGCACCGCTGATCGTCGAGAAGATCGTGCAGGTGCTGCGCGAGGTCAAGAACAAGGGCCTGCCGATCCTGCTGATCGAGCAGAACCTGGGGACCGCGCTCAAGCTGGCGGACCGGCATTACATCCTGTCCAAGGGAGAGATCTGCTACCGGGGGACTTCGGCCGAGCTGGAAGCGGACGAGACGGTGAAGAGACAGTACCTGGG
>Ga0154717_1044_pt8 | contig 13592 bp, 12 predicted proteins | sample Rifle2008BG16ft_FD_105725 | JGI IMG/M metagenome (GOLD analysis project Ga0154717, IMG submission 105725) | Betaproteobacteria bacterium RBG_16_64_18
TCCCGCCGGGGCGCTTGCGGGAGATCGGCAACGCGACGGCGTTCAGGCCGCGGCGGCACGCCTCGGGGACAATGCGCGATTGCGCCGGTGCCGCGATGGTCACCGAATGGCCGCGAGACATCATGCCGCGCGACTCCTCCAGAATTCTGAGCTCCTGACCGCCCCAGCCGCAGGAACTTTCAGTATGCAATATCCTCACCCCGCCGCGTCCTGGCGTGAATACTGCAGGCGGTAGAGCCGCGCGTAGATGCCCTCGCGAGCAAGCAGTTCGTCATGCCGTCCGAGCTCCGCGATCCGCCCGCAGTCGAGCACCACGATCCGGTCCGCGCGCTCGATGGTCGAGAGCCGGTGCGCGATCACCAGCGTCGTCCTGCCGCGCATCAGGGTCTCCAGCGCCTCCTGCACATGCCGCTCGGACTCCGAGTCGAGCGCGGAGGTCGCCTCGTCGAGAATCAGTACCGGGGCATTCTTGAGGAATGCCCTGGCGATGGCCAGGCGTTGCCGCTGACCGCCGGACAGGCGCACGCCGTTCTCCCCGATCAGCGTATCGAACCCCAGCGGCATGTCGAGGATGAACTGCATGGCGTGCGCGGCTTGCGCGGCGGCCGCCACATCGGCGCGGCTCGTGGCAGCAAGCCGGCCATAGGCGATGTTCGCCGCCACGGTGTCGTTGAACAGCACCACGTCCTGCGAGACCAGCGCGATGTTGGCGCGCAGGCTGGCGAGCTTCAGCGTCGCGATATCCAGCCCGTCCAGCAGGATCTTGCCCTGCGTCGGGCCGTAGAAACGAGGCAGCAGGTTGGCCAGCGTGGTCTTGCCCGCTCCCGAGGCACCCACCAGCGCAATGCGCTCTCCCGGCGAGATGTTCAACGACACGCGGTCCAGCGCAGCCCGGGTCGCGCCCGGATAGCTGAAGCCGACGTCGCGGTATTCCACTTCGCCGCGCGCGCGCGCAATCTCGCCCGTCCCCGCATCGACCTCGGGCGCTTCGTCGATGAGTGCGAATACCGATTCGGCCGCGGCCAGTCCGCGCTGCAGGGTTTCGCTCACCCCGGTGAGGTGTTTGAGCGGGGCGAGCAGCAGCAGCATCGCGGTGAGAAAGGAAACGAATCCGCCCACACTGATCTCATTTGCGCTCGCCTGCTTCGTGGCGAGATAGACGATGATGGCCAGCGCGACTGCCGCGATCAGCTGCACGAAAGGCACGTTGGCCGCCGCCGCAAGGGCCGCTTTCATATTGAAGCGCCGCACTCTGTTGCCTCCGGCGTCGAAGCGCCGCGCTTCGTATTCCTGTCCGCCGAATACCTTCACCACCCGGTGGCAGCCGATCGACTCCTCCAGCACATGATTGAGATCGCCCATCGCACCTTGCGCGCCGCGACTCATCGCACGCAATCGGCTGCTGAATCCCCGCACCACCAATACGACCAGCGGCCCCACCGCGAGCGACACCAGCGTCAGCTTCCAGTTGAGCCAGAACAACCACCCGAGCAGCCCGACAATCGCCAGCGTATCCTTCACCAGCACGTTGACCACGCTGGTGGCGGCACCGGTCACCTGCTGCACGTCGAAGGTGAACTTCGAAACCAGTCCGCCGGTCGTGTGATTGTCGTAGTAATGCGTAGGCAGCCGGATGAGCTTGGCGAACATTTCGTTGCGCAGGTCCATGACCACCTTGTTCGCGACCCACCCGGCCGCGTAACCGGACAGCAGCGACGCGAGGCCGCGCACCAGGAATATCGCGATGATCAGCAACGGCAGCCACTCGAGCAGCGGTCCCTGCCGGTGTATGAAATTGCCGTCCAGCAGCGGTTTCAGGAGCGCCGGAAAGGCCGGCTCGGTCGCTGCCACCACGATCAGCGCGAACACCGAAAACGCAAACTGGCCCGCGTACGGTCTGACGTAGCGCAGCAGACGCAGGTAGAGCTGCAGGCTCGTAGTGGAAATATCGGCCATGTGTGCGCCGGAGGAAATGCTGAATTCTAACCGCTTCGGCGCTGCCGCCGCCTCAGCTCCTATGCAGCCAGAGAGCGGTACAGCGCGACCAGCCGCTCGGCCATGTCTGCCAGCCCCAGCCCGGCGACGCTGGAGCGCGCATGCTCGCCCATCAGCCTTGCGGACACGGGATCGATTTTCTCCATCCGGTCGGCGAGCGCTGCGACGTCCAACGCATCGCAGACGAAGCCGTTTTCGCCCTCGACGATGAGTTCGGCCGCGCCGCAGCTGGGACTCGTGATCACCGGCAGCCCGCTCGCCATGGCCTCCAGCGCAGCGTTCGGAAACGGGTCGTAGAGCGTCGGCAGCACGAAGCAGTCGGCCGCGCCATACCAGGACAGTACCTCGCGCTGCGGCCCCGCGAACACGACCCGGCTGCCCATGCCCAACGCGTCGGCGCGCCGGCGCAGCGCGTCGGTGCGCCGGTCGGCGCCGACGATCGCCAGGCGCGCGCCGCGCAGCCTCGCCAGCGCCTCGAGCAGCTGCGGGACGCCCTTGCGCTCGAAGCCCGAGCCGACCAGCAGATAGAGCATGTCGGATTCGGCGATGCCCAGCCTTGCCCGCATCACCCGGCGGTGCTGGCCGCGCAGCCGCGGATGGAACGCCTCCAGGTCCACGCCGCTGTAGATCACGTGCAGCCTGCCTTCCGGGACGGCAAAGCGGCGCCGGATTTCGCCCGCCACCATGCGCGAATTGCAGATCACCGCGCGCAAGCGCGCGCTTGCGTACAGCCGCCGCTCCGCTGCCAGCACGTAGGCGTGATAAGGATTCACGCGCACGCCGAGCCTGCCCCAAGCGCCTAGAGCGCGGCGGCGGTTGTCCAGCCACTGGGCGTGCACGCCGTCGCCGGCGCGATAGATGTCGCAGCAGGCGATGCGCTCGTGCGACTGCACCAGGTCGAACCGGCGCTGTGCCAAGGCCCGGCACGCCGCCCGGGCGAAGCTCGCGTCGCGCCACAGGCGTCCGAGGTAGAAGGGATCGCAGCGCACGAGTTCCGACACCGCCGGTTCGTCCTCTCGCGTCTCCCAATCGCGGGCGAAGACCGTCACTGCGACACCCTGCCCTTTCAGGGCTTCGATGGCGCGCGCGACAAAACGCTCGGCGCCGCCGTAGGGGTTGTACCGCTGCCTGATCAGCGCAAGTTTCATCCGCGCCTTCCCTGAATCGGGGATGCCGCACGCTCGCGCGCGGCGTGCGCGCTGCGCCTCATCGCGGCAACAGCGCGTCCACGGCCTCGAATACCGCCTCGACGGAAATCGAGGCGAGGCATTCGCTCACCTTGCCGCCGCCGCAGCCGTCGTTGCCGCACGGGCGGCAGGCATGCCGGCTCGACGCGACCACCAGGTGCGGCACTTTCCATGGGCCCCACTCCGTCTCCCCGCTCGGCCCGAACAACGCCACCACCGGCGTGCCCATGGCTGCGGCAATATGCATCGGCGCCGAATCGACGCCCACGAAAAGCTTCGCGCGGCCGGCAAGCGCCGCCAGCATCTTGAGGCTGAGCTTGCCCGAGAAATCGACGGGCGGTGTTGCGCAGCGGCTGCGGATCGCGGCGACGAACGCGAGTTCCCGCTCTTCCGGCGCGGCGGTCAGCACAACGCGCTCGCCACCCGCCTGCAGACGGTCGATGAGCGCCGCATTGCGCTCCGGCGTCCAGCACTTGAACTGCCAGCGCGAGCCCGGGTGCAGGTGGATGAAGCCGCCCTCGGCGATGCCGTGCGCTGCCAGCAATTCCTCGATGCGCGCCTGCGCCTCGGCGCCCGGTGCGAGCACCAGCCGTCGATCCTCTTCGTCGGGCTGGATGCCGATGCGCCGCAGCGCGTCGAGGTTCAGCTCGACCGTATGCCGGCCGCCGTGCGGCGGCGACGGATAGAGGTGCGTGAAACTGCGCTTCCAGAATCCGCCCGGGTGGTCGGGCGCCACCGCATGCGCACAGCCCAGAGAGCGTGCCAGCCACGCGCCGCGCGGGTGCGCGGTGAGGTGCAGGATCAGATCATAGCGCCGCTGCTTCAGCGCGCAATACAGGTGCCACTCCGCGGCGGCGCGGGCGAAGACGCCGCGCGACTTCCATTGCCGGTCGACCAGGTGCAGCCGGGAAAGCCCGGGGTGCAGGGACAGCATCTGCTCGGTGTCGGCGTAGACCAGCGCGTCCACGTCGGCCTGCGGCGCGTGCCGCTTGAGCGCGGCGATGACCGGCGAGGCGAGCAGCACGTCGCCATGGTGGCGCAGCTTCACCACCAGTGCGCGCCTGATTTGCGCTGGATCGATCGCGTCGGCCGGGCCATATGACATGGCGCGCAAGATAGCAGAAATCCCGTTCCGGGCGGGTTTTTGCGCGGCATACGCCGTGAGCGCCGGGCGGTCCGAGCCCGTCGGAGCGCTTCGGTTTGAAACATTGCGCCCCAGCGGGTAGACTCGCGCTGCGTTTCAGGCGTCGCTCTGCCGCCTGCTCTGCATGGATTTTCGTATGTCTGCCCGGGTGCGCAACGCGCTGATCGTCCTGCTGCTGCTCGCGCTTGGCGCATGGTATCTCGCGCTGGCGCTGGGCAGCGTTTCGCTCGACGCGGGCGGCCTCTGGCACGCGTTCTTCGGAACCCAGGGCGGACTGGAGCGCGACATCGTGCTGCGCCTGCGGCTGCCGCGCGGGATGGCGGCCTTTGCCACCGGCGCGCTGCTCGCCACCGCGGGAGCACTGATGCAGGTACTGCTGCGCAATCCGCTCGCCGATCCTTATGTGCTGGGCATCTCCGGTGGCGCGGCGGTGGGCGCGCTTGCGGTGCTCTGGCTCGGCTGGGGCAGCGTTTGGATGGACATCGCCGCGTTCGCCGGCGCCATGCTCTCGATGGCGCTGGTCTTCGGACTGGCGCGCGGCAAGGGCGACTGGACCCCGACACGGCTGCTGCTCACCGGGGTCATCGTCGCCGCCGGCTGGGGGGCGATGATCACGTTCATACTCGCGATGGCGCCCGAGGCCCGGCTGCGCGGCATGCTGTTCTGGCTGATGGGCGATCTGAGCGCGCCGGCCACACCCTGGGTCGCGGTGGTGCTGGCGATCATCGGACTTGGCGCCGTGCTGCCGTTCGCGCGCGACTTCAACGTTCTCGCGCGGGGCGAACTGACGGCAGCGTCGCTCGGAGTGAACATTTCGTTCCTGCGACGCTACATCTACGTCGCCGCGTCGCTTTTCACCGCTGCGGCCGTCACCACCGCGGGCAGCGTCGGTTTCGTTGGCCTGGTGGTGCCCCATCTGCTGCGCCTCGCAGGCATCGGCGACATGCGGGCGCTACTGCCCGGTGCGGCGCTCGCCGGTGGCACGCTGGTGCTGTTTGCCGACACGCTCGCTCGCAGCCTCATCGCCCCGCAGCAGCTTCCGGTCGGGGTGATCACCGCATTCATCGGCGTGCCCCTGTTCCTGTATCTGCTGCGCCGGCGATGACGACCCGCAATCTCCTGGAGACGCGCGCGCTGACGGTGGAGATCGCCGGCAAGCGGGTATGCAGCGACCTCGCCTTGCTGGTGAAACCCGGCGAATGCTGGGGCATCCTCGGCGTCAACGGCGTGGGCAAGACCACGCTGCTGCACACCTTGGCGGGCTTGAGATCGCCCGCCGCCGGCGAGATTTTCATCGAGGGAACCGGGCTCGCCGACATGACACGCAAGCGGGCGGCGAGAAAGATCGGGCTGCTTTCGCAGTCGAGCGAAGACCCCTTTCCGTCCACGCTGCTGGAGACGGCGCTGATCGGCAGGCACCCGTACCTGGCGCGGCTCGAGTGGGAAAGCGCCGCCGACGAAGCGATTGCGAAACATGCGCTGGCCGAAGTCGGACTTGGCGGGATGCAGGACCGCCTCGCCCACACGCTGTCCGGCGGGGAGCGACGGCTGCTCGCGCTGGCGACGCTGCTCACGCAGAATCCGCCACTGTACCTGCTCGATGAGCCCAGCAACCATCTGGACCTGCACCAGCAGATTGCCGTGCTCGATCTGCTCCGGGAGCGCGAACGCACGGGCACCGCGATGATCATGGTGCTGCACGACATCAATCTCGCCGTGCGCTACTGCAGCCGCGTGCTGCTGCTCTACGGCGACGGCCAGACCGAACAGGGCGACACCGGCGCAGTCATCAACGAGGATCGGCTTTCGCGCCTGTACCGCCATCGCGTGGTCGCGCTCGCCGGGGGGGAGCGAAGCGTGTACATGCCGGGCTGACCGTGAACGAAGACAACAGCGCAATCGATTGCGCTGTTTCTTGATACACTTTGTTACCGATCCGCGTTCCTCGCTCATGCAGACTGGTGCCCTCAGTGGCAAATTGCACATCCCGCGGAACAAAGCGCTGCCACTCCGCCAAGGAATATGGCATTAATGGCTGGGCTACGCGACTATCTTGACGGAGGACTTTGCATGAAGAAATCGACCACAGTTTTTGCAGCCCTGGCTCTGGCCGGGCTCGTATCGGCGAATGCGCACGCGCAGAGCACGACCTCGCCCACTCGGGCGACCCCGATCAGCATGACCAACAATTGCGCTGGCGGCGGCACGCGCGTCGTGACGGGGTCTTACGACGCCGCGAACGGCGCACTGAGCGCCAGCACCACCCTCACAGGATGCATCGTTCGCAACGGCGACAAGTTCGATGGCACTACATCCACCACCGGCACGTTGCTTGCGACCTCCACGGGCTACACGATCGACATCACGGCGAGCGTGAACACGAGCATTACGCGCGTTGATCTGTCCAAGGTCGTGCGGGTTTGCACGAGCACGAAACAGGGTACCTTCACCACCGCCAACCAGACTTTCGACGGCACCACGGCAAAGAACAACTGCAGCGTGACCGGCAAGGTGCTCGAGCACGAAGGCATGGTGGAACACGTCCTGCGCCCGGCAATGGGCGAGGAAGATGGCGGCGGCGAAAACGCCAACATGCGCATGCTCCCGCCGCAAATGGGCGAAGACAGCATCCGTGAGCAGCACGACATGCCGTCGATGGAAGGTCCAGACGGGCGGCACTGATGCCACTCAACGCTTAGTCCGTAGTTCAATCACCAAGGCCCCGACTGGGGCCTTGGTGATTGTGGCGGTGTACGGCGGAAAGAACAGGTCCCGGGAAACCCGCCTTGCGGCGTGCGGTGTGGTGATTGCCGCGAGCGGCCCGGACGCTGAACCAGGAAATGCCCGCGATGCGCTGCGCAGATCCGGGCAGGGAATTCAGCGTCTGCTCTTACGCGCCCGCGCGGCATCGAGCGCTTCGCACAGCCTCTGCGCCCCTTCGGCGATGCGGGGACCGTGCCGGTGCAGGAGGTCCGCATCGGCGACGTACAGATTATCGAATCTGACTGCCTGCAGTTCCGGCCATTGCTTCCATTCGTCGAGCCATTGCGGCCGCTCTCCGCCGGTACCCGCGGCGACGATCACGGCCGGATCCGCTTTCAGCACTGCCTCCTTGGTCACCGCGGGAGCCAGCACCGCGAGCCCGGCGAATATGTTCCTGCCGCCGCACAGACGGATCACGTCGCTGATGATCTGCTGCCCGCTCACCGTGTACAGCGGCCGGTTCCAGATTTGATAGAACACCGTCACCGGCTCGCGTCCGGCATAGCGCTCGCGCAGATTGCGTACACGCTCGCGAAAACTGCGCGCCGCCTCGCCCGCCGCGCGGCCGGTGCCGGCCAGCGCCCCCAGGCGTTCCAGGCTGGAGCCGATGTCCTCCAGCGTGTGCGGCTGGCTGAAATACACCCTCAGGCCCACAGACAGCAGTTGCTCCAGTTGCCGGTCCGGGTTGCCCTGCGACCAGGCCACCACGAGGTCGGGTTTCAGCGACAGCAGCCGTTCGACGTCGATCGCCGAACTGTCCCCCACACGGGGAATGCGCCTCGCTTCCGGCGGGAAATCGCTGTATTCGACCGCGCCGACGAGGTACGCGCCGGCGCCGGCGGCGTACAGCTGCTCGGTGATATGCGGCGCGAGACTGACGATGCGCCGCGCCGGGTGATCCAGACGAATCGTGCGGCCGGTGTCATCCACTGCCGTGACTTGCGCCCGCGCCGCGCCGGCGCCGAGCGCGGCGAGCAGCAGCGCGCCGAGCAGAACTTTCAGCATGGAGAGCGCCGCGCTCATCGTGGGCAGGCAATCCCGCATGCGATAATCGCCGCATGATCACACGCTCGCTCATGGCCCTCATGGTCCAGGGAACCACCTCGGATGCGGGAAAAAGCACGCTGGTCGCCGGGCTCGGGCGCGTGCTCTACCGGCGCGGCGTGCGCGTGGCGCCGTTCAAGCCGCAGAACATGGCGCTCAACAGCGCAGTCACGGCAGATGGCGGCGAAATCGGCCGCGCGCAGGCGGTGCAGGCGCAGGCCTGCGGCGTGGAGCCGCGCACGGACATGAATCCGGTCCTGCTCAAGCCCTCGAGCGACACCGGCGCCCAGGTGATCATCCACGGCAAGGCGCTCGCCGAGATGGATGCGCGGCGCTATCACGACTACAAGAGCATTGCGATGGCGGCCGTACTCGAATCCTATGCGCGCCTGCGCGCCGAGTTCGAGTGCGTGCTGGTCGAGGGCGCCGGCAGCCCTGCCGAAATCAATCTGCGCGACCGCGACATCGCGAACATGGGCTTTGCCGAGGCCGTGGACTGCCCGGTGATCCTGATCGCCGACATCGACCGCGGCGGCGTGTTCGCGCACCTGGTCGGCACGCTGGCGCTGCTCTCGCCCACCGAGCAGGCGCGCGTGCGGGGATTCGTCATCAACCGCTTCCGCGGCGACCTCGGCCTGCTGCAGCCGGGCCTGGACTGGCTCGAGCGCCGCACCGGCAAACCGGTGCTGGGCGTGCTGCCCTATCTGCACGGCCTGCACATCGAGGCCGAAGACGGCATTTCCAGGGAGAGCCCGGCAAAGGAGGCCGCCGGACTGCGCGTGATCGCGCCCGTTTTGCCGCGCATCAGCAACCACACCGATTTCGACCCACTGCGCCTGCATCCGCAGGTGGATTTTTCCTTCGTCGGTCCGGGAGCGCCCATACCGAGCGCCGATCTGGTCGTGCTGCCGGGAAGCAAGAACGTGCGCGCCGACCTCGAATGGCTGCGCGCCAACGGCTGGGAGGATGCGCTGCTGCGCCACCTGCGCTACGGCGGCAAACTGCTCGGCGTCTGCGGCGGCTTTCAGATGTTCGGCCGCGCCATCCATGATCCGCTGGGTCTCGAAGACGCGGCGGGCAGCGTGGCGGGCCTGGCGCTGCTCGACTTCGAAACCTCCATTGCAAAGGACAAGCAGTTGCGCCGCGTCGAAGGCGTGACCGCTTTCGGCGGCGCGCGCATCGCGGGTTACGAAATCCACATGGGCGTGAGCACCGGTCCCGCGCTTGCGCGTCCGTTCGCGCACTTGCAGGAAGGTGCCGACGGCGCGATCAGCGCCGACGGCCGCATAGCAGGCACTTACGTTCACGGCCTGTTCGACGTTCCCGAGGCCTGCGACGCGCTGCTGGCCTGGGCCGGACTCGCCGAACCGCAAAGCCCGGATTACATGGCGTTGCGCGAACATCAGATCGACCGTCTCGCCGATGCCATCGAGCAACATATCGGCTTTGAGAAAATCATGGAGATCATGGTTCCGGCTAGGGCGCTTTCAATGTAATCGGCCAGACGTTTCATAGCCCCGAACAGCGCCCGCCGCAGGAATGTAACGACGGACGCGGTCCCATCTAGCGCGGCTGGTAACGCAGCGCCACAAAGAAGTTGGCGCCGGGCACGCCGTAATCGCGCACCAGCTCATAGCTCTTGTTGAACAGATTGTTGAAGCGCGCCAGCACCGACCAGCTGGGTTCGATCGCGTAGTCCAGGTAAGCATTCACGATGCCGTAGCCGCCCAGCCGCAGGGTGTTGGCTGCGTTGTCGTAGCGCTCGCTCGAAGCGCTCAGCTCGGTCCCCACCGTCCAGCGCCCGAACGTGCGGGTGAGCGAAGCGCTCAAGTGCTGCTTCGCGCGCCGGGGCAGCAAGTTTCCGGTCGCGGCATCCTTCGGATCCTGCAGGTCCAGGTTGGCCCGCACCCGATAATTGCCGAGCTGTCCCTTGTAAGTGAGGCTGGTTCCGCTCAGGCTCGCCTCGCCGACGTTCGTGGGCGCGAACGACGGTCCGGTGTTGACGATGAGGTCCGTGACCCGGTTGCGGTAGGTCACGATTCCCGCCTGACTGCTCCCGTTGTCGAAATGCAGCGCAGCTTCGCGGTTGACCGCCTGTTCCGGGCGCAGCGTGGGCACGCCGAAACCCGGGAAATAGAGCTGGTTGAAGGACGGCGCGTTGAAGCCGGTGCCCGTGTTCAAGCTCGCGCGCAGCGCGGGCGTGATCTGATATCCGTAGCCGGCCATGCCGGTGGTCCGGTTGCCGAACTGCGAGTTGTTGTCGTTGCGCAGGTTCAGTTGCAGCCGATGATCGCCGAAGCGGCCCTGAAAGCCGGCGAGCACGGACGTGATCACCCTTTCGTTGACGACATAACTGGTATCGCCGTCGACTTTCTGGTTTAACCGCTCGATTCCCGCGATCAGCACATGGTCGCCCAGCATGATGTCGTTCTGCCATGAAAGCTGCCCCTGCCGGGTCCTGAATACCGAGCGGCTCGCAGCGTCAGTGATGTTCGTCGATTCGTCCTCGCTGTCGCCGTAACGGAGCACCGATTGCCAGTTCGGCGCAAGGCGGTTGCGGCTGTACAACTGCTGCGAACTCAAGGTTTGAGCCAGGCGGAAATCGAAACCGCGCGCCGGAAAGGAACTGTCGTAGTGCGACAGCCCGTCGCTGTAGAACACGCGGGCGCCGACTTCATGGTCGGAGCCGAAACGGCGCGCCACCTGGCCGGAGAAGTGGGTGTTGCGGTAGCCGTCGGCGTCGGGATTGAATGAGCTGCTGGCCGGATTCTTGATGGCGGTAAATCCCGCGGTTTCGTAGTGCCCTGCCTGCAGGCCGAACAGGATGCCGTTGGTCTCGCCGCTCCAGCCCGCGCCCGCCGTATAGGTCCCGTAGCTTCCCGCGCCGGCGTTGAGCGTGGGCCTGGCCGGCCCCTTGGGAGCCTTGGTGAAAATCTGGATCACGCCGCCGATCGCGTCGGCCCCGTAAAGGCTGGAAGCCGGGCCGCGCAAGACTTCGATCCGCTCGATCTGGCCGAGCGGGATGTGTTCCAGCGCGGTCGCTCCCACCGTCGCCGAATTGATGCGCATGCCGTCCACCAGCACCAGCGTATGCGCGGAGTTCGCCCCGCGCAGAAACACCGAGGTCGTTTTCCCGGGCCCGCCGTTATTGCCGACATCGACGCCGGGGATCGAACGCAGCAGATCCGCCAGGGTCGATTGGCCCGAACGCGCGATCTCCTCCTGGCTGACGACGCTGACGTCGTTCAGCAATTCTCCGACGATGCGCGGCGTGCGCGTGGCGGTGATGACTACGGTTTCTTCGGAATGGACAGGGAACGACGATAAGAGCGCGACGCCGGCGGCGAGCGCGATGACGATGTTGCTTTTCACGGATTCTCCTTCTCTCGGCAGGCGTCCCCGCGAGCCGAATCGGTTTTAAAAGGAAATGCCGTGGGCAGACGCTGAGGTCTTCGAGTGAGTCGCCGCCGCCCGCGGTATTTCCATCAGAGTCCGCCCCGCGATACGAATCACGAAGCGAACAAGCAAACCCAGGGCCGGTCTCCGGGCTTGTGGGATCAGGCGCATCGCCTTCCCATGAACCTTTGGGGGTTCACAGTGGCTTGCCGGTTGAGGACCGGCGGTCAGATGCGCCCGCGCACACTTACCGTTGCGGGGGCAGCAGAGGAATTGGCCGCGGTCGAATCGACCAAGCCGCACCTCTTTCCCGTTTCACCCCGGCGCGAGGAAATCACGCCGGAGCACCTTGGGCTGGATGGCATTCTACAGAAAATCGGCACGCCGCACCTCACGTCGCCTTCACCCGGATCAACGGAGAAGCCGTGTGCCGACCATGAATCTACATTGAAAACCGACCGTTACACCTTGACGCAACAGAATTTTCCAATCTATAGTGTGCCGATGGACGCCGAACTCGCCGCGCTGGAGGAGAAAATCAGACAGGCCGCGGCCCTTTGCAGGCAGTTGCGCGAAGAGAATCGCGATCTTCGATCGCGGCTCGATGCGCTCACCAGCGACAAGAGCCGGCTCGCCGAAAAGGTCAACGGCGCGCGCGCGCGGCTGGAGACGCTGCTGAAGCAGATTCCGGAATGATGCCCGCGCCATGAGCACAAAACAGAAGACCCTCGATGCCAGCATCGCGGGCCGCACCTACAAAGTCGCCTGCGCGGACCATGAGCGCGATGCACTGCTCGCGGCCGTCGAGTATCTGGACCGCAAGATGGGCGAGATCAAGAGCGCGGGAAAGATCGCAAGCGCCGAGCGCATTGCCGTGATGGCGGCGCTCAACATCACGCACGAACTGCTGTCCTGCCGCAATGCCGAAGCCGGCTTTGACATCGAAGCGCTAAAGCGTAGAATGAATTCGATGATGGCGACGCTCGATGAGGCGCTCGCCGCGCAGGAGCGGTTGCTCTGACAGAAGTTCCGAGCCGCCTCGCGGCAAATGCCCCGTCTCAGGCAGTACGCGTCGCCGAGAGATGTCCCCTGCGGTGTACGCCAAGGCCCGGAGATTCTTGAACCAACAGCTTGAGTCCTGGTCGCGGACCACAGTGTCACTGTTGCGCGCGTCCCGAGTCGGACGTACCTGATGTGACCGGAATGCGACCGCCTTGAACCACCAGGTTCAGGATCAAGGTCTGACGGCATCGGCGGGGGGCGCCTGATATCGGGTGCCATCGACCAATCGCAGGCTCAAACGCCTGCGATTGTTTTTTCGGACCCTGCAGATGCGCTACTGGCTGATGAAGCCGGTCAAGATGCGGCGATGCCCCAAACCCCGTGCCAGTACTGGAGTTTGGCGGTTTTCCAGTCTGAGAATTAGGCGCAAAATTGCCGCTTGGGTGGGGATCCGGGTGGGAATCCGGACCGTCTGCCGCCGATACCAACTGCGCGCACCGCGTTTGGCACTCGTGTCGCAATAATGGCGTTTCGGCGACACGTTGTCTTGACCTGTCGCCGCCGGCGACATAAGCTGCAAACATGGTGCGAAAAGCGACTTCCAGCGACACGGGCTCCGCTGCGAGCTGGCAGCCGGACCAACCCTACAACGATCTACCCCGTCTCCCTCCCATCACCGAACTGGAGACGAAGCCCGTCCTGAAGCAATGCGTTACGGCACGCGCGGCACTCGCGGAATTGAAGCAGGCGGCGGAGCTGATCCCGAACCCCGCGATGCTGATCAACACCCTCCCCCTTCTGGAAGCCCGGGCGAGTTCGGAGATCGAGAACATCGTCACCACCGCCGACCAGTTGTTCCGGCACCTGCAAGCCGACACGGGTGCCGACCCCGCTACCAAGGAGGCGTTACGCTATCGGCGTGCCCTGCTCGAAGGTGTCAAGGCGCTGAAGACACGGCCCTTGACGACACGGTGGACAGCGTCAAGCAGCATGGCCGGTTGAACGACAATCATCCTGTCCGGTTGGACGGGGATGAATGTCGTTGTCTATGAGGTCATGGA
>Ga0154717_1003_pt1 | contig 13555 bp, 11 predicted proteins | sample Rifle2008BG16ft_FD_105725 | JGI IMG/M metagenome (GOLD analysis project Ga0154717, IMG submission 105725) | Betaproteobacteria bacterium RBG_16_64_18
TGAAGGCGTTGCGCACCTCCGGGCGGTTCATCCAGACGATGGCCACAGCGTTGATCTCGGCGACCTCCAGGGTCTCGTATTGCGTGGGTTTCCTGGTCTTTGCCATTCCAGTTCCTCGGTGGATTCCGTGCCAACCGCGCGAAGCAGCATGTCCTTCGTCGATGGAATTTCGGAAAGGCGATTCTAGCAGCACGGGTCACTTCGCTCGTCGCCGCAGGCTGCGCATTACGGATAGGCATTTTAAACGCCCTTTTTCAGCAAACGGCACTCTATCGCCGGCCTGGCGAATCCTCAGCCGCGTGACAATTCACGCGAGCCCCGCTGTTTCCCCCCCGCTGTTTTGCCCGCAAGCGTGCGCTTCGCAGCGTCCGATTTCCCCCGAATCCGCACACCTGCACGAGCGCACGCCGAGCCTGCTCATTGGCTCTGGCCAAAACCGGTCAGGGATTGCCGATCAAGCCGCCTGATAGAGATCGATGCGCCGTGCCGGTGTGCGTGGCGGCGGCTGGGCCGACAAGCCCAGATGCGTGAGCATGCGCTCGATCAGCGCGGGCGCTTCGATCGCAGCGATGATCTTCAACTTGCCGCCACACGCGCAACGCTCAACATCGATGTCGAACACCCGCTTGAGCAGGCTCGCCCAACTCATGCGCGCCGGGGCGCCATGCGCATGGTCACCATCGGCCGCGTGCGCCGTCTGCGCAGGAGACGGCGCGCCGGTCGCCGCAGGCAACGCTCGCGCGCGGCTTGCGCGAGCGGTACACGCCGCTTCTTGATGCCACAGCACCGTCTTGCGCGCCGGCGGCTCGCCGCGGCTCGGGTTTGCACTCCGATCCCATTCCGGGCGAAACGCACGAACCACGGGTCCGCGGCAGCGCAACCCGATACGCGAATCAAATGGCAAATCGAGGTCAACGGCCGCGATGGAAAGAACGTCGAATATCAGATGTGCCTGGATGTGCCTGCCCGATGCGACGGCGGTGATGTGCCTGGATGTGCCTGCCCGATGCGACGGCGGTCGCGTCGCTGCACGACAAAGCCCGGCCCATTCTGCCGTAAAGTGGCGGATTGGTCAGGCGAGGTCTATGTCCCGCGCGACTTGCACGGCTATTCGTGTATCAAAATCGATACACAATCGCCCGGTTGGGGCGGCCCCGGACGGCGAAGGGCGCTGGGTTGCCTGGTTGGTTGGCCTACTGACCGAGTTCCTGTTTCATCTTCCACAGCAGCCGGATGTGGCCTTTTTCCTCGTCGATCAGCGCCCTGACGATTTTCTTGTCCTTGTCGTTGACGTAGGGCAGGAACTCCCAGAAGAACAGGATGGCGTCCTTTTCCAGGGCGATGGCCAGGCGGAAGACGTCCTTGGCCTCGATCGCGTTCTGCACAAAATCCTTGGAACCGATCTTGGAATAAAGGCGCTCCTCCACGACCGAGTCCATGTACGCCTGCAGGTCGGCGTCGTATTCCTCCGGCCGCACTTCTGCGCCTGAGACGGATTCGAACGCCGTACCGCCCGGGAACGCGTATGCGACCGGCCTAGAATCGTTGCGCGGGTTTGACGACGACGCGGACGAGACCCAAGGAACGTCCTGCGCGGAGTACCATATGACACCGGCCAGGACACCAGGTAGATAGCATTCCAGAGGTGCGGAGCGACGGACAGCGATGACGAAGAGGGAACTCCAAAGGACTATCAGGCGGATGGTGGCGCGTATCGTCCGGCGTTTTCATCCGGACCGCGTGATCCTATTCGGCTCGCACGCGCGGGGAACCGCCGGCCCGGACAGCGATGTGGACCTGCTGGTCGTTATGCCGGTAGAGGGGTCGCGGCGGGAGAAGGCCGTCGAAATCGGTGTCGCGCTGCACGGTCTTCGCGTGGCGAAGGACATCGTCGTCACGACCAGCGAGGACTTCGAGTGGAGAAAGGAAATCCCCGGAACGATTGAACGCCCGGCCGCCCTCGAAGGCAGGGTGCTGTATGCCCGTCCGTAGCGCAGCAACGATCGTCGCGCAGGAATGGAGCGCAAAAGCGGAGAGCGATCTGCGCGCCGCGGTCTATCTTCTGGAGCCCCGCCCGGGACAGCCGACCGATGCGGTCTGCTTCCACGCCCAGCAGAGCGCAGAAAAGTACCTCAAGGCACTGCTCGTCCTGCGGGGCATCGATTTTCCGAAGACGCATGACATCGAGACATTGACCGCCCTTGTTCCGGCAGCGGTGCGCCCGCACCTCACGCCGGAGGAGCAGCGACGATTGACGGGGTACGCCGTTGCGGCCCGGTACCCCGGATCAGGAGAGATTCCCCTTGTCGAAGCGAAGCGAGCCGTCGCGATCGCCCGCCGTGTTCGCAGGGAGATACGGCGGGCCCTGCGGCGCCGGACATTGCGAAGGAAGTCGGTTGCGTAGGGTGGCGACGACGTGGACCTTTGGCGCCCAGTGGGAGTTAGCGGCTGGCGAAGGCATGGAAAAGCTTAGGGTAGTGTCCGGCAAAACGGGGGAAGCCCAGGATTATCGTTCTGTTCGAAGGGCGCCTACTGACCGAGTTCCTGCTTCATCTTCCAGAGCAGCCGGATGTGGCCTTTTTCCTCGTCGATCAGCGTCCTGACGAGCTTCTTGTCCTTGTCGTTGACGTAGGGCAGGAACTCCCAGAAGAACAGGATGGCATCCTTTTCCAGGGCGATGGCCAGGCGGAAGACGTCCTTGGCCTCGATCGCGTTCTGCACAAAATCCTTGGAATCGATCTTGGAATAAAGGCGCTCCTCCACGACCGAGTCCATGTACGCCTGCATGTCGGCGTCGTACTCCTCCGGCCGCACTTCCTCCACCGGCACTTGGTCGCGAAGCTTCTTGAACGTGGCCACGTGCCTGTCTTCCTCGGCGGTGAGGAACTCGAACAGCTTGGCCATCTCCGGATCCGTGCTGAGCTTGGTCACGTTGGCGTAGAAGTCGCGCCGTTTCATCTCCTTCTCAACCGCTGATTCGGCAATCTCACGGGCGGTAAATACCGTGGGCATGTGTGGCTTCTCCTGGATCAGCTTGCCATTTCGGTTTTCGAAGCCGGCGGGCGCTTGACGAAGGTCACCGGAACAGCGGGGATTTTCGCCATGAGGTCCTCTTCCGCTCTCCTTGGCGCGCCTTCCTTCTTCTTGCGCCGGCCGGGAAAAGCGAGCGCCTCGGTAAGGAAGTAGGCCGCCTGCGCGTAGGATGTCGGGCACAACGCGAAACACTCCTGGCAGCTCCAGCATTCCTTCGCCGCGATCTCCGGGATGAAGCTGATCTCGCGAACGTGCCCGTTCTCGATGAACCCGACGGCGCGCTTCTGCTTCACCTCGTCGCAGTAGCGCACGCACAGGCCGCACATGACGCAGAACGAGGCCTCCTTCTCGAAGCGGTTCCGGTCAGCGCCGTACTCATAAGCGAGACGCACGAGCTCGGGCGCATCCGGCGCATGCGCCATCAGCTCCTCGACAATCAGGCGCCGGACCTTGTCCACCTTCTCCGAGCGCGTGCGCACGACCAGGCCATTCTCCACCGGGTATAGGCAGGACACCACGTAGTTCGTCCTGCCGCGCGACTCGACTTCCACCAGACACAGCCGGCAACCGCCGTAGTCCTCGAGCTTGGGGTGGTGGCACAGCGTCGGGATCGAGACGCCGAGCTGTTGCGCGGCCTTCAGCACGGTCGTTCCTGCAGGGACCGTCGTTTCCTGGCCGTCTATCTGCAGCGTGATTTGTACCATTTGTACGATGGGTTCGCTCATCTGGCCTCCCTCCCTGCGGCGGCGGCGCTGCCCGCCGGGCTACCAGCGGCGATCCTCGCCTCGAATTCAGGTTTGAAATATCGCAGCATGCTCTTCAGCGGGTCGGACGAGGTCTTGCCCAATGCGCACAGGCTGCCAAGACTCGTCACTTCGGTCAGGTCGGCCAGCCGCTCGAGGTCGAACTTGCGTCCCCTGCCCTCGACGATGTCGGTGAGGATCTTCAGCATCTGCCACATGCCCTCGCGGCACGGCGTGCACTTGCCGCAGGACTCCTTGACCAGGAAATCAAGCAGGTAGCGCGCCATCTCGATCATGTCGGTGTCCTCGTTCATCACCAGCAGTCCGCCCGCACCGATCGGGGCGCCGAGCTTGGACATGCCGTCGAAGTCAAGCGGCGCGTCGATCATGCCGATCGGGATGGAACCGCCCATGGCACCGCCGAAATGGATGGCTTTGGGCGCCCTGCCGTCGGGGACGCCGCCGCCGATGTCGAACACGATCGTGCGCAGCGGCGTGCCCATCGGCACCTCGACCACGCCGCTGTTGACCACGTGGCCCGAGAGCGACACGAGCTTGGTGCCCTTGCTCTTTTCCGAGCCGATGCTGGTGTACCAGTCCGCGCCGCGGTTGATGATCTCGGGCACGTTGGCCCAGGTCTCGACGTTGTTGAGGTTGCTGGGCTTGTCCCAGATGCCGCTGACGGACGTGCGGATGTACTTGGGCCGCGGCTCTGGCGCGTTGCCCTCGATGGAGCGCATGAGGGCGCTCGACTCGCCGGAGACGAAGATGCCGACGTCGAAGTGCAGCTCGACTTCGAAGTCGAAGCCGGTGCCGAGGATGTTCTTGCCAAGCAAGCCGCATTCGGCCGCCTGAGCGAGCGCCTTCGTGATGTGGCGCGCCATGGACGGCGAATCGTGCCGCGTGTAGATGAAGCCCTGCTGCGCCCCGATGGCGTAGGCGCCGATGATCAGGCCTTCGATCACGCGGTGAGGATTGCCGGTGAGCATGGCGCGATCCATGAATGCCGCGGACTCGCCCTCGTGGCCATTGACGATGACGTACTTGGTCTTCTCGGGAGCGTTCCTGGTGGTCTCCCATTTCAGTCCGGCCGGGAAGCCGCCGCCGCCGCGGCCGCGCAGATTGGCGCGCTTGACCTCCTCCAGGACCTGGTCAGGGGTCATCCTGGTGAGCGCCTTGGCGAGCGCGCTGTAGCCGCCGACGCCGATGTAGTCGTCGATGCTCGTTGGATCGATCCGCGGGATGTCGCCCAGCAGGATGCGCATCTGGTGCTTGTAGAACGGGATCTCGTTCATGTGCGCGGCCTTCGCGCCCGTGCTCGGGTCGCGATAGACGAGCCGGTCCACGACCTCGCCCTTGACGGTGCTCGCGACGACTTCGGGCACGTCTTCCGGCTTGACCTCGAGGTAGCAGACATCGCCGGGTCCCGCGATGACGTTCGGCCCCTTGTTGCAGAGGCCGTGGCACCCGGTAATCCTGAAGTCGACCTTCGCCTCCAGGCCCTGCTTCTTGATTTCCGCGGCGAAAGCGGTGCCAACGGCCGCCGAGTCCAGGCCATCGCAGGCCGCACCGCCGCACACCGCGATGCAGGGTTTGGCCGGATCCCGGCCTGCGAGAATTCCTGCCCTGAGTTTTTCCAGTTCAGCAGCGGTCTGTAGCCTGAGCATGATCCATTCCTACCGGTTTCTACTCGTATTGTTTCAGTACGTCGGCCGCCTTTTCCGGCGTCATCCGGCCATAGTGCTTGCCGTCGACGATCAGTTCGGGCCCGATGCTGCAGCTTCCCAGGCAACTGCCCGCCTCCAGCGTGAACTTCGCCTCGGCGTCGGTCTCGCCGCACTTGAGACCGGTGATTTCCTGCACCTTCGCCATCAGCTTGGCGCCGCCGCGCAGGTGGCAGGTCATGCCGGTGCACACGTGCACCTCGTGGCGCCCCTTGGGCGTCAGGCTGAAGGTCTTGTAGAAGCTGGCGATCTGCATCACCTGGCTGAAGGGCACCTCCAGGGCGTCGGCGACCTTCTGCATGACCGCGCGCGGCAACCAGTGGTTCGCATGCTGGATCTCCGTCAGCGCGTGGATCAGCGCGCCGGACCGACCCTTGTATTTTTCGATGATGCTGTCGATCTTCTGTTCACGCATGTCGTCGTTTCACCTTGTTCAACTCAGGCTACCGCCACCACCTGCACCTGATTGCCATCGAGCTTCACCATGCCCCGCTGCGCCAGCACATTAAGGTGGCGAAAGACGTCCGCGCCGGGCAGGTTCAGGCCGGCAGCGATCTGGGTCGCCGCCATCGGCTGCGGCCGGGCGTATCTCATGATGCGGCTCATGGCCAGCTTGTCGAGCACCAGTTCCTGGAACAACTTGTCGAACTCGGCGCTGCCAAAAAGCTTGCGGTAATTCTCTTCCTTCCTTTCCTGTACCCTGAACCGCTCGCGCTCGACCAGCTTGATGTAGGGCACCAGGTCGGTCGCCGCCTGCAGCCCGGCCTGCAATACGGTGATCTCCTTGCCCTCGGACGAACCGAGGGCGCCAAGGCTCTTGATCTTGGCTGACAACTCGTTCTGGACTTCGGCGAAACGAGTGCCTTCTCCGGCCGAAACCCATTCCAGCCGCAGCCGCTCCGGATTGATGCCGATGTTCTCCAGGATGCGCTTGGCGATCATGGTGTTGCCCAGCGCGTCGTAGTTGCCTTCGGGGTTGTAATGACAGTCGCCGAGGTGGCAACCGCCAATGAACACCCCGTCTGCCTTGCCGGCGAAGGCGCGGAAAATGAACTCAAGGTCGACCCGGCCCGAGCACATCTGGCGTATGACACGAAGATGCGGCGGGTACTGGAAGCGGGATACCCCGGCCAAGTCGGCACCGCCGTAGCAGCACCAGTTGCACAGGAAGCCGACGATGATGGGTTTGAATTCGCTAGGAGCGGCCATCTTAGCTCACAGGATGAATGGGAATGACGCGGTCATTTCTCAGGGCGAGCGCCGCGTCAATCTGGCGGAACACTTCGTCGTCGGTGTAATGCTTCAGGCTGATGGCACCCGTCGGGCATTTGGCGTTGCATAAGCCGTCGCCCTTGCACAACACGGGGTTCACCACGGCCTTCTTGCCGCGCGGCGTGTCCTTGAACTCGATCGCGTTGTAGGTGCAGCAGGTGATGCAGGCGCCGCAGGAAACGCAGTCGATGTCCTCGACGGCGCAGACGGAGCCGGAGGCCACCACCGTGTCGTTCGACAGGGTGGTCAACGCCCGCCCGGCGGCGCCATAGGCCTGGCTGATGGTCTCCGTCAGATGCTTCGGGTACTGCGCCGTGCCGCACAGGTAGATGCCCTCGGCGGCAAAGTCCACCGGGCGCAACTTGACGTGCGCCTCCTGGAAGAAGCCATCCGGGGAGAGCGGCACCTTGTAATGGCGCGCGAGCTCCTGAGCACCGGAGGGGGGGATCACCGCGGCAGACAGCACGACGTTATCAACATCGAGCGCCAGCTTCCTGCCTAGGATGGGATCGGTCGCCGTCACCCGGATGAAGCTGCGCCCGCCTTCCTCGACCGCCTCGACCGCCGGCTTGTCGTCCGGCTCGTAGCGTATGAATTTGACGTCCTTGCTGGAGGCCTCGCGGTAGAGGTCTTCCTTGAAGCCGTAGGTGCGCATGTCGCGGAAGAGCACGTAGATCTCCGCATTCGGCTTGATCTCTTTCATTTTCAGCGCGTTCTTCATGGCGCCGCTGCAGCAGACGCGCGAGCAGTAGTTGCGGTCGTCCTGGCGGCAGCCGACGCATTGGATCATCACCAGGCTGTTCGTGCCATCGAGGCTCGCGTCCTTCTTGCCGATTCTCTCTTCGAGCTCGAGCTGGGTCATCACCCGCTCGTTCTTGCCGTACAGGTACTCGGTCGGCTTGAGTTCCTGCGCGCCGACGGCGATGATGGCAACACCGTGCTTGATGTTGCGTACACGGCCCTTGGCCTTGACCTTGGTCTCGAAATTGCCCACGTAGCCGTCCACTTCCATGATCTCGGCGCCGGTGACCACGTGGATGTCGCGGTGCTGGTAGACCTTCTTTTTCAGGTCGGCAAGGAAAGTCTGCACGTCCAGACCCTCGGCCGTGTAGTGCATGCGGCTGGCGATGCCGCCCAGGTCGGAAGCCTTCTCCAGCAGATAGGTCTCGTGCCCCTGCTCGGCCAATGCCAGGGCGCTGGTCATGCCGGCGACGCCACCACCGATCACCAGGCCCACCTTGTTCACCGGCAGCGAAAACTCCTCGAGGGGTTCGAGCTTGGCCGCCCGCGCCACCGACATGCGCACGATGTCCTTGGCCTTCGCCGTGGCCGCTTCCTGCTCCTTGGAGTGAACCCAGGAGCAGTGCTCCCGAATATTCGCCATGTCGAAGAAGTACTGGTTGATGCCCGCTTCACGAAGCGTGTCCCGGAACAGCGGCTCATGCGTCCTGGGGGTGCACGCGGCGACCACGACCCGGTTCAGTCCCTTGTCCCGGATCGTGTCCGAAATCGCTTGGGCAGTATTCGTCGCGCAGGCGAACAGGCTCTCCTCGACGTGGACCACGTTCTTGAGGCCCTTGGAGTACTCGACGACGCCCGGCACATCGACCACGCGGCCGATGTTGGCGCCGCAGCGGCAGACGAACACGCCGACCCTCGGCTCCTCCTGCGTGGTATCACGCTCCTCCGGATAGACGCGCTCCTTGGACAGCAGGCCGCGCCGCGACTTCAGGAGCCGCGCCGTCTGGGCGCCGGCGCCGCTGGCGGTATAGACCGACTCGGGAATATCCATCGGACCCTGGAAGGCGCCGCTGATGAAAATACCCTCGCGGCTGGTCTGGATCGGGTTAAACGGATCGGTCTTGCAAAAGCCATGTGCGTTGAGTTCGATGCCGAACATCTTGGCTAACTTCTGCGCATCCTTGGGCGGGTTGATGCCCACCGACAGTACGACCAGTTCGAATTCCTCTTCCTTGACGCCGTCTGGCGTGGCGTAGCGGATGCTGACGTCCTTGGAGACCGGATTTTCGCTGCCGATCGAGACGTAGCTGCGGATGAACTCGACGCCGGGCAGGCGTGCCGCGCGCTGGTAGAAGCGCTCGAAGTCCTTGCCGTACGAACGGATGTCGTTGTGAAAGATCTTCGCTTCCAGCTCGGGCACGTGGTCCTTGGCCAGGATCACCTGCTTCTGCGTATACGAGCAGCAGACCGCCGAGCAGTAGGTATTGCCGCCCGGCACCACCTGGCGCGAGCCGACGCAGTGGATCCAGGCGATCTTGCGCGGATGCTTCTTGTCGGAAGGGCGCAGGATCTCGCCTTCGTGCGGCCCGGTGGCGCAGAGGAGGCGCTCGAAGTCGAGGCTGGTGACGACGTTCTCTATCGTGCCGTAGCCGTAGTCGCCGCGGATTTTCGGATCGAAGATGTCGTAGCCGGGCGACATGACGATGGCGCCGACCTTGATCTCCACCTTCTCCGGCTTCTGGCTGAAGTCGATGGCGTTGTTCTCGCAGACGCCGGTGCAGATCGAGCAGGTCTTGTCCTTGAGGAATAGGCAGCTGTCGTCGATGTAGGTGACTAGGGGAACGGCCTGCGAAAAGTAGATGTGGACCGCCTTGTTCAGCGACAGGTTCTGGTTGAACGGGTCGGGAATCTTGGCCGGGCAGTACTCGACGCAGGTCGTGCAGCCGGTGCACTTGTCCTCGTTGATGTACCGGGGTTTCTTGGTCAGCGTGACCGTGAAGTCGCCGGCCTTTCCTTCCACGGCGGCAACCTCGGTGTAGGTCATGATTTCGATGTTCGGGTGGCGGTCGCACTCGATGAACTTGGGCGACTCGATGCACATCGAACAGTCTATGGTCGGATAGGTCTTGTCCAGCTGCGACATCTTGCCGCCGATGGTGGGTGACTTGTCGACCAGATAGACCTTGAACCCGGCCGTGGCCATGTCGAGCGCCGCCTGTATGCCGCTGATGCCGCCGCCGACGACCATCACGTCGCCTAGGTTGTCGTCGCCCGTACGCTGCGAGCGCTGCCTGAGCATTTCTTGTATGGGCAGGTTCATGATTCTTCCGTTGGTCCAATGCGCGCCTAGAGCGCGTCGCGGACGATTTCGGTGATGTCCTTGACTTCGATGCTTGCGCCGCCGTCCGGCCTGGTGAGCCGGCTGTCCTCGAAATTGGTGATGCAATACGGGCAGGCCGTGGCCAGCACCTGGGCGCCGACATCCACGGCCTGCGCAAGGCGCAGGTCGGAGAAGCGCTCCCCCTTGGGCGTTTCCATCCAGATGCGGCCGCCGCCGCCGCCGCAGCAGAAGCTGTTCTGGCGCGACTCTTGCATTTCCTTCAGCTGCAGGCCGGGGACAGTCTTCAACGCCTCGCGCGGCTCGTCGAAAACGCCGTTGTGGCGGCCGAGGTAACACGGATCGTGATAGGTGACGGTCTTGTCTATGGGCTTGGTCAGCTTCAGCCGGCCCTCTTCCATCAGCTGGAAGATGAACTGCGTGATGTGGATCACTTCGAAGTTCACCCTGAACTCGGGGTATTCGTTCTTGAAGCTGTGATAGCAGTGCGGCGAGGAAACCAGGATTTTCTTGACGCCGTTGCCGATGAAGGCGCCGATGTTCTTCCGGGCCAGGGTCTTGAACAGCGCTTCGTCGCCGGTCTTGCGTATGCTCTCGCCGCAGCAGCTCTCCTCCGTGCCGAGGATGCCGAAGTCCACGCCGGCGGCCTGCAGGATCTGCACCGTGGCCTTGGCAACCTTCTTGCCGCGCGGATCGTAGGAGAGATAGCAACCGGGCGAGTAGAGGATTTCCGTGCCCTCTTCAAAGCGCTTGACGCCAAGGTCCTTGGCCCAGTCGGCCCGCTTTGAGCGCTCGATGCCGAACGGATTGCCCTCGGCGCGCAGGCTGCCCGCGACTGCGGGAATCGGCGCCGCTGCGCCCGGGAACACGTCGTACTCGGTCGCGAGGCGCCGCAGTGCGACGCCCGACTCGATCTGCTTGACGTTGCACGGGCAGACCTGCGGGCACTTGCCGCAGGTCGTGCAGCGCCAGATGTCCTCGTTGTCGATTTCGGTCAGGCCGAAAGTCGCCTCGCGCACGAGCTTGCGCATGCTGAAGCTGCGGACCCGGTTCCAGGGGCAGACGGTGTCGCACAGGCCGCACTGGTAGCAGTTCTTGAAAGCATCGCCGCCATACGCCTTGATGGCGTCGATGATCTCCTTTTGAGGGGTCAATACAGCTTCCATGTCCATGTCAGGTCTACCGCTGCAAGTTAAGGCCGGGGTTTCCCCGGGACGTCAGGATTTCGCCCTGCGGGCGACCGAGTCCAGCACGTGCTGCAGACCGTACTTGTCGATCAGCGCTTCGACGCTGATTTCGATATCGGCGAGCGCGGGCTCTTCCTCGACTTCCTCCTCGCGTTCCTCGTAGATCAGGGCTTCGGCCAGGCACCACTCCACGCACTTGGGTACCGCGAGGGGCGGCGTGTCCTCGCACATGTCGCACTTCAGCGGCAGGCCGGAGTCGGGTTCCTTGAACAGATCGCGCGACGGGCAGGAGGCGCGGCACAGGTCGCACTCCCTGTACTCCTTGCCGTCAATCGTGTATATGTTGCGGCCGGTGCATTCGGACATGGTGTACTCACCGGCGTAGACCGGCAGGTAAATATCCCGCAGCGGCTCGCGCACGATGCGGATGCGCGAGCGCGCCGGGTTGTTGCTGCTGTACCGGGGCGTGGCGTGAAATGCGGAACAGATTGTTTCGCACGCGCGGCAACCAGTGCACTTGTCGGCAACGATCCGGATGCTCTTGATCTTCTTCTTGACCTTAGCCATGGTAGACACCCCTTTGCTCCAGGTCTTCGGCAACATAGTCGAGGCTCAGGGCGGTCAGTGACTCCTTGGTCGGGATGCCGTCGCTGTTGAAACCCTTCAGCTTGTAGTAGCCATCCAGCAGCAGCTTCTCAAGATCCGGAAAGCGTTTCCTCCAGTGGTCCTCGGGCGGCTTCTCGTCGGCGCGCCGCATGCCCAGGCGCACGTTGAGCGCGCGCAGCAGGGTGCGCGTGCGCGTCGCGGTCTGCCACAGCCTGTCCTTGGTCATATCGATGCCGGTCGCGGCGCGGATGAACTCGGGGAAATTGTGGATGTGGTACGGCGGTTTCAGCGGGAACGACGACAGCCCGGCACAGGTGCCCAAGGAATCGTCGATGTAGTGCATCTTTTCCATCCAGTCCACGATCTCGCAGGCGGCCTCCACCGTTGGGTAGTAGGGATTGGACATCTCGCCGCGCGGCTCCCAGTCCACGTAGTACTTCTTGAACTTCTCGTCGGGCACCTGGAACCAGTCGCTGACGAATTCCTCCCGCGCTTCGCGCGTCGGGAACGGCTCCTGCGGGAACTGGCCCTCGATCTGGGTGATATTGATCTTCTCGCCGGTGCAATACATCAGGTAGTAGACCGGGTTCAGCATGCCCAGCTTGAGCGGCAGCTGCTCGTGCTTCTTGATCGTGTTGTGATCGAACTTCTCGGCGCCCTTGCCGATGCGCCGCGCGGCCCAGTAGGTGCCGTCGGCAAGATAGTCACCGATGCCCTCTCGGCGCACGATCTTCTCCAGAAGGTAGAAAAAGCGGCCCTCGGTGTCCTCGGGCATGCCGGGGAAATCGTCCTTGGTGAGTATCCCGTTTTCCAGCAGTTCGAGGCCGAAAGCCATCGCCTGCGGCGCGGAGAAGCCGTCGACGCCGTACTCGGTGGCCTTCTGTGCAATCTTGAAGCCGAAGTCCAGGTCCGAGAAGGCGGCCATGGTGTAGGTCAGCTTCGAGTAGCACTTCATCATGTAGGTCGGCAGACCCGGCACGGATATGGTGGCACCGCACTTCATCGGGCAGTTGTAGCAGCCGATCAAGCGCGTGCGCACGCTCTCCTGCTTCTCGCGCCATTTCTGCTCGATCTCGCGGGTCCAGTAATCCTTGCGGCGGGTGCGCGCGTTGCCCCAAGTGAAGTTGGTGGTGTGCCACTCCTCGTCGACGATGGCCATCTCCTGCGGCGAACCCAGGCCCTGCAGGATCGGCGGCACGCCCTTGATCGGGTGGTCTTCGCGCCACTTGATGTACTTGAGGACGCCGTCGCACAGCTCGAGGAATTTCACCGGATCGGCAATGTTGACGTCCTTGGTTCCGCGCACGACGACGGCCTTCACACCCTTGTCGCCCATCACCGCGCCGATGCCGCCGCGCGAGGCCGAGGAGCGACCCTGCTCGATCGAGGCGTATAAGACGCGACTCTCGCCGGCCAGGCCGATCGAGGCGATCTGGGCCCCGGGCTGCTTCAGTTCCGCGCGGATGCGCTCGGCCGTCTCTAGGGAGCCGAGGCCGCGCAAATGCTCGGCGTCGCGAATCTCGACCTTGTCGTTGTGGATCCAGATGTAGCAGAGCTTTTCCGACTTGCCGCGCAGGACCACCCGGTCATAGCCGGCGTACTTCAGCTCGGGCGCAAAGAAACCGCCCATCATCGAGTAGGCGAACAGCTTCGTCTGCGGCGAGATCGTCGACACGATGGTACGGTTGTTGCCGGGTGCCGGCGTACCGCAAAGCAGGCCGGTGCCGAAGATCAGCAGATTGTCCTCCGAGAAGGGATCGATGCCGGGCAGCACCCGGTCCCAAATGATCTTGGCGTTCATGCCCAAGCCACCCAGGTAAAGCTCGGTGTCGCGCGGATCCGACTCCTCCCGGTCGATACTGCCCCGGGTAAGATCGATTTCTAGGTTGAATCCTGTCTCCGCGTACCTCA
>Ga0154717_1097_pt3 | contig 13479 bp, 10 predicted proteins | sample Rifle2008BG16ft_FD_105725 | JGI IMG/M metagenome (GOLD analysis project Ga0154717, IMG submission 105725) | Betaproteobacteria bacterium RBG_16_64_18
CGCGCAATCCGGCGATCGAATCCATCCTGGCGGCGATTTCGCCGCAACGCATCGAAGCGCGCATCCGCAGGCTGGCGTCGTTCCACACCCGTCACACGCTGTCCGAAACGGCATCCGAGACGCGCGGCATCGGCGCTGCGCGGCGCTGGATCAAGGCCGAGTTCGATGCCTGCGGCAAGGCGGCCGGCGGCGCCCTGCAGGTCGAGTTCGATGCCTACACCCAGCCGCCGGCGCGCCGGGTGCCCTACCCGGTGGAGATCGTGAACGTGGTGGCGACGCTGCCGGGCACGCAGCCGGGTGCGAAGGGGCGCCACTACGTGGTCAGCGGTCACTACGATTCGATACCCTCCGATGTGATGGACCCCGAAGGCCGCGCGCCGGGCGCGAACGACGACGCATCGGGCGTGGCCGCGGTGATGGAACTCGCGTGCGCGATGGCTGCCCACCGGTTCGATGCCACGCTGGTATTCATGGCCGTTGCCGGCGAGGAACAAGGCTTGCTCGGCGCCGCCCACTGGGCGCAACAGGCCAGGACGAAGCGCCTCGACATCGCGGGGATGATCACCAACGACATCATCGGCAGCCCGATCGCCGATGACGGTGCGCGCAACGACCGTGCGGTGCGCCTGTTCGCCAACGGCCTGCCGGCGCTGCTGGCAGGCCGGGCAAGCGCCGATCCCGACACGGCGCAGGCCGCCCGCGAGCAGGTGGCGATCATCGCCCGATCGGGCGGCGAAGCCGACACACCCGCACATCAACTGGGCCGCTATCTCAAGGAAACCGCAGAGCGTTATCTTCCCGGCTTCACGGTGGAACTGATTCCGCGGCCGGACCGGTTCCTGCGCGGCGGGGACCACCTGCCGTTTCTCGAGCGCGGCTATCCCGCGGTGCGCTTCACCGAACCGGCCGAGAACTACCGGCATCAGCACCAGAATGTGCGCGTCGAGCAGGGCGTGCAATACGGCGACCTACCGGAATTCGTCGATTTCGCCTACGTCGCGCGAGTGGCGCGCGTGAATGCGGCCGGCCTCGCCTCGCTGGCGCTCGCGCCCGCGGCACCGCGCGAGGCGGGCATCGAGGTGATCGGGCTGGAAAACGACACCACGCTGCGCTGGACTGCGAATGCCGAGCCGGACCTAGCCGGCTACCGCATCGTCTGGCGCGCGCCGGGCGAACCGGTCTGGCGCCACTCGCGCGAGGTAGGCAACGTCACCCGCTACGCGCTCAAGGGCATTTCCAAGGACAACTATGTGTTCGGCGTGGTCGCCCTCGACCGGGACAGCCATGCCAGCCCCGCGAGTTTCGCCCGGCCGTGGCGGCCGCGTTGAAGCTGATCCGGACGATCGGAATCTTGGGCCGGGAACGCGGGGACAGCTTCGCTCATGCCCTCCTCAGTCCAGCCAGGGGCCGTTTCAGGACAGGCTGCGCAACAGGTTCTGTATGGTCTCGGGAGAAAACCAGAGTGTGGCGAGCGCCAGAACCAAAGCCAGGACGAAACCCGCCGCGACATACTTCGCCGCCGCCCTGTTGAACCGCTCGTCCTTTTCGTAGCCGTCGACCAGATTGCGCACGCGGCACAACGCGGAAATGCCTACCCTCCACTGCGCCTTGCCTTGCACGTACTCGTCCTTCACCGAATCGGACATAGATGGCCTCCCGGTCACGGAGAGGCCTCATTCTAGCCCGCGACCCGCAGTTCTGGTAGGGTGCCGCCACGGCTATGGTGCGTACTCCGGATTCCGGAATCCCGCCCACGGCGCCCGGAACAGAGACTGCGATAAGCCATGCTGATCGCCACATGGAACGTCAATTCGCTCAAGGTGCGCCTGCCGCACCTGCTCGACTGGCTGGGCCGGCAGGCCCCCGACGTCGTCTGCCTGCAGGAGCTGAAGCTGGAGGACGCCAATTTTCCGCACGCGCAGATCGAGGCTGCCGGTTATCGCTGCGCGATCTCCGGACAGAAGACCTATAACGGCGTCGCCATCCTTTCACGGGTGCCGCTCGCGGAAATCCAGGCAGGCATCCCCGGTTTCGACGATCCGCAGAGGCGGGTCGTGTCGGCCACGGTCGAGGGCACGCGCGTCGTCTGCGCCTACGTGCCGAACGGCCAGTCGGTCGGTTCGGAGAAATACGAATACAAGCTGAAGTGGTTTGCCGCGTTCGAGCGCTATCTGCGGGAGGAACTTGCGCGTCATCCCGGGCTGGTCGCGCTCGGCGACTACAACGTCGCCCCCGAGGACCGCGACGTGCACGATCCGAAGGCCTGGGCGGGTCAGATCCTGTGCAGCGAGCCGGAGCGCGAGGCGTTCCGAAAACTCCTGGGCCTCGGCCTCGCGGACAGTTTTCGGCTGTTTGACCAACCGGAGAAGTCGTTCACCTGGTGGGACTACCGGATGAACGGTTTCCGCCGTAACCTGGGCCTGCGCATCGACCACATCCTGCTGTCGGCCGAACTCGCGACCCGATGCAGGAGTTGCACAGTCGACCTCGAGCCGCGCAGGCTAGAGAGGCCATCGGATCATGCGCCGGTCGTCGCGGCACTGAGCGGCTAGGCCGGTTTCGGCAGCCGAATGTGAGAGAATAGGCGCCCTACGCGCCTCGCCTTCCGTTCAAATCACCCCATGCAGCCCGAGAAATCGCGCCTGAGTGCTCTCGCGCTTGCTGCCCTCGGCGTCGTCTACGGCGACATCGGCACCAGCCCGCTCTACACCGTGAAGGAAATATTCGGCGGCCCCCATCCCGTTCCGCTGGACACTGCGCATATCCTGGGCTCGCTGTCGCTGGTGTTCTGGTCGCTGATCGTCGTGGTATCGGTCAAGTACGTCGGGTTCGTGATGCGTGCCGACAACCGCGGACAAGGCGGCATCATGGCGTTGATGGCGCTCGCGCTGCGCGGCACCGAGTCGCGCGGGCGGCGCGCAAAGCTCATCGTGCTCGGGCTGATCGGCACCTCGCTGTTCTGCGGCGAAGGCATCATCACGCCGGCGATCTCGGTGCTCTCTGCGGTCGAAGGGCTGGAAGTGGCCACGCCCGCGTTCAAGCCCTACATCCTTCCGATAACGATCGCGGTGCTGATCGGACTGTTTCTGATGCAGCGCAAGGGCAGCGCGAGCGTCGGCGCGCTGTTCGGCCCGGTGATGTGCCTCTGGTTCGCCACCCTCGCGGTGCTGGGCATCGGCGGCATCATCCAGGAGCCGGGAATCCTGCGCGCAGTCAATCCGCTGCACGGCATCGAGTTTTTCGGCGCGAATCCCGTTCTTGGGTTCCTGGCTCTCGGTGGAGTCGTGCTCGCGCTGACCGGCGTCGAGGCACTGTACGCCGACATGGGGCATTTCGGGCGCCGGCCGATCACGCTTGCGTGGTTCGGCCTCGTGCTTCCTTCGCTGATGCTCAACTACTTCGGGCAGGGCGCATTGCTGCTGCGCAGCCCCGCAGCGGTGCAAAACCCCTTTTACCTGCTTGCGCCCGAATGGGCGCTCTACCCGCTGGTCGCGCTGTCGACCGTTGCGACGGTGATCGCTTCCCAGGCCGTGATCTCGGGCGCGTTCTCGATCGCGCAGCAGGCGATGCAGTTGGGCTATCTGCCGCGCATGGGCGTGCAGCACACCTCGGCGCGCGAGATCGGCCAGATCTATGTGCCGTCCATCAACTGGATGCTGCTCGTAGCCGTCATTGCGCTGGTACTGGGATTCGGATCCTCGATGAACATCGCGGCGGCCTACGGTCTGGCCGTCACCGGCACCATGATCGTGACGACCGTGCTCGCCTACATCGTCGCGCGCCACGTCTGGGGCTGGCGCGCGCTGCCCGCCCGCATGCTTTTCCTCTCCTTCCTGGTGGTCGACATCGCGTTCTTCTCCGCGAACATCGTGAAGATCCCCCACGGCGGCTGGTTCCCGCTCGTGTTCGGACTGGGCACCTACCTGCTGCTCATCACCTGGAAGCAGGGCCGCATCCTGATGCACGAACGGCTGAAGGAAAGCGCGTTTTCGCTGGCCACGTTTCTGGAGCACATGCCGCCAGAAAGCGAGGTGCCGCGCGTGGCCGGCACGGCCATATTCCTCACATCCAATCCCGACGGCGTTCCGCAGGCGCTGCTGCACAACCTCAAGCACAACAAGGTGCTGCACCAGCGCGTGGTCATGGTGACGGTCGAAGTGCTCGACGTCCCGCGAGTGGGGCCGGCGCAGCGCGTCGCCGTCGAGCAACTGCCGCACGGCTTCTGGCGCGTCAAAGTCTATTTCGGCTTCATGGACGAGCCCCACCTGCCCGAGGCGCTCGAATGGTGCGCTGAACATAACCTGCAGGTCGACATGATGGACTCGTCGTTCTTCCTCGGGCGCGAGACCCTGATTCCGAAGTTCGGATCCAAGATGCCTTTCTGGCGCGAGAAGCTGTTTGTCACCATGTTCCGCAATTCGAGCAGCGCCACGGGTTATTTCCACCTGCCGCCGAACCGTGTGGTGGAACTCGGCGCTCAGCTTGAACTGTAGAGACTTGAGTGGACTTGCGCGCTGCGCGCGCCAACCGCGGTCTCGAATAACACCAAGGACAGTGTTCTTGGGCTTTATACAAGATCGCCGGTTGAGCACGGATGAAAAGCCATCCGTGCTCAACCGGCGATCCGCGCGGACGGGACGCCGTCCGCGCAATTCCGTACGACCCCAAGCGTGTTATCGCCGCCAGAACTCCTGCGCGCTGCGCGCCAACCACGTTTTCCGCACGGATAAAAGGCATCCGTCCGGAAAACGCGCTTATAGTTGAAAACAAGAGTCGGGTTTGGGGTTTCGTACGCGATCGCAACCCCCGCAGCCGCCTCAGTCGATCAGCTCGTACGCGGGCAGGGTGAGAAACTCCACGTACTGGTCGTCGGTGGTGATGCGCTCGAACAGCCGCGCGCCTTCGGCGTACTTGCCCTCGGCGTAGGCCGCATCGCCGAGATAGGTTTTCACGTTGGGCAGCTCGTCGGCCAGCAGCCGGCGGAACAGGTCCTTGGTGACCTTGCGGCCGTCGTCGAGCACGCCTTCGGGAGAGCGGATCCACTGCCAGATCTGGGAACGCGATATCTCCGCGGTGGCGGCATCTTCCATCAGGTTGAACACCGGCACGCAGCCGTTTCCGGCCAGCCATGAGCCGAGGTACTGGATGCCGACCGAAATGTTGTTTCTGAGGCCGGCCTCGGTGATCGGACTCTCTGGCTGGAAGTCGAGCAGATCCCTGGCACCGAAATTGACATCCGGCCGCTGCTTGTCGTACTGGTTGGGCTGCGGCATGTGTTTGTCGAACACCTCCCTGGCGATCGGCACCAGGCCCGGATGCGCGACCCAGGTGCCGTCGCAGCCATCGCCCACTTCGCGCAGCTTGTCCTGGCGCACCTTTTCCAGCGCGGCCTGGTTGGCGGCCGGATCGTTCTTGATCGGGATCTGCGCCGCCATGCCGCCCATCGCCGGCGCGCCGCGGCGATGGCAGGTCTTGATGAGCGACAGCGCGTACGCGCGCAGGAACGGCGCGGTCATGCTCACCTCCCCGCGGTCGGCGAGGCAGAAATCCTTGTTGGAGCGGAACTTCTTGATGCAGGAGAAGATGTAATCCCAGCGGCCGATGTTCAGCCCGGCGGAGTGTGCCTTCAGTTCCCAGAGAATCTCGTCCATCTCGAACGCAGCAAGTACGGTTTCTATCAGGACCGTGCCCTTGATCGTGCCTTGCGGCACGCCGAGCTCGTTCTGCGCCGCGACGAAGATGTCGTTCCACAGCCTCGCCTCGAGATGCGATTCCAGCTTGGGCAGGTAGAAATAGGGGCCCGTGGCGCGCTCCAGCAGTTCCTTGGCGTTGTGGAAGAAGAAGAGCGCGAAGTCGAAGATGCTGCCCGAGACCTGCGCGCCGTCGATCGTGACGTGCTTCTCGTTCAGGTGCCAGCCGCGCGGCCGAACGATCAGCACGGCGGTCCGGTCATCGAGCCGGTACTGCTTGCCGCCTTGCTCGAAGGTGATGTTGCGGCGGATCGCGTCGCGCAGGTTGAGCTGGCCGTCGATCATGTTGTGCCAGGTCGGGCAGTTGGCGTCCTCGAAGTCGGCCATGAAGGTGGAAGCGCCCGAGTTGAGCGCGTTGATCACCATCTTGCGGTCGGTCGGCCCGGTGATCTCCACGCGGCGGTCGAGCAGGTCCTTGGCCTGCGGCGCGATCTTCCAATCCGAGCGACGGATGTTCGCCGTCTCGGGGAGAAAATCCGGCAATTTACCGGCGTCGAATTCATTCTGGCGCACCGCTCGCCGGGCGAGCAGTTCCTGCCTGCGCGCCTCGAACCGCCGATGCAGTTTGGCGACGAACGCGACCGCCTCGGCGGTCAGGAGCTGCGAGAACTCGGGGGAGATCTGGCCGCGGATCTCCACGCCGCCGGAAAATGAAATGCTCATGGAATGGCTCCTGGGAAGCTCTGCCGAGATACGAAAGGGGGCGATTGTACTCGCAACGAGCGGGCCGCCACACCATTTCATGATGCGAAATATCCGCGGGTGCGGATGCGTTCGACCGGCGTCACGCCGGCGGCGATTCCTTGTCTTCCAGCCCGAGTTCGGCGATTTTTCTGGTGATGGTGTTGCGGCCGATGCCAAGCAGGTTCGCCGCCTCGATGCGCCGCCCGCCGGTGTGTGCGAGCGCCTTCGCGATCAGCGTCTTCTCGAATCGCGTCGCGAGGCTTTCCATGATCGACGACTCACCGCGCGCGAGCATGCGCTCGACCTCGTGCGCAAGTGCCCAGAGCCAGTCGGTTTCGGCAACCGGCGCTTCGGTGCGCAGCTCGGCCGGCAGATCGCCGGCCTCGATCACCTGCGTCGGGGCCATCACGGTCAGCCAATGGCAGATATTCTCGAGCTGGCGCACGTTGCCGGGAAAACTCTGGCCGGCGAGATAGGCCATCGCCGCGTCCGAGAGGCGCTTGGCCTCGACGCCCAGATCGCGCGCGGACTTCGCAAGAAAATACCGCGCAAGCAGCGGAATGTCCTCGCGTCGCTCGCGCAGCGAAGGCAGCCGCAGGCGGATGACGTTCAGCCGGTGGTAGAGATCTTCGCGGAACAGCCCTTGCTTGACGCGCGCATCGAGGTCCTGATGGGTCGCGGCGATGACGCGCACGTTGGCGCGGATAGGCTGGTGGCCGCCGACGCGATAGAAGGTCCCGTCTGAGAGTACCCGCAGCAGCCGCGTCTGCAATTCGGCCGGCATGTCGCCGATTTCATCCAGAAACAGCGTGCCGCCCTCGGCCTGCTCGAAGCGTCCGCGTCGCATCGCCTGCGCACCCGTAAATGCACCGCGCTCGTGGCCGAACAGCTCCGACTCGAGCAGATCCTTGGGCATGGCCGCCGTGTTGATGGCGATGAAGGGCTTCGCCGCGCGCGGGCTGTGGCGGTGCAGGGCCTGCGCGACGAGTTCCTTGCCGCTGCCCGACTCGCCGGTGATCAGCACCGTCGCCGTTGACTGCGACAGCCGGCCTATGGCACGGAATACCTCCTGCATCGACTGCGCCTGCCCGAGGATCTCGGGGGAAGCCTGCGGTGTGTCCTCTCCCTGGTCCTCCCGCAGCGACTCGTCGAGCGCGCGCCGGATCAGATCCACAGCCTGATCCACGTCGAAGGGCTTGGGGAGGTACTCATAGGCCCCGCCCTGGAACGCCGCCACGGCCGACTCCAGATCCGAATACGCCGTCATGACGATCACCGGAAGATTGGGGCAGCGTTGCTTCACGGCTTGCAGCAGTTCGAGCCCCGACGTGCCGGGCATACGGATATCGGACACCAGCACCTGCGGTGGACCCTGGTCGAGTTCGGCCAGCGCGTCCGAGGTCTGCGCGAACGTCTTGAACGGAATACCTTCGCGCGTGAGTGCCTTCTCGAACACCCAGCGGATGGAGCGATCGTCGTCCACTACCCAGACCGGTTTCACATTGCGACCTTTCACTGCAGCGGCAACATAATATGGAAGCAGGTGCGCCCGGGCTCGCTCTCGACCTCGATCGCACCGTGGTGGTGCTGAACGAAGGTCTGCGCCAGCGTCAGGCCTAGACCGCTTCCTCCCTCGCGGCCGGACACCAGCGGGTAGAAAATTTTGTCGCTGATTGCCGCAGGTATACCCGGACCGTTGTCCACCACTTGCAATTCTAGTGCCAGCTTGTGCCGCGTCTTGGCGAGCGTCACCTGGCGCGCCACCCGGGTTCGCAATTCGATCACGCCCTCCCCGTTCATGGCCTGCGCCGCATTGCGCACCACGTTGAGCACCGCCTGTATAAGCTGCTCCCGGTCCCCCTGCAGGTCGGGCAGGCTGGTGTCGTAATCGCGCTGGATTTGTATGCCTTGCGGGAATTCGGCCAGCAGGAGCGCGCGCACCCGCTCGCACACCTCGTGGATATTGACCGTGCCCACCTGCGGCAGGCGATGCGGCGTGAGCAGCCGGTCCATCAGCACCTGCAGCCGATCGGCCTCCTTGATGATTACCTGGGTGTACTCGCGCAGGCCGGGACGATCGAGTTCCCGCTCGAGCAACTGCGCCGAACCCCGGATGCCGCCGAGGGGGTTCTTGATCTCGTGCGCGAGGTTGCGGATGAGTTCCCGATTCGCCTCGTGCTGCGTCAGGCGCTGGGTTTCGCGCTCGATGCGAAGCTGCTGGTCGATATGCCGGAACTCGATCAGCAGGGCCGCGGTGGCCATATCCACCGGCGTAACCACGCAATTCAGATGCAGCGGCTCATACCCCGGACGCGTCAGCGTCAGCTCCTGGTCGACGAAGCCGCGCGTATCGCCTAGCGCCTGGGAAAGCATCTGGCCGAACGTCCCCCCGTCGACGAAGAGTTCGGCAAACGGGTGGCCTGTCACGTTGCGCCGGCTCAGTGCGAACAAGGTTTCCGCCGCGGAATTGAGATAGAGGACCTTCAGGTCGCCGTCCAGAATCGCGACCGCCGTGGTGAGCAGATCCAGACCCGAGAATGCAACAGCGCTCATGATAGGCCGCAGCGTCGCCGCGCACAGACGGGTCGCACCATGACGAGGCGCGCCACTATCCTGGCTGACAATGGTTGGTGTCGGGCGCGGGGGCCGGCGGCTAACGCAGGTTCGACAGCTCGCGTTTCAGCGAACTGACGTTCTGCTCCTGGCGCTCGACCTCGTCCCGATACGGCTTGACCCGATCCAGCGCCTTCTGAGGAATGAGCCTTTCCTCCCCGGTACGCATCGAATCCTGCTCCGCGAGCTTCTGCCTCGACTCGGACAGACGCTTCTCGGCCGCATCCAGTTCTTCCTGAAGAATCTTGCGCCGCGTATCGTCGCGTCCGCGCTGCGTATTCTGATCCACGCGTTCGCCTGAGGTCTTGGCTGCGCCCGAGGCAGCCTTGGCAGCCTGCGGCGCGACCTTTTGCGCAGGCACGACGGACACCTCGCGGCTGACGACCGTGCATTTCTTCCCGGCCATCTCCTCCTTGACGTTGGTGTAGGTGGAGCGACCCCCGGCGTCGACACAACGATAGGTGGCGCTCTGCGCGTGAACGTTCGTCACATCGAAAAGCGCCAGGAACACGGCGATGAAGTGAACGGCCCGAAGCATTTAAAGAATCTACCCCATGGAGAAACTTAAGTCTAGGCAAAAATCCCTCTGATTTCAAATGCAAAAAGGACGAGGAACCCACTTCTTCCCCGTCCTTTTCCTCGCCTCGCAGGCTGGGGCAGGGACCCGGATCCCCGCCACGGTCCCGGCCGCTCAACTGCTGTAGTACATGTCGAACTCGAGCGGATGCGTGGTCATGCGGAAGCGCGTGACCTCTTCCATCTTGAGCGCGATGTAGGCATCGATCATGGCGTCGGAGAACACCCCGCCCTTGGTGAGGAACGCGCGGTCTTTGTCCAGGTACTCGAGCGCCATGTCCAGCGAACTGCAGACGTTCGGCACCTTCTTCGCCTGTGAAGGCGGCAGATCGTACAGGTTCTTGTCGATCGGATCGCCGGGATGGATCTTGTTTTGCACGCCGTCCAGCCCCGCCATCAGCATCGCGGCGAACGCCAGATAGGGATTCGCGGTCGGATCCGGGAAGCGTACCTCGACGCGGCGGGCCTTCGGATTGGAGACGTACGGAATGCGGCAGGCCGCCGAGCGGTTGCGGGCCGAGTACGCGAGGTTGATCGGCGCCTCGAATCCGGGCACCAGGCGTTTGTAGGAATTGGTCCCGGGATTGGTGATGGCGTTCAACGCGCGGGCGTGTTTGATGATGCCGCCGATGTAGTACAGCGCGAACTCGGACAGCCCCGAATAGCCGTTGCCTGCGAAGACGTTCTTGCCCTCCTTCCATACCGACTGGTGCACATGCATCCCCGAGCCGTTGTCGCCGACCACGGGCTTGGGCATGAAAGTCGCTGTCTTGCCATAGGAATGCGCTACATTCCACACGGTGTATTTCAGGATCTGATTCCAGTCGGCGCGCTTCACCAGCGATTCGAACTTGGTGCCGATCTCGCACTGGCCGGGAGCCGCCACCTCATGGTGGTGGACCTCGACCTCGACGCCCTGCTGCTCCAGCGCGATGCACATCGCGTCGCGGATATCCTGCAGCGAGTCGACCGGCGGAACCGGAAAATACCCGCCTTTCACGGGAGGCCGGTGGGCCATGTTTCCACCCTCGAATTCCTCGCCCGAAGACCACGGCGCCTCTTCCGACTTGATTTTCACGAAGCAGCCCGACATGCCGACGTTCCAGGTCACGCCGTCAAAGATGAAGAACTCGGGTTCCGGTCCGAAATAGGCTGTGTCGCCTAGCCCGGAGGACTTCAGAAAGGCCTCCGCGCGCTTGGCGATGGTGCGCGGATCCCGGTCGTAACCCTTTCCGTCCGCAGGCTCGACCACGTCGCAGGTGATGTTGAGCACCGGTTCGTCGGTGAACGGGTCCATCCGCGCGCTGCCCGCATCGGGCATCAGCAGCATGTCGGAGGCTTCGATGCCCTTCCAGCCGGCAATCGACGAACCGTCGAATGCATGGCCTTCCTCGAATTTGTCCATGGTGAATACCTTGGAGGGCACGGTGACATGCTGTTCCTTGCCTTTGGTATCGGAGAAGCGCAGGTCGACGAACTTGACCTCCTTCTCCTTGATCATCTTCAGTACATCATTTGCAGACATGGCCATGCGAAAATCTCCTTCGGTGTTTGGCTAGAGAGTTCGGAAAGAGGGCTAGAAGCCCGGAAAATGGGGAGCAAACAGCAGTATCCGTGCCATCCGGGACACATTGAGCACGGTATTGTGCCATAAGGGCCTCGCGGTTGTTTCAGAGCGTTTCAATCGAAATTGTGCACCACGCCAGTGCGGCAGATGTTGTTTGCGCACAATAACGGTGCCGCAGCGGCATTGGGCGCGATCGGCCGGACCCCCTATAATTCCGGGCTGCCAGTGCACGAGATGAACACGATGGACGACGTCGAAGCAATTCTGGCCCGCGCGACGCAACGCGCGCTGGAAAACAAGCTGCCCTACGCCGGGGCGCTGCTTCCCAGGGAAGCGTTTACTCTGCTGCGGGCGGTCCCGCATGCGGCCATGGTCGACGTGCGCACCCAGGCCGAGTGGTACTGGATGGGGCGCGTCCCTGGCGCCGTGATGATCGAATGGACGAGCTATCCCGGCAGCGTGCGCAACCCTGATTTCCTCCCCCAGTTCCGGTCTGCTGTCCCCGCCACCGCCGCGCCGGTGATGTTCTTGTGCCGCTCCGGCCACCGGTCGCATCATGCGGCGGCGCTGGCGACCCAAGCGGGCTACCCGCGCTGCTTCAATGTGATCGAGGGATTCGAGGGCGACCGCGATGCCCAGGGCCACCGCAACAGCATCAACGGCTGGCGGGTGGCCGGGCTACCCTGGGAACAAGGCTGACCGTGAGCACACGCTGACCATGACGTTTCCCGCATTGTTCCTCTCCCACGGCGCACCGAACGTCATTCTGCACGACAGTCCGACGCGGCGGTTCCTGGCCGGGCTGGGCGGGCAGTTGGGCACGCCGCGCGCCATCGTCGTGGTATCGGCGCACTGGGAGGCGCGCGTGCCCACCGTCAACGCGACCGAACGGCCCAAGACCATTCACGACTTCTTCGGTTTCGAGCCGCAGCTCTACGAGATGAACTACGCGGCGCCCGGCGCACCGGCTCTCGCACGCGAACTCGCGCGGCGCCTGGAGAGCGCAGGCATGCGCGCGGTCGTGGACGACGCGCGCGGGCTGGATCACGGCGTCTGGGTGCCGCTTGCGCTCATGTATCCGCAGGCCGACATTCCGGTGACCCAGGTTTCGGTGCAACCCTATGAGTCCACGCAGCACCACTATCTGATCGGGCAGAACCTGCGCGAGCTGCGCGCGGACAACGTGCTGATCATCGGCTCGGGGAACGCCACGCACAATCTGCGCGAGATGCTGCCCGAGGGAACCGAGCCGCCTCCCTGGGTCACCGATTTCGCCGGCTGGCTGCGCAACGCTGTTACCGCGGGCGATACTGGCGAACTGCTGGCGTACCGGGACAGCGCCCCCTTTGCGTCGAAGAATCACCCGACCGAAGAACATTTCCTGCCGCTGTTCGTCGCATTGGGCGCAGGAACGCCAGGCGCTCACGGCCGGATCATCCATTCGGGCATCAGCAACGGCGTGCTTGCGATGGACGCGTTCGCGTTCGACTAGAAAGTCCGCCGTCAGCCGGTCGTCCAGTCGACCAGCCCGGTGTAGGCAGTGAGGAGCACGATCGCGCCGAATGCAATCCGGTACCACGCGAACAGCGTGAAGTCGTGGCTGGAGATGTAACGCAGCAGCCAGCGCACGATCAGGAACGCCGAGGCGAAGGCTGCGATGAAGCCGACTGCGAACATGCCCAGGTCGTCCCTGCTGAACAGCTCGCGGTGCTTCAGAAATTCGTATGCGCTTGCCGCGAACAGCACCGGCACCGCGAGAAAGAAGGAAAATTCGGTCGCCGCTCGGCGCGACAGCCCGAAGAACAGGCCCCCGATGATGGTGGCACCGGCGCGCGAAGTGCCGGGAACGAGCGCCAGGCACTGCGCGAGCCCGACCTTCAGCGCGTCCGTCCAGCGCATGTCGTCCGCGGTCTGAACCGTGATGCGGTGCTCGCGCCGCTCGGCCCAGAGGATGACGAAGCCGCCGACGATGAAGGCGAGCGCGACCGGCACCGGCTTGAACAGCACCGCCTTGATCGCGCTGCCGAAGGCCAGGCCCAGAATGGCCAATGGCATGAAGGCGACGACCAGGTTGAGCGCGAACCGCTGCGCGGCGCGATCGGAGGCGAGCCCCGTGAGTACCGCGCCGAGCTTGGCGCGGTACTCCCAGCACACCGCGAGAATCGCGCCGCACTGGATCATGATCTCGAACATCTTGCCCTTCTCGTCGTTGAAGCCGATCAGGTCTCCGGCGAGGATCAGGTGGCCGGTGGAGGACACAGGCAGGAATTCGGTCAGGCCCTCGACCAC
>Ga0154717_1055_pt1 | contig 13453 bp, 12 predicted proteins | sample Rifle2008BG16ft_FD_105725 | JGI IMG/M metagenome (GOLD analysis project Ga0154717, IMG submission 105725) | Betaproteobacteria bacterium RBG_16_64_18
CATGTTCCCGCACTGCCTGATGAAGGCGATCGACGGCGTGCGCGCCAAGAAGCGCTATTTCTGGGACCAGGTGAAGCTGCCGAACCGCCACTGGCTCGCCGCGAACATGAACTTCGAGGCGCCGATGGGCTTCACCGCGTTCACGACCAAGAAACAGACCGGCGAGGACGTGATCGATTTCGTCAAGTACCACCAGCTGCAGGCCCAGGGTGCCGTGATCGACAAGGAGTTCTTCGCCGCGGTGCATCCGAAGAAGAAGGGATAGGCCGGCCGGGCCGGAACCGGCCAGCCAGGCCTGGAATAGGCACCGCTGCTCTCCTGATTTCGGGCAGTTGCAACTTCGCAACTGCCCGAAATCAGGAGACTTGATCAAACCCAAGAACCTTGGCTAAGCTCGTCAGACTATGCAGCGCGCGCCGCGCGCGCAATCACCTGTGGAGAACGCAATGACCCGTCCCGGAGAGCACAAGCTCGCGCACTTGTTCAAGCCGGGGAAGCTGGGCCGGTTTTCCACCCCGAACCTGATCAAGTACGGCGCCTGCTGCGTGTCGAACTACAACACCCGCGACGGCTACATCACGCCGCGCGAGCTTGCGCGCACGCGGATCATCGCCAACACCGGCTGCGGCATGATCACCAACCAGGGCGCGTACCCGGACCCGTTGGGCGAGGGCAAAGCCTATTTTCGTCAGGTCGCGCTCTTCGACGACAAGTTCCTGCCCCAGTTCGAAACCATCGCCGGCTACATCCACGACGCGGGCGCGGTCGCGATCCAGCAGATCCTGCACGCCGGGCGCTACGGCGGCATCGATCTGGGCTACTGCCTGCAGCCCTCGGTGGTGCCGCAGACCCTGCCGCATTTCCGGCCGCCGCGCGAGATCACGAAAGAGCAGATCCGCCAGACCATCAAGCAGCACGCCGATGCCGCCGTACGCTCGATCCGCGCCGGGTTCGACGGCACCGAGGTCACCAGCTTCATGGGCTACCTGCTGGCGAACTTCAACTCGCGGTTCACCAACCAGCGCAGCGACGAATACGGCGGCTCCACGCAGAACCGCGGCCGGTTCATGCGCGAGCTGATCGACGGCATCAAGCAGGCCACGCCGGACCATCCGCTCATCATCCGCCTGAACGGGGCGGAACTCATGGACAGCTGGGGCGGCAACACCGAGGAAGAGTGTTTCGAGCTGATGCAGCAGGCGGTCGACTGCAAGGTGGACATGATCAGCATCACGGTGGGCTGGCAGGAGGCGCCCGAGTCCTCGATCGGCCGCGATATCGCGCCGGGCCACTGGAACTATCTCTCCGCGAAAGCGAAGAAGCTGTTCCCGAATACCCTGATCGCTTTCGGCAACCGGCTGCCCGACCCGGTGATGGCCAACGAATGCATCGGGCGCGGCGAATTCGACTTCTGGGAAGTCTGCCGCCCGCTGCTCGCCGACCCCGATCTGGTGCACAAGGCCGCCGAAGACCGGCTGCACGAGACGCGGCGCTGCATCGGCTCGCTGAACTGCCTGTCGCGCCTGTTCCGGGACCTGCCCTACACCTGCACCATGAACCCGGCGCTGGGCCACGAAGTGGAGCCCGAATACCAGATCACGCCCGCTGCGGTGAAGAAGAAGGTGATGGTGATCGGCGCCGGTCCGGCGGGCATGGAATGCGCGATCACCGCCGCCAAGCGCGGCCATGCGGTGACGGTGTTCGAGCGCACCGAGCGCATCGGCGGCGGCCTGCTCGGCTACGCCACCCACGACCTTGCCCGGCCCGACGACCTGCTCTCGGTGATCAAGCATTACGAGGTCATGGCGCAGAAACACGGCATCGAGATGAAGTTCAACACCGAAGCGAACGCGAAATTCATGCGCAGCATGCTGCATCAGTACGACGCCTGCGTGGTCGCCTCAGGCGCGCGCATCGACATGGCTGCGCACCAGCACCTGGAGGGTGCCGCGCGCCTGGTCGACGCGCTGGACGTGGCAGCGGGCCGCGTGCAGCCGGGCAAGCGTGTGGTCGTGCTGGGCGCCGGCAAGATCGGCCTGGTGCTCGCCGAATCGCTGGCCAAGCGCGGCGCGCAGGTGACGCTGGTCGAGGAGGAAAAGCGCATCGCGGGCGATGTCATGCCCTCGTTCAAGTGGCGTCATTCGGCCTGGGTCGAGGAGCTCGGCATCCGGACGCTGACCTCGTCGCGGCCCCGGCGGATCACCCCAGTGGGCGTTGCCGTGGTGAACGCCAAGGGAGAGGAAACCTTCATCGAGGCCGACACCGTGATCGCCGCCGGCCCGCGCAAATCGAACCAGGAACTGTTCCGCGAGTTCGAGTGGATGATCGACGAGTTGCACGGCTGCGGCGACGCGCTGATTCCACGGGGCATGGACGCCGCGATCCAGGAGGGGTTTCGGCTGGGCGTGCGGATCTGATCGCCGCGGGACCGGCCATGCCGATGAGCCCCGGGGCGCAGAGCATGTTTGCCGACCTGCCGGCCTGGCAGGCGATGCTCGACCGCTATCAGGAGCTGTTCTCCGACATGCTGCCCGGCTCGCGCATCGGCATCCTGCCGCGCGCGGGCACCAGCCTGATGCCGGGCAAGCACCTCGCGGGCCTGTCGAATTCCGGGTTCAGCCTGCCCGACGGCAAGATGCTCGCCTGGGAAGTGAACGGCAAGGGCATGCGCGCCGGCTATCGCCCCTGCCGCAATTTCCAGGACGCGCAGGCCGACCTGCTGCTGGTGCCAGATGATGCGGCCCTCGAGGAGATCCGGCGCACGCTGGACGGCGACCCGCTGTCCACGATCAGGAAGATGATACGCTGCGGCAACATTCTGTTCTTCGCGATGAAGACCAAGTACCAGTTGCAGGACGCCGGCTACGAGGACTTCCTCGACACGCTGGGCTTGGCCTTCCTGGGAGCGTGCAGATGATTTTCACCAACCCGAGCGGCGCGCCCGAGCTCGCGTGCGACGAATGCGGCTGCCGCTGGTTCGACCGCATGACCAACACCTGCTACGAATGCGCCGCCGCCGTGACCCCGGAGGCGCTGGCCGAATACCAGCGCGCGCTCGAAGCGTTCCAGGCGCAGCGCGCCGCGGCCCCTGACAATTCGCCTGAGAGGCCGCGCCCTTGAGTACCATGACTATGCGCCACTTCATGGGGCGGATTCGAGCCTGAGTGCGGCAGGGTCATAAGCGGAGTGCAGTTGCCTGATGAAGACCTCCTGAGGGGTCTTGACGCCGAGGCATTTTCTCGGACAAAGGGAGATCCTTTGCGTTATCGCCGCAGCGCCGTTAAAGATTGTTCGCATCCCGGCGAGCCCAGGCAGAGCCCGGGGCTTGCCTCAACGGAACCCGGGAGAACATGGCGATGTCGACCCGTACCATGAAGGCTGTGCGGCTGTCCGAATACGGGCAGCCCGAGGTACTCCAGTATGTCGATGTTCCGCTGCCTGAAGTCGCAACCGGTGAGGTTCTGGTACGCGTACGCGCCACATCGGCGAGCTACTGGGATTTGCTCTATCGCCGTGGCGGCCTGACGCCGCCGCCGGGCCGGCCCCCGCTACCCCTGCCTTTTCAGCTCGGCAGAGAGGCCGCGGGCGAAGTGGTCGCAGTGGGCACCGGCGTGAGCCGGTTCAAGCCGGGCGACAGAGTCGTCGCGATGACCTGCCCGGCGTGCGGGAACTGCGAGTATTGCATGCGCGGCCTGGACAACCTTTGCGTTGACACCACGCTGCCTGGCTACCAGCGTTTCGGGGGCTACGCGCAATACGTGTCGCGCAGGGACAGCGAACTGCTGCGCGCCCCCGATGAGGTCCCGTTCGAAAAGCTCGCCTGTCTGCTGTGGTCCTACGCGACGGTCTGGCGCATGGCGATCACGCGCGGATCGCTGCGGCCCGGACAGGATGTCCTGATCACCGCCGCCAGCAGCGGCATGGGAACGGCGGCGATACAGATCGCCCGCCTGGGCGGGGCGAGGCGCATATTCGCCACCACCGGCTCGGCGGAAAAATCCGAGCAACTCAAGCGCATGGGGGTCGACGAGGTGCTCGATTACCGGGAGGGTAACGTCCCCGCCCGGGTACGCGAACTGACGAACGGTGCGGGCGTCGATCTGGTCCTGGAATTTGTCGGGGGCGACATGTTCGCGCTCGGCATGCAATGTCTGCGCATGGCGGGAAACCTGGTCTCGGTGGCCCAGCACGGGGGCCGCATGGTCACGATCGATCTCGGTCTGCTCTACCGCAGCGATCTGACCATACACGGGGCGCGCGCCTCCACCCGGCGTGACCAGGAACTGGTCCTCGCGCTTTGCGCGAGCGGGAAGATAGACCCGGTTATCCATCGGGTCCTTCCGCTGCGGGACGCGGCCGAAGCCCATCGCATCCTGGAGCGCCAGGAGCATATCGGCAAGATCGTCCTTGTCCCATGAGCGGGGGAGCGCGGATGGCGCCCGGCACGATGATGGACTCCTTCACGTGTCATCGTGCCAGAAAGCTCTACTTCCCGACTCTACGCATTTCGGGGAAGCTTACGGCCTGTCTCGAACCATTTGCCGGCGCACACTGCTCAGACGCCACTTGCGCCCAATTTATTCGAGATGTTTCCTCATCCACTTCGCTATGTAGGGCAACACCGCCGGCTCTTCATAATAGACGCAGTGCCCAAATCCGTCGTATATCTTCATGTCTCTGGGTTCCGGGGCTTGATCAAAGATCTTGACCGACTGGGCCAGCGGAATAACCTTCTCCGCCGTACCGCTTACAACAAGAAGCGGGCACGAAAAATTGCGCATTACGTTCTTGAGCGTGTATTCCTTTCTTCTTTGTGCCCACTCCGCTTCATCGGCGACTTTCATATTGTTCAAGCAGTGCAATTTTGCCGATAAAGGGAAATCAAACTCGTCCAGACCGAAAAATCCGCTGAGCGAGACACAAGCCTTTATCCTTTTCTCCAGGGCGGCAGCTCTTGGTGCGATGAATCCCCCGAAGCTCATCCCCCAAATACCTATGCGATCGACATCCACGTCTTTTCTGTCAAGAAGATAGTCTACGACGGCGCCTACGGGTTTCTCGAAATCCGGGGTCATCTTCATACCCCGAAACCTCGTATCGCCTTGACCAGGCAAGTCGACAGCCAGAGTCAATATTCCCTGTTCCAATAGAGCGTTGGACAAGATATGCAGTTCAATTTCCCTGGAGGCGTCGACACCGCGTACCAAGATTACACAGGGCGCTTTCTTGATACCTCTGGGGTAACGAAAATACCCCTTTAGATTGCTGTCCGAAAACGGAATCGACACGTCCTCCGTAGGATAGGCGAAATGCGTTCTCGCTCTTGCGTAAGCCTTGACCATGGCTGAATGTGCCCGTTCCTTCTCAACGTTGGGGTTGAATATGAACAGTTCTCCGATGTGATAATAAACGGCAGCAGTCATGTAGTAGAAGATTCTTGCATATTCCACTTTGGCCGCTTCGGCCAGCTTTTCGTATTTCTCGGCAACTCTTATGAATTCCGGGCACCAGTCACTCAAATTCTTGACCTTGCCCAAAGTTTCTCTTAGTAGGCTTTCCTCGGCACCCAGCCCCACCAGCCGTTTGACGTTGTGCGTTCCTTCGATCAAGACGGCGATTTCGTCTTCCTTTGTCAGCACGCCGATATTAGCCATGGTTCGACTTCCTCCTCCCTAAGCCGGCAGAGCCGGAACCGGCCTGCTCGATTTTGCTCTTCATAATCTCCCGATCTTGGGAAGTTGGAACTTCTAACTTCCCAAGATCGGGAGACCAATATAAACCCAAAATCTTCGCCGGATCTGTCAACACTTGAGTCGCAAGGGACTAAACTATCCTGCCGTGCAACTAACGGGGCCACCGTCCATTCAGCGGGGACCCCGATTCGCGTGGCGGCACTCCAATGACCATGTGAATCCGCGGTTGTGATCAGGGTCACGGAGTCACGAACTTTCAATTCGTAGTATAAGCTTGCAGTGTTGGCGCTGGAACCCGCAGCAATATGCATTGCGGGATCGAGAAATCGGAAGATGAAGGACTTGATCGATTATGCCTACCATACGGAGGAAACCGTGACGAAGAGCATACATCGCTTGGCAGCAGTTCTATTGACTGCGGTGTTGGTGCTATTCGCTGCCCAAGCGACGGCACAATCCGGCGAAACCTATCCGGTGCAACCGATCCGCATCATCGTTCCCTTTCCAGCTGGTGCCGTCATGGACTCGACGGCGCGAACCCTCGGACAAGAGGTTAGCAAGTCGATCGGCCAGCAACTCATCATCGAGAACCGGCCGGGCGGAAGCTTCATCATAGGCAACCTGGCCTGCGCCAAGGCCGCGCCGGACGGATACACGATCTGCTTGAACACCAACACGTACAGCGATCTCGTGTTCTCGAACCTTCCGTACGATCCCCACAGTGACTTTGCTCCGATCATCCACCTCGCCGGGATCAGCAGCATGCTGGTCGCGAACGCGAACGCGCCGTTCAATTCGTTCAAGGAAATGATCGCCCTGTCGAAGGCCAAACCCGGTTCGATCAACTGGGGAACGTGGGGTCATGCCACAGCTCCGGACATCCACCTTCGCTGGATCAATCACCAGATGGGGGTCAACATCACCGCGGTGCCGTACAAGGGCGGAACCCAGACCATTCCGGCGGTCATTTCAGGGGAAATTCAGATAACGCAACTGGCGGTCGGGTTCAGTATGCCCATGATCAGAGCCGGCAAGCTCAAGGCGATCGCCATCATCGGCGATCGGCGTTCGCCGCTGTTGCCGGATGTCCCCGCTGTTGCCGAGGAGGGGGCCAGCACGGGAATACTGAGTTATTTCGGATTATTTGCTCCGGCGAAGACGCCAAAACCGATCATCGACCGGCTGAACAACGAGTTCGACAAGGCCATGCGGGTGCCGAGCGTGCAGGAGTTCTTCCGCAAGACGACCCTGGAGGCCATAGGCGGCTCGGCCGAGCAATTCAGCACGTTCCTCAAGGCGGATGGCGCGAACGCGGCAAAGGTCTTCAAGACCATCGGCATACGTCCGGTAGCTGCGAACTGACGAGTAGCCTCGCTTTGCCGTACATCGGTCTCCCGGAAACTCAACTACCCCGCACCGACTCGGCCACCAAGCCGTCGATGTCCGGCCGCTTGCGGATGACGCCGTCGATTTCGAGCTGCTCGGCGACGAGCTCGAGTACCTGCCGATTCGCCTCGAGACCGTACGGGTATGGATCGTCACCGAACGCGCGACGCTGCGCGTCGAGGTCGTATTCCGGAAGGATCGCGCGCGCGGCGGGGCTGCGCCGATAGGCCTCGAACTTCGCGCGCTCGAATGCCTGCAGCATGCGCGTCGCGAGATCGGGGCGGTCGGCGAGCAGACGCTTCTGGACGATCAGCGTGTGATTGACCGGCGTGATGCCGATCGCGCGCTGCACCGCCGCCAGGACTTCGACCCATTGCTCGCGAGGGAAATGGCGAATGCCGGGCGCCGCACCGACTTCCACTTCCGGCGCACCGACCGCCGCGTCGAGCTCGCCACGCTCCAGCATCTGCTGCGCAGTGGTGCCCTCGTCGATATTGATCACTTTTATGCCGGTCTCCGTGCTGTGATCGAATCCCATCGCATGATCGTGACGGAGCCTGGCCGGGCGGGTGTTGATCCAGGTGATTTCCCGTGGATGAATCCCGTAGAGCGCTTTGAGCATGATCCGAATCCAGATGCCGGCGGTCATGCTGAAGTCGGGGATCCCCAAGCGCTTGCCGCGCAGGCCGGCAAGGCTCTTGATGCCGGCCGCCTCGCGCACAAACAGGTTGCGATACAGGAACACCGGCTTCGAGGAGAACACCGGTACAGCAATCCAGCCGGCGTAGGCGGGATTAGGATGATCGCGAGTGGCGATGTAGTGCGAAATCGAGAACTCGAACATGTCGAAGTCGTTCTTCGTGAGGGCTCGCAGGAACGCGGCGCCGATCTCGCCGGTGTCCCATTCGAGGTCCACGCCCTCCGGTTTCACGCCGCCATCGACCAGCGGCAGGACGCGCGGGTTCGGATTGAACGAGATGAGCAGCTTCTTTGTCGCGGCGCCGGTGCGACCGTCCGTCATGATGGTTCCTTTTTCAATAGGCCTGCGGCGAACGACGGCCGGCCCGGCGTTCACGCAGCAGGGCGCGGCTAGCTCCCGGGGGCGTCCCCTGCGGCCGCGAGGCTGGCCGGTACAGGAATTTTCTCGCGCGAGAAGCCGTATCCGAACAGCACGGCAAGCAGACCGGTTACCAGCCACAGCAGGGCTTCAGTGAAACTTTCGCGGGCTGCATACTCCAGTTGCGCCTGATTGGCGACCAAGAACTCGCGTCTTCTGATGTCCCCCTGGCTCGGATGAAACAACTTCTTCTCATTGAGGCGATCGAGATAGGGTTCCAAGCTTCCCGACTCCCAGAACACGCGGCGCGCCCGGGCGACATTTTCGGACTCCTTCCTCTCGGGGGACAGGTCTTTGGCCGAGCCCCTGGCCGTTTGCGCTGAGGCGGGCCGATGCTGGCGCATGCTCAACGTATCCGTCAGGTCAAGGTACTTCCAGTACGCAAAAGAACCGTGGACAACGTAGAAAGCAACCGCCAAACCCGCCATAAGCCCCGCCCTGCCGTTCATCCCGTAGGCGCCAATGCGCCGTGTGCCATCGAACAGACACACGAAGGCAGTCGCGCCCCCGATGGTGATCAATGCGAAATCGATCCAGTCGGCGATCATGGTGCCCCGCGGTTAGAAATGAATAGCTGTAGTTTAGGCCACATTCCGGCGGTTCGGCTCAAGACCAGTCGAGGCGGCGGTACACTTCCGGTGCCTACCTGCCGGTAGAAACTCACGGCTACCAGCCTGGCGGCAAGAGCGGCGAGGCCAGACTGCCGCCGAACCGTCAGAAACAGACTACCCCGCCCTGACTGGCTCGGTTCGGCCAGACGGTAACCCAATAAATCCAAATTAGATTGGTATCATTGCGCGTGCATCGCTCCTAGCAGGCACTCCAAATGCAATCGACATTTCTGCTGATCCAGTTCGTTTCCCAGAACATCGCCTTGCTGTGCGGCGCGCTTTTCGCGGGGGCCGCAACGTATGTCAGTCTCGTGGAACAGCCTGCGATTATCGACGGCGGCGCGGAGCTGACCGGCACCTACATTCTGCTGGTGCAGCCCCGTCCCACGTACTTCCAGACTTTTTTTGCCGCTGCGGGCGGGCTGGCTGGGATAGCAGCAGGGGTCACGGGGAACGCTGCGTTGTGGCTTGCCGGCGGACTTGTTCTCGGTTTAGCCGTGCTGTTTCAGCTGGCGGTGATTCTTCCCGAAACACGCCGCCTTTCCCAGGCTGATCTGATGGCCGACCCGGATACGGCATCCGGCGTATTGAGGAAGCTGACCAAGCTGCACGCCGTACAAAGTCTCGCCGGCCTTGCGTCGCTGTCGATGTTCATCCTGCAAGTCTGAGCGCGACCTATTCTGGTTAGCTCCTGAACAGGGATCTTTGAGCAGCGGGCCCTCGAACCATCAACCGAGCGGCGATCGACGATCACTGACCGTCATATGACGTCGATTTATCAAGCCGAACCCGTACGTCGGCTTCAAGAGGGGCTGTTCAGCGGAATCGGTTGGCTTGGCCCCTCGGCGAATGGTTCAGGGCCGAGAGCGGTCACCCGCGCTCCTGCTCCAAAGCCGTCATTCGATCAACCGGTATGCGTTGATGCATCATCATGCGGCGATTGAATTTGGGGAAAACCCTTGTGGATGTTGCGGGTCGCGATGCGCAAAGGTGCGCAGCCCGGCACCGCATTCATGTTGCGCCACGCTCACCTCGAATAAGTCTGGAGAATGCCGGATCGGCATCGGCGGCACGCGCCAGGGCGCCAATGTCGGCCGCGGGCTGGACCTGCGCAAACGGTTGGTCGGTCGCAATCAGGCGGTACTGATACAGATATTCCGGCACATAACCCGACACCAGAAGGCGCCAGTCGAGTGGAACCGGGAGCCCCGTCTCGCGCAGCAGACGCACGACCTCGGTGGTGCAGTTGCGATAGAGGGTGTTGTAGAAACGCGGGTGCGCTGCCACCTCGTTCAGTTCTTCGATGTAGCGTATGAGCATGCGCTGGCGCATCGTCGGCGTCGACAGGACGCGATAGCGTCGCACGCGCTCATGGCGGACATTGGTGCGTACGCGAATGACGTCGCGTTCGTCAGCTGCGATCATAACCAGTTCATAGGCTTTCATTAAGCCGGCGAGGATCGACCATTTCTCGCTAGTCTCGCGCCGCGTCTCGATCGAGAACGCGAGCGGTACGGTGTCGCTGAACACGAAGCTGACAATAAGATGCGCGATCCGAGGATCACCCCAGGTGCAGACGAACAGATCGACCGCGATGAGGTTCGCCAGATCGTAGCTGCGTTGTTCCCAGCAGGGCACGAAATCGCGTGCCGCGTGCCATGTGAAATTGCGCAGATTATGGACGATCAGATGCGCGCCGGCGAGGGTGGCCGTGGCCTGACGCGCATCCTCCGGTACCCAGTTGCGCGCGGCCAAGGCTGGTATCGATCCCCACCACCAGGTCCACGCCGCGATGACCGCGCCGAAGGTCAGCGCCGACGCCAGCGGACGCACCGGCAGCTGCCACAGCGCGAGCGCGGTAAGTACGAGCCAGGCTGTAGACCAACGCGCGGCGTGGCGTTCCTTGCTGAAATAGAAATAGGCCGCTACGGCATGCAGGATACCCAATATCGCCAACAGTGCCTGGCCGAGGATCACGGTTTGTCTCGCTGAGTCAGGTTGTCCGCGTAAGCGAGTTCTTGCAAACAGTCGCTAACCGAACTGCTCGTCGCTTTGTCTGCACAGTTGCCAGCAGAAGAAACTCACCAGATGATGACGCGCTTGTCGGGGGCCACGAACATCTTGTCCCCCTCCTTGACGCCGAAGCTCGCATAGAAAGCCGGCTGATTCGTCAGCGCACCGTTGCCGCGGAACATCGACGGGGAATGGGGATCGGTCTTGATCCGCCGTATCGTCTCCGCTTCCCGCGATTTGCCGCGCCAGACCTGTGCCCAGCCCATGAACAGGCGCTGATCGCCGGTGTATCCTTCGATGACCGGTGCCTCGCGTCCTCCGAGGGAAATCCGGTAGGCCTTGTAGGCGATGGCCAGCCCCGAATTGTCCGCGATGTTTTCGCCCAGCGTCAGTTCGCCGTTGATGCGGTAGCCGGGCAGGGGGCTGTAAGCGTCGTACTGGGCGACCAATGCCCGGGTGCGCAGGCCGAATTTCTCGTGGTCTTCGCGGGTCCACCAGTCGCGCAGGTTGCCCTCGCCGTCGTATTGGCTGCCATGATCGTCGAAGCCGTGGCTGATCTCGTGACCGATCACTGCGCCTATGCCGCCGTAATTGACCGCATCGTCGGCATCCGGGTTGAAGAACGGCGGCTGGAGAATAGCGGCGGGAAAGACAATCTCATTCATCCGCGGATTGTAGTAAGCGTTGACCGTCTGCGGCGTCATTCCCCACTCACCGCGATCGATCGGTCTGCCGAGCTTGGCCTTCTGCCGGTCGTATTCGAAACGGCGGGCGCGCATCACGTTGCCGGCCAGGTCATTCCGCTCCACTTCCAGCCTGGCATAGTCGCGCCATTTGTCCGGGTAGCCGATCTTCGGCGTGAACTTGGAGAGCTTGGCGAGCGCTTCCCGCTTCGTTGCCGGGCTCATCCAGTCCAGGGTTTCGATGCTCTGCCGGTAGGCCCAGATCAGGTTGGCCACCAGCGCCTGCATGCGTTCCTTGTGCTGCGGCGGAAAATGCTTCGCCACGTACAACTGGCCCAGACCCTCGCCCAGCGATCGTTCCACCAGTTCGACGCCGCGTTTCCAGCGCGGACGGTTCTCCGCAATGCCGCGCAGGGTTGCCCCCGAGAAAGCGAAGTCCGCGTCGACAAAACGCTCACCGAGATAGGGGGCGTAGGCCCTCAGCAGATGCCACTTGAAGTAGGATTTCAAGGCAGGCAGCGGCGTGTCTTCGAGGAGTTTGCCGAAGCCCTGGACGAAGCTCGGCTGGCGCACGATCACGTACGCCAGCCGTTCGCCGAACTCGCCGGCGTTGAAATATCGCTTCCAGTCATAGCCTGCCGCCAGGCCCGCCAGCTTGGCGACCTCCACCTTGTTGTAGGTCTTGACCGGGTTGCGGTTCTCGACTTTGGTCCACTGCACCCGGGCGAGCCCGGTTTCCAGGCGGAGGACGGCTTGTGCGGCACGGTCCGCGTCTTTCTCGCCCGCCATCGCCAGCATCTTTGCGACGTGTTTCACGTATTCGTCGCGGATGCCCCTGAGCTTCGCGTCGTCATCCGGCAGGTAGTAGTCCCGGTCGGGCAGTCCGAGTCCCCCCTGGGCGAGATAGACCGCGTAGCGGGCCGAATCGCGGGCGTCCTGGTTGATGAGCGGTTGAATCGGCACATCGACTCCGCGCGTCGTCAGATGTGCCATCAGGGCCGGGATGCCGCGCTTGTCGGCCAGAGCATCGATAAGCGCGAAGTCTTCTTGCAGTGGCTTCAATCCGAGTTTTTCGGCCGCCGTCGAGTCCATGAAGCTGTTGTAGAGATCGGCGATCTTGCGCGCCACCGATCCGGCCGGAAGTTCCTTGGCAGCGGCGAGATCATCGACGATCGCGCGCAACTGCCCCTCGGTGAGTTCGTTCAATCGGTCAAAGGACCCGTAGCGCGCCCGGTCGGCGGGGATCTCGGCGCTGGCGAGCCACCTGCCGTTGACGTAGCGGAAGAAATCGTCCTGCGGCCGGATGGCCTTGTCGATGTACTGCAGGTCGATGCCAGCCGCCGTCGGCAGCCTGGGAGCGCGCGCGTCGGCTCCGAATGCCAACCCGAACGACATGGATAGAACCAGTGTTGCAATGAACGTGCTCGGCATTGATGTTTGCTCGCAGTGGGAAGGCTGAAGCCTAAGGTATTTTTCGCAACAAGGCGTTGGCAAGCGGCAATTCTGAAAAGCCGGGCGGACGCCACAGCCCTGCACGCGGCGCTCAGTTCAGTTCTTCCACGATCCTCAGCGTGCTGCCGAAGACCCACACGCGCCGGATCTCGATCACGTCGTACGCGCGCGCCAGGTCGGGTGGGAAGACGCTGTAGGGCGCGTTGAGCTGCACGATGCGCCGCACCGCTTGGTCGAGGTCGCGCTGCCCGCTCGAGCGCTGAATGATGACTTCCTCGACGCTGCCGTCGCGCCGGACGGCGACGCTGACCACCGGGTTCTCCGCAGCCCGTGTTCTTGCTCCAGACGGATAGTTCAGATTGCCGTTGCGCTCGATCTTCCAGCGCCAGCTCTCGACGTACATCCGCAGCCCAATATCGCGTTCGACGCCGCCGGGCGCCTGGCGCCGGCGCGGATTTTCCGCGCCCGCGGATCGGGGCAATGGGGGAACCTGAGAAG
>Ga0154717_1056_pt1 | contig 13323 bp, 11 predicted proteins | sample Rifle2008BG16ft_FD_105725 | JGI IMG/M metagenome (GOLD analysis project Ga0154717, IMG submission 105725) | Betaproteobacteria bacterium RBG_16_64_18
TGTTCCTGATCTGCATGCAGATGGGGCTGCTGCTGCCGCCGCACGGGATGCTGCTGATGACCATGAAGGGCGTTTCGCCGCCCCAGGTCACGATGGCGCACATCTTCCGGGCGGTGACGCCGTTCGTGCTGATGAGCATCCTGATGCTGGTGCTGGTGTTCTTCGTACCCGCGGTGGCCGTGTGGTTGCCGCAGATACTGGGGTAGTGCTCGGTCGGCTGCGACTCGAGTGTCTGCAGCGCCGGCGAAGACTTTGGGTTTATATCGGTCTCCCGATTTCGGGAAGTTGGAACTTCCAACCTCCCGAAATCGGGAGATGATGAAAAGCACAATCGAGCAGGCCGGTTCCGGCTTGTCCGGGTTAGGTACTACGAGGATCGAGGGGCCGCGGCGCGCGGCGGACTAGCCCTCGATCCCGAGGGGGACGTATGGAGCGGTCATTCGAGGCCGAGGTCGAGCTGCTGAAGCTCGGCGCGGGAAGCACATTCCACGGCGAGGGCATACTCGCCGTGACCAAGGCGCTGCTGCAGTCCGGCGTGTCCTACGTCGGCGGTTACCAGGGTGCGCCGGTGTCGCACATGATGGACGTGCTGAACGATGCGCGCGAGATCATGGGCGAACTGGGCGTCCATATCGAGACCAACGCATCCGAAGCCGGTGCGGCGGCGATGCTGGGCGCCTCGATCAACTACCCCGTGCGCGGCGCGGTGACCTGGAAATCCACGGTCGGCACCAACGTCGCCTCGGACGCGCTGTCCAACCTCGCGTCGGCCGGAGTCAAGGGCGGCGCACTGATCGTGATCGGCGAAGACTACGGCGAGGGCGCATCGATCATCCAGGAGCGCTCACACGCCTTCGCGATGAAGTCGCAGATGTGGCTGCTCGACCCGCGGCCGAACCTCCCGAGCATCGTCCATATGGTCGAAAAGGGCTTCGAACTCTCCGAGGCGTCGAACACGCCGGTGTTCCTCGAGTTGCGCATCCGCGCATGCCATGTGCACGGCAGCTTCGAGGCCAAGGACAACCGCGCGCCGCCCATCTCGCGCAGGCATGTACTGGAGAATCCCGACTTCGACTACGGCCGCATCTGCCTGCCGCCGGCGACCTACGCACAGGAGAAACACAAGATCGAGGTCCGCTGGCCGGCGGCGGTGAAATTCATCCGCGAGCACAGGCTGAACGAATGCTTCGCCGGCACTGATGCCGGCCTGAGCGAAGAGATCGGCATCATCTGTCAGGGCGGCCTCTACAACGCCGCAGTACGCGCGCTGCAGCAACTGGGACTCTCGGATGCGTTCGGCACCGCGAAGCTGCCTGTCTACTGCCTCAACGTCACCTATCCCCTGGTACCGGAGGAAGTGGTGCAATTCTGCGCCGGCAAGCGCGCGGTGCTGATCATCGAGGAAGGCCAGCCGGCATATCTCGAAGACGCCGTGCAAGCGATGCTGCGCCGGGCGGAAGTGAACGATACCAAGGTCCACGGCAAGGACGTGCTTCCGCTGGCGGGCGAGTACACCAACGCAGTGGTGCTGAACGGCGTCGCGCGCTTTATCGAGACGGCCGCCCCGCACGGCGTGGACACGCATACCATCCACCGGGTGTACGAGCGCCTCACCGCGGCCGAGCAAAAGGCCGCGGAGCTGCTCGGGACGGCGATTCCGGCGCGGCCACCCGGCTTCTGCGTGGGCTGTCCGGAACGGCCGGTGTTCTCGGCGATGAAGCTGATCGAGCGCGAGACGGGCGCCTTTCACATCTCGGCCGACATCGGCTGCCACACCTTCTCCACGCTGCCGCCGTTCAACATCGGCAACACCGTGCTGGGTTATGGCCTCGGGCTCGCCTCGAACGCGGCGGTGGATTCGTTGTTCGGCCGGCGCACCGTCACCGTCATGGGCGACGGCGGCTTCTGGCACAACGGGCTCACCTCGGGCGTGGCGAACGCCGTGTTCAACAAGAACGACGGCATCCTGCTGATCATGAAGAACGGCTACACCTCGGCCACCGGAACGCAGAACATTCCTTCCTCGCCCCACCAGACCGAGTACAAGTCGCAGGACATGGGCATCGAGAAAGCACTCACTGGCCTGGGCGTGAAGTGGATGAAGACCGTCCACAACTTTCGCGTCTCCGAGATGGCGAAGACCCTGAAGCGGGCGATGGCCAGTCCCTACCAGGGGCTGAAGGTGATCATCGCCGAGGGCGAATGCCAGCTCGAGCGCCAGCGCCGCATCCGCCCGCAGAACGCCGAGCGGCTCAAGCGCGGCGAGCGCGTGGTGCGCGAGCGCTTCGGCGTGGACGAGGACACCTGCACCGGCGACCATTCCTGCATCCGCCTGTCCGGCTGCCCGTCACTCACCGTGAAGCCCTCGGGCGACCCGCTCAAGGTGGACCCGGTGGCGCACGTCGACAACGGCTGCGTCGGCTGCGGGCTGTGCGGCGAGGTGGCGCACGCGGCGATCCTCTGCCCGTCGTTCTACCGCGCGCAAGTCGTCCAGAACCCCGGCGCATGGGACCGTCTTCTGCACGGTCTGCGCCAGACCCTCATCGGCTGGCTCCAGCCGCAAGAAAGGACAACGGTATGAACACCGACGCGCTCCCGGAACGACCCATTACGATCCTGATTGCCGCCCTGGGCGGCGAAGGCGGCGGCGTGCTCGCCGACTGGATCATCGCTGCCGCGGCGTCACAGGACTATCCGGTGCAGAGCACCTCCATCCCCGGGGTTGCCCAGCGCACGGGCGCCACGACCTACTATGTCGAACTCTATGCTGCGCGCATCGCGAAACTGGGCGGGCGGCGACCGGTGATGGCCCTCACCCCGGCCCCGGGCTACGTCGACGTGATGGTCTCCTCGGAACTGCTCGAAACCGGACGCGCCATGGCGAACGGCTACGTCACGCCGGACCGCACCGCGCTCATCGCTTCGACGCACCGCATCTACACCGTCGCCGAGAAGATGCACATGGGCGACGGCCGCTTCGACGGCGAGCGCATCGTCACGGCGGCGCAGGCGATGGCCAAGCGGGCCATCCTGTTCGACATGCAGGACCTGTCCAACCGCGCCGGCACTCTGATCAGCGCCGTGCTGTTCGGCGCGCTGGCCGGCGCCGGCGTGCTGCCGCTGCCGCGCGCCGCGTGCGAGGAAGCAATCCGCAAGGGCGGCCGGGGCGCCGAGGCGAGCCTCAAGGGGTTCGAGGCCGGTTATTTGCACGCAAGCGGCGACGCCGGGCAGGCCGCTGCGCAAGAGCTGAAGCGCCGGCGCACGGTGCCCTCCGAGCGCGTCCGCCAGACCTTTCCCGGCGAGACACATCCGATACTTGAAGAAGGCGTTGCCCGCATGGTCGACTTTCAGGACCGCGACTACGCCAACCTCTATCTCGATCGGCTCGATCCGATCGCCAGGCTGGACCGCGAGCAGGGCGGAGGCGCGAGCGGATACAGACTCACCAGCGAGACGGGGCGCTTCCTTGCGCTGTGGATGAGCTATGAGGACCTGATCCGGGTCGCCGACCTGAAGTCGCGCCGCAGCCGCTTCGAACGGGTGCGTGCCGAAGTGCAGGCCAGGCCGCACGAGCCCGTTCACATCATCGAGTACCTCAAGCCGGGCGTCGAGGAAGCCGCGGCCGTGCTGCCGCCCTTCCTCTCCAAACGCCTGCTCGCCTGGACCGAGAAGCGCGGCCTGACGCACAAACTCAACGTCGGCATCTACCTGAAAAGCACCAGCGTCACGGGCTTTCTCATGCTGCGGCTACTGGCGGCGATGCGGCCGCTGCGGCGGATGACCTCCCGCTACGTGGACGAACAGGCACTGATCGAACGCTGGCTGCGCGTGATTGCCGATTCGGGGGCGCGAGACACTGGGCTGGCGCTGGAGATCGCACTCTGCGGGCGACTGATCAAGGGCTACGGCGACACGAATCGGCGCGCCAAGGCAGGCTTCCTGCGAATCATGGATACGCTGGCCGAGGGCGGCACATTCGCCGACGACCTCGCGCGCGCAGCGGCCATCGCCAAGGCACGCGAGGCGGCGCTCGCCGATCCCGAAGGCCGCGGTCTGGAAAATTCGCTTGCGGCGCACGGCATCACACCCCTGCCGCCCCAGCCCAAGCCGATACAGTTCATGCGGCGTCCGAAGCCGGACCGCAGGGCTGCGTAGGGCGTCATCATGGAAATCTCCTTTCACGACGAGATCGACTCTCTCAAGTTGGGCGACGGCCAGCTTTTCCACGGCGAGGGCATACTCGCGGTCACGAAGGCGCTGCTTCAGTCCGGCGTGTCCTACGTGGGCGGTTACCAGGGCGCCCCGGTGTCGCACCTGCTCGACGTCATGGTGCAGGCACGTGACTATCTGGACGAACTGGGGGTGCATGTCGAGGCCTGCACCAACGAGGCCGCCGCCGCCGCGATGCTCGGCGCCTCCATCAGCTACCCGATGCGGGGCGCGGTGACCTGGAAGTCGATCGTCGGCACCAACGTCGCCTCCGACGCGCTGTCCTACCTGTCGACCGCGGGCGTGCTCGGCGGCGCGCTGATCGTGGTCGGCGAAGACTATGGCGAAGGCGCGAGCATCGCGCTGGAGCGCACCCACGCCATGGCGCTCAAGTCTTCGATGTGGCTGCTCGATCCTCGCCCCAGTCTGCAGATGATCGTCAAGATGGTCGAAAAGGGATTCGAACTCTCCGAGGCGTCCAACAGTCCGGTCATCATGGAGCTGCGCATCCGCGCCTGCCACCTCCAGGGCAGCTTTGTCGCCCGCGACAACCGCTCGCCGGCGATTTCCACCCGCAAGTTCCTCGCCGGTGCCGCCGAATTCGATTACGAGCGCCTCTCGCATCCGCCGGCCACATTCCGGCAGGAGAAGCTCAAGGCGGACGTGCGCCTGCCCGCAGCCCGGAAATTCATCCGCGACAACCGGCTGAACGAAGTCTTCGAGGGCAGCGAACAGGGTGTGGGAATCATCTGTCCGGGAGGCCTGTACAACAACGTCCTGCGCGCACTGCGGATGCTGGGCCTGGCCGAGGACTTCGGCAACGCCCGCCTGCCGATGCTCGCTCTCAACGTGGTCTATCCGCTGGTACCAGAGGAAATAACGGCGTTCTGCGCCGGCAAGCGCGCAGTGCTGCTGCTCGAGGAAGGCATGCCGGAATTCATCGAGCAGGACATTGCCACGCTCCTGCGGCGCGCCGACGTTCAGACCCGCCTGCACGGCAAGGATCTGCTGCTGCTCACCGGCGAATACACCGCAGAGGTGATCGTGCGCGGACTGGCGCGCTTTCTTGACCAATACGCGCCGCACCTGGATACCTCGACCGGGGAGCGTTGGCTGGAGACCGTCAACACGGCACGCACCCGCGCCGGCGAACTGCTCGGGGCGCCATTGCCATCGCGGCCGCCCACATTCTGCGTCGGCTGTCCGGAGCGCCCGGTATTCGCGGCGATGAAACTGGTCAAGCGCGACATAGGCGAGCCGCACGTGTCAGCGGACATCGGCTGCCACGCATTCGTCACCTTCGAGCCGTTCTCGCAGGGCAATACCATCCTGGGCTACGGCATGAGCCTCGCCAGCGCCGCAGGCGTGGCGCCGATGATGGCGACGCGGCCCATGGCGATCATGGGCGACGGCGGCTTCTGGCACAACGGGCTGCTTTCGGGCGTCGCCTCGAACGTGCTCAACCACGGCGACGCGGTCCTGGTGATCATGAAGAACGGCTACGCATCGGCCACCGGCACCCAGGACGTGGTGTCCTCCCCGCTGGAGAGCGCAAAGGCGCTGGCAGTCGGGCAGAGTTCGGTGCATACCGACCGATCCATCGAAAATGCGCTGCGCGGCGTGGGCGTGAAATGGCTGCGCAACGTCTACACCTACCGCGTCGCAGAGATGGCGAAGACGCTTCGCGAGGCTTTCGCGACGCCCGAGCCGGGACTGAAGGTGATCATCGCCGAGGCCGAGTGCCAACTGGAGCGCCAGCGCCGCATCCGGCCGATTCTGGCCAAGCTCCTCGGGTCCGGGCAGCGCGTGGTGCGCACCCGCTTCGGCGTCGATGACGACACCTGCTCGGGCGACCATTCCTGCATCCGGCTCTCGGGCTGCCCCTCGCTCACGGTGAAACCCTCCGCCGACCCGCTCAAGGTGGACCCGGTCGCGCACGTCAACAACACCTGCGTCGGCTGCGGCCTGTGCGGCGAGGTCGCGCACGCCGCGATCCTGTGCCCGTCGTTCTTCCGCGCCGAGATCGTCCAGAACCCCGGCGCCTGGGACCGGTTCATCGCCGGCGTTCGCGAAACGGTGATCGGCTGGCTGCAGCCGGCCTGATTCGAACCGATCCGGCCGAAGGCGCTTCCGCGGCCGCCGCCGCCTGCCGTATGCTGTGCCTGATTGCGACCGATCGAGGAGCATGCATATGGCACAGGCGTTCAGCGTCGAAGTCCCGATCCGGTTCTCCAACTGCGACCCGGCCGGAATCGTCTATTTCCCCGAATTCTTCGACCTGATCAACTCGCTGGTGGAGGACTGGTTCACGGTCGGCATGGACACCTCCTACGCCGACCTGATGATGCGCCAGCACATCGGCACGCCGACCATCGACATTCAGTGCCATTTCATCAAGCCCTGCCGCTACGGCGAGCGGCTCACGCTGGAACTCGCGGTGACCAAGCTCGGGCGCACCTCGTTTCACCTTGCGGAGACCGGCAGCGTCGCGGGCGAGCTGCGCTGGCGCACCCGCCACGCGCTGTGCTTCCTGTCCACCGAGACCTACCGCCCCGTACCGATTCCCGAGGGTCTGCGCGGAAAAATGGCGCGGTTCATGTAGGAACGCGCCGGCACCTAGGAGCAATCTTCAGCGCACGGCAATACGATTTGGCGCACCGTGCTTCGCGTCCAAGCGCGCCGCGCTGGCCGCCACGATCAGGGCCTGCGCGTTTCTGCTATGCGGGCCCAGGCTGCTCACTCCTATGCTCACCGTGACGCCCGCCCCGTCACCCCCGCCGTTCACTTCGGCCGGCAGCAAGGAAGTGGTTTCCACTGCGTGGCGTATACGCTCCGCCAATCGGGCCGCATCTGCAGCCGTGGTATTCGGGGCGATTACTGCGATCTCCTGTCGCCCAAAACGGGCCGTGATATCCGTATCTCGGGCGACGCTGAGAACCACCTTGGCCAATGCGATCAAGACCAGATCGCCGACCGTATGCCCGTATGTTTCATTGATCTTCCTGAGGTGGTCGACGTCGACCATGAGCAGCGAAAGGGGGAGCTTGTATCTGATCGACCTGGCGACCTCCTTGTTGAGCCTGGCGACGAAATAGCGGTAGTTGGGGATCCCCATCAGGGAATCGTTGATGTTCTCGTTTTCGAGCACGGTCAGGCGGCGTACATACTGCAGGCTGCTGAGCGCGAGGGTGCTCACCGCCAGCACCAGGCATACGCCGAAGAACACCAGGGGCACTCCGATATCTTCGAGCCGGGTATCGGCATCCCACCGGATGCTCGCATAGCCGATGTAGCCAATGATGAACACGAACATCGATGCGGCCAAGGCAACCCAGGAGTATCGCGGGCGCCCGGAAGGCTGTCTCGCGATCAATTTCCCGGCGGGGATAAGGGCAGCAGCCAAAATGCATACCCCTATGATGACCAGTCCGACTGCGACATCGAGCACCATGTCTTCAGCGTCCGTCTCGCGTCCGAGTTCTTGAGGTTCGCGCCATTATTCGTGACGGCCTGCAAGGGCGGCTCTAGGCCTTCCCCATGGCCGTGTACTTGAGAAAGTGTAACGCATAGGATTTGTCCTGCTTCAGCACGTGCGTATCCCACCACTGGTGCAGGAATTCGATCCTGTCGCGGAAAATATCGGTCGTGAGGAAGCGTTCCTGCAGCGTTCCCAAATGAACCGAAAACTGCATGTGGTGGTCGGCGTGCTCTGCCAGGCCGGGGTAATCGAGAATCCGCATCAGACACTCCTCCAGCGTGAAATGGACCTGGGCCAAATCGGCCAGGCGAGCGATCGCCGCATCGGCAGCCTGCCGGTCATACTGGGCCACTGCCTGTTCGATGCTCGATATGCACGCGACGAGCGCTTTGTGCTGTTCGTCCATTTCATGTATGCCGATCCGGTATTCCTGTTTCCAATCCATGTTTCGTCCTTTCACTCTTCCACGCGCACCGGGAGTCGCCAGGTCCGCTCCCGAACCCGCGGCGCGCGATTGCAGCCATACGCGCAAGCTACGTGCCCGGCAGGCGATTGCGCCGATGAACGGCGCCAAACCGGGAGCAGATGGGGCGAATCCGTGAACGATTTCTCGCCAGCGGCCCCCCCAGAGTCCGAATGTGACGCGCCGCGGAAGCCGTCAGGCGACGCGCGTGCCGTCGGCAAAGGCATACCCCGTGGATAATTCGACAGCTGTGCCCCAACTCGGGCGGGCGGCTTGCGCCCGCTCAACTACAGCTGCCGAAGCACCATGGTGGTGACGCTTCGGGTCACCGCGATTCGCCGGGAAAGCGTCAGCATCACGGCAAGCCGCGTGCCGTTCTTGCACAGGACCGCGGCGCTGTGTTCGAGCGAAGCGAAGTCGGACGGGACCCGTTCGAGCGCGGCAAGCTCCACGACGAATTTCTCCCGCTCGCTCTCGTGAATGAGCGCGGTCAGCGGCAACCCCGACAATTCTTCCGGCCGGTAACCGAGCAAACTTGACGCGGCGGCGTTCGCGAACTGCACCCGCCCGTCCGCGTCGGCCAGCACCACCGGTTCGGTGAGCAGGCCGAGCAAATGGCCGAGGTAGCGCGGCAGGGCCAGGCGCTCGGCGATCAGGCTGATCTCCGCCTCGGCCCACTTGCCCAGCTGATCGAGCAGCGTCCGCTGCTCCGGGGTGAACATGCGGCACTTCCTGTCGAGCGCGCACAGCGTGCCGAACAGCGTGGCCGTTGCTTTCGTGATCGCGTCGAAGCGTTCGTCAGGCGGCGTATCCAGCAGACCAAGGGCATGGAGCGTGGACAGCCGGTATTCTTCCTGGGCAGGCAGCGCGGGTCGTTTCATCGGAACCTCCAAAGATTTGCACCGGGTCGGCAATCCAGATCCGATTCACCGGAGCCCATGGGCGTGGAGCGGATGAGACGCCAAGATAGCGCAAAAAAAGGCGGCAGCGCGCCCAATTCCAGAGCAGGTGCGGTGCGACTTTCTGCAGTTCCTGGATAAAGCTCTCAGGCTTCGCCAGCCACCGGCAGGCGCGCTGGAGCTGCGCGGGGTCGCGCACCGATTCGAGCATTGATACGCCAGGATGACCTTCCCCTCCTCGTGCAAGAACGGGTATACGTGGCAATTGTGAGGTTTGTCTCGTTCTTGGGTACTATTCTTCGCTCGGCAGGCCGCATTTGCATGAATCTTGCGTGAGCTTCGGTCACGCTTTTGGGTTAGGGGCCGTGGCGCATGAAAACCGGGAGAGCAACAATGGCAGTGCACGGACAAATTGCGGTCGCCGACGTAGGCAATAACCTGGCGGCCGCCCGAACCATGGCGTGGAGGATCGTATTCATCTACGTCGTGCTGGTCGGGATATGGATCCTTATTCAAAGCGGCATTCCGATCGCGCCTTTCGTCGGCATCCAGATCGAGCCGTTGACCTGGACGCAAACTCTTGCCGGCTGGTTTTTCGTCGCCTCGACCGGCTGGCTGCTCTACCTGCTGCTGGAACGGGGCCTGGCCCTCATCGAGGACGCACAGCAAGCGCTCCGACTGCGCGACCGTGCCATCGAATCGAGCGTCAACGCAATACTGATCACCGATTGCAGGCAGCCGGATCAGCCTATCGTATACGTGAATCCCGCATTCGAGCGCATCACCGGCTACACGCGCAAGGAATCGATCGGCCGCAACCCGCGGTTTCTCCACGGACCGGACGTAGATCAGCCCGAGTTGGAGGCTGTGCGACTGGCAGTGAAGGAACAGCGCGAGTGCCAAGTACTGCTTCGAAACTATCGCAAAGACGGCACGATGTTCTGGAACGAGCTTGCGGTCGCGCCGGTGAAAGACGATATCGGCGAGGTCACGCACTACGTCGGTGTGCAGAACGACATCAGCGAAATGAGGCGCTATCAGGACGAGCTTGCGCGTCAGTCCAACTTCGATAGCCTGACAGGACTGGCTAACCGCAACCTCCTGGCTGACCGTGTGAGGGTAGCCCTTGCCCGCGCCGATCGCTACTCAAATGGCATCGCGATTGCGGTCATCGATCTGGATAATTTCAAGCTCGTCAACGACAGCCTGGGACATGTCGTCGGAGACCAGCTGCTCAAACTGGTGGCAGAGCGACTGAAATCCTGCATGCGCGCCGTAGATACCGTGGCGCGCATAGGAGGAGACGAATTCGTGCTCGTGTTGGTCGATCAAGGCAGCGAGCAAGTAGTATCAAGCGAGGTGTACCGGATAGTGGAAACCTTCGGCAAGCCGTATGTGGTGGGTGATCAGGAACTATTCGTGACCGGAAGCGTCGGGGTCGCATTTTCTCCTCGGGACGGGGTGGAAATCGGGCCTTTGCTGAAGAACGCAGAAAGCGCCATGTATAGGGCCAAGGAGTCCGGGCGCAACAACCTGCAGTTCTATACCGAGGCAATGAACGCCATAGTGTCCGAGCGGCTGGCGCTGACAAACAAGCTGCGCCGCGCCGTCGAGCGCAATGAACTGTTCCTGCACTATCAGCCGCTGGTCGATGTGCAATCCAACCAGTTCTTTGGCACCGAAGCACTGGTGCGCTGGCGACACCCCGAACTCGGGATCGTTTCGCCGGCGAAGTTCATCCCGCTGGCCGAAGAGACGGGAATGATCGTTGCAATCGGCGAGTGGGTTCTTCGCACCGCGTGCATGCAGAACAAGGCCTGGCAGGACGCCGGCCTGCCTCGGATCGCCGTCGCCGTCAATATCTCGGCGCGGCAGTTTCGCGAGAAGGGGCTGGTGCAGACGATCGAAAGGATACTTGAGGAAAGCGGACTTGATTCCCGGTATCTCGAACTCGAGGTGACCGAGGGCGTCATCATGCACGACATTGAACAGGTGATCGCGATTCTGCAGCAGATCAAATCGCTGGGCGTGAAGCTTTCGATCGACGATTTCGGTACTGGGTACTCGTCGCTAAGCTACTTGAAGCGCTTTCCGGTCGACCGCCTCAAGATCGACCAGTCGTTCGTCCGGGACATCACGAGCGATCCGGACGACGCCGCCATCGCGCAGGCGGTGATCAACCTGGGGCACAGTCTGGATCTGAAGGTGATCGCGGAGGGCGTGGAGACACAGGAGCAGCTGGATTTTCTCCGCGATCATGGCTGTGACGAAAAGCAGGGCTATCTGATCAGCAGGCCCGTGCCCGCAGAGGACTTCGCGCGGCTGCTGATGACCGCACGCGCTGTTGCGGAGTTACTTGAACCGTAGTAGGCAAGGCTGGCCTTCCTCCAGTGCGCGAGCGCCCGCACATCCAGGTCGTCGGCGATGACTACGCCGAGGCAGCGATTCCGGAGCCGGTGCGCGAGAAAATGCAGAAGTTGGTCGCGTGACCGGTAATGCGGTCCACCCGGCCGCGTTCTGCGGCATAATCGAAACGCGCAGTACTCATATGAGGAGGAAGACCATGAACAAGCATGCTGTTGCAGTCGCAGTTGCGGCGCTGGCCGCGTTCACCCTGCCCGCCTTGGCGCAGGACAAGACCTTCGATCTGAAATTCTCGTCCTGGGTGCCCCCGGCGCATGCCCTGCACGTCGCGGTGAAGGAGTGGGGCGATTCGCTTTCCAAGGCAACCAAAGGCAGTGTCAAAGTAACGCTCTATCCGTCGCAGCAACTCGGCAAAGCCGACGACCACTACGACATGGCGCGCGACGGCATTGCCGACGTTACCTACATCGCCCTCGGTTACCAGGCGGGCAGGCTGCCCATGGGCGAGGCGGGGAACCTGCCGTTTCTCATGACCAACGCCGACGGCGGCTCGATGGGCCTGGATGCCTGGTACCGCAAGTACAGCGCCAAGGAGATGCCCGATGTCATGATGTGCCTCGCATTCGTGCACGACCCGGGCACGCTGCACGCGAAAAAGAGAATCACGCTGCCAGCCGACATCAAGGGCATGAAAATACGCTCGGCTCACGGCACCATGGCCGACTATATAACGGCGATGGGCGGGACCAACGTCCGGGTGTCCGCCCCGGAGGCGCGCCAGGCGCTCGAGTCGGGCGTGGCCGACGCGATCACCTTCCCCTGGAAGTCGATCATCCTGTTCGGTATCGACAAGGTGGTGAACTACCACATGGACGAGGCCTTCTACGTCGCCAGCTTCGCCTGGCTGATCAACAAGGGGAAATACGCGGAGATGTCGGCCGGACAGAAGAAGGCGATCGACTCGCACTGCAACAACGAGTGGGCGGGCAAGGTCGGGCGCACCTGGGGTGCATACGAAGCCGCTGGGCGTGACGAGATGCGCAAGCTCCCGGGGCACACCGTGTACAAGCTCACCCCGCCTCAGGTCGCGGCGTGGCGCAAGGCGTCCGACCCCGTGTACACGAAGTGGGCCGATACCGCGCGCAAAGCCGGCTGGGACGCGGACCAGGCGCTGAAGGAACTGCGCGCGTCGCTCGCCAAGTACAAAGCGGAATTCAAGTAGGGTTGTTGCACCGCCTGCCCAGTGGAAAGAATCGTCGTCCTCGTTGAGCGCGCCGCCGGGGCGTCCCTCGCCGCGGTGGCGCTGCTCGTTTTCGTGGCAGTGGTGATGCGCGCCACGCTGTCCATCAACGTGCCGGACAATTTCGATTTTTCCCGCTACCTGCAGGGCATCGCTATTTGCTGGGGGCTGGCGGTTGCCACCTACCGCAATGCCCACATCCTGGTCGACGTGGTCTGGGAGATATCCGGCAAGACGGTGCGGCGGGCGATCGACCTGTTCGCCTCCAGCGTCAGTCTGGCGTTCATGTTGGCTTTTGCCTGGATGCTCGTCGAACGGTTTCCGATGGTGCAGCGCGCCCACCAGCTCACCAGCGATCTCAAGCTTCCAGTGTGGCCGTTCTACGCGGTTGCCGCCGCCGGGATCGTCGCAGCAGCGGTGGTCGGACTGATCCGGCTGATCGAACTCGTCCGCGGCAGGTCCGCGGATCCCGGCATCGGCTGATCCGGAATGGACAAGGATCTCGTCGCCATCGGCGGCTTCGTCTTGCTGTTCGTGCTGATGCTGTTGCGCGTGCCCATAGGCATCTCCATGGGCATCGTCGGCGTGGGCGGGTTCGCGCTCGTAAACAGCTTCAGTTCTGCGATGGGCCTGCTCGCGGGATCGCCATATTCGACGATCACCGATTTCA
>Ga0154717_1071_pt4 | contig 13237 bp, 12 predicted proteins | sample Rifle2008BG16ft_FD_105725 | JGI IMG/M metagenome (GOLD analysis project Ga0154717, IMG submission 105725) | Betaproteobacteria bacterium RBG_16_64_18
ACAACCCGGACACCATTGCCGACGGGGCGCGAACGCATAGCCTCGGCGCGGTGACTTTCCCGCTGGTGCTGGCGCTGGTGCACGACATGAGCACGGTTTCCGACCCCGAGCTGATCGCGGCGATGCGCTATCTCTGGGAGCGGATGAAGATCGTGGTCGAGCCCACCGGCGCGCTGGGTGCCGCGGGCCTGTTCGAGCGCGGCTTCCCGGTTGCGGGCAAGCGCGTCGGGGTGGTCGTCTCCGGCGGCAACGTCGATTCCGCGGCGGTCGCGCGGCTCCTCTGAGTTGGCGGCATGGCGAGCGCCGCCGAGCAAGCAACGCCGTGCACGGCCGAGTTCCGCTTCTATGAAGAGCTGAACGACTTCCTCCGGCCGCGTCTGCGCAAGACCGCGTTCGCGATCGGCATCGACCGCGGCCGCTCGGTCAAGGACGCGATCGAGTCGGCAGGCATTCCGCACACCGAGGTGGATCTGATCATCGTCGACGGCGCCTCGGTGGGGTTCGGGCACGTGCTGCGCGGCGGGGAGCGCGTCGCAGTCTATCCGGTGTTCGAGCGGCTGGACATCGCGCCGCTGCAGCGCCTGCGGCCCGCGCCGCTGCGCGATCCGCGTTTCGTGCTCGACGCGCACCTGGGCAAGCTCGCCCGGCACCTGCGCCTGGCGGGATTCGACTCGCTGTGGCGCAACGACTATGCAGACGAGGAGATCGTCGCACTGGCGCTCGCCGAGCGGCGCATCGTGCTCACGCGCGACCGCGGCCTGCTCAAGCGCCGCGCCGTGGAGCGAGGGCATTTCGTGCACGCCATCGACGCCGACCTGCAGCTCGCGGAAGTGATCCGCGTGTTTCAGCTGGAGGGAATGCTGCGGCCGTTCTCGCGCTGCCGCGAGTGCAACATGGCGCTTGCGGACGCGCAGAAGGCCGAGGTGATCGACCGGCTGCCGGAGAAAGTCCGGGAGTTCTACCAGCGTTTCAGGCGCTGTCCGGGCTGCGCACGCATCTACTGGGAAGGCACGCACTACGAGAGGCTGAAGCGCATGCTCGCGCTTGCGGCGCCGGCGGGTTGAACCCGCCGGTCCGGGGAGGACCGCCTGGCCGGCGAGCGCTCAGGCCCCTTTCTTTTCTTCTCTTGGCGCGCCGGTATTGATGCCGATGAACGTATACAGCGGGCAGAAATTGAACAGTCCGGTGGCAAGAGGCACCAATCCGATCAGCCCCCACCAGCGGGCATTGCCTTCGAGGAAATACAGCAGCGACAGCAAGCCCAGGCCGGCCACAATGCGCAGGATCTTATCGATACCGCCGACATTCGATTTCATATTGCGCCTCCTTGGTTGAACGTGCGGTTTCAGTATAGCGCCGCCGCAACGCAGTGCCAAAATGACCGCGGGTCAGGCATTCTCGGCAATCGCGCGCAGACCCTGGGGATTGAGGATTTCGATGCGCTCGCGCTCCAGGGCCACCAGCCCCTGGTCGGCGAAATTCTTCAGCAGCCGGCTCACGATCTCGCGCACGCTGCCCAGCTCCTCGGCAAGGACCTGGTGCGTGGTGCGGATCACGCGGCCCTTGCCCAGCAGCAGCGCGGCCAGGCGCTGGTCCAGGCGCTGGAACGCGACCGCCTCGACCAGCTGCATCAGCTCCGAGATGCGCTCGGCGAACAGGCCGAAGACATAGGTGCGGAACGGCTCGTGCTCGGCGAGCAGCCGCGAGAACAGCGGTTGCGCCAGCGTGACCACCTTTACGTCCGTCTCGGCGATGCCGCGTGCCAAATAGGGCGAGTTGCCGAGCAGGCAACTGGAGGTGATCACGCAGGCCTCCCCCGGCACTACGCGGTACAGTTGCATTTCACGGCCGTTGGGGGCTGTCTTGGAAACGCGGATGGTTCCCTCGACCAGCATCGGAAACGCCTGGCAGGGGTTGCGCTCGTCGAACATCACCGTGCCGGCGGGCGCAGTGCGAATCACGGCCTCGCCGAGAACCTGGTCGAGGCGCTCGCCGCGAAGCGAGCGCAAGGCCGGGTACAGTTCGATGAGTCGGGCGCGAATTGCGGCACGCGTGTCTGCTTGGTCCATCGTCAGCCCGGAGGAAAGAAGGTTTGTGGCTTCGAATGCGCATTCTAGCTTCGCTGGGGCGCTTCGGGGAGTTTGAGGAGGGGTGCACTTCTGAGCCCGCGAAGCCGGAACCAATCAGGTTGTCTGGTTTTTGCATTTTTCGATCTCCCGATTTTGCGCCGTTGCGCTCGCGCAACGGCGCAAAATCGGGAGAAGTATAAAAAACCAGATTCTTCATCAGAGCTGGCCACAGTTACTGTTGCTGACGAACCGCATTTCCGAGTAGATTGCCGTTCTGGTGCAAGCTTGAGAACGAATCGATGGTTCCGTCATGGTCGACCCGGGTGACACGCCGCAGTCCTGACTGGCGCTTTCTCGCCACGCTGGCCTCGATCTCGCTGGTCGGCCCGCTTGCGATCCACATGTTTCTACCCGCGATGCCGGTGATCAAATCGGTGTTCGCGATCTCCGATGCGCTGGTGGGCCTGACCTACAGCGCGGCGCTGCTGGTCATGGCGGTCTCGACGCTGATCTATGGCTCGCTGTCGGATCGCTATGGGCGTCGTCCCGTGCTGCTCGCGGGGCTGTTTTTGTTTACGCTCGGGAGCTTTGTGTCGGGCATGGCCGATTCCGTCTACGGCCTGATCGCGGGACGGGTCATCCAGGCCCTCGGGGCCGGCTGCGGCGTCACCCTCGCCCGCGCCATCGCGCGGGACGCCTACGGGACCGAGGGTCTGGTCAAGGTGATCGCCTATCTGACCATGGCCTACACGCTCGGCCCAATGCTGGCCACGCTCTTCGGCGGGATGCTGATCGACATGGCCGGCTGGCGCAGCCTGTTCTGGCTTGCGGCGACCTCAGGCCTGCTCATTGCGACGGCGTCCTGGGGGATGCTGTACGAAACGCACCCGAAGGACGAAAGTCGCCGCAAGACGTCAGGCTTCGTGCACGATTTCGTGGCGCTGTTCTCGCACCTGCGATTCACCGCGTTCGTGTTGCAGACGGGATTTTCCTCCGGGCTTTTCTACGCGATGGCGGCGGCCGCGTCGTTCCTGATGAAGGACTACCTGGGACGGTCGGCGACCGAGTTCGGCATCTATTTCATGGCCTTTCCGGTCGGATTCTTCCTCGGGAATCTGCTCTCGAGCAGGCTGAGCCAGCGCTTCGGGATCGAGAATATGGTTCTTGCCGGATCCGTCGTCAACTTCCTGGCGATCGTGCTTCTGTCGGCATCGATACTCGCCGGGTATCTGTCGCCGCTGGTGATTTTCATTCCCGGCTTCCTGATCACGTTCGGTCAGGGAATCGCGCTCCCGAACGCGCAAGTCGGCGCCATGCGGGTGATACCGAGCCTGTCCGGCACGGCGGCGGGCATCGGCGTGTTCTTCCAGTCGTTTCTTGGCGCTGTTTTCGCCCAGACCTACAGCCTGCTCGCCGACGGGACCCCGATTCCGATGGTTGTCATCGTATTGACCGGCGCGATCCTGACGCTGGCCGCCGGCGTGATTCCATTCGTTCTGGAACATCGAGGCCGCGCCGCGCCGGGCGGCCCGGTACGCTGATCCGGCGCCGGTATGGTCATATAAGCGTCTGACTCATAAGGATTACCTGGCTTCCGGCAGGATCGCTACGCGTGCTAAAATGCACACCTTTGGACTCGAGCACACGCAATGTTCTCCAAAAACAATCTCGCGCACACCGATCCCGAACTCTATCGCGCCATACAGGCGGAGAACCAGCGGCAGGAAGAGCACATCGAGCTGATCGCCTCCGAAAACTATGTCAGCCCAGCCGTGCTCGAGGCGCAGGGTTCGCAGCTGACCAACAAGTACGCCGAAGGCTATCCCGGACGCCGCTACTACGGCGGCTGCGAATTCGTGGACGTGGCCGAGACCCTCGCCATCGAGCGCGTGAAGCAGCTGTTCGCGGCCGACTGCGCGAACGTGCAGCCGCACTCCGGGTCGCAGGCGAACCAGGCGGTCTACATGGCGGTGCTGCAGCCGGGGGACACCATCCTGGGCATGTCGCTTGCGCACGGCGGCCACCTGACGCACGGCGCGGCGGTGAACATGTCGGGCAAGCTCTACAGAGCGATGGCCTACGGCCTGAACGCCGCCGAGCAGATCGACTACGACGAGGTCGAGCGCCTCGCTGCGGAGCATCAGCCCAAGGTGATCGTCGCCGGCGCCTCCGCCTATTCGAGGGTGATCGACTGGCAGCGGTTCCGCGACATCGCCGACGGCGTCGGCGCACGCCTGGTGGTGGACATGGCGCACTACGCAGGCCTGATCGCGGTGGGAATCTATCCGAGCCCGGTGGGTATAGCCGACTTTGTCACCAGCACCACCCACAAGACCCTGCGCGGCCCGCGCGGCGGCTTCATCCTGGCGAAGGCCGAGCACGAGAAGATCATGAACTCCACGATTTTCCCCGGCATCCAGGGCGGGCCGCTGATGCACGTGATCGCCGCAAAGGCGGTCGCGTTCAAGGAGGCGCTCGCCCCCGAATTCAAGCTCTATCAGGAGCAGGTACTCGCCAACGCGCGCATCATGGCCGCGACGCTCGCCAGGCGGGGCCTGCGCATCGTGTCGGGGGGAACCGACAGCCACCTGTTTCTGGTGGACCTGCGGCCCAAGGCCATCACCGGCAAGGACGCCGAAGCCGTGCTGGGCCGCGCCGACATCACCGTCAACAAGAACGCGATTCCCCACGATCCGCAGAAGCCTTTCGTCACCAGCGGCATCCGCATCGGCTCCCCGGCGATGACCACGCGCGGCTTCGGCGCAGCCGAAGCGGAAAAGGTGGCGAACCTGGTCGCCGACGCGCTCGAATCGCCGAACGACGACACTGCGCTCGCCCGCGTGAAGCGCGAAGTGGCGGCGCTGTGCAAGCGCTTCCCCGTCTATCCGCCGGCCCCCGAGTCCGCCCGGGCGGCGGTGCCCGCCTGATACGCGCATCTCCCGATGAAATGCCCCTACTGCAAGGCTGACAACACCGGCGTGGTCGACTCGCGCCTGTCGGAGGACGGCGACAGCGTGCGCCGCCGCCGCGAGTGCCAGGCGTGCGGCAAGCGCTTTACCACCTATGAGCGGGTCGAACTGCAGATGCCGATGATCGTGAAGCAGAACGGCAACCGCACCGCCTACGACCGCGAGAAAATCCGCATCGGCTTCATGCGGGCGTTGCACAAGCGGCCGGTGCCCACGCAATACGTGGATGCCGCCATCACCCGCATCGAGCAGCGCGTCCTGGCGCTCGGCGAGCGGGAGGTCCCGAGCCGCGTGATCGGCGAAATGGTGATGCGCGAGCTGAAGAAAATGGACGACGTCGCCTACATCCGCTTCGCATCGGTGTACGAGGATTTCCAGCGCGTGGATGACTTCCGCGACGCCATCCAGCAGGTGAAACGCCCGGGCGCCAAGCGCGTGCGCAAGATCGGCAAGAGTCGATAGCATTGCGGGGCCGAGCGGCTGCCGGTATGAACCGTACGGCGATAGTGGTTTTGGCTTGGTCTGATCTCCCGATTTCGGCAAGTTGCAAAAGCGCAACTTCCCGAAATCGGGAGAGCGATAGAACCCCAAGTCATCGCCGATGCTGTCCATACCCGAGTACGAAGAAAGACATGCTCCACCCTGACCAGGCAGAACTGCTTTGCCTTTCATCCATCTCCTGATTTCGGGACGTTGCGATTCTGCAACTTGCCAAAATCAGGAGACATGAAAAATCCAATTCATCGCCGATGCCCTCAATACCCAGGTCCTAAGCGACCCATGCCCCGCACCAACGCCGATCACGAATTCATGACGCGCGCGCTCGCGCTCGCCGAGCGCGGCCTGTATACGAGCACGCCCAATCCCCGCGTCGGCTGCGTAGTCGTGAAGAATGGCGCGGTCGTCGGCTCCGGCTGGCACGAGGCGGCGGGTGGGCCCCACGCCGAAGTCAACGCGCTGCGCGAAGCGGGCGCCCGTGCAAAGGGCGCGACTCTCTATGTCACCCTCGAGCCCTGCAGCCATCACGGGCGCACGCCGCCCTGCGCCGATGCGGTGATCGAAGCAGGCGTCGCGCGCGTGGTGGCGGCGATGCAGGATCCCAATCCGGTCGTATCCGGCAGCGGCTTCGAGCGGCTGCGTGGCAAGGGCATCGACGTCGCTCAGGGCCTCATGCAGGACGAGGCGCGCGAACTCAACATCGGCTATGCCACGCGCATGGCCCGGGGACGTCCGTGGGTGAGGATGAAGGTCGCATCCACGCTCGATGGCAGGACAGCGCTCGCGAACGGCAGGAGCCAGTGGATCACCGGCGAGGCTTCGCGGCGCGACGGGCATCATTTCAGGGCGCGCGCATGTGCGGTGCTCACGGGCATCGGCACGGTGATGGACGACGATCCGGAGTTGAACGTCCGCTACGTCGAGACGCCGCGCCAGCCGCTCAAGGTGCTGGTCGATTCCAACCTGCAGGTGCCCGAAGGAGCGCGCATCCTTGCCGGGGGCCCCGTGCTCATCGCAGCGGCGCGCGAGGACAAGGCGAAGGCCGACGCGCTGCGTGCACGGGGCGCCGAAGTACTGGTGCTGCCCAATCCGCACGGCAAGGTGGAACTGCCGGAACTGATGCGCGAACTCGGCCGCCGCGGCATCAACGAGGTGCACGTCGAGGCCGGCACGAGGCTGAACGGGTCGCTTTTGCGCGAGGGCTGCGTGGACGAACTGCTGCTCTACTTCGCGCCCAGCCTGATCGGCGATACGGGGCAGGGGATGTTCAGGCTGCCCGAATTGACCGACCTCGCGCAGAGAATCAAACTTTCGATCCGCGACGTGAGCCGTATCGGCGAGGACATCCGCATCATCGCGCGGCTGTAGCGCCGGTGTAAGCTTGCGCCACCACAACCAAGAGGCAGAGAATCATGTTCTCCGGAATCGTCGCCGCAGCCGGTAAGATCAGCAAAGTGCAGCCGCTGGAGCGCGGCGCGCGTCTCACCATCCACGCGGTCAGGCTGGGGCTGGATGACGTCGGAATCGGCGACAGCATCAGCGTGAACGGCGTGTGCCTCACGGTGATCGCCAAGACGACCTCGAGCTTCGAGGTCGATGTCTCCTCCGAGACCCTGCACTGCACCGCGGGCCTGGACCGGCCCGGCGAAGTCAATCTGGAAAAGGCGCTGCGGCTCTCCGACCGGCTCGGCGGCCATCTCGTATCGGGGCACGTGGACGGCGTAGGCGAAGTGGTCGCGTTCGAGCCGGTGGGCGAGAGCCATCGACTGGTGGTGCGCGCGCCGGCGGAGCTGGCGAAATACATCGCCCGCAAGGGCTCGGTCACCGTGCAGGGCGTGAGCCTCACGGTGAATGCGGTGGACGGGCCGCAGTTCGAGATCAACCTGATCCCGCACACCGTTCAGGTGACGACGCTGAAGAATCTGAAGCCCGGCAGCCGGGTGAATCTGGAAGTCGATCTCATGGCCCGCTACATCGAGCGGCTTCTGTCGGCGTCTGAATAGCGCCACGGTTCCGCGACGCGCCAGCAAGCGCGCGAACCAGCCAGCTCCACCGACGCAGATTGCGCGAGCTCGCGAGCCCGCTTCACTGCAGCGTGTGCACCAGGGCGTAGCGGCCGCTGGCGAGCATTTCGGCATCGTCCGTGCCGTAGCCGACGTATATCTGCGCGCCTGCGGCACCTGAAAGGTCGATGCTGCCGTCGAACACGCGTATGGTCTGCGTGGCAATGGCGCCCGAGGCATAGACAGGGATGCTGCCGCTGGCCCACGGCTGCCAGCCCGTCGGCGTCAGAAAATAGATTTGCGATCCCAGGACCCCGGCGATGAAGATCTTTCGGTTCGAACCCAGTTCGGCCAGCGCCGGCTGCAGGGCGACTGACAGTGCCCGGGCGCGCAGCGTACCCGAGGCCGTGCCGGTGATGGAATGGGGGGCCGACGCGGAGGGCAGGCTGCCGTAGCGGAACACGCCGCCGCCCAGGGTGGCGACGTAGATCATGCCGTTGCCTGCGGCGAGGTCGAGCGGCGTGCGCACGCTGAGGCCCGTCATTGGCGCATCGGGGAAAGGGGCCCAGTTTCGACCGCGGTCTCGGGAACTGTAGACACCCGAGTATTGGTCGCCCGCGTAGAGCGTTCCCGCGTCGTCGAACACCAGAGCCATGACATACGGGTTGCTGCTGCTGAAGCCGACCGTAATCGGGCCGATCCAGGTCGTGCCCCCGTTCTCGCTTAGCCAGACGCCAGCGTCCTTCTCGCCTGCCACGATCACGTTGTTGGGGGCATCCACCGCCAGGGCGACGATGTTCTTTCCGCCGAGGCCCAGCAGCGTCCAGTTTGCGGCGCCGTCGGTGGTCTTGTACACGCCGCCGGAAGTAGCCGCCCAGACCGTATCGGCCTGGGTCGGATGGACGATGAGTTTGCGCACGTTCTTGCCATCGAGTGCAGAGCCGGTGGCCACGAAACTGCGACCACCGTCGGTGGACTTGTAACTCACGCGCCCCGCGGGCGTACCGCCCTGATCCAGCGTGTTGCGTTCCCGCGCCAGGCCGGCGTAGACAGTATCTGGATTGGACGGAGCCACGGCGAACGACTTGAAACCCTGCCGCGTTGTAACTTCGCCCGCGTTCGCCTGGGGATGCGTGAGCACGACCGCAAACGACGCACCCGCGTCGGTCGAGCGCAGGATCTTCCCCTGGTGCTCGTCCGCGAGCAGAATAATCCGCGCATCGCGCGGGTCCGAGACCAGCGTGTTCCATTCTGCAAACACGGCCTGTCCTGTGCCGATGCCTGTCCAGTCCACACCGTAGTTGACGCTGCGGAACGGACCGCTTCTGCCGATGACCAGCACCGTGGACGGGCTTGTCGGCGGAATGTGCACCGCATGGATCCAGGCACCGGAATAACCCTTGCTCCAGATCTCCCAGGTCTGCGCACCGTCGGTGGAACGGAAGACACCGCCCCCGTAGTTGTTCGCGTAAAGCAGAATGGGGTCTGCTGGATCTGCCACCACGTCGATGGGCACGCCCGCGCGCACGCCTTCCGGCCCCCACTGGCCGGTGCCGGGCTTGGCATACCGGCTCCACGTCAAGCCACCATCGGAGGATCGATAGAACGCGGCCGCGCTGCCTGCGTAGACCACTTCGGGGCTGGACGGAGCGAAATTGACCGTTGTCATGATGTCGGACGAAATCACCTTGGTCCACGTGGCGCCGCCGTTGCTCGTTCGAAACAATCCACCCTGCTCGTTTCCATCGCCTCCGCCGGAGCAGGCGTTGTTGCCTGCCGCAGCGAACAGGATCAGCGGGTTGGAGGGGTGCATGCGCAGACTGCCCACGTAGAGGCTGGTGAGTCCGTTGTTGATGGCCAGCCAGGTCGAGCCGCCATCCGTGCTCTTCAGTACGCCAACCCCGCCATAGCTGCGTGCGGCACAGTCCGAGTTGTAGGCCTCGCGATCGAAAATGCCCGCCGAGACATACAGGGTCGCGGTGTTGCCTGGGTCGACAATCAGATAACGCGCCAGGTCGTTCCCTTCCCACAGCAAACTCCAGGACTCGCCCCCATTTGCCGTCTTGTAGACCCGCCCCTTGACGCGGATGAATTCGCGGCCCTGGATGGCCGTGCGAACCTCGGCCATCGCGTAGACGATGTCGGAATTTCCCGGCTGCACGGTAAAGCCGCGAAACACGATGCCTTCGGGTGGCGCTGTAACGCCGCTCGACTTCAGGCTCCAGGTGCTGCCTCCATCGGTGCTCTTGAATATGCCGAACAGCGCCCCATCGCCGTTAGTGCCGGACCAGACGATGTCCGGATTATTCGGGTCCAACGTCAGGCTGAAGATGGGGGTGACGTCACCGGTCGGCCCGCCCCGCGCCGTGATGCCCTGGTTGGAGGGACGCCACGTGGCCCCCGCGTCGTCGCTGCGAACGACGCCGGCGAAGTTGTCGGTGACGTACATCTTGTTCTTGTCTCGCGGATCGATGCGTACGTCGTAGCCCAGGCCGCCGAGTGGTCCGCCGGTCGATACCCACTCGGCGCTCTGCCCCTGGATTGTCCAAGTGGCGACGCCAAGCAGCAGCGCGATGTTTCCCAACAAGCCTATGCGAGACACCATGGTTTCCTCCTTTCGTCCCTGCCTGCGTGCCGTGGATCGACTGTCTATCTCTGCAGCGATTGATTCCGCTCGAAAAGCGTAAGGTCGCCATCGAATTTCGCTTCCGCCTCGAACCAGATGCGGAACGTGCGCCGGTGCAGGAGTTGGATGCGGACGTGCGCAGTGTTTACCTCCGGGCCCATGCGGAAGATGTATGCCGTGGCGTCTTCGCCGCCGGCGGGAATGCGGTCGTCCGATTCGACGACGAACCGCCGCCAGTGCGGCGCGGGATAGATCGGCGCGCGCCCGTCGCCGAGTCTCGGATCGGCCGGATAGGCGACGGGCGTGCTCAGGATCTTCGCGTAGCCCTTGCCGGGAAGGCCGGCGTAATTTCCGAATTCCTCCGGTCCTTCCCCGGCCCACTGGGGAATCCTTTCACCATCGACCTGCTCCAGCAATCTTCCGCTGGCGTCGCGCGCCTCGACCAGCAACACCATATTGCGCATGGGACTACCGGTTGGCACGTGATGCCCCGCGCCGGTATTGCGCAGCCTGACCTGCACGCGCAATCGATCGCCCTGGATCAGTGCGTTGGATTCGGCCTCTATCCCCGAGCGCATCAGCGCCAGGTCGTCCCGGCCCGGGAATTTGTGCGACGGGATCGTTTCGGGTCGGCGCACTATGCCGCCCTCCGACGCGACGGCGAACTGGCTGGTCTTGCCGTCCGGCCGCATGTGGCAATCTTGGCAGTGGATGCCCTTTTCGGCGTAAGCGCTGGCCTGCCACTCGGCGAACTCGCTGTAGGCCGGCACGCCCCAGAACAGCCCGTGATGGCATCCGGCGCAGTAGCGGCTGTCCTTGTACAGGGGATGCAAGCTGTCGGGGCCCGGATAGACATCGTCGTAGGGCCCGAAAAACATCTGCTCGCCCTGCGCGGGACGTGTGAAGGCGAGCGACAGCACGCCCGCCCGCCCTCCGGCCAGATCGACCTCCACCTGCCTGACCTTGTGGCACAGGTCGCAGAGCACGCCCTCCCGCTCGACTCCGGTCGCGACGTTGGGATCGGCGTCGTAGGGACGCCGCAGGGCGAGGGCCGGTACATGGCAATTGGCGCAGTTGCCGGCCGATCCCGGGAAGTCGAGCCTGTAGCCGATTCGGGGAAGCAGCGGGACATCGCGGCTGCCGCCATTGAAGAACGCCAGAAAGAAAGGATTGGTCGCGGCCCGCGCGTGGGCGCTGGATTCCCATTCGCGCACCACCGGAAGCGCTTCACCATGGTGACAGGTTTCGCAGGGCTTGCCGGTTTCGTCGGATGCGACGCTGCGGGTAGACGTGCGCGCCGGCAGCCAGCGGTACTCCGGATTGTCCCCTGTCGGTAACGCCTTCAGTTGGATGAGGTAGCTCTCGTTGCTGGAGGCAAGCGAGGCGCCGCCGATGTAATAGCCCTCTTTCCAGGCGGTAATGTGCGTCGCGGCGCCATCCAACTGTACTGGCAGCCCATACCGGCCGTCAGCGCCTGTCACTGTCGAGGTGCTCGTGCCCTGCAGGCGGACCAGTGCGCCGGCCACGGGCTGTCCGTTCAAGGTCTCCACCACTCCCGTGAAGGCCTGCGGACCGGATGGTTCGAGCGGCGAACAGCCGGATCCGAGCACCAGCGTGCCAAACGCAACCGCTCTCAGGACCGGAACAAAGTCCATGTTCGCTCTCCCGCCGAGCATTGTGGCACTTTCTGCGATGCCGTTGGGGCCGAGAGCCGTTGCGGCGGCGGTCGAGACGGGTTGTCCTCGATCAAACGCCGGCCCCGAGTGCGAAGGTAGGCTGAGCCAGTGCTTAGGCAATCCGGGCATGCAAATCATCCACGCCGATCTCGCCAGTTGTTCGGGCCTCACCGGCACGGTCGTGGTGATCGACGTGCTGCGTTCCTTCACGACTGCGCCGTTGCGGATCGGGTCGATTTCGCGATGCCTGTCCGGCTGACCGACGGCACTCCGATGATGGAGCCGGTGGCATGATCGGGAGCGCGAAGATTTTGGTTTTCAATAAATCTCCCGATTTTGGCAAGTTGCAAAAAGCGCAACTTCCCAAAATCGGGAGAGCGTGAAAAGACAAAAGATCTGACCGATTACAGCCAAGCCCGGCCTAGGAGCATTGCCATGGACCACACCCAACCGAGCGAATTCATCGAGAACCGGACCTACGACGAAATTGCCGTCGGCGACACCGCGACGCTCACGCGCACGCTGCGCCCCGAGGACATCCAGATGTTCGCGATCATGTCCGGCGACATCAATCCTGCGCACGTGGACCCCGAGTACGCGCATTCCTCGATGTTCCACGAGGTGATCGCCCACGGCATGTGGGGCGGCGCGCTGATCTCGACCGTGCTCGGCACGCAGTTCCCCGGCCCGGGCACGATCTACATCGACCAGACGCTGCATTTCTCGCGTCCGGTGAGGGTGGGGGACACGCTGTCGGTCAAGGTAAGCTGCCAGCGCAAGTTCGACCACAACCGCCACATGATCCTGGATTGCATCTGCACCAACCAGGACGGGCACAAGGTGATCGCCGGCACCGCGGAGGTGCTCGCCCCGACCGAGAAGATCAAGCGGCACAAGGCCGATCTGCCCGAGTTCCGTCTGGCCGAGTCCAGGCAGCAGCGCTACCAGCACCTGCTCGACCTGTGCAAGGGCCTTTCGGCGATACCGATGGCTGTTGCGCATCCTGTAGATGCCGAGTCGCTCAAAGGAGCGCTGCTCGCCCGCGACGAGGGGCTGATCCACCCGTTCCTGGTCGGGCCGGAGGACAAGATCCGCGCGCTGGCCGAGCAGGAGGGCCTCGGCCTCGAAGGCTGCCGCATCGTCAACGTTCCGCATTTCCATGCCGCGGCCGAAACCGCGGTTGCGCTGGCGCGCTCGAGGAAGGTGGAGGCGCTGATGAAGGGGGCGCTGCACACCGACGAACTGATGGTCGAAGTGGTGGCCAAGGACGGTCTGCGCACCGGCCGGCGCATCAGCCATGTGTTCCTGATGGACGTGCCGACCTATCCGCGGCCGCTGATGATCACCGACGCGGCCGTGAACGTGGACCCCTCGCTCGAGGACAAGGTCGATATCG
>Ga0154717_1096_pt2 | contig 13159 bp, 10 predicted proteins | sample Rifle2008BG16ft_FD_105725 | JGI IMG/M metagenome (GOLD analysis project Ga0154717, IMG submission 105725) | Betaproteobacteria bacterium RBG_16_64_18
CACTGGTGATCACCGCAACGCCTGGGCAGCCGCCGCCGACGGTTGTACTCAGGACCGATGCTGCGGTCAATGTTGAGGTCAGGTTACCGCCTGGCCGGCCAGTGATTCTTTCGACGGCCGGGGCGACACAACAGATCACGGATGTTTCCGGCGAATCGCAATTCCTGACCACCAAGATTGGGGGGGTCACGCAGGTCGAACTGGTCAAGGGTCAAATTCAGGTCGCCGCGGACAGGAGCGGCACTGCGGTTCCAGTCACATCGTCCAATTTACAGTCTACCGGCGCACTGGTCACTAGCGTGGACAGCACCACGGTTGGCGTCGTCAAGGACGAGACAAAGGCCACGATCTTCATTGATAGCGGGAAGGTTGGCTATGCCGCGGGCAACAAGCCATCGGTCGCCGTCTACCAGGGAGAGAACGGCACCATCGATCCCGGCGGCAATTTGACCCAGGTGGCGCTGGGTTCCCAGAATGGCGAGAAGCAGGTGCCGGGCGATCCTCTTCCCGTGGTGATTCCCAAGGACAGCGATACCAAGGTTCCCAATCTCCAGGGCACGCTGCCGCGCCTTAACAACACGGTTTCGCTGCTCGATCTAGTGGGCGACGCGATCAAGGAAGCGGTGGGGAACGCCAGCGGACAACTGAGCTATGACAATACGACCGGCGTGATTACCTACACCTTTGGCGAAACAACCCTCCGGCTGACCGCCCTGGGCGATGTGCTGGTCCAACTCGACCAATTCGCCGCGGCGACTGTCTCGGCGACCGCAGGCGGGGCTTACAGCCTGGCAAGTCGCGGTATTCAGATGAGTCTCTCCGGCGCCTTGGGCTATTTTGCGGACCTGCAGTCGGTGGTCAAAGCCGCGGACAGCAATGGGCAATTGAGTCTAAAACCCAGCGGCGCGATTGAAATCCGCGTCGGCGGCGTTCGCTATGTCGCCATGCCTGGCTTGATCGCCAATCTGCCCAGCAACCCGAACCCAGTGCCCGGATTCGAGACCGATGCCAGAGGTTATTTCGTATTCCGCGACCGCCTGGGCGCGCTGCAGACGCTATACCCAACCTTCCTGGATACGGCCAGTCTCAATCTGGCCTTTGCCACGCTTGATCCAAGCCTGAGCCTGACCAATAACGGCAACGGGACCGTGACGGCAAGGGTGACGGGACAGTCTTTCACGCTTCTTCCAGACTACGCGATCATCGAACAACCGTTGGGGCATGAGTCCGATCCGTATTGGGCTGTCAATGGAACCATCTATTTCCATAATAGCGACCAGTCTGCCCAAGGATTCCGGCTGCAGTGACGATCAGGAAATCTATGTTGAACCCTATCTCAAATTCTCCTTGCTGCAAGTCTTGATCCTCGTTCGGTGGAGCCGGTGGCAAATAGATGAAGGAGAAAATGATTCGAGGTTGCCCAGCTTTGGATGTCAAGCTGATCCTCCGATTACATTCATCGTTGGAAGAATGGGTCGATTTCCATGATATGTAGAATCCGGCCGAAACAACTGGTACCACTTTTGTTTGCGTTAGGCAGCCTGGTCTGCATGACAATGGATCAGGCATATGCCAACGACGCCGAAGTGATCTATGTGTTCGGCAAAGCTGAAGTGCAAGAAAAGACTGACTGGAAGCCGGTTCAAGCCGGTCAAAAGCTGAACGCAGGAGCTTTCGTCCGAACGGCCGAATACGGGCAGCTTGCCTTGTTGCTGCGTGACAATACCCAGGTCAGGGTCAACCAGACCAGCGTGCTGCAGATCAAGGAAGTCTCGCCCGGGGAGACCAGTACTCTGGCACTGGTACAAGGGCGCATCTGGGCGCAAGCCAAGCGATTCTTGCGGGGAGTCACCGCGCTAACGGCCAGAGCAAGACCAGCCGTGACCGTCGCGACATCGACCGCAACGATCGGGATACGCGGCACGGATTGGGACGTGAGCGTAGGGACGAATGGAACGACCACGGTCACTGTCCTCTCGGGAGAGGCCGACTTTTCCAACGAGTTCGGATCGCTCAAGGTGCTCCCGAACGAGCAGGCCCGGGCGGAACCAGGCAAGGCGCCCACCAAGATTCTGCTCACCAACGCGAAGGAACGCGTGCAATGGGTCACCACCTATCGTCCCCAGCCGCGCCGCTGGATTACTCGGCAGAACGTCGAATTTGAACGCCACCTCCAGGCCATCGAAGAGGGAAACTATCCGGCTGCAATCGCCTTTCTCGAGAAATCGGCAAGCGTTTCGCAAGCTGCCGCCGTTGTTCTGGCAGACGTCTACATTTCGTTGGGGCGCATGGCCGACGCGATCTCACTGCTCAAAGGGCGGGACGATCCCTACGCGCTGGCGTTGCTGACGCGCGCTTATATCATCGACGACAACCCGGGACTGGCAAGGCAAACCCTCGTCAAAGCCCTTGGAATTCATCCAAACCATGCCGAACTGCTGATAGCGCAGGGTGAGTTGGCACGTTTTGAAGGGGAGGCGGAACTGGCCAGCCGATCATACCGGGATGCGATCGCAGCCAACGAGAAGAATCCGGAGGCGTGGTTCGGGCTCGGACGGGTAGACGCCGAACGAGAAGCGGTCAAGCCCGCCCGCATTGAGCTGCAGCATGCGATGGCGCTCAACCCCAAGGGACCCGGCTATGCAGGCGAGCTGGGGACACTGGAAACATTCGCGAACGCCTTCAACGCCGCCGAGCAGGCATTCGCTGCTGCGCTGGAGCAACAATCCTCGGACTACAACGCACTCACCGGTCTGGGCATCCTGAAGCTCAAGACGGGCCAGCCGGAGGAGGCGCTGCAAGCCTTCCTCAAAGCGGGCGTGCTGGAACCCCGATACGCACGATCGGCGCTGTGGACCGGCGTTGCCTACTACCAGCTGGGCGGGCATGCGCGGGCCGTGGAGATGTTCAAACGCGCGGCGGAACTGGATCCGAAGGATCCCGTGCCGCACATGATGATGAGCATGGCGGCCGCCGACCGGCTCGATCTGGGCGAAGCGGTCAGTTCTGCGCGGCGCGCAGCGGCGCTGATGCCCTATCTGAAATCCATGAACCAGTTGCTCAACAACCAGAAGGGCAACGCCAACCTGGGCGCCTCGCTGGCGCAATTCGGCATGGAGGACTGGGCGCAGGCTTACGCATTTAACGCCTATACGCCCTACTGGGCAGGCAGCCACCTGTTTCTGGCCGACCGCTATGGCGGCACCTTCAACAAGAACTCGGAACTGTTCCAGGGCTTTCTCTCGGATCCGACGGTATTCGGCGCGTCGAACCGGTTCAATACGCTGGTTGCAAGCCCGGGCCACTACGTCACCCTGGGCGCCCGGCTGGTCGAACAGGACGTGCATGACCGGGGCGCGACCCTGAGCGCCAACGGCTACAGCGTGACGGCGATGCCGTTCAGCTACTTCATTTCGGCGGACTTGGCGCGCATCAAGCCGGACTTCAACGACTTGCGCGTCGATGGCGACAACTACACCGTCGGTTTGGGCCTCAAGCCCAGCCATGAACTCGGGCTGTTCCTGTTTACCAACAACAGCCTGATTGACGGCAAGACCACTGCCGCCGACAAGGGACTCTCCGATACCACGCTTGGCCTCGATAACCGCCGAGCGGATTTCGGCATCAACTACAAGTTTTCGCCGACCTCTCACCTCTGGATGAAATTTGGTTCGGGTACGGAGAAATCGCGCTTCGGCGGCAACTTCAATTCTCCCGGCGTTGCAGATGCGCTGAACGAAATATTCGGAGGCGGTTTTTCGCCCAAGGGCCGCATCGACCAATACCTCACGCTGGTCGATCAGCGTGATGTCCAGTTGCGCCACACGTTCGATGCCACCACCGCCTGGCAGATATCGTGGGGGCTTGAATCCGCCCAGCAGCAGAAACAGATCGATGCCCGCCTCGAATTTGTTCCCATCATGCCGGGACTCAATGGCCGCGACGATCGAAAATCGAGCGAAGTCTATGTTTCGAACCGCTTCAGGCCGAGTGACGCACTGCTGCTTCAGGCCGACGTCTCACATGTTCGGCTCAGCAAACGTCAGTGGTCCGATGAATCGCTGCGGATAGGAGTAGCCAACTTCAATTTAGGCATGCAGCAAGCCGATCGTGATATCCGGGAATGGAACCCGCGACTGGGCATTGCCTGGAATCCCGGCGAAAACCAGACGCTGCGCTTTGCCGCGCAAAAATGGCGGCGTCCGGCATCGGTGAACACCTTGGCCTCGGTCGATACGGCGGGCATTGCGCTGGAAGACCGGCTGGTAAGCCTGGGCGGCGAGTTGAAACGAGTGCGGGCCCAATACGAATGGGAAACCGGCGAGCGCACCTTCATCCAGGCTTATCTGGACAGCAAGCATGTGCGCAACCTGGCCAACGTCGATACCACGCTGGTCGGCGATATCAACCTGGAAGACCTGGAGCGTCTGCGCAACCGCAGCCGGCTCTCGCAGCAGGCGCTCGACTTGTGGGAGGCCACGCCGGAGTTCGGTGCCGCCGATGTAAATACCCTGGGCTTCGCCGTCAACCGTTTGTTCTCGGATCGACTGTCCGGCGCTCTGCGCTATCAATACAACCGTAGCCGCAATACCGGCATGGGATTCGAGGGTAACTCGGTACCCTGGCTGCCGCGCCACCTATTGAGCGCGGGAGCCAACTGGTTGCCCGTGGCACGCTGGCAGTTGGGGATGACGGTCACGTACCGGAGCCTGCGTTACTCTGACGAAGCCAATAGCCTTCCAGTCAACGCAGGCTGGAACCTGGGCCTGCGCAGTTACTGGGAAAGCCCCGACAAGCATCTATCGGTCGAAGTCATCGTCGAAAATCTGCATTCCGACAAGAACTCCGCCCCGCTTCATTCCCCCGTCTTGGGTGCGCAGTTTCTATACCGTTTCTGATTGCCGAATCTTCACCGTTAATTCAACGCAATTCCATGCGCGTTGCGGAGCAGCCCGGCAACGCCGCGATTCAATAGAGGATGCCTACGACGCTGCCGGTGATCAGCGTGGCAAGCGTGCCCGAAACGAGGGTCTTGGCGCCGAGGGAGACGATGTCGCCGCGCCGCCCGGGTGCCATGGTAGCGAGCCCGCCTATCATGATGCCCAGGCTGCCGAAGTTGGCGAAGCCGCACAGCGCGTAGGTCATCATGAGTTCGCTGCGGTTGGAAAGCGCGTTCATCGGCAGGTTCGCCAGATCCACATAGGCGATGAACTCGTTCAACACGGTCTTGGTGCCCATCAGCGCGCCGGCGGCCGGTGCCTCGCCCCAGGGTATGCCCATCACCCAGACCAGCGGCGCCATCACGTAGCCGAGCAGGCGCTGCATCGTGACCGGGGCGCCTGCCATCGGCGGCAGCAGCGCCAGCACCTGGTTGGCCAGGGCGACCAGCGCCACGAGCACCACCAGCATGGCGATGATATTCACCAGCAGCGACACCCCGTCCACCGTGCCCTTGGTGATCGCGTCCATGGCGCTGCGCGCCTCCTGTGACGGCACCAGATCGCCCTCGGTCGGTGGTCCGTCCCCCGGCGCCATGGGCACCATGAGCAAGGCCACCGCTATGGCCGCAGGTGTGCTGATGATGGAGGCGATCAGCAGGTGCCCCAGCACGTCGGGAATGACCCGGCCGAGCACGCTGGCGTACAGGACCATCACCGTGCCGGCGATCGTCGCCATGCCGCAGGTCATCATCACGAACAGTTCGCTGCGCGTCATGTTGCGTATGTAGGGCCGCACGAACAGCGGCGCCTCGACCATGCCGACGAACACGTTCGCCGCGGAGGACAGTCCCACCGCGCCTCCGATACCCATGCTGCGGGTGAGCAGGAACGAGAATGCGCGCACGATCGCGGGCAGGATGCGCCAGTAGAACAGCAGCGAGGACAGTGCCGAGATCACGAGCACGAGCGGCAGCACCCGGAAAGCGAAGACGAACGAGGCACCCGGCTGTTTCTCCTCGAAGGGCAGTGGTCCGCCTCCCAGATACCCGAACACGAACGAAGTGCCCTCCCGGGTCGCCGTCTCGATGATCGTGACCAGGCCGTTCAGGTTGAGGAACAGATCACTCACCGGTGGCACCTTGAGCAGCAGCACGCCCAGGCCGAACGTGAGCGCCATCCCCGAGATGACCGTGCGCCAGGCGACCACGCCGCGGCGCTCCGAAACCAGCCACGCGAGCAGGTGCAGCGCGAAGAAACCGGCGGCGCTGTGCAAGGCTGCGGTCTGCATGATCAGTCCGCCACATCTGCCTGTCAGGTCAGGCTGACGCCGACCAGGCTGCCGACCGCGAACGTCACGCCGCCCGCGGCCGCGCCGATGCCGAGCATGCGCAATCCGTCCCGCACCGCATTGCGCCCGGTGAACAGGCTGATCGCCGCGCCGACACCGAACAGCGATACCGCCGTCAGCCCGATGGAGCCGGCCAGCGCTGCCGTGCCGGTGGACAACAGGAACGGCAGCAACGGAATCACGGCGCCGATCGCGAAAGACGCAAACGAAGACACTGCCGCTCCCCAGGGCGATCCGAGTTCCTCGGGGTTGAGGCCCAGTTCCTCGCGTGCCAGCGTATCGAGCGCCTTTTCCGGATCGGCGATGATTCTTCGCGCGAGTTCCAGCGCCTGATCCTTCGGCATTCCCTTGGCCGCGTAGATAAGCGCCAGTTCCTCGGCCTCTTCCTCCGGATACTCGGCCAGCTCGAGGCGCTCCAGTCCGATCTGGTACTCGTACATCTCGCGCTGGGACCGCACCGACACGAATTCGCCGGCGGCCATCGAGAACGCACCGGCGAGCAGCCCGGCGACGCCCGAGAGCAGGATGAGGCTCGAGTTGGACGATGCCCCCGCAACGCCGAGGATGAGCGACAGATTCGACATCAGCCCGTCGTTGACTCCGAACACCGCCGCACGCAGATTGCCGCTGGTGCCGATGCCGCGGTGGCGCGAGGCCATGTCTTCGATCGAGGTCGGCGCCGGGTGCCCGGGCGCGGCGTGTGTATACACCGACAGGCCGCGCACCTTCATCGCGGTGAGTATTCCCCGCATGGCGCGCGGGCTGCGCACGCCGAGCAGCGCGGCGACGATCCGGGTGCGCAGATCCGGACTGTAGGTCCGCGCCGGGTCGCCCCCCGACTGGCGCGCCCAGATCGCCGCCTGGCCGTCCGCCTCGACCGCGAGGCTGCGAAACAATGCCTCGCGCGCCGTGCCGCGCTCGCAATCGGCGATGACGCGGTAGAGATAGGCGGAGCGCCTTTCTTCGCGCCAACCGTCGTGGCCGCTGCTCATGGGGACGGGCTCTGTTCGGTAAATGACCGCTGCGATGGTAGCGAAAATCCGGGTCGTGCGCAGCGATACGCGCGGCGTCGGTTGCTCACACCTAAGTCTGCACAACCATTGAGGCTTATTCGTACCGTCATAAAATTCGGGAGACCTAGAAAAACCTAAATTCGTCACCGACGCTGTCAGCGCTTGCGCCAGAAGCTACTAATCCTCCCTGTGCCGCAGGATCCGGTTTATCACTTCGGCGCTGAACCCTCTGGCGAGCAGAAACCGCGCCTGTTTGGCGCGCTGTTTCAGATCTGGCGCCGGCGTGCCGAACTTGCGCCGCCAGACTTCCAGGGCGCGTTCAAACTCGGTCGCGCGCGCCTCGCCGGCGGCCGATGCGGCCTGTGCGTCGGGGATCCCCTTGGCGCGCAGATCGTGCTCGATGCGGGCCGCGCCGAATTTGCGCGACATCACATGGGCACGTGCTTCCGCAAAGCGGGCCTCCGACAGCAACTTGCGTTGAACGAGGTCATCGAGCAACGCGTCGAGCTGCTCGGGGGTTTCGGCGTGCGGCGCGAGCTTGCGCCGCAACTCGGCGCGGCTGTGTTCCCGCCGCGCGAGGAACCCCAGCGCGCGCTCACGCAGCGAGCGCTCGCGCTTCAAGCGTCACCGCGAGCCAAGCGAAGCCATCTCCGAAATCATGCTTCGGCGGCGGCGGCGACCGGCACCGCGGCCTGCGGGTTGTTTACCCCGAGCTTCTCGCGGATCCTGGCTTCGATCTCGGCGGCCAGCTCCGGATGCTCCTCGAGGTATTCGCGGGCATTGTCCTTGCCCTGGCCCACGCGGTCTTTCTTGTACGAATACCAGGCGCCGGACTTGTCCACCAGGCCGGCGTTGACGCCGAGTTCCAGTATCTCGCCCTCGCGGGAGATGCCCTTGCCGTAGAGGATGTCGAATATCGCCTCGCGGAACGGCGGGGCGACCTTGTTCTTCACCACCTTGACGCGGGTCTCGGCGCCGATCACCTCGTCGCCCTTCTTGATCGAGCCGATGCGGCGGATATCGAGGCGCACCGAGGCGTAGAACTTGAGCGCATTGCCGCCGGTGGTGGTCTCCGGATTGCCGAACATCACCCCGATTTTCATCCGGATCTGATTGATGAAAATAACCAGCGTGTTGGTGCGCTTGATGCTGGAAGTCAGTTTGCGCAGCGCCTGGCTCATCAGCCGCGCCTGCAGGCCCATCTGCGGCTCGCCCATGTCGCCCTCGATCTCCGCCTTGGGCGTAAGCGCGGCCACCGAGTCGATGACGATCACGTCCACGCTCCCCGAGCGCACCAGCATCTCGGCGATCTCCAGCGCCTGCTCGCCGGTGTCCGGCTGCGAAATCAGCAGCTCGTCGGTCTTCACGCCGAGCTTGGCGGCGTACTGCGGGTCCATCGCATTCTCGGCATCGATGAAAGCCGCCGTGCCGCCGACCTTCTGGGTTTCCGCGATCACCTGCAGCGTGAGCGTGGTCTTGCCCGATGATTCCGGGCCGTAGATCTCCACCACGCGGCCGCGCGGCAACCCGCCTACGCCCAGCGCGATGTCCAGCCCCAGCGATCCGGTCGAGACGACCTGCACGTCCGGAACCGCCTGGGAGTCCATTCTCATGATGGAGCCCTTGCCGAACTGCTTTTCGATCTGAGCGAGTGCGGCGGCGAGGGCCTTGGTCTTGTTGTCTTCCATGTCGTTGTCCTTGTCCAGTGCGTTGGCGATTATGGCATAAACGGAAACGGGTCGAAACGCGTTGACCTGTATATTTATACAGTATTCCGCCGAATGCAAGCCCGGTCTGGACCTTGGGCGAGCCGTCTATGCCGCAGCATAGGAAAATCAAGGGGTTGGAGCATGGAAATGCTGGTGCGGCAGCGAGCGACCTGCCGCCTGGTGGCGCTCAAGGGCCTCAGCGATTCAACTCGGCCAGCCGCACCGGGATGCGACGCGGACCGAACGCCTTCTTCAGGTCGAATTTCTGGTAACGGCCGGCGATGGCACCCCCGCATCCCAGGCACCGCCCATCCTCGCCGATGCGATAGCTGAGGATCCGGTACCAGTCGCGGCTGATCACCTCGTCGCGGCAATGCGGACAATAGGTCGTGCCGCCCTCGATGTCGTGCACGTTGCCGGTGTAGACATAGCGCAGCCCCGCCTGCATCGCAATGTCGCGCGCCCGTGTCAGCGTCTCGGGCGGCGTGGGCGGCACGCCGGTCATTTTCCAGTCGGGATGAAACGCTGAAAAGTGCAGCGGCACGTCGCCCCCGAGTTCGGCCATGATCCACCGGCACTCGGCCTGCAGTTCCGCATCGCCGTCGTTGTGCCCGGGTATGAGCAGCGTGGTGATCTCGAACCACACGTCGGTTTCGCGCTTCAGATAGATCAGCGTGTCGAGCACCGGCTGCAGATGCGCGCCGGTGAGCTTGAAGTAGAAATCCTCGGTGAACGCCTTGAGGTCGACGTTCGCTGCGTCGATCTTGGCGTAGAACTCGCGCCGCGCCTGGTCGTGCATGTAGCCCGCGGTGACCGCGACGGTCCGGATGTCGCGCTCGTGGCAGGCGTCGGCGACGTCCATCGCGTATTCGGCGAAGATGACCGGATCGTTGTAGGTGAAGGCGACGCTCCTGCATCCCAACTCCGCCGCGGCGCGCGCAATGGTCTCGGGAGACGCCTGGTCGGTCAGACGGTCGAATTCGCGCGACTTGGAGATATCCCAGTTCTGGCAGAACTTGCAGGCCAGGTTGCAGCCCGCGGTGCCGAATGAGAGCACGCTCGATCCCGGGTAGAACTGGTTGAGCGGCTTCTTCTCGATGGGATCGACACAGAAGCCGGATGAGCGCCCGTAGGTCGTGAGGACCATCTGGTCGCGCAGCTCGCCCTCCCCGCGCATGCGCACGAAACACAGGCCGCGCTGGCCTTCGTGCAGGCGGCAGTCGCGCGGACACAGGTCGCACTGCAGCCTTCCGTCCTCGATCGGATGCCACCAGCGGCCGATGTATGGCGCGGTCATTCTTTCCGGGGCATTCATGTTCCGCCTTGCGCCTCGCTCCACTTGAGCGCCCCATAGCGCTGCACCTTGCAGCGCGTGATGGGTAGGTTCGCCGGGATCTGCGCTTTCTGCTTCAGTTGGACGAGGAACTGCTCCGGATCGGGGAGCCCTTCCCAGACCTGCGGCAGGAAGGTCGCGCTGCGGCCCTCGCACTCCAGGATGATGCCGTCGGTTCCCGGCCGCAGCTGGCGGATCAAGTCGGCGTGATCCCTGAACAGGATGCGCCTGGGCGCAGACAGCAGCGACACCTCGATGCCGATCGACCCCGACCCCTGGGCGTCGAACTCCTCGCGCGTAAGCGGCGAAAAGCGCGGATCCCGGAATGCGGCGGCGCGGGCGTTGGCGATCACGTCCTCGCCGAGCGGCCGGCGCGCCTCCAGCGAGCCGATGCAGCCGCGCAGATTGCCGCCCTTTTTCAGCGTGACGAAGGGCGCGCGCGCAATCCTGAGCCACAGCGTATCCGGGATGGCCGGCGCGGGATTGCACCCCAGCACCGCGCCTATGGAAGCACGCGCCAGGCGCAACAACGCGCTGCCGTGCTCCGGACCGAACCGCGCATCGCCTTCCGAAAACGCAAACGAGGCATATCCGACCACCTGTCCCTTGTCGCCGCCGGTGTCGCCCGAGTTGCGCAGGTCGAGCAGTTGCGGCGTGAGTCCGTGCTGTTTGGCCGCGATCAGCGCGCCCGCGACCGGCGTTGCACCGCACGCCTGCTGGTGCGAGATGCCGGTGTCGAATCCGAGGATGGCCTTGGCCGTGATGCCGTCCACCCTTCGCGCAGCGTCGTAAGGCAGATAGTGCGAAAGGTCGGAACTGATCACGATCAGGGTTTCCGCCCCGCCCCACAGCCGCTCGAGCACCTGCGCGACCTCCTGCGGCGTTGCATCGCCGACAACCAGCGGCAACAGCGTGAATTCTCCGAGCACGCGCTGCAAGAACGGCAACTGCACTTCGAGCGAATGCTCCAGCGCGTGCACCTGCGCCGATTCGACCACTTGGGGAAGGTCGCGGATCGACGCCGCGGCCTCCGTATCGACGGGGATACGCCCCAGCGGCGTGTCAAACGCTGCCGCCCCGGGCAAAGCAAGCCCCCGGACCGGCACCCGATGCGCCGGTCCGAGCAGCACCACCCGCTTCACGATCCCGCGCGCCGGACGCAGTCGGTCGTAGGCGCTCGCCGCAACGGGTCCGGAATAGATGTAACCGGCATGCGGCACGATCACGAGCTTCGGAAATGCGGGCGCCGGCACATCCTCCCGGGTCTGCTCGAGCATCTCTGCGAGTTCGCGGGACAGCGTCTCGCGGTCGCCCGGGTAAAACGTGCCCGCGACGGCGGGTCGGCGTATCTTGTCCCCTGCCGGCGATAATCCGAGCTTCAAGGCCGAGTTCTCATGACTGAAATCCCACATTCAGATTGTAGGCGATCATGGCGCCGATTCCCATTCCGAAAATGCCACGGCGGACGACTCCTCTTGACCCCGATCGAAGTGCCGACTGGCATGCACGGCAACGCTTTTCAGTCAAAAAGCCAGTGTTGCGAATGAAGACCGTCGAGTTGCTGGCGGAGTCAGTCGGACTGCCCGTGACTCGTCAGGTAGTCCTGGCCAAGCTCGACGAACTGGCTCTTCTCTTGGGCAAGAACAATCCGAGGAAGGTGACTCCGCAGCATCACCTCAAGTGCATCGTTGCTGATGTTGCCCGTTGCAATCAGCAGCAGGCTCCGGGGGCGTCCGGTCAATGTGTGTGAAGTGACGAAATCGGCATCCTTGGTCACCACTACGCGATTTTCGCGGTCGGCACGCTCGATGATTGCGGAATCAGGTGTCCGGTTGCCGTCGGGGAGATCGAGCGTATGCAGGACATCGTGACCAGCCGCCGCCAGTTGACGCGCCAGCCGGCGGGGCAACTGGGCGTCAACCAGGAACTTCATGCCGCCAGTATGTCCGTTCGCTTGACCTGACTCAGGCGTGCGGCATACGCAAGGACTGCCAGCACGTCTTCGCGCTGAAGGTCCTCGTAGTCGGCGAGAATTTGTTCAATGGACATGCCGCTGCTCAGCAGTTCGAGCAGGGTCTCCACCGGATAACGTAAACCGCGCACCACCGGTTTACCGTGGCAGACCGCCGGATCGACAGTGATTCTTTCGAGCAAGTTGGCCATGTTGGGGTCTCTTGAGGACTCACGCGATCTTTTCAGTATATACGCCAAGGGATAGGAGCATCAATCCGGCCGCGAAGTCTGAAGGGCGCTCCGGGGCGCCGCAATCCGGTGCTTGAACCCGGCCAAAATTTCGCGCTATGCACATATCGCGGTAGGGATGCCGGTTACCCGGCACCCCCCGCACAGATCCGAGCGGGCGCAATTCGCGCACTCGGCTCCCACCTCGGGTGGTGAGCGACGCTGCGATCGAGGCGATCGTTGGCGGCGCCGGCCGCATGCCATCGCCGCTGTCAGTTCTGGCGGTGTATCAATTGGGCGGCGCCGCGAGGCTCGGCGACGCGGCCTTTTGCCTAAACGCCGCGGCGACTTGGACAGAGCCAGCGGAGAGCGACCGCAATGTGGCGTGGACGCGCGAGTTTTGGTCGGCGATCGAACCGATGTCAACCGCGGGCGCCTATGTGAATTTTCTCGGCGACGAGGGTCCGGAACGAGCGCGTTCCTCGTATCGGGAGAACTATGATCGCCTGGTGGCGCTGAAGCGCAGGTATGACCCGAAAAACTTCTTCCGATTGAATCAGAACATCGAGCCGGACGACTGACTTGCCGTCGCGCGCGCGCCGGCGTGGCCGGCGGTCAGGACCCATCTCACCCAA
>Ga0154717_1058_pt2 | contig 12933 bp, 13 predicted proteins | sample Rifle2008BG16ft_FD_105725 | JGI IMG/M metagenome (GOLD analysis project Ga0154717, IMG submission 105725) | Betaproteobacteria bacterium RBG_16_64_18
GTCCCTGCCCGGCTGTGCCGCCCTCTGCGCGGTCAGCCCCGGTGCATGTCCCACCGTGACTTACGCCCAATGTACCGCCACCCCATCGCTCGCCGGCTGTGCGCCTCTTCTTGATTCATGTGCGGCCAGACCCACCGATCCGATCTGCACCGGCGGCACCGCCACCATTGCCCAATGCTCCATCAATCCGGCGCTGGCAGGATGCACGTCCATCTGTGCGGCCAGTCCCGGCGCATGTCCGGGCACGGTTACGATCGCTCAATGCTCCTTCAACCCCGCTCTCCCGGGATGCACATCTCTCTGTGCGTCCAATCCGGGTGTTTGCTCCGGCACAGCGGTGACCATCGCTCAATGTGCGGCCAACCCGGCCCTCCCAGGTTGCGCGGCGCTTTGCACGGTCTCATCCTGTAGCTGCGCAGCGCCCAGAGTGCTGCAAAATGGGGTATGCGTGACACCGGTCGCCTGCGTACCACCTCAGGTATTGCAATACGGTATCTGTGCGACGCCTGTCGTCTGTGCCGCACCCAAAGTATTTCAAGCCGGCATCTGTGTGACACGGGTCACGGCCGCCGATCAAGTCTTGTCTGCGCCAGCTGCCAACGTGTCCGTAGATTCAACCGGTGCGCTGGTGGTGGCTGCGCCGACCGCTCCGATTGTTCTGAGTGCCAACGCTCAGGAAAACACCTTGGTCAGACTGGACACCCTCCAGCCAGTGAGCTTCACCTCCGGCAACACCACGCTGCGATACACCGACCAGGTCGGCGCCGCCCAACTGGTGGTGAGAACAGTCGACAACAAGCCCCAACTCGAGGTTGCGCAAGGCACCGTCCATATCAGTTCTCCCTCGGCTGGAAACACCATTTCAGTGATGTCCTCCGACGATCAACGAACCGTGGGATCGATCGTCACCCAGACCGATGCGGACAGCGTAGTGGTGGTCAAAACGGAAACAACGGCAAAAGTGTTCGTGGATAGCGGCAAGGTCAATTACCAAGGACCCGGTCAAAGCACGCCGATTCCAGTGTACAGAGGAGAAAACACCCGACTCGATGCCCTCGGCAATCTCAGTCAGATTGCACTGGGTTCCCTGGACGGTCTGAATCAGGTGCCGGGCGATCCTCTGCCGGTTCAAATAGACAAGGACCCAGGCACCAAGATTCCCGTTCTGGAGGGTTCGCTGCCGCGCTTCGACAATGCTGTTTCACTGCTGGATATCGTCGGCGACCAGATCAAGCTGGCGCTGGGAGACACCACCGGACAACTGAGTTATGACAGGACGACCGGCGTGATTACCTACATGCTGGGGAACACCGCCTACCGGCTGATCGCGCTCGGGGATGTGCTGGTTGACCTCAACCAGTTCGCGGCGGCGAGTGCCGCGGCAAGCGCGGGCGGCGCTTATGCACTGGCAAGTCGTGGCATCCAGTTGAGCCTTTCCGGTGCATTGGGCTATTTCAGCGACCTGCAGACGGCGGTCAGAGCCTCGGATACGAATGGCGCATTGAATCTTAAACCGACCGGCGCGATTGAAGCCCTCTTCGGGGGCGGTCGCTATGTGGTCATGCCGGGGTTAAGCGCCAGTCTTCCCAGCAACCCGAACCCCTTGCCCGGATTCGAGAGCGATGCCAGCGGCTATGCGGTTTTCCGCGACCACCTGGGAACGCTGCAGACGCTTTACCCGGCTTTCCTGGATGTGGACACGCTCAATTCCACTTCTAGAACGGCTGAGCCCACGGCAGTCCTGACCAATAACGGGGATGGCACTGTGACGGCAGATATAGCGGGACAAAGACTCTTGCTTCGTCCGGAGTACCCGGTCATCAGTATTCCGACGGGGCATGAAGCCGACCCCTATTGGCAAGACAATGGATTGATCTATCTGCGCAACAGCGACGAGTCGGCCCAGGGCTTCAGGATACAGTGATGAGCACGCCATCCGCTGTGGTCGATCGCATCACGGGGACAGGGTGATCACCGGGGAATCTATCCGGGCGAGTGTTGCAACATTGCGGCGCGCGCGAGCAAGGACATAGTAGCGCCGCCGGTGGTACGGAGCGCCGGACGCCAGGACAACATGCTTGCGGTGTGCAGCCCTCAGCCCTTGCGCGGAACGACCGGAATCAGAAGGTGGGAGTCGTATTTGCCGCCGGTGTGGATGACGTGCGATCCGGCGTTGATCGTCTTCGGGTGTCCGGCGAGCACCATCCAGCGGGCGTACTTGTAGACGTCGCTGCCCTGCACGACCACGCGCAATGTTTCGCCTTTGGCGAAGCGGGTGCCGGAAGGCCAGATCTCTATCTCGACCGGCACCGGGACCCCAGGCCTCAACTTCAGTTGCCGCTTGTGCAGCGACCACGGTTGTTGCGGCGTTGAGCGCTTCGGGTCGGGTTCGCGGTGCGAGGCGCGCAGCCAGCCAAGCGCCACCGGGCCGTCCTCCAACGCGCTGAAGGCCGCGAAGGGGACGTACTTGCCATGCCGGTCGAACTTCTGAATGGCGACGAATAGATCCATATCGTCGGCCCCGACCGCTTCGACCCAGAGTCGCAGCTTCATGTGCCCGGTCAGTTCGGTCGCCGCGGGGAAGACGTAGTCGAATTGCGCCCGTTCTTCGCGGTAGGCGGCGGGACAGCGGGACTGGTCGCCGGGCGCGTCGTAGCGGACTTGCGACCGGGTTGCCACCGGGGCCGTTCTGAGCGATCCGGCGCGGGCGTCCAGGAACAGCCGCTTGTACCGGGTTCGCGCCAGCGGCCATTCGTTCTCGTTTCTGGACTTTCCTGCGTAATATCGATCCCGGACTTCGAGCCGCACCTTCGGCCAGCGCCGCACCTGGTTGTCGATTCCCTTCAGGAAGCGGTCGAAGAACGCCATCTGCTTCTCCACGCTGTCGGGCTGGTGAAAATTCTCCCATTTCTTTCGCCCATGGATCATCAGCCACTTCTGTTTGGAGGCGATGCTCTTGTATGCCTCGAGCGTCCCGCGCAGGTGCAGGCCCTGGTCCGCCCAGCTCGCCACCACGAGCGCGGGCACATTGATCTTGGAGAAGTCGGCGACCTTGGTGGCCCAGTAACTGTCGAACAAAGGGTGTTCCTTCATCATCGCCGTCACGTCTTCCACGCTATTCGTCGAGTAGGAGATCGATTTCTGCCAGACGGGCGAGAAAAACGTTTCCGGGATGCCTCCATGAAAGGCGAACTCCCGGTACATGTCGCTCAACCCTTCCCAGGGATTGATCGCCGCCAGGTGCGGCGGCTGCGTTGCCGCAATCTGCCACTGGGCGATCGCCAGATAGGAGACCCCGGTCATGCCGATCTTGCCGGTGCACCAGGTTTGCGCTGCCGTCCATTCGATCAGGTCGTAGCCGTCCTTGCCCTCTTCGTGGCACCAGTAGGTCGCGTTCCCTTCCGAGCCCCAGACGCCCCGCAGGTCGACGTGGATCACCGCATAGCCCCGAGCGACCCAGTAGAGCGGGTCGGGACCCTCGAAGTTGGTATAGCTCGAATACCACTCCTTCCTGACGCCGCCCTCCTTGTAGAAATAGCCGTACTGGAAGGGCCGGTGCTTGCCGTACGGGCTCCATGCGATCAGCGCCGGGACCCGTTTCCTGCCCGGCGGGCGATGGACGTCGATATATATCTTCACACCGTCGCGCATCGGCACGCCGACGTCGCGCTCGACGATCATGCCGCGTTCCCTGCTGACGCGGTATCCGAGGCCCGGGTACTTGTGCCGGGTAGGCGGCGTTCCCTTGCGGAAAATCATCTTGAAAGGCGCTTTCGGCATGGGTGGTTGTTCCTCGAAACGGTTCAGCGCAGGGCGGTCCGGTCGATCTTGCCCAGTACGTTTCTGGGCAATGCATCGACGAACTGGATGATTCTGGGCCGCTTGTAGCGGGACAGCTCGTTGCTCTCCAGGCAGTACCGATCCACGTCTTCGGCGCTGAGGGAGGCCGAGCGGCGAACGATCAATGCCTTGACCACATTGCCCCATTTTTCGTCCGCGACCCCGCAGACGGCGACGTCGGCGATCGACGGATGCTTGGACAGGAAGAACTCGATTTCCTGCGGGTAGATGTTCTCGCCGCCGCTGATGATGACGTTGTCGATCCGATCGACGGGATAGATGTATCCCTCGCCATCGACCCTCACGATGTCGCGGGCGTATTGCCATCCGTCGCGCGCGCGCAGTTTCTCGTCGGGGGTGCAGTAGTATGCCGTCACGCTCTGCGGTCCGCGGTTGATCAACTGGCCTTCGCCGGGAACGGGGGCGAGTTCGTCGGGGTTCGCCTGCATGCCGTCGCCGGCCTGGATGACCCGCACGTCCTGAAAATAGCTCGGTTTGCCTATGCTCTCCCATTTTTCCTGCGGCTCCATGCCGGTATGACAGGTCGTGATGGCCGTGCAGCTCTCAGTGGTGCCGTAGGTGTTGATCACTTCGCAGCCGAGCATCCCGCGAACCCGCTGCAGCAGCGTCATGGGCAACGGGGAACCGCCGCTGCGGATGAGTCGCAGCGAAGTCAAATCGACGTCGCCGAGTTGAGCTCTGGCTTCGGTGAGCTGATACATCTGCGTGGGCACCGCGAACGACTCGGTCACTTTATGCCTGGCGATCAGGCGCAGCGCCTTCTTCGCTTCGTACTCGCCCGTCATCACCTGGGCCGCGCCGATGACTACATAGGCGACGAAGAAATTGGTGGCTGCGCCGATGACCACCGGGGCCAGGCTCATGCCCACATGGCCGCGATCCAGGCCCATTTCCAGGCAATATTGAATGCCCGAGAGGATCTGGGCCTCGTTGGTGAAGGCGGCGCCCTTGGGCCTGCCGGTGGTCCCGGAGGTGTGTATGACGTTGCACAGGTCGCTTGCCTTGATGTCGGCGAGGGGCGGCTCGGTCGCGGGAAAGCCCGCGCATTCGTCGAAACTCCTGGCGCCGGCCGGAACCGGTCCGCCCACGCATATGAAGCCGCAGAAACCGGCATCCTTCATCAGATCGGCAGCCGTGGCGGAGAGTTCGGCGTTGAACAGCAGCGCTTTCAGCTTCTCCTGGTGCACCGCGAAACCGACCGAAGCGGAGGAGAGGCGATAGTTCAGGCACGAGGAAACGGCGCCGAGCTTCTGGCAGGCCAGAAAGCCGACGGCGAACTCGGTGCAGTTATGCAGCAGCAGCCCTACGGCGTCGCCTTTGCGCACGCCGAGCCGGATCAGGAAATGGGCCAGCCTGTTTACGCTCGCGTTCAGCTGGCCGTAGGTCGTGGTCCGGTCCCCGGCAATGATTGCCGTTCTGTCGGACCATCTGGAAACGGTGCCGGCAAAGTTATCCCGCAGTGTGCCTAGCATGTGCTCATACCTCCGGACCGGACGGGATGTCCTCGAATCGTGCTGACATGGGGAGGGCTGTACTCAATCCAGACAGCCCGCTTGGGATACTTGGCTCATTCGAGCTTGATTTCACCGTCGAACGCGACATTCAGCTTCAATCCAGCGGCTTCCAAAGTGACTTTGGCGGGAAACGTTTCCGTTCCGGCGATGGAGCCATCGGCAATGGCCTTTTCCACTGCCTGCTCGATCTGGCGCTGCGAATTGACGCCGACCATCTTCAGGAACTTGCGAATGCTGATGTTGAAGGTTTCTTCGTTCACGGGATGCTCCGTATGGGGTTGAGGGACAATTGTGGCACCGAACGGTTCGGGCGATTGGACCGGTCTTGTCCCAACCGGTAACCGCATGGCGTTCAATGTTGCGACCGTGCAGGCTACCGTCATGGTCGGCACGGCCGACAGGCGGCTACAGCACCTGGAGTCAGACAGCGTCAGTTTGCATCGATCATTCTTCATTCCCCTATGATTTTTACCAACACCCGCTTCTTCCGCTTTCCGTCGAACTCTCCATAGAAGATCTGTTCCCAGGGACCAAAATCCAGCTTCCCTTCTGTCACTGCCACGACTACGTCTCGCCCCATTACCTGTCGCTTTATGTGCGCATCGGCATTGTCTTCCCCGGTATCGTTGTGACGGTACTGCCCGACCGGCTCGTGCGGCGCCAGTTTCTCCAGCCACTTCTCGTAATCGTGGTGCAGTCCTCGCTCGTCATCGTTGATGAAGACGGACGCCGTGATGTGCATGGCGTTTATGAGAGCGAATCCTTCCTTGATGCGGCTCTCAAGAAGGCACTCTTGTACATGAGAGGTGATATTGATGAAGGCACGGCGAGAAGGAACGTTGAACCAGAGTTCTTTGCGGTAGCTTTTCATATGACGGATTGTCTCCACACGCCGGAAGATGTCAAGGACCAGGTCATTTTGCGCCGTCTGACGCTTTGGTGAACAGGCCGAGGCGTATGCCGATGTCCATGCGGAGGGGCCCAGGTTTGGCTGGCTACGTCGTGCTCTGCGGCGGGCCACGGCTGCAAACATTTCATGGGGCACAGCCCGATCGCGGCAGCTGCGGGTTAGGGCCAGGGTCAGTGGATGTATAGCGAGGCCAGGTCCGAAGGGCGGTTCGCTCGAGCAGAGGCAATGCCGAAGCGCCCACGATTGCGGCGCCGACTGCAACCAGGACCAGCCCCCGGCTTTGGAACCAATATGCAAATACGGCTAGTACGACGATGGTCGCAAAATTGACCAGAACGATGACGGTCTCTGCCCGGTGAAGATCGAGACGGATTACGCTGTTGCAGTGCACGCACTGGATTTCCATTCGAGGCGCGATGGTCTGACTCAAGTTCCGCTTTCCCAGATTCGCCCTGCAGACTGGGCACCGGTAATCCATGCGGAGTACTAAGGTCCGCGCCCGGGGGCGGCCGGACCGTGTATGGGAAGCTTGGGCACGCGTTTCACGCTACGCCAGGATTTCAACTTCGCCTTCGATCTCGACGGGTATGTCGAACGGGAGTTCGGCCATGCCGACTGCGCTGCGTGAATGGGCGCCCGCGTCAGGGCCCCACAGTTCGAGGATGAGGTCTGAGAAGCCGTTGATGACGCTCGGTTGTTGGTTGAACCCCGGCCCCGAGTTCACCATACCGAATACGCGAACCCAGCTGGTGATGCGATCGAGATCGCCAAGCGTGCGCTGAAGGCTGCCGAGGATGGAGAGCCCTGTAAGCCGGGCTGCCGCGTACCCTTGCTCGACAGTAATGTTTCGTCCGAGCTTGCCGAGCGGTTCAGCGATTGAACCGTCTGCGTTCTGAGGGCCGTGGCCGGATATGAGCGCGCGAGTGCCGATGACCCTGACGAACTGAAACGGCAGCACTACGCCTGGAGGAGGCTTGATCGCTGCCGGAAGAACGAGCCCGAGTGCGGCAAGTCGTTTGGCAATCCTGGGCATGTGGTTCTCCGGGTTGAGTCGCGTGGTTGACGTTCGCGCCCGATCGCGCGCGGCCGCGATGATTGATCGAAGTGTGGCGCTTCCCGCGCGTCGGGTCGGGGCGCAGGGTCAGCTTTCACTACGTACTCGCGCGATCAATGATGCGAGAGAACTTGATCTTCGTCTTTCCGGCACTTACGGCCATCACCTTGGCCAGAACGTCGGAAATCTCGGTGTCGGATATTCCCGTCTCTTTGCACTTCGTCAAGTAGCTTTCGGCGCAGGGCTCACAATCGACCGCGATCGAGGCTGCCAATCCAATAAGAATCATGGTTCTCTCATCGAGGACAGCCCCTTTGGTTGTGCTCGCATAGAACGATGACCAAGCGTCAGAGTGTCGTGAATTGAGCATATCCGGTGACCTCTCGGGTGAAAGATATCGCAAAAAGCTAAGTGGCGCTCAGCCGCGCGCTTCAGCGCGTCGACTGCAGCAGCGGTTAGGCATCTGTTTTGACGCCATGGCGCCGTCGAGAGAGGAGCCAACCATAAATCGCGATGTTGACAACGACCACTACACCGGCAAGCGCGAACTGGATTTCTGTGGTGAGGCCTGAAGGATAGATGATATCCAGAATATAGTGCTCGATAAAGCTCGCCGTGTAGCCCGATTGGCCCGCTTTGATGCGAAGGTAGTTCTCCAAGTACGTGAGTGGACAGGCTCGACCAGTGAGCTCAACAAAAAACCCCCAAGCGGCTGCTGGAAGATGGATAAGAGGGATCCAACGCCACCGCACCGCCATTGCGGCACCCAGAAGGGCGAACAGGATGAAAGCCAGATGGAGTAAGAGGACGCCGTCGGCAGCCAAGCGGAACAACATGACGCCACCCTCGCGATGAGTGATACCTAACGAATAGCAATAGTAGGCATCGCAAAGAGGCTACATCCATGTACAGGCATATGCAAATCTCTACGGGTATATGGAGCCATCTGCCGCTATATGGCGCGCGGCCACGGGCCCGGGAGCGCTTAGCCGGTGACGACGCTATGCGCGATGCCCAGGGCGCGGACCGCCTAGGTGATCCTTCACGATGCGACGCTGCACGACATTGCGCAGGCCCGGCCGGCGTCGGCCGATTCGCCGCGCGCCATTTCCGGCTTGGTTCGCGCAAGGTCGTGGCGTAAGGGGCGGATATCCCGGTGCTGGTATCCGGTCAGGCAGCGGGGATCGCCCGGCTGTAAATGCTGGAGTAACATGTCCTCCCCTTTTTCCAGGAGGGCGTGCACATGAAAACGAATAAGATCCCGCAGTCCGGCTTACCCAAGCCTGCCACCGGCGCCGTCGCGCTGCTGGTGGCAACGCGCAAGGGCGCCTTCGTTCTTCGGTCCGACAAGGCGCGACGCGCCTGGCGCACCACAGGGCCGATGTTTTTCGGCCACATCGTGCATCACATGGTGCTCGATCACCGGCCCAGTCCCGGGGCCAAGGCGAAGGGCAGCCGCACGCTGCTCGCCGCCACCAGCACCGGGCACCTGGGTCCGACCCTCTCGCGCTCGCCGGATTTCGGAAGGACGTGGAAGGAGGCGGCGAGCCCTCCGGCGTTTCCCAAGGCACCGGAGGGACAGAAGGGCCGCGCCGTGGGCCATACGTTCTGGCTGACGCCGGGGCACGCGCGCAAACCGGGCGTCTGGTATGCAGGCACTTCGCCGCAGGGCCTGTTCCGCAGCGAGGACGACGGGGACACGTGGGCTCCGGTATCCGGCTTCAACGACAACCCGATGTATTCGAGCTGGACCGGCGGTGAACAGGACGGAACGCCCGACGGCCCGAAGCTGCACTCGATCAACGTGGATCCGCGCGACCCGCGGCACCTGTACATCGCCATGTCTAGCGGCGGGGTGTTCGAGAGCACGGACGAGGGCGCGAGTTGGAAGCCGCTCAATGCCGGTGTCCTCGCCGACTTCCGGCCCGACAAGTACCCGGATTACGGTCAGGACGCGCACTGCGTGCGCCTGCATCCGGCGGCGCCGGACGTGCTCTACCAGCAGAATCACTGCGGCATCTACCGCCTGGAGCGACCGGGCGCGACCTGGCAGCGCATCGGCGACAACATGCCGAAGAAGATCGGCGACATCGGTTTTCCGGTGGTGTTGCATCCTCGGGATCCGGCGACGCTGTGGGTGTTTCCGATGGACGGCGGCACGGTGTGGCCGCGCACCAGTCCCGGCGGCAAGCCCGCTGCCTATGTGTCGCGCAATGCAGGCAGGACCTGGCAGCGCCTTGACTCGGGACTGCCGAAGAGCCAGGGCTGGTTTACGGTGAAGCGCCAGGCGATGAGTGCGGATGCTCACGATCCGGTCGGCGTGTATTTCGGAACGACCAGCGGCGAAATCTGGGCGAGCAGCAACGAAGGCAGAAAGTGGGTATGTGTTGCGCGCCACCTGCCGGAAATTTACGCCGTCGAGGCGGTCGAACTCGCCAGGTGAAAGTCCTTATTCCCACGCCGCTGCGCTCCTACACGGGGGAGCGCAGCGAGGTCGAAGCCGAAGGCACCACGTTGGCCGAGTTGCTTGCGGACCTCGACCGGCGCTACCCCGGCATACGCTTTCGCATGATCGACGAGCAGGACGCGATCCGGCGGCACATCCGCATCTGGGTGAACCGGGATCAGGTGAGCACGCTCCAGGTGCAACTTGGCGCCGAGGACGAAGTGATCATCTTCCAGGCACTCAGCGGGGGTTGATCCGGTGCCGCCGCAAGCGCGTAGCGCTGGAGGCGGTCGGTGTACGGCGTAAGGTCAGAGGCTATGTTATTCCGGCGCTGGCACCTAGCCGGCGTCGAGGGGACATCGGGGTCACTCGTTACCGAGCTTTCAAGATCGGAGATCTGTTCCCGGATCTTGGGCGGCGTATTGTCACCGTCCTCGCCTACGTCGCATAACTTCTACGATGGCAAGGGCGGGCGGGGCGTGAGAAGTCCGCTGGATCGGGCTGAGCAGCCGAGCGCCGATTAGCGGATTTGATCTGCGGACGAATATGCGCGCATAAATAAAACGGGGAGGGCTATCCTCCACGTATTGATTCGGTGCTTCGAATCCGCCTACGCCGTCGCCGTGCTTCCCGCCTTCTTCCGGCGGCTTTTCGCGACATCGAGGATCGCGTGAACCATCCCGACATACCCGGTGCAGCGGCACAGGTGGCCGCTCAGCATGTCGCGCACTTCGGCATCGCTCGGCTCGGCGTTGATTTCCAGGAAAGCGGTCACCGACATCAGAATGCCGGGGGTGCAGTATCCGCACTGCAATGCGTGGTGCTTGCGGAACGCGAGTTGCAGGTCGTTCAGTGCGCCCTCGGGCGTCGCGAGGCTCTGCACGGTGTCGATGCGATGGCCTTCGGCCTGCACGGCGAAAGTCAGGCAGGCGCGCGCCGGGCGGCCGTCCATGCGTATGGTGCAGGTGCCGCAGACGCCGTGCTCGCAGCCGACGTGGATTTCGGAGAGCCCCATTTCCTGGCGCAGGAAATCGGTCAGCAGCATCCGCGGTTCGGCGTGGCCGGTGACCGGTTTGCCGTTGAGGATGAAGCTGACCGAGCGGCGGCCGTCGGTGTTCAGTTGCGGCATGCTCTTGCCTCCAAGATGGCCCGACGACCGAGGCGCCGAACAAGTTGCCGGCGGTACACCGCCGTTCCATGGGTATCGTCGCTCGCCTCCAGGTCCCAGGCGAATTCGTTGAGCGCCGCGTCCAGCCCCGAATCGGGGAGGTCGCTCCATTCGCGCACGGCCGGTTTGTCCGCGACGCCGCCGATGCCCAGGCGTATGGCGCGCTCGGTGACCGTGGCCGCGACGGCGCAGATCGCCAAATCGCCCTGCCGCTCCGCCAGTTCATGGAAGGCGTAGCCCGCACCTTTCTGCCGCAGCGGGAACCGGACCGCCACCACCATCTCGTCGGCCTTGCGGGCGGTGTGCAGCAGGCCGAGCTGGAAATCGGCAGCGGCGAGTTGCCGGGAGGCGCCTTTGGAACGCAGGATCACCGATCCGGCCAGGGTCGCAAGGCACAGCGGCAGCTCGGAGCTGGGGTCGCTGTTGGCGATGCTGCCGCAGACGGTGCCGCGGCTGCGGGTCTGGAAATGGCCGACATGGGGCAGGGCCTGGGCGAGCAGCGGCGAAGCCGTCGCGAGTTCCGGCCACGCCAGCAAGCGCGCCTGCGTGGCAGCCGCGCCGACCTCGATGTGGGCGGCGTCCAGGCGCACGTAATCCAGCTCCTTGATGTCGGCGATGTCGATCAGCACCTTGGGCTGGACCAGACGGAAATTCATCGCCGGCACCAGCGACAGGCCGCCGGCGATGATCCGCGCGTCCTCGCCGTAGCGCGCGAGGCAAGCCAGCGCCTCGGCCAGACTGCCCGGGCGGATGTATTCGAAAGCGCTTGGCTTCATCGTGCGATCCCCAGCAGCTGGAGCAGGCGCCGCCACCAGGATGGCGCGGCGGCGGAGACCTCGGGCGCGCCGGTCGACGCGCCCAGCCTCTGGAAGAACTGGTTCATCAGCACGCGCGCAGTCCCGTCGAGCATGCGTGCGCCGACCGCGGCGACCTTGCCGCTGATGTCGAAGCCGTAATCGTAGCTGACCCGGGTGCCGCCCTCGACGGCCTCGAGCCTGATGTTGCCGCCGCCTTCCGAGGAGCCGAGCGAACCCTGCAGACCGCCCGATATGACCGCCGTCTTCGGCGGGTCGAGCTCGGTCAGGCTGACCGTGGCCTCGAAGCGCCCGCGGACCGCGCCCACGCCCAGCGAAAGATCGGCGCGGTAGCTGTTGGGGCCGACCAGTTCCAGCTTGTTGCAGCCGGGAATCACCTTCGCCAGCTTGGTCGGATCGAGCAGGGTCTGCCACACCTGCTCCGGCGCGCAGGCAACGAACGCCGAGCCTTCTCCCCGTATGCCCTTGCCGCGGGCCCTCGCCGAGGGCGACGCGGTGGCGGCCGTGGCCCGGGGCCGCGCCGGCTCCTCGCCCTGGATCAGGCCGGCGAGCTTCGATGGGGTCAGCGGCAGCCGCAGGTCCTTGATGCCGGTTGCGTCCGCGACCGCGTTGGCGATGCACACCGGCGTGCTCATGGCGTTGCCCTCGCCGATGCCTTTTGCGCCCAGCGGCGTGAAGGGCGAGGGCGTTTCCATGTGCAGGATCAGCGGCTCGGGTACTTCGCACGCGGTCGGGCACAGGTAATCGGCGAAGCTTCCCGACAGGAAGCTCCCGTCTTCGCCGTAGACGAATTCCTCGCTCAGCGCGGCGCCTATGCCCCAGGCATAGCCGCCATAGACCTGTCCGTCGGCGAGCAGCGGATTCAGCAGCTTTCCCGAATCGTGCGTGGTCACGTAGCGGTCGATGCGCACGCGTCCCGTATCGCGGTCCACCTCGACGCCGCAGTAGTCGAAAACGAAGCCGTAAGTGAGCGAGGTATTGATCTGGTCGGCATCGTTGGGCGGCTCGAGCTCGGGTGCCGACCAGACACCGATCTCCGAAATGCCGGGTTCCATGCCGGGGGGCAGCTCGCCCGGGGACCAGTGCGCGGTTCCCGCGACGCGCGAGAAGCGCAGCGCCGTCTGGGGATCGTCCATCGAGTAGATCTTGCCCTCGGAAAAAACGA
>Ga0154717_1060_pt2 | contig 12717 bp, 12 predicted proteins | sample Rifle2008BG16ft_FD_105725 | JGI IMG/M metagenome (GOLD analysis project Ga0154717, IMG submission 105725) | Betaproteobacteria bacterium RBG_16_64_18
GTGAACTTGAGCGGCAGTTCCTTGACACGGGCGCGTAAGACCGCAATCGGCGGGCCTGCGCCCTCCGGTGCACGCGCGAACACAAACAGCGTGTCATCCGGCGAGGCGCGTCCTGCGAGCGCCGGCGTGATCGTCACGGTGCCGCTGACGGAGGTCGCGTTCGCCGCGACCGGCCCCGCGGCCGACTTGGGCTGCGTCTGACCGAGCGCTGCGCGGGCTTCGGCAAGGCCCGCTGTGATCTGCTTCGCGAATTCGCTGTCCTGCGGCAGCACGGCAAGCGCGCGTTCCCAGTCCCGGGCCGCGGTCGCGAAATCCTTTTTCTGGAATGCGATGGTGCCCGCAAGGGCGAGGGCCTTGGGCTGATTCGGATCCAGCGCGAGCGCGCGCTTGAGCAGTTTCTCCGGTTCGCCCGCGAGGCTGCCGCCGCCCCTGGCGCCGGCATAGACATCCGCATAATCCGCCAGCAGGCGGGCGTCGTCGGGACGCCGCTTGATGGCCTCTTCGAACGCGTTCAGCGCATCCTGGAGCCGACCGACATAGGCGTAGGTTCGTCCGAGCATCGCCCAGCCTTCGCCATCCTCGGGCGCAGCGTTGAGCCTTTTCGCCAAACTGTCGGCCATCGCCAGCATCTGCTCGTTTTCCGCCGCATGCCCGGCGGCGGCTTGCGCGGCCGGCGGCCTGCCCGATAGCGCGCGCGGCTCTCCCAGTACGATGTACATGGCGATCGCCGCCATCGGCAGCACGACCGCGAGCAGCAAGGCGATGCGCGGGCTGCGCGCGGCCAGCGCGGGCCGCTCGCCGTCCGTGACCTGGCTCTCCTCGACGGCGCGCCGCTCGATTTCGCGCCTGGCGCTTTCCCACTGACCGCGGTCGATCGCGCCCGCGCGCAGTTCGGCATCGTTGTCCTCGAGCGCGCGGCGCAGCAGTTCGATATTGGCGGCGCCCCGGTCCGAGGTCTCGGCCTCGCGCCGCGCCAGCAGCGGCGGCAGCACGACCAGCAACGCGCCGGTCATCATCACGGCGGCAAGCGCCAGAAACACCGTCACTGGGAGTCCTTGTCCGTGGTGCCCAGCAACGCCCGGGCGCGTTCGCTCTCGGCATCGGTAAGCGGGACGTCGGCGGGCTGCTCCCTTCGCCGGCGCGCGAGGTAGCGGAACAGCACGACCAGCCCGAGCAGCAGGATCGCCGCGGGACCGAACCACAGCGCGATGGTGGTGGCCTTGACAGGCGGGCGGTAGAGCACGAAGTCGCCATAGCGCTGCACCATGTAGTCGACGATCTGGTCGTTGCTCATGCCCTGTCCGATTTTCTCCCGGATCTGATTTTTCAGGTCGATCGCGAGCGGGGCATTCGAGTCGGCGATGGTCTGGTTCTGGCACACCAGGCAGCGCAGGTCCTGCGCAAGCGTGGTGACGCGCTTTTCCAGCGCGGATTCGGTGGTCAAAGATTCGGCAGCGCGCGCAGTGCCGCCCAATGTGTATATCGCGATCAACGCGACCAGGATGAGATTACGCATTGCCGTTCAGTTCTCGCACCAGGGGGAGAATCTTGTCGCGCACAATCTCGGGAGTGACCACGCCGATGCGCTTGTAGCGGATGATGCCTTTCTTGTCGATCAGAAACGTCTCCGGCACGCCGTAGACGCCGTAATCGATCCCGATGCGACCGTTGTAGTCGTACGCGGAGAGATCGTAGGGATCGCCGAACTGGGCAAGCCACCTCAGGCCGTCCTTGCGCTCGTCCTTGTAGTTGAGCCCGATGAGAGGCACCACCTTGGAGCGGGCCAGTTCGACCAGCACCGGATGCTCCTCGCGGCAGGCCACGCACCAGGACGCCCAGACGTTGAGCAGCCACACCTTGCCCTTCATGTCGTCGCGCGAGAACGTCTTCTCGGGCTGTTGCAGTTGCGGCAGCGAAAACGCCGGCGCGGGCTTGTCGATCAGCGGCGAGGGCACCTCGCGCGGGTCCAGGTACAGGCCGATGCCGAGGAACACGGCGATCACGACGAAAATCGCCAGGGGTAGGTAGCGGTTCATGGCCGATGCGTTATGCCGGACGCGCGCCCGCAATCGCGCCGGCCCGCGCGGCCTTCGCGGCGCTGCGGTAGCGCCGGTCGCTCGCGGCGAGCACGCCGCCGAAGGCCATCAGCAGGCAGCCGTACCAGATCCACGCGATCAGGGGCTTGTAGTGCACGCGCACCAGCCAGGCCTTGTCCGGCAGCGGCTCGCCCAGCGCGACGTAGAGATGGCGGAAGAATCCGTAGTCGATGGCAGACTCGGTCATCGGCAAGTTCTGCACGGTGTACGTCCGCTTTTCAGGATACAGGGTGGTGTACTGCTCTCCCGCGCGCGTCACTTCGATGGTGCCGCGCGCGGCGACGTAGTTCGGCCCCGTGACATCCTGGACCGCCGCCAGGCGGAAGCGGTAGCCGGCGACCTCGGTGGCCTCACCGATGTGGAGCTTCACGTCGGTGTCGATCTCGTAGCCCTTCACCATCGTCACCCCGGCGATGAATACGGCCACGCCGAAATGCGCGACCAGCATGCCCGCGTGCGCGCGCGGAAGCCTGCGCAGCCGCGACCACGCCGATCCTCCCGCGACGTCTTGGCGCACCCAGCCCAGCAGCTCGACCGCGCAACTCGCCACGATCCAGCATGCGAGCAGCAGGCCGAATGCGATGAGCGCGCTCCAGCGGCCGATGAGGAGGGGGAGGAGCCCGGCGGCGACCACGCTGGCCAGCGCCGCCCAGCGCAGGCGCGCGACGAGTTCGGGCACGCGGTTGCTTTTCCAGCGCGCGATGGGCCCGACGCCGAGCAGCAGCACCGCGAGGGCCATCACCGGAACGAACACGGTCTCGAAATAGGGCGGACCGACGGAGATCTTGCCCAGTCCCAGCGCATCGAGCACCAGCGGGTAGAGCGTGCCCAGCAGCACCGCGGCGGCGGCGACCAGCAGCAGCACGTTGTTCACCAGCAGCATGGTCTCGCGCGAAACCAGTTCGAAGGCCCCGCCCAGGCCGAGGCGCGGCGCGCGCGCGGCGAACAGCGCAAGCGAGCCGCCGACGACGATGCCCAGGAAGATGAGTATGAAAATACCGCGCCGGGGGTCGGTCGCGAACGCGTGCACCGAGGTCAGCACGCCCGAGCGCACCAGGAAGGTTCCGAGGAGGCTGAGCGAGAAAGCGAGGATCGCGAGCAGCACGGTCCAGCCCTTGAACGCGCCGCGCTTTTCCGTGACCGCGAGCGAATGCATCAGCGCGGTGCCCACCAGCCAAGGCATGAACGAGGCGTTCTCGACCGGATCCCAGAACCACCAGCCGCCCCACCCGAGTTCGTAGTAGGCCCAGAAACTCCCGAGCGCAACCCCGAGGGTGAGGAAGGTCCACGCGAGCGTGGTCCAGGGCCGGGTCCAGCGCGCCCACGCCGCGTCCAGCCTACCTTCGATCAAGGCCGCCAGCGCGAACGCGAAGGCGACCGAGAAGCCAACGTAGCCCATGTAGAGCATCGGCGGGTGGATCACCATGCCCGGGTCCTGCAGCAGCGGATTCAGGTCGCGGCCGTCGGCGGGAATCGGGAACAGCCGGTCGAACGGATTGGAGGTGAGCAGCATGAACAGCAGGAATCCGCAGCTCACCAGGCCGAGCACGCCCAGCACACGCGCGCGCATCTCGCGCGGCAGGCGGCGGCCGAAAATCGTGACCGCCGTGGTCCACAGGCCGAGCATGAACGCCCACAGCAGCAGCGATCCCTCGTGGCTGCCCCAAGTGGCCGAAAACCGGTAGGCAAGCGGCAGCTTCGAGTTGGAGTTGGTCGCCACGTTCTGCACCGAGAAATCATTGGAGACGAAGGACCACGCCAGGCACGCCAACGCGATGGCGACGAAAACGAACTGGCCCTGCGCCGCAGGACTTGCAATCGCCATCCAGGCGAGGCGCCGCTTGGCGGCGCCGATGATCGGCAGACTGCCCTGCACCAGCGCCAGGCCCAGCGCCAGGATCAGCGCCAGCTGCCCGATTTCGGGGATCACTTGCCCGCTCCCTTGCCCATGGTGAGCGTGGCCGTGGAATTTTCGCTGTGCGCCTTCTTCAACGCCTCGGCGGCCTCCGGGGGCATGTAGTTCTCGTCGTGCTTGGCCAGCACCTCGCTCGCCTGGAACAGGCCCGCGTCGGTGAGCTTGCCCTGCGCGACGACGCCCTTGCCTTCCTTGAACAGGTCGGGCAGCGGGCCGCGGAATTCCACCGGCATGCTATTGGCGGTGTCGGTCACGATAAAGCGCACCGTGACCCCGTCCGGCTCGCGTTTCACGCTGCCGGTCTCCACCAGGCCCCCGATGCGGAAACTGCGTCCGACCGGCGCTTCCTTCGCTGCCACCTGCGAAGGCGTGAAAAAAAACACCAGGTTCTTCTGGAACGCAGAAAGAACCAGGCCCACCGCCAGTCCCAGGCCGGCGACGCCCGCTGCGATCGCGATGAATTTCTTATGACGTGGTTTCATGGTCTTTCCGCTCCGTGTAGGCGTGCCAGCATGCGCAGCGTGCGCCGCCTGCGCGCAACGAGCAGCGCGATCTCGATGGCAAGACCGGCCGCCGTGACGAGGTACGAGCCCCACACGTACAGGCCATAGCCGCCCATTGCGACGAACGCTTCGAAGCTGCCCCAGTTCATGTTGCCTTCCGCACTTCGCTGACGACCCAGTCGGTGCGCCGCTCGCGCTCGAGCATGATCGAGCGTGCACGGGCGAGCGCTGCGGCGATGCTGTACATCCAGAACCCGAGCGCGAACAGGATCATGCCCAGGAACATCGTGGCGGCCATGCTGGGCGCGCGGCTCACGCTCACCGATGCGCCCTGGTGCAGCGTGTTCCACCACTGGACGGAGAAATAGATCACCGGCACGTTGATCACGCCGACGATGGCGAGCACTGCGCCGGCCCGGTCGGCGCGGCGGGGGTCGTCGATTGCGGCCTGCAGCGCCATGAACCCTATGTACAGAAAAAGCAGAATAAGTTCCGAAGTCAGGCGCGCATCCCACACCCACCAGGTTCCCCATGTCGGCTTGCCCCAGAGCGCGCCAGTCCATAGCGCAAGGAACGTGAACAGCGCGCCGGTGGGGGCGATCGCGCTGGCCATCATCGCCGCGAGGCGGGTGTTCCATGCCAGCCCGATGACCGCCCAGAACGCCATCACCACGTACAGGAACATCGACATCCACGCCGCGCCGACGTGGATGAATATGATGCGATAGGACTCGCCTTGGGTCGCGTCGGTCGGGGCGACGAAAAAGCCGACATAGAGCCCCGCGGCGCACAGCAGCGCGGCCGCGGCGGCAAACCACGGGATCATCGCGCCGGCGAGCGGATAGAACGTCGCCGGCGACGCGAAGTAGGTCCAGCTGAAGCGGGATCGCTGCGGTGCGTCGGTCGGGCTGGCTGGTGAGGGCATCAGGGGTTCGGAATCGTGTCGGCGGGATCGGTGGCAATGCGGCGATTCGGGCCGCGAAGGGCCGACTCGTCCGCGACGCGGCGAATTCTATCATGGCAGGCGACCGGAGCCGTCGTACTGCGCCCCGGACAGGATGGCGTCGCTTTGTGCTATCTGGTAGATCGGGAGTCGCATCGATGTTGGTTTGGTTGCTGCGCTGCAGCAACACCATTATATTAGGGCGCCTTGCCGAATCTTCATTCGATACGTGAATGGGGTAATAGAACTGATTAATTCACGCTTCTGCATTACAATGCCGCGCGCCGAACGAGGCTGCGGCCTTGCGGATATGAACCTCGAATTTTGGAGACTCGATTGCAAATCGTTTGCCTGGACCTCGAAGGCGTGCTGGTTCCGGAGATCTGGATCGAATTCTCCGGACGAACGGGTATCCCGGAGCTGTCGAAGACCACCCGCGACGAACCCGATTACGACAAGCTGATGCGGGGGCGCATCGAGATCCTGGACCGCAAAGGGCTGGGACTGCCCGACATCCAGAAGGTGATCGGGGAAATGCGGCCGCTCGACGGCGCGCGTGTATTCCTCGACTGGCTGCGCGGCTATTGCCAGGTGATGATCTTGTCGGACAGCTACTACGAGTTCGCCGCGCCGCTGATGCGCCAGCTCGGCTACCCGACGCTCTTTTGCCACGATCTCGTGGTGGATGCGGGCGGCCGCGTGCGCGACTACCGGCTGCGCATGCGCGACCAGAAACGCGAGTCCGTGAAGGCCTTCAGGGCGCTCAACTTCCACACCATCGCCGTGGGCGATTCCTACAACGACACGACCATGCTCGCCGAGGCTCACGCGGGCATCCTGTTCCGCCCGCCTGCGAACGTGATCGCCGAGTTCCCGCAGTTTCCGGTCACGCAGAGCTACGACGAGTTGCGCGAGCAGATCGTCAAGGCGAGCCGCTGAGCCGCACGCGCCGCTGCGCCGTCGCACCCCTGCCTGAACCCGGCGAGCAGCCTGGCCTTATCCCGCCTGGCCCAGGGCGATCTGCGACGCATACCGCCTGCGCAGCGCCGCCTTGAGGAGCTCGATCGAGATGAAAACGCCCACACCCAGCGCCACCACGAATCCCACGTCCGCGAGCGTCGGCATGTTGATTCCGAACGCCTCGCGCACGGCGTCAAACTGGATCAGGACCACTATCAGCACCAGCTCCCAGCCGATTGCGATCAGCAGCCACTTGTGCGGAGGCGCCTCGAAGACGCTGTAGCGCAATGAGCGGAAGTTCATCGCCAGGATCAGCTCGATGATCACGAACATCAGGAAAATCTCAGTGCGTGCGACTTCGATGTTATCCAGGTCGTAGAAAAACACCCACAGGAAGATCGGGCATTCGATGATGGCCCCGAACAGGATGAAGGTTCGGACTTCGAACGAGAACACGCTTTCCTTCGGATTGCGTGGCGGCCGCTGCATGATGTCCTTGTCGGGTGGCGAGATGCCCAGTGCCAGTGCCGGCAGACCGTCGCTGGCCAAGTTGATGTAAAGAATCGCCGCCGGCAGCAGCGGCAGGTACGCGGGCCCGAGGTACATCACCACGCCGCCGAGCACCACGACCTCCGTGATGTTCGCGCGCAGCAGATAGGTCAGGTACTTCTGGATGTTGTCGTAGATCCAGCGGCCGCGCTCGATTGCCTTCACGATAGTGGCGAAATTGTCATCGGCGAGCACGATGTCTGCCGCTTCCTTGGCGACATCGGTCCCGGTGATGCCCATCGCTATGCCGATGTCGGCGTGCTTTAGCGCCGGAGCGTCGTTCACCCCGTCGCCGGTCATCGCGACCACATGTCCCTTGGCCTTCCAGGCGCGCACGATCTTGAGCTTATCCATCGGCGAAACGCGCGCGTAGACAGTCACCTTCTCCACGATGGCCGCGAGCGCCGCCTCGTCCATCTCGGCGAGTTGTTCGCCGGTGAGGACTTCATCGCCCTCGCGAAAAATGCCGATTTCCCTGGCAACCGCGACCGCGGTGAGCTTGTGGTCGCCGGTGATCATCACCGGCCGGATGCTCACCTGACGGCAGGTCTTTACCGCCTCCAAGGCCTCCTCGCGCGGCGGATCCATCATGCCCGCGTAACCGAGAAACACCAGATCCTTTTCAACCTGCTCATCGGAGTAGTGTTCCTGCTGCGACAATTCCTTGTACGCGATGCCAAGTACGCGCAGCGCGTCCTTCGCCATCGACTCGTTCACCGCGAGCAGCCTGCTCCTCTCGCCGGCATCGAGCGGGACCGCCGCCGCGCCGCTCTGGACCGAAACACACCGCTCGAGCACCACTTCGGGCGCACCTTTCACGAAAGCGATGAACCGCCCGTCCGGCATTGCATGGATCGTGGTCATGCGCTTGCGCTCGGAACTGAACGGGAACTCCTCTATGCGCGGGGCGCTCTTCCGCGTTTCCTCCGTCTTTAGCCCGCCCTTGGCGGCGACGACCACGAGCGCACCCTCCGTGGGGTCGCCCTTGACGAACCAGCGCGCGCCGTCCTGCCCGATCACGGCGTCGCTCGCAAGCACCCCGGCCTTGAGCAGCAGCTGCAGTCCAGGATCGTCCGTCGGCTCGCCGAAACCGCCTGCGGGGGAATAGCCTGCGCCGCTGACTTCGACCGTACGGCCGCCACAATGCAATTTTCGTACAGTCATTTCGCCCTTGGTCAGGGTGCCGGTCTTGTCGGTGCAAATCACGCTCGTGCAGCCCAGCGTTTCGACCGCGGGCATCTTGCGCACCAGCGCGTTGCGCTTGGCCATCTCGTGCATCGCAATCGCCAGGGCGCCGGTGACGATGGCGGCCAGCGCTTCGGGGACCGCGGCCACCGCGAGCGCGATCGCGAACAAGACGATCGGCAGGGTGGATGCCATCGTCAGCGTACCGTTCCAATACTCCCGCCCAACGCTGATTCCGACCACCACCACGCAGATGCCCAGCGTGATGATGCCCAGCCACTTGCCGATTTCGTCGGTGCGGCGTTCGAGGGGTGTCTTCTCCGTCTGCACGGACGCGACTTCCTGGGCGATCTGGCCGAATTCGGTCTGTATGCCGGTCGCGCACACGACTGCCTTGCCCCGGCCGTACGTCACGGTCGTGCCAGTGAACACCATGTTCCGGCGGTCGCCCACGAGAGCATCCTGCGGCATCGGCGCGAGTTCCTTGGTCACGGGTAACGACTCGCCGGTCAGTGGAGCTTCGTCGCATTGGATGGAATGGTTCTCGACCAGCCGCGCATCCGCCGGAATCCTGTCGCCGGCCTCGATCACCAGCACATCCCCGGGGACCAGCTCCTTGGATGCGACTTCCAGCTCCGCGCCGCCCCGCAGCACCGTGATCATCGGGGTCAACATGCTTTTCAGCGCGTCAAGGGCGCGCTCCGCGCGGTACTCCTGCACGAAACCGAGCACCGCGCAAAATATGATGATCACCAGGATGATGGCCGCATCTATGTATTCGCCGACAAAAGCGGAGAGCAGGGTGGCGACAATCAGGATGACGATGAGGATGTTCTTGAACTGGTTGAAGAAGAGCGCCCAGGGAGATGCTTTTTCCTCATGCATGAGTTCGTTCGGACCGTACTGGCCAAGCCGGTTGCCGGCCTCCTCCGGCGCAAGGCCCCGGTGCGGATCCACCTGAAGGTCTTTCAATACTGCATCAACATGCATCGAGTGCCACAATTGCGTCGTCATGCGGTTCTCCAAATCGTCATGCGGCTCTCCAAATATTCTCAATCGGTGTGAGTGTGCAATTGCGTCTGTCGCTAAGGTCGATCTTCTCCGCGGGCCGTGGCAGGGGGCATTCTACCCGAGCGCCGCGCGCTATATCAGCAATAAGAGCCTCCACGACTGCCACCGCGACGGGCTCTGGATTCGGTGGCTTGAGGGCTGTATGATTGGGCCCCCGAACCGAGGCAGGAGACGGCGGATGAATTTCGACAAGGAACTGGACGCGCGCGGGCTCAGCTGCCCGCTGCCGATACTGCGCGCCAAGAAGGCGCTGGCGGAAATACAGAGCGGGCAGGTGCTGCACATCATCGCCACCGACCCCGGCTCGGTGAAGGACTTCGCCGCGTTCTGCAAGCAGACCGGCCATGAACTGCTGTCGCAGGCCGAAGCGGACAAGGAATACACCTTCTTCGTGAAGAAGAAGTAGCGCCGCCGGCCGCAGCGACGCAGGGCGGTATGCCCATGCCCCGGTCTAGGCGTCCAGCCGCAGCAGCTTGCCCGGATTGAGCAGGTTGTGCGGGTCCATCGCCCGCTTTATCGTGCGCATCAGCGCGATGTCCGATGCGTGTTCGTGTTCCAGAAAATCCATCTTGCCCAGGCCGATGCCGTGCTCGCTGGAGCAGGTGCCGCCCATCGCGATCGCCAGCTCCACCATGCGCCGGTTGATCGATTCGGCCAGCGCGACTTCCGATGCGTTCGCCGGGTCGATGTTCATCCAGAGGTGGAAGTTGCCGTCGCCCACGTGGCCGACCAGCATGATCGGGAACGGCGCGGCCTGCAGGTCGGCCTCGGTCTGGGCGATGCATTCGGACAGCCGCGAGATCGGCACGCACACGTCGGTCGAAAGAACCCTGCAGCCGGGCCGCAGCGCGACGCAGGCGAAATAGGCGTCGTGGCGCGCCTTCCACAGGCGCGAGCGTTCCTCGGGCGTCGCCGACCACTCGAAGCCTGTGACGCCGTGCAGCGTGGCGATCGCCTGCACGGTCTCGGCCTGTTCCTTCACCGACGCGGGGCTGCCGTGGAATTCGAGGAACAGGTGCGGCGAGGCGCGCAGCGCGAGCTTGCTGTAGCGGTTGATGCCGCGGATGGTGGTCGCATCCAGCAGTTCGCAGCGCGCTACCGGCACGCCCAGCTGTATGGTCTCGATCACGGTCTGCACCGCGTCGGCGACGCTGAGGAAGGCGCACACCGCGGCCGACACCGCCTCGGGCTGCGGGTATAGCCGCAGCGTGACCTCCGTGATGATGCCCAGCGTGCCTTCGGACCCCACCAGGAGGCGCGTGAGGTCGTAGCCTGCCGACGACTTGCGCGCGCGCGTGCCGGTCTTCACCACCGAGGTGTCGGCCAGCACCGCGGTGAGCGCGAGCACGTTCTCGCGCATGGTGCCGTAGCGCACCGCGTTGGTGCCCGAGGCGCGCGTGGCCGCCATGCCGCCCAGCGTTGCGTTCGCGCCCGGTTCGAGCGGGAAGAACAGGCCCGTATCGCGCAGCTCGCGGTTCAGCGCCTCGCAGGTCACGCCGGCCTCCACCGTCGCGTCCAGGTCCTCGGCGTGCACCGCGACGATGCGGTTCATCTGCGACAGGTCCAGCGTGATGCCGCCCTGCACCGCGAGCACGTGGCCCTCGACCGAGGTCCCGGCGCCGAAGGCGATGATCGGGGTCGCGTGCTCGGCGCAGTGGGCAACGATCGCCGCCACCTCGTTGGTGGTGTGCGGGAACGCCACCCCGTCTGGCGGGGCCGCGTCGAAACGCGATTTGTCGCGCCCGTGGTGCTCGCGCACCGCCTGTTCGGTCGAGAAGCGCTCGGCCAAGAGAGCGCGCAGCGCGTCGAGCAGCGCGGGGGGCGCGGTGCGGCGCGTGACGGCGGTTGGGGAGGAACTCATGTGCGTCTAACTCATGTGCGTCTTCGTCACATGATAGAGTAACTTCATCATCGGGTAATTGCAGCACACCGAATCGGAAAGCCACGAATGAAAATCACCATGCTCGGCACGGGCGCCGCCTTTGTCGATCCCGACCGCGCCCAGTCCGGGATTCTGGTCACGCTCGACAACGGCCGGAACTACCTGTTCGACTGCGGCGCCGGGATCACCCGCAACATGGTGCGCGCCGATGTCAGCCCGTCGGACGTCTCGGCGGTATTCCTCACCCACCTGCACCACGACCACATCTGCGATTTCCCACTGTTCGTGATCACCGGCTGGATGTGGGACCGCGAGGACTCGCCGGTGGTCATAGGCCCGAAAGGCACGGCGCATTTCGTGCGCCATCTGTTCGAGGGCGGCGCGTTCAAGGCGGACTTCAATGCGCGCAGCCACTATCCCCGGCGGCAGCAGAACCTCGCCGCGGTGCGCCCGCGGGTGATCGAATGCGCGCCGGGGCTCGCCTACGAGGACGGGCATGTCAGGATCCATTGCGACTGGGTGGAGCACATTCCGCGCGAGATCTCCGAGTGCTTCGGCATCCGCTTCGAGGCCGAGGGCAGGGCGATTGCCTTCAGCGGCGACACCTCCCCCTGCGAAGCGATGCTGCGGCTCGCGCAGGACGCCGACCTGCTCGTCCACGAATGCACGTTCCCGGAATCGTTCATCGAGCACCGCCGGAAATCGGGTGTGGGGATATTCGCCCACACCAGCCCCGCCGAATTGGGCCGGATCGCCGCGCGCGCCGGCGTGAAGCGGCTGGTGCCGACGCATTTCGGCCATTTCGACAGCTCGAGCGCGCTGCTCAAGCGCGTCGCCACCCATCATGTGCCGGTCGAACAGATGGGGCCGCACCTGATGGACGAGGTGGTGCGCGACATCCGCAAGCACTACGCCGGGCCGCTGCAACTGGCGACCGATCTGCTGCGCATCGATCTTTAGGAGGACCCCATGACTAGACTGCTCACCGCACTGTACGCCGCGCTATTCGCGCTTTCGCTGCCCTTCGGCGCCGCGGCGCAGGGCTATCCGGACCGGCCCGTGCGCGTCATCTACCCCTACGCGGCGGGCGGCACCGGGGACGTCGTGCTGCGCCTTTTGATGCCCGCGGTGGAAACGCACTTCGGCCAGCGCATCGTGATCGAGACCCGGCCCGGGGCGGGCGGCAACATCGGCACGCAGCAGGTGGTCTCGGCCGCCCCCGACGGCTATACGCTGCTGCTCGCGGCGACCAACAACTTCACCATCAACCAGTTCCTGTTCGCGAACCTGGGCTTCGACCCGCAGAAGGCGCTCGCGCCGATCACGGTGGTGGTGGACGTGCCCTCGGTGTTCTTCGTCAACCCCGCGCTGCCGGTGAAGACGTTCCAGGAACTGGTCGCGTGGGCCAAGCAGAATCCCGGCAAGCTGAATTACGCCACGCCTGCGGTGGGCACCACGAATCACATCAACATGGAGCTGCTCGCCCAGACCGCGGGCATCGAGCTGAACCACGTGCCCTACAAGGGACTGCCGGCCGCGATGGCGGCGACGATCGCCGGCGACGTACAGCTCTATCCCGGCGGGTTCGGGCTCGGCCGGCCGCAGCTCGCGGC
>Ga0154717_1072_pt1 | contig 12708 bp, 8 predicted proteins | sample Rifle2008BG16ft_FD_105725 | JGI IMG/M metagenome (GOLD analysis project Ga0154717, IMG submission 105725) | Betaproteobacteria bacterium RBG_16_64_18
GGTCCCAGAAATAGCGCTTCTTGGCGCGCACGCCGTCGATCGCCTTCATCAGGCAGTGCGGGAACATGTTGGTGAACTTCCAGATCAGCCGGTTGACCTCCTCATCCAGGAGTTCGAAGTCGGTCGTGCACTGCGCGATCAGCTCCTTGCCCTTCTTCGCTGCGTCGCCGGCGACGGGTTCGCCGTAGACGATCTCGCCGTCCTCGATGAAGGTGTCGGTGCGCACCAGCGGATTGCGGACCCACTTGCCGTCCTTTTTCAGCACCGGCACGACCTTGGAGATGAAGCCCTTCATTTTCATCTTGTAGGCGCTCCAGGGCTCGCACGAGATGCAGTTGTACATCGCGTCCTCGATCCCGAGGTACCAGGGCAGGAAGTCGGTGGCGCCGCCGTCGGGCGAGGAGCCGTGCCGCGGGCCGGCCTGGCCGTAGATCGCGAGGTCGGAACTGACGGCCAGATCGGCCGACATGCCCAGTTCCTGGCCGCCGCCCACGCGCATGCCGTTCACGCGGCAGATCACCGGCTTCTTGCAGTTGAGGATGCCGTCGACCATGGCGTTGAACAGGTCCATGTATTCGCCGTACTCGTTGGGGCGGCCGGCGTAGTAGGACGCGTATTCGACCGTGTTGCCGCCGGAGCAGAATGCCTTGTCGCCGACCGCCGTGAACACCGCCGCGACTACGCTGCGGTCGCTGGAGGCCTTCTGGAAGCCGGCGACGATGGCCTTGGCCATGCCGGTGGTGTAGGAGTTGTACTGCGCCGGGTTGTTCAGCACTATCCACGCCGAATACAGGCCGGCGACGGGCTTGCCCTTGTCGTCCACGATCGGGCGCTTCTCGTATTTGACGCTCGGCGCCTGATCGCCGAAGAACCGGTCGTCGAACAGCGAGTGGTCTTTGAGGTCGTTTTCGCGTGGCAGCCAGCTAAGGTCATTCATGTTTCTTCTCCGTTGGGTTGGATCGTTGGAAGTTCAGAAATCGGGGGTGAGGATGACGCGCCGGGACAGCAGGCCGTCGTGCGCGTCGTGCAGCACCTTTTCGATTGTGCTCATCGGACGCAGTTCGACGAACGGCTCGAGCGCGATCCTGCCGTCGATGCACATCTTCACGACATCCGCGTAGTACTTCGGCGGGCAGCCCCAGGTGCCGATGATTTCCGCATCGAAAGCCATCAGGCGCGAAAGCATGTACTGGGTCTGGTCGGTGCCGTAGCCCACCACCACCAGCGTGCCCACGAAGGCGAGCAGCGCCAGCGCCAGTTCCTGGCCGGCCTTGGTGCCGGTGACCTCGAAAATCTTCCAGCCCCAGTTGCCTGGAATCCTGCGCTCCTTGGCATAGGCCTTCACCGCCTCGCGCATCTCCTTGACGCTTTTCCCCTTCGGGTTGATGGTGAAGTCGGCGCCGTATTGCTCCATCAGCTTGAGCTTCTGTTCGTTGATGTCGATGCCGATCACCGTTCCCGCGCCCATGGCCTTGGCGATCTGGGTCATGAAGCTGCCCACGCCGCCCGCGGCACCGATGACGATGACCCGGTCACCGGCCTGGATGCGGGCGCGCAGCGCGGCCTGATAGGGCGTGGTCACGGCATCGGCGATCACCGACGCCCATGCGAGCGGCATGCCCTTCCTGTCGCCGACCACGCACAGGTCGGCCGCCGGTACCGGAATGTGGCTCGCGAATCCGCCATAGATGCCAAGCGAGTTGCCCGGCATCTTCTGGCCGAGGCAGCGATTGGAGCGCCCCGAACGGCAGATGTCGCAGTTGTTGCACGGCATCACCGCGGGCACCAGCACTTCCTTGCCCACGAGGCGGGCCGGTCCGGCGACCACCACGCCGCTGATCTCGTGCCCGAGCGTGAGCGGCGGTTTCTGCTCGGTGGGCACACCCATGTACAAGTAGGAAATGTCGGTATGGCAGACGCCGCAGCCCGTGATCTCGACGAGCGCCTCGTCGGATGTCAGCGCGGGGACGGGAATGGAGATCCGGGCGAGCTTGCCCGGTTCGGTCATTTGCCAGGTCTGGATCTGCGATGGAACCACGGTTCTTCTCCTAAATCGGCATAGCGGGAAATGGTTGGCTCGGATCGATTTGGCATACAGCATCTCCCGATTTTGGGACGTGGCAACTTCGCCACGTCCCAAAATCGGGAGACATGAATAAACCCAGGATCTTCGCCGATGGTGTAAACACTCGCGTCGTGCGCCACTCGCAGTTCTTCCAAACCGGTTTGCGCTTTTCCATGAACGCGTTCAGGCCTTCGGTCGCTCAGTCCCGGTCTTTGGTTTCGCATTCGTGTCCAGCCGCGGACTCCGGGAGCGCGCGCATCGGGCATTCCTGCTCGCAGTCGGCGCAGCGCACGCGCCCGTCGGCAAGCAGGTTCCACAGGTCGGTGCCGCAGCGAGAGCAGCGATACAGCGCATTTTGCGCTGGCGCGCTGCGCGCGCACGCCGGGCGGAATTCGATCACTTGTCCCATATCACTATCCTCGAGCCTAAGACTGAGCATGTACTAACCTGCTTCGCCCCACCCGGCAACGAGTTTCGTTGCCGGGATTATCGGTTGAGGCGATGTAATGCAATATAATGCATAGACTGGAGATCATTGGCACTATACTGCACCGAACAGTTTAAGCACAGCCCAAGGCCGCGTTTGTGACTTGGGTCAAGACATAGTGGAAAACGGCGAATTTGCGCGGCGACTGCGCAGCGGTCCGAGGTCATTTTTTGAGTCACAGGACCTGTGCCGGCATTCATTGGCAACGTTGGCAGCGTTGGCAGCGGCGGCGGTCCGCTTCGCGTTTTGCATGCGGCGTGACGCGTCGCCATTGACGCATATCAAAGGCCTGTCATGCAGCTAGCGCAGATTCTTGACTTGTTTGCGCCCATCAAGGTCGGCGCATCGCCCCTCGGGGCGGTTCTCGTCACGGGACATCAACATGAAGCACAGTGTCTGGAAGATTGCGGGCACGGCGCTGCTCGCCTGGCACGCAAGCAGCCTCGCCGCGGTTACCAACCTGCTCGATCTCTCAAAATGGACGATCTACGGAACGGCAAGCCTGCAGGGCAGCACGCTCACCATCGGCGACAGCATCGGCTATGATCCTAGCGACGCCGACCACGACGGGAATCCCTACAGCGTCTGGTACGCCGGCGGTGTGACCGCGCAGCAGGGGGTCGATTACGACGAGGCGCTGACGGTCGAAGAGTTCGCGCCGCCGTTCAAGCTCTCCTGGACGGGTTGCTTTCCCGCCACCAGCTACGGATACAACAATATTTTTCTGGGCCGCAAGAACGCTGCATTCACGGGCGCGGCGAACAGCAGGCAGTACCTCATCACCCAGGAGTTCGGGATCACCGCGCGCTGGGACTTCGCCGGCCTGAATACCGTCGTGGTCAATGTCGGCAACTACGACATCAGGCGGGTGGCTTCGGCCAGCCTCTCCGGCAGCAGTTACTGCGGGGATTTCCGGATCGAATGGACCAATGATCTACTGCAATTCTTCTACAACGGCAGCAAGGTGCGCGAGCAGCGTTATGCCTACGTCGGGCCGGTGAGCATAGTCGTGCGTTCCTTCGATCTGCCACACACCCTCACCGCGATGTCAATTGAAACCGGACCGGGCAGACCGCAGAACCCCGCAACCAGCAGAGGCGTCGGTTCGGTCACCGGATCGAACCTCAGCGGCTCGCAGTTCGACCAGGCCACGGGTCAATCGACAACGCTCAACGCTGTCAATGCCGCCATCACTGGCGGCTTTGCCTCCAACGGAGCAGGCGGGCAATCGACGACGCTCAACGCCGGCAATGCCGCCATTGCCGGCGACCTGAGCTTCGCCTTCAACGAGGCAGGCGAACTCATCGCCCACATATCGGGCAGCGGCGCAGCGGAGGGCGTCGCGTACCGTTTCGAGGTAGATTACGACACGGCAACGCAAAACCTTACCGGTACCGTCGCAGACAACAACAACAGGACGCCGCGCGCGATCACGTTCACCAACAAGGGTGGCCTCGCATGGCAGGGCCGAGTTCAGGCGACGGCCGGCCACAGCGCGACCGGCGCGCCAATCACCTACGACATGTCCTTCGACATCCTGCTTCCCGCCGAGGCCATCTACGCAGCAGAGCAGTTCCCGCCCGGCGGACGCTTTACCGTCGATCTCGCGGGCACCCACCCGGTCAGCATACCGATCAGCATTCCAGAGCTTGGCGTCAACAGGACGGAGTCCACCAGCGTCATTACCGACGGATCGTTCATCGCGTCGCTGGTGCCGGGGGCGCAGGGCCTGAGCCTGACCGGCAACATCGAAGGCGCGTTTCGCATGGATCCGCCGCTCCAGTTCACTGTGGCCTATACACCTTTTCCGGGAATTTCCGTCAACATTGCCATCGATGCAACCGGGCGCTTTTCGGGCGCGCTGTCGGGCAACACCGCGCAGAACAATCTGCGCTTCATCGGCGAGTGGTCCTCGGTTGCCAGCGACGGCACCACTGCAGGGGGAACCATGGAAATGGCCATTCCGCTCGATCCGGTTACCGGGTCGGTGCCGTCGACGGCTCAGCTGGCGATCCGCGGCGCCGCGACCTCGCCCGTGGTCGTATCGGGTGTGCCGGCAGGGTACCTGCCGCCGACAGTACCGACTTCAGTGACGACGCCGATTTCCATTCAGGTGCCGATACCCCTGGTATTCCATTAGGGCGGGAGGCCGGGTGCTCTCATGCGTGCCGGCCGTCAGTCTGGAGCGGTCGCACACCGCTTCAGGGAGAGACGGGTGACTGCCGCAAGGAATCGCTGGCATCTGTTCGTCTGGCTGTGTTTCCTGCCATGGTCAGCCTCTGCCGCTGCGCCGATGCTTGCAGCCGGCAAAGGCTACGCCTACGCGATCAAGGCGGATGGCACGGCTGCCGCGTGGGGTCGGAACGAAATCGGACAGTTGGGCAATGGCCAGGCGGCGATGCGCGCTTCGCCGGGGAAGGTTGCCGGCATCGATCAGGTCAGCGCCGTCGCGGCGGGTTTTGGCTATACGCTGGCCCTGCGCCGGGACGGATCGCTGTGGAGCTGGGGATTCAACGGAGACGGTGAACTCGGCGACGGCACGACGCAGTCGAGATCCTACCCGGTACCTGTTTCCGGAATCAGCGGCAGCGTCGCTTCCATCGCAGCCGGGTCCGACCATGCGTTTGCGGTCACGACCGACGGGGACGTCTGGGCGTGGGGCTACGGGGGCAGCGGTGCGCTCGGGACCGGCGACCGCGGAAATCAAACCACCCCGGTCAGGGTGGCGGGGCTGTCGGGCGTGTATGTGGTGGCGAGCGGTAGCTTTCACACACTGGCGCTCGCGAACGACGGCAGCGTCTGGGCATGGGGCGAGAATGCGGCCGGCCAGCTCGGCAACGGGACCACGACCACGTCGCTCGCGCCGGTTCGCGTGAGCGCGCTGTCGAACATCGTCGCGATCAGCGCCCTGTACAAGTCGAACCTGGCTTTGGATTCGTCTGGCCGGGTCTGGGCCTGGGGTTACGGCGTATGGGGTTCGCTGGGCGACGGCACATACAGCGATCGCTCGACGCCGTTCGTGGTGCCGGACCTGCCGCAGATTCGCGCCATCAAGGCGGGGAACACCATCAGCGTGGCGGTTGCGGTCGATGGGTCGGTGTGGGTCTGGGGCGACAATCTCGCCGGCCAGTTCGGCGACAGCCAGTACACAAGCCGGCTTTCGCCTACCTTGGTGACCGCTCTGAGCGGTCTCGATGACTTTGCCATCGGTCAGAGTTACGTGCTCGCCCACGCGGGCGGCTCGATCCGGAGCTGGGGCCGCAACGAACACGGGCAACTGGGCCTGGGGGACACGAACGACCGCGCGAGTCCCAGTGCCGTATCGGGGCCTCCTCAGATTGTTCAACTGTCGGCCGGACTGACCCATAGCGTGGCCCTCTCCGTCGACGGCACCGTGTGGGCCTGGGGAACCAACGGCAGTGGGGAGCTTGCCGACAGCACGGTGGCTGTCAGCAACGTGCCGGCGGCGATCCCCGGACTGAGCGGCGTCGACGCCGTCGCCACCGGGCAAGGTCACGGCCTGGCGCTGCTTGCGGATGGCAGCATGTGGGCTTGGGGCGCGAACGACAACTACCAGCTCGGCGATACGGGCCGGCGCAGCGCCCTCACGCCGAAGCAGGTGGCCGGGCTGTCCTCCATCGCAGCCATCGCAGCCGGCGACGCGACGTCGTTTGCGCTCGACCGAGATGGCAAGGTCTGGTCATGGGGCCTGGCCACGGCGGGAAGGCTGGGCAATGGCGCCAGTTCCGGCGTCCAGGTGCCGCGGGCGCTCGCGACGCTCTCCGACGTGAGGGGGATTTCCACGCGCTATCAACATGCACTCGCCGTCGCGGGAGACGGTTCGGTATGGGCATGGGGCCTGAACCGTCATGGTGAGCTTGGAGACGGCAGCACTACAGATCGCAACACGCCGACGCGCGTTTCCGGCCTGGCGAACATCACCGCAGTGTCCGCGGGGGACTTTCACAGCCTCGCGCTGGATGATAGTGGGAACGTGTGGGCTTGGGGTTACAACTGGTTCGGTCAGCTTGGCAATGGTACGGATCAGAACCAGCTTGCGCCGGTGCAAGTTCAGGAACTCTCCGACGTGGTCGCCATTTCCGCCGGTGGAAACTTCAGCTGCGCGATCACGGCCGACGGGCGCTTGTGGACCTGGGGCGGTAACGAGTCAGGCCAGCTTGGCGACGGCACGCCGGATAGCTGGTCGCCCTTCGTCGGCACAATCCCGGACCTTGGCGGCTTTCGCGCTGTCAGTTGCGGCGGCCAATTCGGCGTGGCCATGCGCACCGACGGCACGGTCTGGGCGTGGGGGCGGAACTTCGAAGGTCAGGTCGGCGACGGAACCTTTGCTGCGCGGGACCAGTTGGCGCTGGCCGTGAATCAGGCGGTGAACGGTCCACTGGATCTGCTTCCCCAGGTTGTCAACGACATTCCAGCGGCGAAGATCCCGCCGTTCTTCGTTACCGCCTTGCGAGCGGGGGACCTGAGCAGGATTTCGCTGTCTGTCGACGTCAGTGGCGGGTCGCCAAGCGGAACCAGCGGAACACTGGCTTCGTCAACCCTGCCGGGTCGGTTTGCTGCCGGCTACAACGTCTATGTCGCAGCGAGCGTTCCGTCAGGTGGTGCGCCCCTCTTATTCCAGCTTGATTCGAGCAACAGCTGGAGCCCGTTGCAATGGCCCATGGCCGAATTCATGCGCAGCGTCGCGCTGGACAGCCCCGGCGTGGTGGTGACGGCGCAGATCCTGCAGAACGCGGACCTGTCACAACTGGTCGGCGCCTCAATTATCGTCGGCTACGGCACCGATCCGGACGAAATGCTTCGCAACGCACGCTTCCGGACCGTCTTCACCGTTCCGGTACCGTAGCGATATTCATATGAATTTTTGTCCCGTGCCCGGAGGCCGGGGTATTGAACGCTCTTGTATTTCAATCCATGCTCGCGAACCGCGGATGGGTATCTTCGGTCAAGCGAATCAGGACTGAACGCCTCGCGCCCAGTCCACTTTGGCTCCGACCGCACGCACGAAGTCGACAGGCTCAGGATGACGTCGATGTGACGGCGGCCCGCGCCTTGGTCCGCATGCGCCCGAGCACCACGCCCAGCACGACGCCGATGACGCAGAAGGCGCTCGTTGCGACAAAGCCCCACTTGAAGGCGCCCGCCGTATCCTTCACCACGCCGAGCGCGTAGGCGAAGATGAGCGCGCCGAGATTGGCGAACATGTTGCCGAAGCCGACTGACATGCCGGCGACGCGCTGCCCGAGCATCTCGACCGGCACGTGGAAGAGCGGCCCGAAATAGAACTGCAGGAAGACCGCGTTGACCGCGACCACGAGCACCAGCACCGGAATCGAGTCCACGTAGACCAGCAGCGCCGAAGTCAGGGCGAGCACCGCGAGCGATCCGGTGATCACCAGCGGCGGGTTCCTCAGGCGGTCCGAGACGTAGCCGCCGATCGCGTTGGAAGGTCCCGTCAGGGCGAAGCCCATCGCCGCGATGAGACCGGCGGCCTGCAGCGTCAAGCCCCGGTCGGCCACCAGCAGCGAAGGCAGCCAGAAAGCGAACGAAGTAACGACGCCGTAGCGGATGAACTGGAGGCCGGCGCAGACCCACATGACCGGGTAGCGGAAGAGCTGAAAGGCATCGAGCATGTGCACCGGGTGCTTTTGGCCCTGGGCGGGTTTCTCCTTGCCGAACGCCATATACACGAACGCGGAGCACACGCCCAGCGCGGCAAAGGCGACGAATGGCGGGCGCCAGCCGTAGTGGCCAACCAGGAACGGCCCGACGAGCGACAAGAAGATGTTCCCCGAGACGCCGCCGATCACGAATACGCCCATCGCGGTCGCCTTGCGATGCGGCGGAAACCAGGACGCGACGAGCGTGAGGCCCGGAGCGAAAATCATCGCGCGAAACACGCCCGAGATCACCTGGTTTGCCAGCGCGCCGGGGTAGGACTGGATCATGCCGAAATTGATCGAGAGCAGCGTCGAGCCGAGGATGCCGATGAAGAAAATACGCTTCGGGCCGAAGCGGTCGGAGAGGTAGCCGCCCGGGATCTGGCCGAGCGCATAGGTGAAGGTTGCAGCGGCCGAAAGCATCCCGGCCTGCGCGAAGCTGATGTGCAGGTCCTCGCGGATGAGCGGCAGAAACAGCGCGATGCCGCCCAGCGACAGCATGTTGAAGCCCTGGCAGAAGACGACCAGGGCGACGTTGAGCGCGGCGTCGCTCCGGCGCGGCGGCGAGGCGCTCATTGATCGGTGGATCGTCCCATCCTCTCGATCGCTCAGGCGCGCGCGCGCGCGGCCCGCAGGGCGTGCCACACCCTGTCCGGCGTCGCCGGCATCTGCAGGTAATCGCAGCCGGCCTGCGCGAGCGCATCGTTGACCGCGCTCATCACCGCCGGCAGCGCACCGACGGTTCCGGACTCGCCCGCCCCCTTCGCGCCCAGCGGATTGACCGCCGTCGGGAACTCGTTGCCGTGCACGTCGAAAGAACAGAAATCATCGGCCCGCGGCATGCAGTAGTCCGCGAACGAGCCCGTCAGCACCTGCCCGGTATCGCGGTCGGCGACGAAGTCCTCCATCAGGGCCTGTCCGGCGCCCTGGACGATGCCGCCGTGTATCTGTCCTTTCACGAGCAGCGGATTGATCGCGCGGCCCACGTCGTCGAACACCGTGTAGCGCACGAGCTCTACCACGCCGGTGGTCTCGTCGACCTCCAGCTCGCAGACGTGGCAGCCATTGGGAAACGTCGGCCGTCCTCCGTCGTTGAAAGTCGCCGTTTCATAGAGCCCCGGCTCGAATCCCCGCGGCAGGCGGCCTGGCGTGAAGGCGCATTTCGCGACTTCGATGATGTCCACCGACCTGTCGGTCCCGGTGACGGTGAATTTCCCGGCTTCGAAGACCAGGTCGCCTTCGCCCGCCTCCAGCAGGTGGGAGGCGATTTTCTTCGCCTTGGCGATGATTTTCTGCGCCGCGGCGTGAACCGCCGATCCGCCCATCGCGACGGACCTCGAGCCGAAACTCCCCGAGCCGATGACGACCTGGTCGGTATCGCCGCACCTGAAGCGGATGCGGCCCGCCTCGATTCCGAGCGTCTCGCACAGGATCTGCTTGAACGTGGTCCCATGTCCCTGGCCGTGATCGTGCGTTCCGACGAGCAACGTGACCGTCCCGGACGGATCGAACCGGACTTCCGCGGCTTCCACCATCCCGCTGTTGGACGCCTCGATGGTGCTGGAGATGCCGATGCCGCGCAGCTTGCCGCGCGCCCTGGCCTCCTGCCTGCGCGCGGGGAACCCCGCGTAGTCGGCTGCCTGCAGGCAGTCCTCCATGTTCCTGAGGAAATCCCCGGAGTCGTAGGTGTAGACCAGTCCCGTCTTGAACGGCATCGCGTCGGCGGGAATGGTATTGCGCCGCCTCAGCTCGGCGGGATCGATGGCGAGTTCCCGCGCCGCCTTGTCCACGAGCGTCTCGATCACGTAGGCCGCTTCGGGCCGGCCCGCGCCGCGGTAGTAGCCCGTCAGCATGGTGTGCGTCAGCACGCCCGAGACCTCGACGTGGATGGCCGGCGTCGTATAGACGCCCGCCAGGACGCCGAGGTTCTGCACCGCCGGACCGGCGTTGCGGTCCGATGTATAGTAGGCGCCGCAATTGGCGAGCGTGCGCACGCGCAGCGCGAGGAAGCGCCCGTCGCGATCCAGCGCGAGTTCCGCGTCGCTGACGTTGTCGCGCCCGTGCTCGTCGGCGAGCAGGCTTTCGCTGCGCTCGCCGATCCACTTGACCGGGCGGCCGAGCAGCTTCGCCGCGACCAGGGAGAGCGGGTACTCGGGATAGCACCCGCCCTTCATTCCGAACCCCCCTCCCATGTTCTCCGATATGACGCGCAGCTTCGTCTCGGGTATATGGAGAACCTGGTTCGCCAGCAGCGCGCGGATCCGGTGCGGCGCCTGCACCGTGCAGTGGATGGTGTAGCGATCCTCGGCGCTGTCGTACTCGGCCAGACATCCGCGCGTCTCCATGCTGTTCGGGGCAACGCGGGTGATCACCAGCCTGTGGCGCACCACATGGGCGGCGTGCGCGAACGCCGCGTCCACCGCCGTCCTGTTCCCGAGTTCGTGAAAAAAAGCCTGGTTGTCGGGGCAGGCGTCCCAGACCGGCGGCGCGCCCGGCGCGACCGCGTCGGCGGCGCCGGTCACCGCGGGCAGCGGCTCGTAGTCCACCTCGATCAGTTCGGCCGCATCCTTCGCCTGGAGCAGGGTTTCGGCCACCACGAAAGCCACCGGGTCCCCGACGTAGCGCACGCGCTCACGCACCAGGTGCGGCTGCGGGCAGACGAACGCCGCGGATCCGTCGCGGCGCTTGCGCGGCATGCGCGGGCTCTGCAGGCCCAGGCTCCGAACCGGCGCGTCCTCGCCCGTGAGCACCAGCAGCACGCCGGGTGCGGCCTTCGCACTGCCCGCGTCGATGGTGCGGATCGCCGCGTGAGCATGCGGCGATCGCAGAACGTAAGCGAACGCCTGGCCGAGCAGCGCAACGTCGTCCACGTACCGGCCTGCCCCCTTGAGCAGCCGGGGGTCTTCCTCCCTGCGCACCGGCTCACCTACTCGAAAATGTTCCATTGTCCCTTCCTGTTTCGAATTTACATCGGCGCGGATCCGGCGCGAAGTATGCAGGCGCACGCGCCGCATTGCTCCGGCGCGGCGCAAGCGTCCAGCGCGCATGCTAGGATGATCACCGGACCAGCGTCAATGAGGGATTTGCACAAGCCATGACACCGACCGGCATCCTTGCAGGCACGCCGTATCTGCGTGTGGAGGCGCTCGCGAAGCGGTTCCCGGGCGACGCGCATGAATTGGCGGCGGTGAGCGGCATATCCTTTTCCGTTCCCAGGGGCAAACTGTTCACGCTGCTCGGGCCGAGCGGATGCGGCAAGAGCACCACGCTGCGTTGCATCGCGGGCCTGGAGAAGCCGGAGGGCGGATTTGTCGGCGTCAACGGCCGCACTTACGTGGATTGCGCTGCAAACATATTCGTTCCGCCCGACAAGCGCGGCATCGGCATGGTGTTCCAGTCCTACGCCATCTGGCCCCACATGACCGTGTATCAGAACGTCGCCTATGCGCTGGAGGTCAAGAAGACCCCGCACAGCGAGATCCGGCCGCGCGTGATGGAGGCTCTGGAACTGGTGGGCCTGACCGCGTTCGCCAACCGGTCCGCGCCGAAGCTGAGCGGTGGCCAGCAGCAGCGCGTGGCGCTGGCGAGGGCCATCGTCGGACGGCCGAGCCTGCTGCTGTTCGACGAGCCGCTGAGCAATCTGGACGCGAAGCTGAGGGAGCGCATGCGCATCGAGATCCGCGAATTGCAGCAGCGGCTGGAGATTACGACGGTCTACGTGACCCACGACCAGGCCGAAGCACTCGCCATCTCGGATGCGATCGCAGTCATGGAGGGCGGAAAGATTCTCGCCCTGGGCACGCCGCGGGAAATTTATGGCGCTCCCGGCTGCCGGTTCGTGGCCGACTTCATCGGCATGACCAACATCGTGCGCGGCAACGCCGTCGCGGGGGCGGGATCCGACGGCAGCGGCCGGGTCGAAGTCCCGTTCGGCACGGTGCATTGCCGCCTCGAGGGCGGAATCCGGCCGGGCGATCCGGTCGATGTGCTGATTCGCCCGGAGAACATGGTGGTGTCTCGCGCGCGGCCGGATTCGCGCCAGAATGTCTGGCAGGCCGCCGTGGAGGCGGTGACATTCCTCGGTGAGTACCAGGACGCCACCGTCAGGGTGAGCGAGCAGAGCCTCCGGATACGCGTGCACCCGGGGCTGGAGCTGGAGAAGGGGGAGCAGGTCTACCTTGAGCTGAGTGCAGGGCGCTGCTCCGCAATTCGCGGGGAACAGGCGCAGAATTGAGCCGGGCGGCCGCAGGCGGGCCGCCCGTTTGTTGCAGGCAGAGGAGAGAGGAGAAATACCATGAAAACGTTATTGCATGCGTTCTTGAGGCGGTTCGCGGTGCCGGGGCTGTGCATCGCCGCCTTGGCCTGGGCCGCAACGGCGGGGGCACAGTCGCTGGTCGAGGCGGCGAAAAAGGAGGGCAAGGTCGTCATCTACGGATCGCTCGAATCCGGCATCATGGAAGCCATCGAGAAGGCCT
>Ga0154717_1069_pt4 | contig 12701 bp, 12 predicted proteins | sample Rifle2008BG16ft_FD_105725 | JGI IMG/M metagenome (GOLD analysis project Ga0154717, IMG submission 105725) | Betaproteobacteria bacterium RBG_16_64_18
GTCCGGCGAGGCGGCACAGCCGGTCGGAGAAAAAACGGTTTCCTACGTCAGGAAGGAGTTCCGCGCCACCGCCGAGAGCCGCAAGCGGCCGCCGCTGTTTGCCGAGGCGATGGTGGACGCCGACGTGGAGATCCGCGGCGTCATCGGCAAAGGCAAGCTGCTCACGCTGACGACCGAGGAAGCCCTCAAGCACAAGCTCGCAGATTTCCGCGCCGACACCCTCGAGAGCGCGCTGGAGAAGCTGGGGCTGGGCGGAGCCGAAATCCGGCGCGCCTCGGCCAACTGGGCGGAGAATCTGGTTCGCTGGCTGACGCATCCGGTGGTCAGTTCCCTGCTCATCAGCCTCGGCATGCTCGGGATTTTTGTGGAACTCCGGACGCCCGGCTTCGGCGTCGCGGGCGGCCTGGGTATCGGGAGTCTTGCGCTGTTCTTCTGGGGCCACTGGCTGGTCCAACTGGTCGGCTGGGAGGAACTGCTGCTGGCGCTGGGCGGCGTCATACTCCTGGTGCTGGAGATTTTCGTCATTCCGGGTTTTGGCATTGCCGGGGTACTGGGGATCGTCGCGATCCTCGCCGGCCTCGTGCTGAGCCTGGTCGGTGCCGGGGACACATCGGAGGTCGTTCTCCTGGCCGCGGGGCGCGTCGTTATTTCCCTGCTGGTTGCGTTGACCGCAAGCCTGGTGTTGCTGCGCTTCCTGCCGCGCCTGCCTTTCGGGCGGCGACTGGTCCTGGAGGCCGGGCTGGGCGCGGGTCACATGCACGGTTCGGCGCCGGATAGCGACCTGCGCTGGATGGCGAAGCAAGGGCGGGCATCGTCGCCGCTGCGACCGGCAGGCATCGCCGAGATCGACGGAGAACGCGTCGATGTCGTGTCTGACGGGGAACTGATCGATGCCGGCCAATTCGTCGAGGTGACGCGCGTGGACGGCAACCGAATCGTCGTGCGGCGAATACCGCACATCACAACCGAAAGGAATATCAGATGACTGGAATCGAGACTGGTTTGACCGGAGGCTTCGGATTGCTCATATTGGTGGTGGCCGGGCTGGTATTTCTTTTGTACCTGGTCCCCATTCCGCTCTGGATCGCTGCCTGGGCTTCCGGGGCCTACGTGGGACTGTTCACCCTGATCGGCATGCGCCTGCGCCGCGTTCCGCCCACCACGGTGGTGACCGCGCGGATCAGCGCGGTGAAGGCCGGCCTCGATATTTCCATCAACGACCTGGAAGCCCACTATCTTGCGGGCGGCAACGTCGTGAGGGTCGTCAACGCCATGATTTCGGCCGACAAGGCCAACATTGCCTTGCCCTTCAAGCGCGCCGCAGCCATCGATCTGGCCGGACGCAATGTGCTGGAAGCGGTGCAGATGTCGGTTATCCCCAAGGTGATCGAAACGCCGAAAATCGCGGCCGTGGCCAAGGACGGCATCCAGCTCATTGCGGTTTGCCGCGTGACGGTCCGAACCAACATCGACCGGCTGGTGGGAGGCGCCGGCGAGGAGACGATCATCGCGCGCGTCGGCGAAGGCATGGTGAGCACCATCGGTTCGGCCGTGAGCCACAAGAACGTGCTCGAGAATCCGGATCACATCTCAAAACATGTCCTCTCCAAGGGCCTGGACGCGGGTACGGCCTACGAGATCCTGTCCATCGACATCGCTGACGTCGATGTGGGCCAGAATATCGGCGCCAAGCTGCAAATCGATCAGGCCAACGCGGACAAGCAGATTGCCCAGGCGAAAGCCGAGGAGCGTCGCGCCATGGCCGTCGCGCTGGAGCAGGAGATGCGGGCGCGGGTGGTGGAGGCGGAAGCCGAAGTGCCGCGTGCCATGGCCGAGGCCTTCCGCCAGGGCAACATGGGCATCATGGACTATTACCGCATGAAGAACTTGCAGGCCGATACGGCCATGCGCGACGAGATCGCCAGCACCGGAGATGACGGCGCTGCAGCTCCGAGGACCTAAGGCAGACAACCATGGGCAGACAAGCATGAAAAATTTACCCCCGGAACTGATCTATGGCCTGATTTTTGCCGCCCTATTGCTGTTCCAATACATGGTGAAGCGATCCGGACGGCAAGCGCAGCAGGAATCCACGCCCGATGAGGATCTGCCGCAAGTTCCCGAGGAGGTGGAGGAAATCCGGCCGGCGGCTTCGGTATCCCGAGTGACGGTCGGCCATTTCGGTCGAACCGAGGCGCCGAGCGCGTCCTCTAGGCTTGCGAAACGTCGTTTTTCCCGGAAATCGTTGATGGGAAACAAGCGGGAGGCGCAGAACGCGGTTGTGATCGCGGCGATACTGGGGCCTTGCCGCGCTTATGAGCCGCATGACAGTCGGTAATCAGTGGTGACGGCGGACGCGCCTTATTCCGACGGTGACGCCTAGGATTGAACGACACTGTACGTCGAGTTGGGAAGCATGGCGCAGATCATGGCGATGGCGCGCGTCACGAGAACCGGCTCGTTACGCGCGTCAGCCACCGAAGCGGAACAGGACATAGGCGTTCAGCACGTAGACCCACAGCAGCAGGACACTGATCCATCCCACGGTCCTGAAAAGCCGGCCCGGCGGCCGGTACAGAAGGCCGACGATCACGGCACCGGTCATCGTCAGCGCCGACATCACGGAAATGGCGTGCGTCGCTGACACATGCGACAGCAGCGGGCCGCGCCAGTAGAACACGTCGTCGACGGCCAGGATCAACAGGTTGAACAGGTTGCTCCCCAGGAGGTTCCCGATCGCCATGTCCAGCGCGCCCAGACGCAGCGCCGATAGCGTGACCGCCAGTTCCGGGAGCGAGGTGGCCGCGGCAATGAACAATGCGCCGACAAACGACGTATTCCAATCGTAAAGTCCGGCAATGTCCTCGCCGACGAACGGCAGCCACGTCCCGGTGCCGACGACCACCAGGGCCGCCAGCAAAAAGCGGACGATTGCCTGCGTGAGCGTGAGGTGGGGATATCGCTCGGCTGCTTCTTCGACATACGCCGCCATCTGTTTTTTTTCGTAACTGAAGACAACGCGCATGAAAAGCAGGTACAGCACGACGATCGCGGGGGAATAGATGCCGACATGTCCCAGGGACAGGCCGTCTATCCTTTGGGCCAGCAACAGGCTGAAGCCGATAAAGCCGAGCAGCAGCACGCAAAAACCGGCGGAAAGAATGTGTCCCTGTCTGGCCTTGGTGTAGATCGATTCCTCGCGGTGAACCAGGTCCAACACCACAAGATAAGTCAGATTGAGCACGCAGGCGCCCAGGATGTTGCCTACAGCGATATTGGGCGCATCGGCGGCGGCAACCGCGCTCACCCCGGTCGCCAGTTCCGGCAGCGAAGTGACCGACGCCAGCAGCACGACGCCGATCCACGTCCCTCCCAGCCCGGTCTTCTCCGCGATCACATCGCCGTACAGCGAAAGACGCCAGCCGGCCAGCGTAATCAGGGCCGCGCAGGCGCCGAACTCAAGCCAGATGAGAAATGTCTGGGACACGCTCTTGTCATGCTCGCAGGAGAGCCGGGCGCGCGTCAATTAGAGCATGAATCAAGCGCCATCGGGCGCGTGCGCGAGCCGCCCGGCGCCGCAGGTGTTACCCTCGCACGACGACGATGTGCACCCGGTACGGGCCGTGTGCTCCAAGCACCAGTTGCTGCTCGATATCACCGGTCCGGGAGGGTCCGGAAATGAAATTGATGGCGCGCGGAAACTGTCCGTAGGCCTGGCGCGCAAGGTCCCAGGCCTCCTCCATGCGCGGAACGATGCGTCGCGCGTCGAGAATGGCGACGTGCGTTTCGGGCAGCAGGCTGGTAGACGCGGGCGTGTCCGGGCCCGAGACGACCATAAGGGTTCCCGTTTCCGCGATTCCGGCGAACGCGCCGGTGACCCCTACGAGGTCATCACCGCCGTTCTCGCGCCGGGGCGCCCGCGCGTCCAGCGCAAGGCCGGCACCGCGCCAGTCCAGGTGCGAGAGCGCCGGCCAGACGCAGCCGGCGACCGGCAGCTTGTGGGACGTCAGGTAGCGCGCCACCGCCTCCGGCACGTCGGCCTCGGCTGCCACGTCCTCGGTCGTGCTCTGCATCGATTCGGCCCGGGCGCGGAAGCGCGCCACCAGATCACCGCTTACATCGGGCAGCGGTCCTCGGGGATGCGCCCTGAGATAGGTCCTGACGGCCTCCAGCTGTGCCTGCGATCCGTCACCCGGGCCGTGAGCCTGCGCCTTGCGGATGCGCCCCATGATCTTCGCGCGTGCTTCCCTGGACTTGCCGATGGTCACCGGAGCTCTCCCCAAAATTCAATACACACGAACCCGTGCCGGCAAATTCTACACGCTGCTGCCCCCTGAAGCGGAAACGGCCGCGTCCTTAGGGACACGGCCGTCTTGTTGCGGTGTTCTGCCGTCGTTCAGGCTTTCAGCGCAACCAGCACTTCGTCCAGCATCTTCTTGGCATCGCCGAAAAGCATGCGATTGTTGTCCTTGTAGAACAGCGGATTGTCGACACCCGCGTAGCCCGAGGCCATGCTGCGCTTCATCACGATCGAGGTCTTGGCCTTCCAGACTTCCAGCACCGGCATCCCGGCGATCGGGCACGTCGGGTCGTCCTGTGCGGCCGGATTCACTATGTCGTTGGCGCCGATGATCATTGAGACATCGGTATTCGGGAAATCCTCGTTCAGCTCGTCCATCTCGAACACGATGTCGTAAGGCACTTTGGCCTCGGCCAGCAGCACGTTCATGTGACCGGGCATGCGCCCGGCAACCGGGTGGATGCCGAAGCGCACGTTGACGCCTTTCTCGCGCAGGTGCTTGGTGATCTCGTAGACCGTGTGCTGGGCCTGGGCGACCGCCATGCCGTAGCCCGGCACGATGATCACGTTCTTCGACTCGCGCAGCAGTTCCGCCGTCTCCGCGGCAAGGATCGGATTGACCTCGCCCGCAGGTTGCGCGCCGCCGGCAGCCGCCGGCGTGCCGCCCTCGGTGCCGAATCCGCCGGCGATCACGCTGATGAAGTGGCGGTTCATCGCCCGGCACATGATATAGGACAGGATTGCGCCGCTCGAGCCCACCAGCGCGCCGGTAACGATCAAGAGGTCGTTGTTGAGCATGAAACCCGTCGCTGCCGCCGCCCAGCCCGAGTAGCTATTGAGCATGGATACCACTACCGGCATGTCGGCGCCGCCGATCGCCATCACCATGTGTATGCCGAACAGCAGCGCGACCACACTCATCACGATCAGTGGAGTCATGCCCTCGCTCACCGTGTGCGTGTTCATGAAGCGCCAGGCGAACCAGATCACCACGAGCAGGCCGGCGAGGTTGAGCCAGTGGCGCGCCGGCAGCAGCATCGGCTTGCCGCTGATTTTGCCGGAAAGCTTGCCGAAAGCGATCACCGATCCGGAGAAGGTCACCGCACCGATCAGGATGCCGATATAGATCTCCATTTCGTGGATGGTCTTCTCGGCGCCCTGGAACACCCCCGCCGCCGCAGGATCGATGTAATTGGCATAGCCCACCAGCATGGCAGCGAGACCGACCAGGCTGTGCATCAGCGCGACCAGTTCGGGCATCTGCGTCATTTTCACGACGCGCGCCGCATAAAGACCGATGCTGGCCCCCACCACCATGGCGCCGACGATCCAGGCGTAGCCGGTCGCCGTGACCTGCGGCCCGAACACCGTCGCCAGCACGGCGATGGCCATGCCGATCATGCCGTACAGGTTGCCGCGCCTGGAGCTTTCCGGATTGGACAGGCCGCCGAGGCTGAGGATGAAAAGTATCGTCGCGCCGATATAGGAGACAGTTGCCAGAGTTGCGGACATTGATCGTCTCCCCTATTTGCGGAACATCTGCAGCATGCGCTGGGTCACGGCAAAGCCGCCGAACATGTTGATCGAGGTGAGGGCGATTCCCAGCACCGCCAGCCCCAGTATCCACGCCTCGGGCCGGTCGGCGCCGGTAGCAGCCGAGAGCGGCGGCGCCACTTGCACCAGCGCGCCGATGGCGATAATGCTGCTGATCGCGTTGGTGACGCTCATCAGCGGCGTGTGCAGCGCAGGCGTGACGTTCCACACCACCATATAGCCGACGAAACAGGCGAGCACGAACACCGTGAAGTGGTTGAGGAAGGCCGCCGGCGCATTGGCGCCTATGAACCAGAACAGCGCCGCAACCACCGCGAACATGATCGCCATCGACGTTGCCGAGGCCGGTTCACCGGCTCCGCCGTGACCGTGCCCCTTCTTGGCTGCAGGAGCAGGCGCCGCCTTGGGCGCAGCCGGCGGTGCCGCTGAAAGTTTTGGCGCCGGGGGCGGCCAGGTGATGCTGCCCTCCTTCACCACCGTGGTGCCGCGTATCACCTCGTCTTCCATGTTGACGTTGATCACGCCGTCCCTGGTCTTGCACAACTCCTCGGTCAGCCGGAACAGGTTGGTCGCGTACAGCGTGGAGGACTGCTTGGACAAGCGGCTCGGCAGATCGCTGTAGCCGATGATGGTCACGCCGTGCTTGACCGTGACCTGGTGGGGCTCGGTCAATTCGCAATTGCCGCCCTGCTCCGCGGCCATGTCGACGATGACGCTGCCCGGTTTCATCGAGCGCACCATGTCGGCGGTGATCAGCCTGGGGGCCGGCTTGCCCGGAATCAGCGCCGTGGTGATGATGATGTCCACGTCCTTCGCCTGCTTGGCAAACACCTCTGCCTGGGCTTTCAGGAACCCTTCGCTCATCACCTTGGCATAGCCGCCGACGCCGGTGCCTTCTTCCTGATAGTCCACGGTGACGAACTCCCCGCCCATGGACTTGACCTGATCGCCGACTTCAGGACGCGTGTCATTGGCGCGCACGATGGCCCCCAGGCCCGAGGCCGTGCCGATCGCAGCCAGACCCGCCACGCCTGCGCCGATCACGAAAACCTTGGCCGGCGGCACCTTGCCAGCGGCAGTGATCTGGCCGGTGAAGAAGCGCCCGAAGTGATGCGCCGCCTCGATCACCGCGCGGTAGCCGGCGATGTTCGCCATCGAACTGAGCGCATCGAGCTTCTGCGCGCGCGAAATACGCGGCACGCTGTCCATCGCCAGCACGGTGACCTTGCGTGCCGCGAGTTGTTTCAGCAGCTCCGGGTTCTGCGCCGGCCAGATGAAGCTCACCAGCGTGCTGCCCTCGCGCATCAGTCCGACCTCTTCGGCGGTCGGGCCGCGCACCTTGAACACGATGTCGGACGCGGACCACAGCTCGGCCGCTCCTTCGACAATTTCGGCGCCTGCGGCGCGATAGACATCGTCGCTGAAATTGGCCGCATCGCCGGCGCCGGATTCCACGACAACTTTGAAACCGAGCCTGATGAGCTTTTCAACGACTTCGGGCACGGTGGCAACGCGCTTTTCGCCCGCCGCGGTCTCTCTTGGTACCCCTATGACCTGAGGCATGTATCCCCCTCGTTTATTACTCGCTATTGACAACCGGTCGTGCCAAGGCGCCCGCGAGACCCGTGCAGCCTCGACGCGAGCCCGGTCAGCATGAAAATCCTCCCCGCGCTGGCAGGCCGGAGGCTTGGGAACGCGGTAAGGAACGCACTTCCAGGAGGCCGAGGATCAAGACTTGCGCACTGTACTTACATCAGCCGGATCGGGTTTGATGTAAGTCAAACGAGCGGTGTTCACCCCTTATCAGCACTTGGAAATGCTTCCAAGCGGCGCTATTCGCCGCTTCCCGCCCCGCCTGCAACAGCCACCGGGACCGGCAACGCCTCGTTGGCACTGTCGAGAAACTGCAGCGCTGCGAGCCGGGCGTACAAACCTTCGGCGCGGATCAATTCCACATGCGTGCCGGCTGACACCACGCGTCCGTGATCCAGGACCAGAATACGGTCTGCGCTCTGCACGGTGGCCAGCCGGTGCGCGATGATCAGCGTGGTGCGTCCCTGCATCAGCCGTGCCAGTGCCATCTGCACCATACGCTCGCTCTCCGCATCCAGCGAACTCGTGGCCTCATCCAGAAGCAGTATGGGACGGTCTGCGAGCAGCGCACGTGCAATCGAGAGCCGCTGGCGCTGGCCGCCGGAGAGCTTCACTCCCCGCTCGCCCAGATCGGACTCCATGCCGCGCGGCATGCGCTCGATGAATTCAAGCGCATACGCCGCCTCGCACGCGGCGCGCACCGCTGCAATCGGCGCCTCCGGCCTGCCGTAGCGCACGTTGTCGGTCACGCTGCCGGCAAATATGACCGGGTCCTGCGGCACCAATGCCACCTGTCGCCTGGCCTCGCGCGGGTCGCAGCGCGCCAGATCCACGCCGTCGATCGTCACCGTGCCGGACTGCGGGTCGTAGAAGCGCAGCAGCAGCGCGAACAGCGTGGACTTCCCCGCCCCCGACGGGCCGACGAGCGCGACGTGCTCGCCCCCTGATACCGAAAAAGACACGGATGACAACGCACGCACGTCCGTCCGCCCAGGATAGGCAAAGCTCACCGACTCGAATGCCACCGCGCCTGACACGCGCGCAGCCAGAGCCACGGGCGTCGCCGGCACGGCAACCTGCGCACGCGTATCGAGCAGTTCCATCAACCGCTCCGTGGCGCCGGCAGCGCGCTGGATCTCGCCCCAGACCTCGCTGATGGTGGCCGCACCCGTTGCCACCAGCACCGCATAGAACACGAAGGCGGAGAGTTCGCCGGCCGTCATGCGGCCCGCGAGCACGTCCTGGCCGCCGATCCACAGTATCAGCCCGACTGCGGAAAAGCCGATCAGCATGACCAGTGAGATGAGCCAGGCCTTCACCCGCACGCGCTGCACGCCGGCATCGAGCGCAGCATCGGTGGCGCGGCCGAACGCCTCGCGATCGGCCTGCTCGTGGACATAGGCCTGCACCGTCCGGATCTCGTGGATCGACTCGTCCACATGCGCCGAGACGTCGGCCACCCGGTCCTGGTTGTCGCGCGACAGGCGCCGCACCTGCCGGCCGATCAGGAGGATGGGCACGAGCGTTGCCGGAATGCCGAGCACGATCAGCGCCGCGAGCTTCGCGCTGGCGACGAACAGCAGCACGACCGCCCCTGCGGTCATGAGCAGGTTGCGCAGGAACATCGAGATGCCGAATCCGATCACCTGCTGCAACTGGGTGGTGTCGTTGGTGAGCCTTGAGACGATTTCGCCGGTGCGCGCGGAATCGAAGTACGCGGGCGACAGCGAGAGCACGTGGTTGTAGACCGCGCGCCGCAGATCTGCCACCACCCGCTCGCCGGTGCTCATCATCAGGTAAAAGCGAAACCAGGTCGCGATTGCAAGCACCGCGGCCACCAGCAGGAAGCCGGCGAGGGCGAGGTTGAGGTGCCCCTGATCGCCCGAACCGAATCCGGTATCGATCACCACTCGCAGGCCCTGGCCGAGCGCCAGCACGCACGCTGAAGCCACCAACAACGCGCACAACGCGCCGGCGATGCGCCGGGCGTGCGGCGCGAGGAACCGCGCCAGTCCCGCGAGCTGCGCGATGTCGCCCTTGGGCGGGGGGATGAACTGTCCTGGGGGCGCCATGGGAGAACTTTACCACCAGCCCCTAGCCGATGGCCTGCCCGGCGGGCCCGGAGCGCGCGCCGCTACAACCCCAGCCGCTGGCGCAACTCGCGCACGATGGACGCATCCAATGGCGGCGACATCGCCTGCCCATGGCGCTCCATCTTGAGAATCAGCGCCGCCACCATTTCGCGCCCCTCGGGGTCCTGAACCGCCTGACGCGGGGTTCGACCGCCGAGCGCCGGGATCTCCTGGTCGGCCCATTGTTCGAAATGCGCGCGCATCTGCGCGGCGATCGCCTGCCGCACCTCCGGCAGCGCGGCGAGCCGCTCCTGCTCTTCCCGGACCGCGCGCGCCTCCTCGCTGTCGCCTCCCTCCGCAGCACGCTTGAGCATGGCTTCAGTCGACTGGACCTTGGTGGAGAGATGCTTAGTCCCGGACCCGAGACGCTCCTCGATGATGGCGCGGATGAGCTTGGCGCGCGCCCGCGAATTGACTTCAGCGGTAAGCCTCGATCCGTCGATGACCAGCGTGCCGAGAACGGTGTTGTCCCAGGTTTTGTGCTGGGCGTTGCCGTGCTTCTTCCAGGGAAATTCCACGCGGCGCAGCACGCCGTTTTCATCGTTGTCAGATTCGGCAAGAAGCTCGGCGTCATCGGCATCGAGCGCAAGTCCTTTGAGCGCGTCGAACGCCGCGCGCGGCGATTCGATCTTGAACACCAGTTTGTGGAAGGCCAGCGCCTCGCCGTCGGTGTTCTGCAACTGGGGCGGCCGCGGGTCGAGGAGCGCCTCGGCCAGTTCGAGGTAAGTCCCCATCAGTTCCATTTCCCAGTCGGCCATACCGCTCGACGGCAGTTGCGCCCCCGCCTGACGGATGTGTTTGCGCAACTCGAGGACCGGCCACTTCCGGTCGGGCGGAATGATGACCGTGGAACAAGCCTCTATCACCGCGAGGCCTTCCAGCCGCGCGAGCTTGGCGAACAGCACGTCTCCCGCGCTCACGCTGCGGGAGGCCGCGTGCTCGGTAACGCGGCATTCTTCGGCCGTGAAGATGTCACGAAGCGTAAAGCCCCGCCCGGGTTCGCACGCGCTCACGTCGTAGAAACTGAACGGCACGCCCGCGCAGGCCTCCAGGTAGCGCCGCGCCAGGGGATCGAGGCGCCGGCCCTTCCTGGCAAGGTAGGCCTGCGCCGCGGTGACCTCGGCGCGCGCCTCCACCCTCACCTCGGTATCCGGCAGGTCCGGCGTCCAGTTGTGAAAGAACCAGGGCATGAACACCGGAATATGCGGTGAATGCGCGTCGAACGGCACGTCCTCCCAGCGCGTGAACTCGTCCCACGCTTCCGCCAGGCCCATGGGGCCGAAATAATCCCCGGCGAAGCGCAGCAGTTCGACGGTAAGCGGCTCGATCGCGCGCCGCAGGCGGCGCCATTGCAAATCCTCGGGCGACTCCGGCGGAGCGGCCTGCGGCCCACCGCAACAATGCTTGTATTTCCTGCCGCTGCCGCAGGGACACGGTTCGTTTCTGCCGGGATTCATGCTGTGCTGCCGAGGTTCGTGGGTGCCGCGCATTATGGCACGGGTGGCACCGCGCGCCGGCGCTTGTTTTCCCGCCCCACGTCCACGCGCAGCGTGTCGTTCTCCGGACGGGCGCAGGCGTCCGGAGTCATGACGCGAAGCGTATTGAGGAGGGTGCCGATATGTCCTACAATTGTCCCTCAAATTGTCACGCATGGAGCTGCGCATGGATTTCGTAACCGTACGCGATTTCCGCACCCAACCGGCAAAAGTATGGAAGCAACTCGAGGCCGGAAAAGACATCGTCGTCACCCGCAACGGCAAGCCCTTCGCGCTGCTCACGTTCACCGAGCCGGACCTGGTCGAGGAAAACCTGCGCGCGATCCGCGGCGCGCGCATGATGACTACCCTGCGCAAGATCCAGTCGCGCTCGGTGGAGCTTGGACTGGACAAGATGAGCAAGGAGGAAATCAACGCCGAAATCGCCGCGGCCCGCCGCGAACGCCGGGGCAAGCGTGCTGTGCGTCGTTGACACCAACGTCGTCGTCTCCGGACTGTTGAATCCCCGGGGCAAGCCGGGCGCGGTTCTCGAACGCATCCCCGCAGGCAGACTGGTTCCGGTATTGACCGGCCCGATCTTCGCCGAGTATGAATCGGTCCTGCACCGCAAGCGCTTGCGCATCGACCCCGTACTCGCGGCCGGCCTGCTCGCGGACATGGAATACTTCGGCGTGCTCCTCCACCCCGCTCCGACCACCGACGTAGTCCTGCCCGATCCGGACGACACACCGTTTTTCGCCGCCGCCAAATATCTTCGATGTCCTTTGGTGACCGGAAACCGCAGGGACTTTCCGGCCGGCCGTGAAATCGAAATCCTGTCCCCGGCCGAATTCATCGCACGGTTCCCCTGACCAGGCTGACGCTCGATGTCGTAAAGGGGTTGTTCCGGTTCATCCCCACACGCGTGGGGAACACGCCGCAAGGCAGATTGCTGCGGCCTCCCCTACGCCGAGATTGACATCGGAAGGAAGTATCGCGGGGTCGCCAGGCGAACCGTCCACGAGGAGCAACCCGGACTGCCGGGCGGCAAAGATGGCCTGAGCATCGACGAGATCAGCACGATACTGCGTTTCGTCAAGAACGGCAGAGGGAACGATGACTTTCTCGAATACTCCTGCAAGAAGCTCAAGCTTGCGGAGCCGACCGAGCGCGATAAGCGGACCGGCATCGGCGGCGACGATTTCAGCCAAACTCGGCGATCTCCCGCTTCAGATCCTCGGCCGGGTAGCGTATTACGGGAATATTCAGCGCGCCGAGCCGGTCGATGAACTCACTCAGCGAAAGCCCAGCGATTCCGGCGGCCTTGCCGAGACTGATGACTTCATTCTCGTAAAGGCGAACCGCCACCGCAACGTGCACATCTTCCTTCGCCAGACGCTCATCGTAGGGCACGGCCAGGAACAGAGGGCGCCCGTCCTTGGTGACGATCGCCACCTGCCCGCTCTCCGCCTCCGCGATCAACCCGGCGGGGCTCTTGGTCAGCTGCTCGATTGAGATTGCGCCCATGGTGCCTCCGTCAGGCGTAGGTGCATGCGGGGAATGCTAGCACAGTGACTGCCCTTAGCCACGATGTAGTCCTTCGGCGTCGGTTTCAATCCTCGGGCGGCGCACGCGCTGCGCGCTACC
>Ga0154717_1067_pt3 | contig 12617 bp, 16 predicted proteins | sample Rifle2008BG16ft_FD_105725 | JGI IMG/M metagenome (GOLD analysis project Ga0154717, IMG submission 105725) | Betaproteobacteria bacterium RBG_16_64_18
CGTTTCCGAAGCGCTGCGCGCGCTTGCCGCCGAGGCCGACCGCGACGCCGGGCGCTAGTCGGGGCAGGCGCCCCCGACGGCCGTCGGCGACGCTGTGTACAATGTGCGCCGTACGCCTGATCGGTTCCCGATCGGGTCCAGTTCTCCGGAGGAAATCCGCATGGTCAAGTCCGTCAAGGTGTCCCTCGTTGCAGCGGCGGTTATGGCCGCCGCTGCCGGGGCAGTCCACGCGCAGAGACGCGCGGGCATCCGGATGGAAGGCTCTTGGCTGATGTGATCGCCATCAGGGTCAACGGCGCGGAACACAAAGTCGGCGCCCACGCCGACACGCCGCTGCTCTACATCCTGCGCAACGACCTGGGGCTAAAGGGCACGCGCTTCGGCTGCGGCAACGGCGAATGCGGGGCGTGCTACGTGATCATCGAGGGCCGCGCCGTGGCTTCGTGCGACACGCCGTTGTGGAGCGTCGCCGGCAAGGACATCCTCACCATCGAAGGCCTGGGCAGCGAGGGCGGGCTGCATCCGCTGCAGCAGGCATTCATCGACGAGCAGGCGGCGCAGTGCGGCTACTGCGCAAGCGGCATCATGATGAGCGCTGCCGCGCTGCTGGCGAACAATCCGGCGCCGACGGACGCCGAAATCCGCGCGGCGCTGGACAAGAACCTGTGCCGCTGCGGCACGCACAACCGCATCGTGCGCGCCGTGCAGCGCGCGGCGGTCAAGCAGGCATGAGTTCCGCCCTCGCCACAGCGCCACTGCCGGCCAGTCTGGCGGACAACCCGCGCCTGTCGCATTGGCTGCGCTTCGTGCGCGGCGGCACCGTGAGCATCACGCCCGGCAAGGTCGAACTGGGGCAGGGCATCGTCACGGCGCTGGCGCAGATCGCGGCCGAGGAACTCGATGTCGCCTTCGAACGCATTCGCATGGTTCCCGCTGCCGCGCCTGCGAGCCCCAACGAGGGCGTGACCTCGGGCAGCCTGTCGATCCAGGATTCGGGCAGCGCGCTGCGGCTGGTCTGCGCGCAAGCGCGCGCGCTGCTGCTCGAACGCGCGGCGCAGCGGCTCGGCGTGCCGATGGCCGAGCTCGATGTGGACGACGGCAACATAGGCCATGCCAGTGGCGCGAAGACCGATTACTGGACCCTGGTTCAAGCCGACGAGCGCCTGCTCGAGCGAGAGGCGACCGGCGCGGCAGCGCCGAAATCGCCGGATCGCTACCGGATCGTGGGAACGAGCGTGCCGCGGCTGGATATTCCGCGCAAGGCTGCGGCCCGGGCCGGCTTTATCCATGACCTGGAATGGCCGGGCATGCTGTACGGCCGGGTGGTACGGCCGCCGCGACACGGTGCGGTGCTCCTCTCGTGCAGCCAAGCCAAGACCGCCGCGATTCCCGGCGTGGCCGCAGTGGTGAGAGATGGAAGTTTTCTCGGCGTGGTGGCCGAGCGCGAGGAGGAGGCGATCCGCGCCGCAACCGCGCTCGCCGCGGGATGCGTCTGGGAGGGCGGAACAAGGCTGCCCGAGCCAGGCGAAATCGGCGCGTTCCTGGTCCGGCAGGCGTCAAAGACGACCGTCCTTTCCGAGAAGTCCGATCCGTCGGTGGGCAAGGGCAGGACGGTGCTCGAGGCCACCTACACCAAGCCCTTCCTGTCGCACGGCTCCATCGGGCCTTCGTGCGCGGCCGCCCGCTTCGAGGGCGCCGGTTCCCTGCGGGTGTGGACCCACAGCCAGGGCGTATACAACCTGCGCCGCGACCTGGCGCTTGCGCTCGGGCTGCCCGAGGAATCGGTGAGCGTGCAGCACGCCGAGGGCGCCGGCTGCTACGGACACAACGGCGCCGACGACGTCGCCCTGGACGCCGCGCTGCTTGCGCGCGCCGTTCCGGGCAGGCACGTGAAACTGCAGTGGATGCGCGCCGACGAGTTCGGCTGGGCGCCTTACGGGCCGGCGATGCGCGTGCAACTGCGTGCCGCGCTGGACGCCGACGGGCGCATCGTGGACTGGCAGCACGAATTCTGGAGCAGCGGCCACAGCAGCCGCCCCGGGCGCGGCGCGAGGCCCACGCTGATTGCGGCAAACTATCTCGCCAAACCGTTCGCGCTGCTGCCCGCCATCGACCTGCCCATGCCTGCGGGCGGGGCCGGGCGCAACTCGATTCCGCTCTACGATTTTCCGAACCAGCGCGTGGTCAACCATTACATCGAGGCGATGCCGCTGCGCACCTCGGCGCTGCGCTCGCTCGGCGCGTACGCCAACGTGTTCGCGCTCGAATCCTTCATGGATGAACTCGCCGACGCCGCAGACGCCGATCCGGTCGAATTCCGGCTGCGCCATCTGTCCGATCCGCGCGGCCGCGCGGTGATCGAGGCCGCGGCGCGCATGTCGGGCTGGCGCGATCGCGGGCGCATCGGCTCGGGCGAGCGGGGCATGGGCATCGCCTTTGCCAAGTACAAGAACCTCGGCGCCTACTGCGCCGTGGTGGCCGAGGTCGAGATCGAGCGCGAGGTGCGAGTGAAACGGCTGTGGATCGCCGTCGATGTGGGGCTGGTCGTCAACCCCGACGGTGTCGTCAATCAGATCGAGGGCGGCGCGATCCAGGCCGCGAGCTGGACGTTGAAGGAGGAGCTGAAGTTCACCGCCGAGGGCATCGCGTGCCAGGGCTGGGAGGACTATCCGATTTTCAGGTTCAGCGAAGTGCCCGCGGTCGACGTCCAGATCGTCAACCGGCCGGATCAGAAGTCGGTCGGCGCGGGCGAGGCGCCCCTGGGACCCACGGCGGCGGCGATCGCCAACGGCGTGAATGCCGCACTGGGCGTGCGCGTGCGCGATCTGCCGCTCACCCCGGAGCGCGTCGCTGGCGCAATTTAGAGGCGGAGAATGTTAGACTTCGGACATTCACCCGCCGGATCCAAGCTTGAAACGGCCTCGCTCCCCCGCCACGCCTGAACTCGGCGACCTCGATCTCCAGGTCGCCCTGCAACTGCTATGCCAGGCCGGGTATGCCGACGCGCCGCAGGACCCCGCCGGCAGGCAGGCGATGGGCACGCAGGCGAGGCTGCAACTGATCATCGACCGGCTGTGCGAGCTTTCGCAGCGTGACGCGCTGACCGGGCTGACCAATGCGCGGCATTTCAGGGCGGCGCTGGAGCAGGAAGTCGACCGTGTTTCGCGCTCAGGGGAGATTGCGTTGCTGTTGCTGGTCGACCTCGATTATCTGAAGGCCATCAACGACAAGTTCGGGCATCTGGCGGGCGACCAGGCGCTGCGCGCGGTCGCGCAAGTGCTGGAGAAGAACGTCCGCCCGATGGACACGGCCGCGAGATACGGCGGCGACGAATTCGCGGTGATCCTGCCCAACTGCCGGCCCGGCGCCGGCCGCGTGATTGCCGAGCGCATACGCGAGCACGTGGAGCAGACTCCGATCGGCATGCCGGACGGGACGACGCTGCGGTTGACCACCAGCATCGGCGGCGCTCATATCTTGCCCTGGCGCAAGGTCGTTGCCGAAGACGTGCTGGAGAAGGCTGATCAGGAGCTTTACCGCGCGAAGGCGCAGGGCCGCAACCAGGTGTCGATGGACACGCTCGCGGGGACGCCGGTTTCATTCGATGAAAAACTTCAATCGCCGAATCGTTTCGAACAGGACAAAGATAAGTAGCGAAGGCGCGAAGGCGAGGATACTTGCGATCACCCGCGGCAAGGGCGGGGTCGGCAAGACCTTCGTGGCGGCCAATCTGGCTGCGGCGCTGGCCGGCGCGCCGGACTCGCCGGCTGCGCGCGCCTGAAAAGGCCCGTCGATACCGCACGGTTGATGGCTTCGGGCGAGCGTAAGAACCGCGCATGCTGGCGGCACCGACGGTAACCGGATAGATATCCCATCATGCGCGACGAAACCAAGGTCGTACACGCCGGCCGCCACCCGGAGGAGTTCGAGGGCGCCGTCAACCCGCCCGTGTACCACGTATCCACGGTGCTCTCGCCCAATCTCGCCGACTGGGAGCAGAAGAAGAAGGACTATGCGGCCGACCGCCCTGGCATGTATTACGGCCGCCACGGCACGCCCACGCTCAACGCACTGCAGGAGGCGATCGCAACGCTCGAAGGGGGCTATCGCACCCTGTTGTTCCCCTCCGGGCTTGCGGCCTGTGCCGGGGCGATCCTGACTTGCGCGAAGGCGGGCGACCACATCCTCATCAGCGACAGCGCTTATGGGCCGACGCGGCGCGTCGGCACGCGCTTTCTCAAGCGGTTCGGCATCACAGCCGAGTTCTACGATCCACTGATCGGTGGCGGAATCCAGGCGCTGCTGCGCCCGAATACGAGCGTCATCGTGGTGGAGGCGCCCGGCTCGCTCACCTTCGAGATGCAGGACATACCCGCGATTGCCGAGGCCGCGCACCGGCGCGGAGCCATGGTTGTGATGGACAACACCTGGGCCACGCCGCTCTATTTCAAGCCGTTCGAGCACGGGGTGGACTTATCGGTGCAGGCGGCGACCAAGTACATCGTCGGCCATTCCGACGCCATGGTGGGCGCCGTCACCGCCACGAAGGAGGCATGGCCGAAGCTGCGGGAAACGCACATCGACCTGGGCCAGACCGCGGGCCCGGACGACGTGTATCTCGCGCAGCGGGGCTTGCGTACCATGGCAACGCGGCTCAGGCAGCACTGGGAATCCGCACTGGCGCTGGCCGAATGGGTGTCGCGCCAGCCCGAAGTGGAGCGCGTGCTCTACCCCGCGCTCGGCACCGATCCGGGCCATGCGGTCTGGAAGCGCGACTTCCTCGGCGCGAGTGGCCTGTTCGGCGTGGTGCTCAAGAGCGTGTCCCACGACGCGTTTGCTGCGCTCATCGACGGCCTCGAACTCTACGGCATCGGCGCGTCCTGGGGCGGTTTCGAGAGCCTGGTGATGCCGTTCGACCCGCGCGAGGCGCGCAGCGCCACCCGGTGGCCGGATACCGGACCCTGCTTTCGCATCCATGCGGGCCTGGAGTCGCTGGACGACCTGCTCGCCGACATGGATGCCGGTTTCAAGCGGCTGCGCGCCGTGACATAGCGGCGGGATGCGGCCGTCGCGCGAGCTGAAGCGAGCGACGTATGATTTGCCCGACCCACAGTTTTGAGCATCGGAGGCATGGCCATGACGAAAATGAAAATCGAAGGCTCGTTCGTGGCGCTGATCACCCCGTTCAATCAGGACGGCACGGTCGATTTCGGCGCCTTTCGCACGCTGCTCGGCTTCCAGGAGCAGCACGGCAGCGCGGCGGTGCTGATCATGGGCTCGACCGGAGAGACGTCGATGCTCTCGCCGGAGGAGAAGAAGTCGATCATCGTCGAGACGGCGAAGATGAAGACCGGGCGCATGAAGTTTTTCTACGGCTGCACCGGCAGCAACACCGATACGACCATCGCGAGCGTGAAGTTCGCGCACGCCAACGGCGCCGACGGCGCGATTCTCGCCGCACCTTCCTACATCTGCGCGCCCGAGTCGGACATCGAGCAGTTTTTCCTCGACGTGGCCGACGCCACAGCCTTGCCGCTTGGCATCTACAACAATCCGCCGCGGGTGAAAACCGACCTGCACTGGGACAGCCTGCTGCGGATCTTCAAGCATCCCAACTACGTCGTGCACAAGGAATCGACCATGCGCGTGGGCCAGGTGGCGCAGGTGATCGCGGGCAGACCCGACGTCGCGGTGATGTGCTGCGACTCGCCCAACCTGGGGCTTGTGGTGCCCACGATGTCCCTAGGCGGCCATGGCACGGCCAACATGACCGGCAACATCGCCCCCGGTGAACTGGCCACGATCTCCACGCCGTGGAAAAGCTACCGCGAGGCCGAGGCCTTCAAGGAAACCTATCTGCGCCTGCTGCCGCTGCTGCATTTCACCTATTCGGCGATCAACCCGGTAGCGGTGAAGTCGCTCATGAAGGCCGTGGGACTGCCTGCGGGCGACCTGCGCCGGCCGCTGCGCTGCCTGGAGGGGGAGGCGCTGGCCAGGGGCGTGCGCATCGTGCGCGATCTGGGCCTGGACAAGCGCTACGGCTACAGGATTTCCGGCGCGGATCTCTCCCGCGCTGCTTGATGCCGCCGGATGCTCCGGCGCAGACCTATTGAGTTGCGGTGGGAAGACAAAATAGGCAGGAAGAAAGGCTTCCCTAGGAATTCGATCGCCGCACCAGTTCGGCCATCGCCGCCGCAGCCGGGTCGCCGAGTCCGCGCAGGCCCTCGGCCACACCGTCCCGGTCGGCCCGATCGCGGTTCTGGCTCGCCTTCCATTTGCCGACCAGCCTGGCGATTGCTATTTCGATGCCGACAATACCGCGCAGCATCTGCTCGATGTATTCCGGCGGCGCGTCCGACGCTTGCCACGGCTGCGGCCGCGAGGCTTCGTGTTCCGCGGTCAGTCGCTCGACGATCGCGCGCAGCCGCGCGGTGTCCTCGACGACGCGCAGGAATCCGTAGGCATGCACGACCGCGTAGTTCCAGGTGGGCACGACCTTGCCCGTATGCCGCTTGGTCGGATACCACGATGGCGTGATGTAGCGCTCGGCGCCCTGGAACACGACCAGCGCCTGCACCTCGCGATCGAAATCGCGCCACGCCGGATTGGCGCGCGACACATGGGCCATCAGCGTTCCGTGCGGCGCCGGATCCGGATCGAGCAGGAACGGGAGGTGGTTCGCGTTCAGCCCCCCGGCGCCGAGCGTCACCAGCGTCCCGAGCGGATGCGCGCGGATGAGCGCGGCGAGCACCTCGGCGCGCGCTTCCTCGAAATGCGGCGGGACGAACATGGGTTCCTGCAGACGCTTGCGGGTCCCGTAATCAGGCGACGGAGACTTCCTCTATCGTTTCCTGCAAGGCGTTGTCGACCACCAGCGGCGTCTGGAAATAGCGGATCACGGGCACGCTGCCGAAGTTCTTCAGCACGCCCTCGCGCCACGCCGCGTCGTGCGCGCGCACCGCTGCGGCCTTGTTCTTCCACAGGTAGAAGGCGCCCGTCTGGCCCCCGTCCGGGTCGTAGACGAAGGTCTTGCGGATCAGGTCCGGCATCGCGCGCCACTTCGGCGCAACCGCGCGCATGCCCGCCACGACCTGTTCGCGAGTCATGGTTTTCGGTACGTCGAAAAGGACATATTCGGTGATCATGGGTTCTTCCGTTGTGGTGGGCTCGTGCGGTCAAGGTCGGGGTGTGCGGCGGGCCAGGAACGCCGCGCTTTGACGGCACAAGCGTATCACCGGCACCCACGCCGAACAACACTGCGCTGCTTCGGGATGCGGGCCCCAATCCGGCGCGGCTGCTGGCGGCGGTGGCCAACTGTCTTTCGGCGAGCCTGCTGTTCGCGCTGCGCAAGTTCAGGAACCAGCCGGAGCCGATCACGGCCGCCGCGACCACGCGCATCGCCCGCAACGCGCGGAACCGGCTGCGCATCGCCGGCATAGCCGTGCAGATTCGCACCGGAGGCAAGGGCGCCCAGATGGAGCACCTGGACCGCGTTCTCGCGCAGTTCGAGGAGTTCTGCATCGTCACGCAGAGCGTACGCGACGGGATTGCCGTCGAGGTCTCGGTGGTCGACGCCGAGGGTGCGGTACTGAAGTAGCGCGCCCGCCTGAGCCTTCTCGCGATGGCCGCGGCTAATTGCCTGGGCGCGCGGCCGGGCCTCAGGTCGTCAGTCCATGGAACAGCTTTTCGCGGCCGAGCTTGACGTTGAACTCGCCGTCGAACCGGTAGATGTCGGCCGTGGCGAAGGTGTCGGAAAAGGTCTCCGGAATGAACGATCCGGTGCCCACGGAATCCAGCGGCGCGCGGGCGTTGGCGAACATCTTGCACTTGAACAGGTTGAATCCGGAGGAACCGACGATGCGGCAGGCGTTGAAGCCCGCGGCATCCAGCGTCTGGCGCAGCTGGATGACGCTCGCCACCGACACGCCGGTGCCGAACAGCACGCGGCGCACGCGGTCCTTGGTGATGTTCAGGCTGTCGGCGTCGAATGCCTCCTCGCCCATCACGTAGCGCACCGCCTCGTACTCGTTGGGCACGTGCAGCCAGTTGGCGACGATCTCCACCGATTTGTCGTAGGAGAGGCCCTCGGCGAACCGGTCGCCGTGCGTGTCCAGGCGCATCGCGAGCTGGCGCGTGCCTTTGCGGTCGCGGGGCAGGTGTTCGTTGTACCACCAGCGGCAGACCTCGATCGAATCGCTGTACTCGCGCCCGAAGTAATCCACCAGCACGGTGAGGTTGTCGTGCGGGTGGGTCTCGACGAACATCTGCGCCGCGCGCAGCGTGGAGCCCGCGTAGCCGACGATGCCGTGCGGCATGGTGCCGATGCCGTGCTCCTGACCGTACAGGTGAGCGGTCAGAGTCTGAGAGGAGCCGATGAAACCGATGGCGCCGTTCAGCTTCGCCATGCGGCTGCCCACGGCGGCGCCGTAGGCGGCCAGCGTCGACAGGTCGTCGCCGGGGGAATGGCGCGCATGCATGTCGATGAACGCGACGTTCTTCAGGTTCATCGCCATCTTGTAGGCATTGTAGGCGGACACGCAGGCCACGCCGATGCGTTGCAGGATGAGGGTCTCGAGCTCGGCGAGCGCGGCGAACGACCCCGTGTACGTGAACAGCGGCTTCTGGTCTGGAACGAACGCGCCTTCCTCGTAGAGCCGGGTGATCTTCAGCGGGATGGCTTCGCCTGCCGCCGGGTAGTACTGGCGCAGTACGTCGATCGCTGGGTTGACGGCGCAGATCACGCCGCGGCGCAGGAACACGCCGTAGGTGACGGTCTTGTCGCCGAACTTCTCGACGATCTCGCGCGTCTTGGAGAAGTACTTGTCGGTGCGGGCGCGTACGTACTGCTGCCTGTCGGCCGAGAGTGATTCCAGGGGCTTGTTCATGGGAGGCCTCCGCGGGCGGATTGCCCGCCTTGCTGCGATCGCGGCGATTGTAGCAGGACCGCCGGCGCTGCTATGGTTAACCTTGGATCAGGGCAGGGAAAGGACCGGAGCATGAAGCATGCCGTGCTGCTGCTGGGGCTGGCGCTCGCCGGATGTCACGCGACCTACGGCTACCGATGGGCAACGCCTGCCGGCGGCTACTCCCAGGTGCCCGCGGGCGACATGAGGGTCGGCGTCGCGGTCCCCTCCGGCAGCGTCGCCGGTGCGGTATTGATCGGGGTGCTGCTCGCCGACGGCGCGAGCTATTACCTGCGCCTGCCGGACGGCACCCGGATTCCGTATCACGGCGTGCCCGATCCCGATCCGGCGCGGCGCATCAGTGTGCAGGACTGCACGCAGCCGATCGATCTCGCGGCCGGCAATCTGATGTGCCGCTGACGCGCCGGGCCCGCTCCCGCCATGGGTCCGCGAACGGCACCCGGTACAGATGAAGAATAGGGTTTTCATAAATCTCCCGTTTTCGGGCGGTTGCGAAGTTGCAACTGTCCGAAAACGGGAGACGATGTGCGGAAAAGTGAGCCTCGCCCGTCTGGCCACGCCGGCTCTACGAACGCGCCTCGGGCTTGCCGAGTTCATTCCAGTACTCGTGGGCCGCGGTGTTGACCAGGCTGCGGCGCAACTCGACCGGCGTGTTGTGATAGCTGGTCGCGGTGCGGTTGATTTCGAGCACCGGCGCGCCCGGTTTCAGCCCGAGCAGCTTCGCGGTGTTGCGGTCGCAGAGCGCGGCGCGCAGGCGCTCATGGGCGCGCACGACATTGATGCCGTAGCGCGTCTGGTAAAGCGAATAGTTCGTGTCCTCGCGCTCGCGCAGGATTTTCTCGGTGAGACCGGGAAAGCGGGCGTGGGAGAGCACCATGTGGTCCACTGCGATCGGCCTGGCGCCGAGAAGCTGCAGATTGACGATCCGGATGACGCGCTCGCCGGCAAGCAGGTTCAGGCGCTTGGCCTCCTCCTCGTCGGCGCGGTCGCGAGTAAAGGAAACCATCTCGGTTTCGGGAGATTCCTTCGCCCCGTCTTCCGCCACGATGTGGAAGAAGCGGAACAGCATCCGCCTGGGCGTGTGGGTCGCGACGAAGGTGCCGCGGCCCTGATGCCTCACCAGGATCTGCTCGGCGACGAGTTCGTCGATGGCATGGCGGATGGTGCCGATGGACACGTGAAAGCGTTGTGAGAGCTTGCTTTCGGAGGGCAAGGCCTCGCCGGGCTTCCATTCGCCATCCGCCAGGCCCTGCGTGAGCAGGTTGCGCACCTCTTTGTAGAGCGGGGCAAATGCTTGTGTTCCGGTGGCGAAAAGATCGTTCATAATCACTGCCTTGGAAGGGCTGCCATGGTGCAGCGCAACAAAGCGTAGCATATTCATTTGAATCATTCAATTCATCTAATTGAATTGAATGAATGGGTCCAACGGGTCGCGGGACCCGTCAGTAAGAGGCGGAAATGATTCATTTCGTAGTGCACGACGAGAACGATTCGGTCGGCGTGGTGGTGGTCGAGGGCGTGAAGTCCGGTGACACGCTCAGCGGCTGGATCATGGACCAGGACAAGGAAATCACGCTCAAGGCGAAGGGCGACATTCCCATCGGGCACAAACTCGCGATCCGCGCGCTTGACAACAAATCCACGGTGATCAAGTACGGCGTGGACATCGGGCGCGCGGTTGCACCGATACAGGTGGGCGAGCATGCGCATGTGCACAACATCAAGACCAAGCGGTGGTAGACATGGCCATGGATCTTTCGAAGGCGAGTTTCCGGGGCTACAAGCGCGAGAACGGCCGTATCGGCGTGCGCAACCACGTGATCATTCTGCCGGTGGATGACCTTTCCAATGCCGCCGCCGAGGCGGTCGCGCACAACATCAAGGGCGCGCTGGCGCTGCCGCATCCCTACGGGCGGCTGCAGTTCGGCGCCGACCTGGAGCTGTTTTTCCGCACCCTCGTCGGCACCGGCTCCAATCCCAATGTCGCGGCGGTGGTGGTCATCGGCATCGAGGAGGGCTGGACCCAACGCGTCGTCGACGGCATTGCGAAGACCGGCAAGCCGGTGTCGGGGTTCGGCATCGAGTTGCACGGCGATCACGACACCATCATGCGCGCGTCGCGCGCCGCCAAAGAATCCCTGCAGTGGGCGTCCGGGCTGCGGCGCGAGGAGCGTCCGCTCGCGGACCTGTGGGTATCTACCAAGTGCGGCGAATCCGACACCACGTCCGGCTGCGGCGCCAACCCGACCGTGGGCAACGCCTTCGACAAGCTCTACCCGCAGGGCGTCACGCTGGTGTTCGGCGAAACGACCGAGCTCACCGGCGGCGAACAGCTGGTGGCCGCGCGCTGCCGCACGCCGGAAATTCGCGACAGGTTCATGTTCATGTTCAATCGCTACCAGGACCTCGTCAACCGCCACAAGACCGACGATCTTTCCGAATCGCAGCCGACCAAGGGGAATATCGCCGGCGGACTCACCACGATCGAGGAAAAGGCGCTGGGGAACATCCAGAAGATCGGCCGCAAATGCGTGGTCGACGGCGTCATCGACAAGGGCGAGGCACCCACCGGCCCGGGACTGTGGTTCATGGATTCGTCGTCGGCTGCGGCGGAAATGGTGACGCTGTGCGCGGCGAGCGGCTACGTGGTGCACTTCTTCCCCACCGGTCAGGGCAACGTGATCGGCAACCCGATCCTGCCGGTGATCAAACTGTGCGCCAATCCGCGGACAGTGCGTACCATGTCCGAGCACATCGACGTCGACGTCTCCGGACTGCTGCGGCGCGAGATGACGCCCGACCAGGCGGGCGATGCGTTGCTTGACATGATGTTCCAGACGGCGAACGGACGGCTGACGAGCGCCGAGGCGCTGGGGCACAGGGAATTTGTGCTTACGCGGCTCTACGAGAGTGCCTGACGAAAGGCTGTTCCAACTTGGTGGAGGTTGTTATGAAACGCATTATCTTCGCATTGTTTTTCGTGGTCGCATTCACCGGCGCGAGCGCTGCCGAAGTCGGGGGCGTAAAGCTGGACGATAAGCTACGCCTCACGCCGACCGGTCCGGAACTGGTGTTGAACGGCGCGGGTATTCGAACCCGTGTCTTTTTCAAGGTCTATGTCGGCGCGCTCTATCTTGCCGAGAAGAAGGCCGCGGCCAACGATGTGCTCGCGCTCGCCGGTCCCAAGCGCGTGGCGATGAGCATGCTGCGCGATCTCACCGCGCAGCAGCTTTCCGAAGCGCTGGTTGAGGGCATCAACAACAACGCGAATGCCGCCGAGCAGACGGCACTGAAGGCGCGCATCGACGAGTTGGTGGCGATCATGAATGCGCTCGGCGAGGCGAAAAAGGGCGATGCGATCCTGCTCGATTTCCTGCCCGGGAGCGGCACGCGGGTGGTGGTCAACGGCCAGCCGCGCGGCAAGCCGATCACAGGCGAGGATTTCTATCGCGCGCTGCTGAAGATCTGGCTCGGCGACAAGCCGGTCGACGATGATCTGAAGAAGGGCATGCTCGGCCGGGCCGACTGATCGTGTTCATCGGCCACTTCGCCTTTGCCGCCAAACGGGCGGCGCCCGCGGCGTTCGGCCCGCTGCCGCCGAGCGCCGAGGCGGTTGCCTATTCGGGGCCGCTCGGCTGGCTGATCGTTGCCTGGGGCTGCTGGATCGAACGCCACCGCGCCTTCCGAGGGGCG
>Ga0154717_1004_pt4 | contig 12584 bp, 9 predicted proteins | sample Rifle2008BG16ft_FD_105725 | JGI IMG/M metagenome (GOLD analysis project Ga0154717, IMG submission 105725) | Betaproteobacteria bacterium RBG_16_64_18
GCGGCCGCGTGGAACCGCGCCGCGGGCAAGTACGTGATCGCTGTGAACGAGGATATCGATCCGGACAAGGCGGACGCGCTGTTCTGGGCCATGTCCTATCGCGCCAATCCCGACCTGGACGTGCAGATCCTGCGGCATCGCGACCAGGGCCACGGCCCGCGCAGCAAGCGCAACGGCGGCCAGGATGCATCGGTGCTGATCGACGCAACGCTGAAGGAGAAATTCCCGCCCATCTCGCTGCCCAAGCGGGAGTACATGGAGCGGGCGAAACTGATCTGGGAAGAACTGGGTCTGCCGAAGCTGAAACCGGAGTCGCCCTGGTTTGGTTACTCGCTCGGAGAGTGGTCGGAGGATTTCGACCGCGCGGCCGAGCGTGCAGTCAAGGGCGATTACTTCGAGACCGGGAAACTCATCGCCAGGCGGCGAAGGAAAGACGTCCGGATTAACACCGAGGTGCGTGACGTCGATGAGACCAGCGCGCTGCCCGCGGCGAAGGGGAAGGCCAAGGCGAAATCCAAAGCCAGGCGCGAATAGCGGGCACAGGGACCGAGGGAAGGGATGATGGAACAGATTTTCATCATGAGCGAGGATCAACGCGCGATCCTCGAGACCGTGGCGCGTTTCGTCGACGCAGAAGTGAAGCCCCGAGCGGCTCAACTGGATGCCAATCCGGACCCGGAACAAAGCTTTTCCTGGGAAATCGTCGAGAAGGCGCATGAGGTCGGCATCCGGACCATGACCTTGTCCGAGAAATGGGGAGGCTTGGGAACCGACTCGTTGACCACCGCGATGGTGATCGAGGAACTGGGCAAAGGCGACATCGGTGTTTCGGTCATCTTCGCTCAGACGCTGAAGATCGCGCAAATCATGGAAAAGGCGCTCAACGAAGAACAGCGCGGCCGCGTATTGCCCAAATTCGCCGCGGATCCGCGCGGCATGCTGGCGATAGGTATCACCGAGCCGGACAACGCCTCGAACTACTTTCTGCCGCATCCAACCCCCTTCCGCACGACTGCGCACAAGACCGAGGGCGGGTGGATGCTCGATGGCATGAAGCATTTCATCTCCAACGGCAACCGGGCGAGCTACTACCTGGTATTCGTGCAAACCGAAAAGGGCAAGCCTCTGGCGGAGGGATCGACCTGCTTTCTCGTGGAACGGGACCGCCCGGGATTTTCGATCGGCCGCGTGCACGACAAGATGGGGGAGCGCCTGGCCAACAACGCCGAGCTCGTGTTCCAGGATTGTTTCATCCCCGACGCAAACGTTGTCGGCAAGGTGGGCAACGGCTTCAACGTGCTGGCGAAATTCTTCCCGCAATCGAACGCCTACGCCGGCGCCTCAGTTCTCGGGGTCGCGGTCGCGCTGCACCAGAAAGCCATCGATTGGGCCAAGGTCCGGGTGCAGGGCGGCAGGCCCTTGATCGAGCACGACGGCATCCGCGCTCAACTCGCGGAGATGCGCATGCTGATCGATGCCTCGCGGTCCTACATTCACCGCGCCTGCTGGCTTGCCGATCATCAGGAGCACGGCTGGGACAGGACTCTGGGCGCGCTGCCCAAGGCCATGGCTGCGCAGGCGGCGTGGAAGATCGCCACCTGGTGCATGGAGATACACGGCGGCCACGGCTACATGAAGGAGTTCGGGGTCGAGAAGCTGGTGCGCGATGCAGCCGCGTTTCTGCATTCGGACGGCGTCAACCGCACGCTGTTCCTGAAGGCGGCCAACTTCATGTTCAGCGACTGAGGCCGCGTCATGAAGGCGATGGTTCTAAGGGGACCGAATGCACCGTTTGAAATGGCCGAGGTTCCCGACCCGGTCGCGGGCCCGGGCGAGGCGGTGGCTCGAGTATTCGCCTGCGGGTCCGGCCTGACCATCCAGCACATCAAGGCAGGGCGGATAGCCGCCGATTTTCCGCGCATCATCGGCCACGAGATCACCGGCGAGATCGTCTCGGTCGGCGCCGGCGTAACAGGACTGGCGGTCGGCAACGGGGTCACTGCCTACTATTATCTCAACTGCGGCCATTGCCGCTGGTGCCTCGCCAATCTCGAGCCTTTGTGCGCAAATACGGGCGGCAACGTCGGTCGCAATTGCGACGGCGGCTACGCCGAGTACATCAAGCTTCCCGCGCATGTCTTCATCAAGCTGCCGCAAGGCCTGGACTACAAGTCCCACCCTGCCCAGATCGGCGTCATCACCGATGCGCTGGCGACGCCGTACAAGGTGCTGCGCCGGGCACGGATCAAGGCCGGCGAGACGGTCGCGGTCTTCGGTGCTGGCGGTGGCTTGGGCATCCACCAGCTGATGATGGCCAAGTGGGCCAGAGCGAGGGTCATCGCCGTCGACACCGCCCGCGGCAAGTTCGATGCCTGCCGCAAGGCCGGTGCCGACGAGATCGTCGACGCGTCGGCCGGCAAGGTGACCGAGGCGCTGCTCGATCTCACCGGCGGACGCGGCGTCGACGTGGTGATCGACTATGTCTCGGTCAGTTCCACCCTGGAAGCCGGGGCGAAGGCGCTGGGTGTGCGCGGGCGTCTGGTGACGCTCGGAGGCGCCGGGCAATTCTTCAACGTATCGTCTCTCGACATGCTGCTCAAGGAACAGGACCTTCTGGGCAGCCGCTATGTCACGCGCACCGAGATCCTGGAGACGCTCGACCTGGTCGCACGAGGCGAAGTCTGGCCGCTGGTCACGGATATACGCCGACTGGAAGAGGCTGAAGCATTGCACGAGCGGGTGGAGCGTGGAGAAGTCACCGGGCGCGCCGCCTTGCTCGTCAGCTAGCCAGGTAGGAGTATCCGATGGCCTGGAGCCCATTTCACAAGTGAATCGCAGGAGATTAGATAGATTGGCAAACGCGAGATCGATCTCGAGACCGCCGGCGCACGCGCCAGGGCGGTTGTTTTGAACCCGCCTGGCGCGATGGAAACGAGTACTCGAGGGCGACCAGTGAATTGGGAGCGAGAGGCGGATGTCGTGGTCGTCGGGTCCGGGGCAACCGGACTGCCCGCTGCCATTCAGGCGGCGGAGGACGGCGCATCGGTCATTTTGATCGACGCGAACTGGGACGTCGGCGGGCACGCGATCTTGAGCGGCGGAAACGTGGCGCTTGGCGGCGGGACGAGCGCGCAGAAGAAATACGGGATAGCGGATTCGCCTGACTTGCTGTATTCGGACTTGACGGACTGGTCGGTGGTGGAACCCAACGGGTTTCCAGATTACCGGTACAACGACAGGGAAATCATCCGTGCCTTCGCCGACAACAGCGCGCCGACCTACGAATGGCTGGTCGCCCACGGGGTCGTATTCGTTGCCGCGAGCCCGGACAACCGCGGCGCGCACGGGACCGGGAACTCGGCTCCCAGGGAAAACCATGCCGCCGCGATGGCATGGCCGCAGATGCAGACCGGCAGACCGGTCGCCGAGAATCAATCCACCAGTTCTTCGGGCATCGGCTTCATCAGGCCGCTGGAAGCGGCCGCGAGGAAGCTGGGCGTGCAAGTCCTTCTGCAGCACCGGATGACGAGCCTGGTGAGGGAAAGCGCCGCATCGGGCAGGGTGATCGGCATCAGCGCAACGAACCTGGACAGGACCCTGAACATCCGGGCGAGGAAAGGCGTCGTCATCGCCACCGGCGGCTCCAGCAGCAACGTGAACTTCCGCAGGATGTTCGACCCCAGGCTGACCGAGGAGTATTGCGGCGTGGCAGGCGAGCCCTATTCGTTCCAGGACGCCAGCGGCGAACTGGCGGCCGTGGCGGTTGGCGCCTCGCTATGGGGTCTGTTCAACCAGACCGGAGAATTCGGGGCTGGGCTTACCAAGCCGAACAAGATCGGTTGTCAGTACAACTACGTCAACCTGACGTGGCAGCCCGGAAGCCCGGTGTTTCACCTTGCGCGCGCCACCGGGCTGCTCGTGCAGGATTACCAGGACCTCATCCTAGTGAACCAGGCGGGTGTGAGGTTCTACGACGAGACGAAGGGCCAGTTCACGTCCAACAGTCATGACACCATCAAGAACTACGTCCCGGGAAGTTACCTCAACGCGGCCAATATCAAGTACGACCCCGCCAATTTCCTCAATGCCGCCCTGGCCGGAACCGGCGATGCGACCAACGGCGGCGGACCGATCTGGGCGATTTTCGATTCGGATGCAGTGAAGCGGGAGAACTGGAGTGTCACGCCGCCGCACGTCGATATTGCGGCCGGGTTCTTCTTTTCCGCAGACACCATCGCGGAACTCGCCGGCAGCATCGCCAACAAGTATCAGCGCAGGCCGATGCCGGCCGGCGTGCTGCAGGACACCGTGACCAAATACAATTCCTACGTCGACGCAGGGAAAGACCCCGACTTCGGCAAGCCGGCGCCCAAGTACAAGATTCAGACGCCTCCGTTTTACGCCGGCTGGGCCACGCCTGTCATCCACGATACGCGTGCCGGTCTGCGGATCAACGCGGGATGCCAGGTCGTGGACTTCAACGGAAACGTGATACCGGGCCTGTACTGTGGCGGCGAATCGGCAGGCGGATTCAGCCAGCATGGACTGGCGAGATGCATCACACAGGGCCGCATCGCCGGAAGGAATGCGGCCGCAGAAGCACCAGTGGCGTAAGCGGCCAGTCTCCGCGGACACCAGTGTAGGCGGAACTGGCGAAATACCCCCGGCAGTTCCGCTAGCGCCCGGACAGGATGTCCTTGAATTTCTCCTCGACCTTCTTTCGCAGTTCGGGCGTTGCCCGCGCCACGACGGGGAAACTATTGAGCATCTCGAACGGCCGGCAGGCGTCGATGACGGCCCTGGAACTGGACGCGCTGCCGCGCGGGATGCGCGGGTCGAGCGGACCGCTCCACATCTTGCGGATGATGTCGATGTCCTCGGCCGGATCGCAGCGCGTGCATATTGCCCACATCACGTCGAACAGGTCGGTGGGATCGATGTCTTCGTCCACCACCACCACGAACCGGCCCAGGTAGGCGCCGGACTGGCAGCTCGCGGCGGCCATGCCGGCCTGCTTCGAGTGCCCGGCATAGGCCTGGCGGATCGCGATCACGTTGAACATGCGTGCGCCGCCCGCTTCGTGGCACCACACGCCCTTGACGCCTGCCAGACCCGCGCGCTCGACCTCGTCCCAGATCATGCCCGCTTTCATCACGCACTTGCTGTAGGAGAAGTCCGAAGGCGGACGCATGGGCGTTGCCATGGCGAGGATCGGATCGTTTCTGTGATAAATGCGCCGCACGCGAATGACCGGCTGGTCGCTCTTGCCGCCGGCGTAGTAGCCGGTGAATTCGCCGAACGGCCCTTCCGGCGCGACGTCTCCGGGCACCATTTCCCCCTCGACCACGAGTTCCGCGTGCGCGGGCATCGGCAGGCCGTGGATCTCGCTCTGGACTACGTCGACCGGTTCGCCGCGGTGGCCGCCCGCATAGTCGAACTCCGAAAGCCCGAAGCGCAGCTCATTGCCGCCGGCGAGGAACAGCAGCGGATCATGGCCGCATGAAACCAGCACCGGGCAAGGCCTGCCCTGCTTGAAGTATTTCTCCCTGATCTGGCGGCCTTGCTTTCCGGGGGAGATCCACAGGCCGAGGCGTTTCGCGTCGTGCACCATCACGCGGTAGGTGCCGCAGTTGACCCAGTTCTCCTCCGGGTCGCGCATGATCACCAGGTCGTCGGTGCCAAGATAGCGACCGCCGTCCAGTTCATGCAGGAAGGGCACGGGGAACTTGAGCACGTCGACCTGATCGTCGCGCAATACGTTTTCCAGCACCGGCCCGGACTTCACCACCCGCGGGGGGATCGGCTTGTGGACCTTCATCCTGTCGCGATAGGACCGCACCACGTCGAGCGGGTGATCGGGGACGGGGAAGCCCATCGTGATGGCAAGGCGGCGCATCGAATTGGTGGCCCCGGAGATCACCCGAAAACCCTTCGGATAACCGGGAATGTCGTCGAACAGGATCGCGGGCGGATGCTTCTTTTCGCCCTGGTTTACCGATTCGGCGAGGGTGCCCATCTCCAGATTCCAGTCGGCTCCGGGAACATGCAGCAACTCGCCCGCGTGCTCGACGCGCGAAAGGAATTCGCGCAGATCGGCGTGCGGGCTCTGGTACTCGTTGTACAGCCTGGGTCTGGCGAGATCGTTCATTGGGACATTCCCAAGAGTCCGTTACAAAATGAGGGCAAGCATCCGTTCATCTTATAACGAACTCTCGGGCGCCGGGAACCACGCTTCGATGCAGTCCGACAGACCCAGGCGGTTCGCGGCTCAGGCCCGCAACCTGTACTATGATGAGAGGCGTTGGCGCATCGTGTTCAAGAGATCACCTGGAGGAGGAACCCGCCGTGAGCACTCCCTGTAAGTTGCCGGCCGTGGCGACGGCGATCCTGATCGCGGCCTCGGTCTTCGCGAGCGCTTACGCGCAGAACTGGCCCTCCCGTACCGTCCGGATCATCGTGCCCTTCGGTCCCGGCGGCGGCACCGACACGATCGCGCGTGTCGTGGCCGACAAGCTGCAGGACAGCATCGGCCAGACGTTCATTGTCGAAAATCGGCCTGGGGCAACCAGCAACGTTGGAGCCAGCATCGTCGCGAAGGCGCCTGCCGATGGCTACACGCTGCTGCTCATCACGAGCAGTGTCTCAATTAATCAGGCGATGCCGGGTAAGAAGCCGTTCGACACCATCCGGGACTTCGAGCCGGTCGTGCGCATCGGCAGCTCAGCGGTGATGATCGGCGGCAACGCCGAGTTTCCCGTGGCATCGATCCCGCAGCTCGTCGCCTATGCCAAAGCCCATCCCGGCAAGATATCCTATGCGGTGTGCGCCATCGGCGGACCCCAGCACATGGCAGGCGAACTGCTCAAGATGATGGCCGGGATCGACATCGTCCACGTGGCCTACAAGGGTTGCGCGCAGGCGGTTCCCGACGTGCTGAGCGGCCAGGTGCCGGTGACGATCAGTACCGTCGGCAACCTCGCGCCGCACATCAAGGCGGGGAAGATGAAGGCGTATGCGGTGACCGCCGCGCGCAGGTCCTCGTTCGCGCCGGATGTGCCCACGGTCGCGGAATCGGGGTTTGCCGATTTCGACATCGACGTCTGGTTCGGTATGCTCGCGCCGGCGGGAACGCCAAAGGAGATCGTTGCCCGGCTGAATGCGGAAACCAACCGCATCCTCGATCGCGCCGAGGTGAGGGACAAGATGGCGTCGCAGAATTTCGAGGTCATCGGCGGATCTTCGGAGGCGTTCGGCGAAGTGATCAGGAAGGAGATCTCGCGATACTCGCGGATTATTCAGGCGGCCGGCATCCGGTCCGAGTGAGAACCCACGCGCTGCCGTGGGGAAGTCCCATACCGCCTTGCACGCAGAATTGCTGACACTGCCACGTCGTCCGACCGGCGCCGCGAACGCAATCAGACGCCGTTCCGGGACATTTCGGGAAACAATTGGACAATACTGCGCAGTGGTTTGAGTATAGAATCTCCGTGGGAAGATCGAAAAATGGGGGAGACTATGAAGAAGATATCAATTGCCTTTATCACGGTCCTGTTTTCCATGGCCTTCTTCGGAGCGGCCTTTGCGCAGGAAAGCTATCCGTCCAAACCGATCAAGATCATCATTCCGCTCGGGCCGGGCTCGGGAAACGATGTGGTCACGCGGATCCTAAGCGAGAGCCTGGAAAAGGAACTCAATACCCGGATCGAAGTGGAGTACAAGGCCGGCGGGGGAGGAGGCGTGATCGGGGCGGATTTCGTGGCCAATTCCAAGCCGGACGGATATACCTTGGGCACGCTGAACAGTTCCATTTTCACGAACTCTCCTGTTTTCACCACGGTGCCGTTCGACCCGATCAAGGGATTTACATCGATTGCCCGCCTGGGAGCAGGGTCGATCGTTCTGGTTGTGAATTCGAATGCGCCCTGGAAGAGCGTCGAGGAGTTCTTGGACCATGCCAAGAAGAGCCCGGGCAAGGCGACCTGCGGAACCACTGGGGTCGCGACAGTGGGCAATCTGGATCTCGAACTCTTGAAGGTGGCGACAGGTGTGCAGATTACCCACGTCCCCTACAAGGCAGGGTCCGGCCCCAACATCGCGGCTTTGCTGGGCGGTCACATAGATTGCGCCATGCAACTGTGGCCCATATTGGTGAATCACGTCCGGGGAGGAAAATTGCGGGCCCTGGCGAGCGTCTCTCCACTGCGGGAATTTCCCAACGTTCCGACCTTCACGCAGAAGGGATTTCCTGCCGTGAATCTTGAGGTCTGGTTCGGGTTTTTCGGGCCGGCTAACCTGCCCGCAGACGTGATGGCGAAACTGGTTCCAGCCTTCGAGAACGCGCTCAAGGATCCGGGGAACGTGGCGAAATTGGAGAAGCTCGGTTGGAATGTGCAGTACGAAGGGCCTGCCGCGGTTTCCGAGCGTATCGAACGGGAATTGGGAGCTGTGAGGGATCTGGCGAAAAAAGCCGGGATCAAGCCCAATTGAAAAGAGTCCCAGGTGAAACGGACAGGGATCAAGTTCAGTTGAACGGTTCCTGTCCCGGATTCCCGCCGGGGTGAATCGGAATGGTCAAGGCTGACCGCTGGATCGGGCTGCTTTTCGCCCTCTTCTCTCTTTACATTTGTGTTGAAAGCTTCCGGTTGGGTCTTGGAAGCTATCAACAGCCCGGCCCCGGTCTTATCTCTTTTGGCGCCGGGGTGATCCTGGGCGTTCTATCCCTGGTGCTGGTCTTCGTGGCGTTCTTCGGGCGCACGATAGAAAGGGAGACGTGGCATAACCGGGGTCAGATCGTGATGGTGTTCCTCGCCATACTGGGATTCACTCTGCTCCTCGAGTGGCTGGGTTTCATCCTGGCCGCGTTCCTTCTTGTCTGGTTCTTGCTCAAGTTCGTCGAGCGGCGAGGATGGGGCTTTTCCGTCGGCGTCGCGCTGGCCGTTGCAGGCGCCTCGTACGTCGTATTCGACCTCTGGTTGAGTGCCCAGTTACCGGCCGGCATTCTCGGAAGCTAGGGCGCAACGTGGACGCGCTGGAAGGCTTGCTTTACGGGTTCTCGCTGGCGTTGACGCTGAAGAACCTGGCCTTCGTCTTTGCCGGCGTGTTGCTGGGGACCCTGGTCGGTGTTCTCCCCGGAATCGGACCGGCTGCGGCGATTTCGCTTCTGCTCCCGTCCACGTTCCACACGGACCCGATCTCCTCGATGATCATGCTGTGCGGCTTGTACTACGGGACCATGTACGGTGGTTCGACCACGTCGATCCTGGCGAACATCCCGGGTGAAGCGGCCTCGATCGTGACCTGTTTCGACGGATACCAGATGGCCCGGCAGGGAAGAGCAGGTCCGGCGCTGGGAATTGCCGCGTTCGGGTCGTTCTTTGCCGGGACGATTGCCGTGGTTGGACTCATGCTTCTGGCCCCGACGCTGGCATCGTTCGCCTTGAAATTCGGCTCCCCCGAATATTTCTCTCTGATGGTCATGGCTATGACCCTGGTCACCTACCTGTCCCAGGGATCGATCCTCAAGTCGCTGATGATGGCGGCGTTGGGATTGATCCTGAGCACCATCGGACTGGATCCGGTCACCTCGTCGCTGCGCTTCACCTACGACATTCTGGTCCTCCGGGACGGCTTGGGTATCGTCCCGGCCGTAATGGGGTTGTTTGGCGTTTCCGAGGTCTTGCTGAACGTCGGCGCAATAATGAATCGCGAAATCCTCCAGAGCGAAATCAAGGGCCTGTTGCCCAATCGTCAGGATTGGAAAGATTCATCCATGCCCATTGTGCGTGGTTCTCTGCTGGGATTCTTCCTGGGGATCATTCCCGGCCTGGGCACGATCATCCCCACCTTCCTGTCCTACGGTCTGGAAAAGCGCTTATCCAGGAACCCGAACAAATTCGGTACCGGGGCAATAGAGGGCGTGGCCGCGCCGGAATCCTGCAACAACGCCGCGGCTACCGCAAATTTCGTTCCCATGCTTTCCCTGGGGATTCCGGCCAACCCCATCATGGCCATCCTGCTGGGTGCGCTCACGATCTACGGCCTGCAGCCCGGCCCCCTGCTGATCACCGAGCATGCAGACCTTTTTTGGGGAGTGATTGCCTCGATGTACGTCGCCAATGTCATGCTGCTCATCCTCAATCTGCCCCTCATTCCCCTCTGGGTGCAGATACTCAAGATTCCCTACACCATTCTCTACCCCCTGATCCTCCTGTTTTGCCTGATCGGTTCCTACAGCCTCAACAACAACGTCGGAGACGTGATCATCATGTGCGTCTTCGGCGCAATCGGGTTCTTGATGAAGAAGTTCCGGTATGAGCCGGCCCCTCTGGTCCTGGCGCTGGTTCTGGGGCCCATGATGGAAGACAACCTGCGTCAGGCGCTTCTGATCTCCGGCGGAAGTTTCACCATGTTTCTTACGCGGCCCCTCTCGTCGGTCTTCCTGATCGTGTCCGTGGCGGCCTTGCTGCTGCCGCTCCTGAAAATACGCCCGACGGCCAAGTTCCGGCAACCGGAGGAGTAGGGCTCCGCACCGGCGCCAATTTCGGTCCCATGCTGTTGTCGACTCGTTGCTCTCGAACGCAAATACGACACCGAAATTGCTCTCTGATTTCTCAAACCCGGCGTCTCCAAGGCATTGACAAATGCCGGATTCGACTTCATCTTGCGTAAGCCGTCACGGGCGGGGCGGCGGGGAAGCATCCGCCGCGCCGCTAACCCGACAGGAGGTGCACTGAAATGTTTACCAGAATGAAGCTGTTGGCGATATCCGGTGTCGTCGCGTTCGCTCTGTTGGGCGCTGCCTCGGCGCAGGAGCGATATCCGAGCAGGCCCATAAAGCTCGTCGTCGCGCTTGGGCCGGGCGCGGGCGCGGATGCGCTTGCCCGGTTTCTGGCCGCGGAACCTCTACGCCGCGAGTTGCAGACGGAAGTCATCGTCGAAAACAGAGCGGGTGCCGGCGGAGTCGTCGGCGGTGATTATTTGGCCAAGTCGAAACCGGACGGTTATACATTGGGGTTATTCCACGCCTCGGTGGTTACAACGGCGACGGTGGTCAACCCGAACGTGTCGTATAACTCGATACGCGATTTCACCCCGATCGCCACCCTGGTGACCAACCCCCTCGCGATAGTCGTGAACGCCGGCTCCAGATGGAATAGCCTGGAACAACTTCTGGACGACGCGAAAAGGGCTCCGGGAACAATAAACTGCGGAATCATCGGCGTCGGCAGCCACACCCACTTCAATCTCGAGCTTCTGAAGATCGGCTCCGGCGCGAGCATCAACCGGGTTCCTTTCGCCGGCGGAACCGGACCCATCATCACCGCATTGCTGGGGGGGCACATCGACTGCACCTCGCTGGTGTGGCCCGCGGTGGACGGCAATGTCAGAGCGGGAAAATTCCGCGCGCTTGCCGTGACCAGCCCCCTCAAGGATTTCCCGCAGGTTCCGACATTCGCCAGCAAAGGTTTTCCGCAGACAAGCCTGGAGGTCTTCTTCGCGGTGTTCGGACCGGCCAACCTGCCGCAGGACGTCATGGCCAAATTGGTCCCGGCGTTCGAGAACGTGATGAAAGATCCGAACAATCTGGATAAACTCGAAAGGATGGGGTTTTCGATTCTGTACGAAGGTCCCAGACAACTGGGCGACAGGGTGAAGCACGAGCTGGAAGTGGTCAGGGATGTGGCCAAGAAGGCCGGGATAATGAAGGAACAGTGATTTGACCGGTTTGGACTACGATCGATTTCGGCTGCGGACCTTCCTCGACAGTCTGGCGCAACTGGGCGAACTGGAAACCCACGCCGACGCGTTCAAGCTGGCTGACGTGGGCCGTGTGCTCGAGGGCAATCCGAAGGCCGTACTGTTCCGGCAGGTCGGGACCGAGCGAGTTCCCCTCGCGGGCAACGTGATCGGCAGCCGCGCGCGGATGGCGCACGCTTTCGGGGTCCAGCCGCGGGAATTGCTGGCAGAGGTGCTGTCGCGACTGCAGAACAAACCCGAGTTCGTCGAGGTCGCTCGCGATGAAGCGCCCGTGCAGCAGGTGGTATCGACCGGCGCCGAGGCAGACCTCACCAAACTCCCGGTTCACCTGCAGCATGGGTATGACGCCGGGCCCTACATCTCCGCCGCGATGGATTTCGCGATCGACAGGGCGACCGGCTGGACCAATGTGGGCCTGCGCCGGCTGATGCTGCGGGGCCGCAGCGAAACGGGCATCGATCTGGTGGCCCCGAGCGATCTGCGCACGATCTTCCTGGCGAGTCTCGGGCGGCATGAGCCGCTGCCCTTGAGCATCGTGGTCGGCGGCCACCCGATCGACTATCTGGCCGCGACCCTGCGGCTGCCGGTGGACGAACTCGGACTGCTCGCCTCGCTGCGGGGCGCGCCGCTGCCGGTGGTCAAGGGGATCACCAACGACATCCGTGTCCCGGCGGACGCGGAATGGGTGCTCGAGGGCTATCTCGACGCCAGGGGCTACACCGAGCCCGAAGGGCCTTACGGGGAATTTCTCGGCTACTACGGCGGCGTCAAGACCAATCCGGTGTTCACGGTCACCGCGATCACGCGCCGGCGCGACGCCATTTTCC
>Ga0154717_1002_pt1 | contig 12456 bp, 9 predicted proteins | sample Rifle2008BG16ft_FD_105725 | JGI IMG/M metagenome (GOLD analysis project Ga0154717, IMG submission 105725) | Betaproteobacteria bacterium RBG_16_64_18
CGTCAATCCGAAGATGCGCGCCACGGTCGACGCCGCCGCGCTGTGCAAGATGGCCGACCGCGGCCAGATCACGGGCGGGCTGCTCGACGGCCCGCTCGCCTATGACAACGCGGTATCGATGGTCGCCGCGCGCAGCAAGGGGATCAAGTCCGCGGTGGCGGGGCAGGCCGACATCCTGGTCGTGCCGGAAATAGAATCGGGTAATATGCTGGCCAAGCAGCTCGAGTACCTTGCCGACGCACTGGCAGCGGGGATCGTGCTCGGCGCCCAGGTGCCGATCGTGCTCACCAGCCGGGCCGATTCGGCCGAAACGCGCGCCGCGTCGACCGCCCTCGCCGTGGTCATGGCCCACGCCAAGCGCAAGAAGAAATAGGCGGCGGTCCGCGAGTGGGCCGGACGGGCAGCCTGTATTCAGGCACTCGAGAACTGAGGGAATTGACGTTGGGTCTACTCAGTCGGATGCGGCAACGGGACCGGCCAGGCCGGCCGGAGGAGGCGGTGACAATGGCACCATCGACCGAAGGGGAAAGACGGTTTGGCTCCACGCTGTTCTGGCGCCTGTTTGCGCTGGTCAACTTCGTCACCGTCGCCTGGGTCGTCTGGGTGCTCTGGCAGATCGCGCCGCGCACAGTGGTGAACGATTTCGTTCTTCGCCTGCCGGTATCGCAGCGCTCGGTCTCGGGTGCGATTTCGGGGGATCCCTCGGCGGCGCGGGCAAAAGCGGCGCCCGCTCCGGAGAACGAGATCTCCATCCAAAGCGGTTCGCCGATGACGCCGCTCAGGCTGGAGACCGAGATCAAGACCCCGCCGCAGTGATCGCGTGGCCGGGGTAGCGTTCCGCCGCCAGTCGCCGCAGGCCGAGCCAAGCGCATCGCGCGGTGGTAGCATTCGCGCCTCCCGCTGGTCTTCCGATGGCCGTTTCCCCAATCCGCAGCCGATACACGCCGGCCGAAATGGAAGTCCGGCGCGCATCGCTGCCGCGCCCGGAGTTTCCGCCCGAGCTGCCGGTCTCCGCGCGGCGCGGCGACATCGCCCGCGCCATCGCCGCGCACCCGGTGGTGATCGTCTGCGGCGAGACCGGTTCGGGCAAAACCACGCAGATTCCCAAGATCTGCCTGGACATGGGCCGCGGCGTCGCCGGGATGATCGGCCACACGCAGCCGCGGCGCATCGCCGCGCGCGCGACCGCATCGCGCATCGCGCAGGAACTGAAGACCGAGCTCGGCGGCGCGGTGGGCTACAAGATCCGCTTCACCGACCGCGTCAGCCCGCGTTCCTTTGTCAAGCTGATGACCGACGGCATCCTGCTCGCCGAGACCCAGGGCGATCCGGCGCTCGCGCAGTACGACACGCTGATCATCGACGAGGCGCACGAGAGGAGCCTGAACATCGATTTCCTGCTCGGCTACGTGAAGACGCTGCTGCCCCGCAGGCTGGACCTGAAGGTGATCATCACTTCGGCGACGCTCGACGCCGACCGCTTCTCCAGGCATTTCGACGGCGCGCCGGTGGTCGAGGTGTCCGGGCGGCTGCATCCGGTCGATGTGCGCTACCGGCCGCTGGACGCAGGGGAGGGTGACGACGTCGATCTGAACCAGTCGATCGCCGACGCGATCGACGAGCTCGCCCGTACCGGTGACGGCGACGTGCTGGTATTCCTGCCCGGTGAGCGCGAGATCCGCGAAGCCGCCGAGACGCTCCGGAAACACCATCCGCCGCAGACTGAGATCCTGCCGCTGTACGCGCGCCTGTCGGCCGCCGAGCAGGAGCAGGTGTTCAAGCCGCACCCGGGCCGGCGCATCGTGCTGGCGACCAACGTCGCGGAAACCTCGCTCACGGTGCCCGGCATCCGCTACGTGGTCGACACGGGCCTCGCGCGCGTCAAGCGCTACAGCTACCGCAACAAGGTCGAGCAGCTGCGGGTGGAACCCATTTCGCAGTCCGCCGCCAGGCAGCGCTCGGGCCGCTGTGGCCGGGTGGCTGCGGGCGTGTGCATCCGGCTCTATGCAGAGGACGATTACGCGCAGCGTCCGGCTCACACCGACCCGGAGGTGCTGCGCTCGTCGCTCGCCAGCGTGATCCTGCGCATGAAGTCGCTCGGCCTGGGCGAAGCGGAGGATTTCCCGTTCGTCGATCCGCCCGCGGGGAAGGCGATCGCCGACGGCTACGCGCTGCTCGCCGAACTGAACGCCGTCGACGACGAAAAAACCCTCACCGAGACCGGCAGGCAGCTCGCGCGGCTGCCGCTGGACCCGCGCATCGGCCGCATGATCCTCGCCGCCAAAGCCGAGGGCTGCCTGGCCGAGGTGCTGGTGATCGCATCGGCGCTGTCGGTGCAGGACCCGCGCGACCGGCCCCTCGAGCGCGCTGGCGCCGCCGACGAGGCGCACAAGAAGTTCGGCGACGAGAAGTCCGATTTCCTTGCGTTCCTGAAGCTGTGGAAGTTCTTCGAGGAGGCGCTGATACACAAGAAATCCGGACGCAAGCTGCGCGAGGCCTGCCACGCGAGCTTCCTCTCGTTCAACCGCATGCGCGAGTGGCGCGACATTCATGCGCAGCTGAAGGAGCTGGTGGCCGAAATGGGCTGGAAGGTCGGCGAGTTCACCTCTGCAACGCCTCAGATCCACCGCGCGCTGCTCGCGGGCCTCCTGGGCAACTTCGGCATGAAGACCGAGGAGGGCCACTACCTCGGCGCGCGCGGGATCAAGTTCTGGGTCCACCCCGGGTCGGGCGTGGGCAAGAAGGCCGGGCGCTGGATCATGGGCGCGGAACTCACCGAGACCACGCGCCTGTACGCGCGCTCGGTGGCAACGATCGAGCCGCAGTGGCTGGAGGCGATCGGCGCGCACCTGGTGCGCCGCCATCAGGTCGACCCGCACTGGGAGAAGAAGCCCGCGCACGTCGCCGCCTTCGAAAGCGGCACGCTCTACGGGTTGCCGCTGTACGCCAAGCGGCGGGTGCATTACGGGCCGATGGACCCGGTGGGGTCCCGGCGCGTATTCATCCGCGAAGCGCTGGTGAACGGGGACTGGGACACGCGCGCGCCGTTTTTCCTGCACAACACGAAGCTGGTGCACGACATCGAGCAGATCGAGCACAAGTCGCGCCGGCCGGACGTGCTGGTGGACGACGAGCTGATCTACGCGTTCTACGACAGCATCGTTCCAGAAGGAATCCACAACGGCGCGGCGTTCGACGCCTGGCGTCGCGAGGCTGAAAGCCGGAACCCGAAGCTGCTCTACCTCAAGCGCGCAGACCTGATGCGGCACGAGGCCGCGGGCATCACCACCGCGCAGTTTCCCCACCACATCGAGATGGCCGGGCGCAGCTTCGCGCTTGAATACCACCACGAGCCCGGCGCCCCGCGCGACGGCGTCACGATGACCGTGCCGCTGATCGCGCTCAACCAGGTGAGCCCCGCGCTGTGCGACTGGCTGGTGCCCGGCCTGCGGCGGGAGAAGGTGATGCGCCTGGCGAAATCGCTGCCGCAGAAGCTGCGCCACAAGCTGGGGCCGCTGGCCGAATTCGCCGATGCGCTGTTCGCCGCGGAAAAGCCGGGCGAGGTGACGCTGCCCGAGGCGATCGCGCGTTACGCGCGGCGCGAGCTGAATCTCGCGGTGCCGCTGGACGGTTTCCGTCCCGAGGCGCTGCCCGCGCACCTGTCGATGAATATCCGGGTCGTGGACGAGCACGGCAGGCAGCTCGGCATGGGGCGCAACCTCGCGCAGTTGCGCGCGGAACTGGGGCGCGAGGCGGGGCAGTTATTCGCTGAGGCGGTGAAGGAGGAGACGCCGGCGCATGCCTTCACCGACTGGGGATTCGGCGACCTGGAGGAGGTGATGGAAATCCGGCGCGGCACGCAGACGCTGGTCGGTTATCCGGCGATCGTCGACCGGAGCAACGCGGTGAGCCTGGAAGTGCTCGATTCGGCGGACAAGGCGCGCGAGCTGAACCGCGCCGGCCTGCGGCGCCTGTTCATGCTGCAGTTGAAGGAGCAGGCGAAATACATCGAGAAGAATTTGCCCGGGTTCCAGGCGCTCGCGCTGCAGTTCAACGCGTTCGGGGATGCGTCTGAATTGAAGGCGCAGTTGCTGGAGGCGGCGTTCGACCGGGCCTGCCTGGCCGATCCGCTGCCCAGGATGCGCGCCGAATTCGAGCGGCGACGCGACGAGGGGCGATCGCGCCTCGCGCTGATCGCGAACGAACTCGCGCGCCAGCTCGGCGCGATCCTCGCCGAATATGGCGGACTGCAGAAGAAGCTGCAGCAGACGGGCAAGGCGTTCCCCGAGCCCTGCCGGGACATCAAAGAGAACATCGAGCGCCTCCTGCCCATGCGTTTCGTCGCCGGGCTGCCCTTCGAGCGCTTGCAGCACCTGCCGCGTTATCTCAAGGCGGCAAGCCTGCGCCTGGACAAGCTGCGCGCGCAGGGTGTAACAGGCGCTTCGCGCGACGCGCGCTTCGCCGCCGAACTCGCGCCGCTCGCAGCCCAATGGCAGCGCGAACAGGCCCGGCGCGACAAGTCAGGCGAGCACGACCCGCAGATGGACCAGTTCCGCTGGCTGCTGGAGGAACTGCGCGTGCATCTGTTCGCGCAGGAACTGAAGACCCCGGTGCCGGTGTCGGTGAAGCGGCTGCAGAAAATGTGGGGAGCGATGCAGCGGTAGGGCGCGCGTAGGGCGCGGCTTCACCGCGCCGCTTCACCGCGCCGCGGCACACTTGCGATAATTGGCAACTTTATACTGTGCGGAATCAGGACTGGCGCTACTCTGAGCGCATAACCGTTGTCAAAAACGACAATCCGCAGGGCGGCATTCCCATGCCGCCGTATGCCTCCCCGCGTCACGCCAGGCCGGAATATCTTCGCAGACGTTCACCGGCGCCGCCCGAAAGCAAGTAGCGTGACCTCGAGGACTTCCGAGTCATCAGTTCGAGCCCGGACTGCCCGCCTGCGTCTGCTGGAACCAGGCGCGGATGTTTTCCATTTCCGGTTCGATGCTCATACCCGCCAGCGTGCTGTGCGAGTGCAGCGCGAGGAGCGCATTGACGCTGGCGTCGCGCTGCGCCGCGCGATTCAGTCGGCCGGCAAAGGCGTGGTTGAGCCGGTCGATATCGGAGAAAAATTCCTTCAGCCCGTCCAATCCCATGGGTTCGCCACGCAGGAAGTGACCCAAAAGGTGCATCGAGACGATGCGATACACCATTTCCGTCACGGTGGCGAAGGGCATATGCATATGCGCCAGCGGTCGCATGCGCCCGAGTATCGGACATGCGCCGGTTGCAAGGATCAGTCCCATCAAGGCGCGCAGGGCAGTCTGAGTATCGGTGCGCTTGCGTGCCTCGTATTCCGGGGTCACTACGTGCACATCAATCCGGTCTATCGAAGACAGCGCGGAAAATTTCTCCACCAGTGGCACCAGATCGGCGGCTGCCGGGCAATGCGCGCCCGGAGCGTCGGGCAGCGGGCAATGCGGACATTTATCCGCCTCGAGGCGCGTCCACTCGGGCAGGTCACCGCCCGCAGGGGGACGATCGAATTCCACATCGAAGCGGTGCCCGGGCCCGGACTCCAGCCGGAAGAGATAGATGATCTTCTTGCTCAATGCACTCATCGACCGAAGTATGCGGTCCCGGATAGTAGCAGAGCGGTGGCGTCCGCTCGCAGCGGCAACAAACTTCAAGGCGATGAAGGACGCGCGCGCTGGGGCTGCGCAGATAGGCCTCGAACTTCAAGCGCTCGAATGCCTGCAGCGCCGACAAGCTCCTGTGGTCCCCGCCGCTATTTGATGAGCCCCGCGCGCTTCGCCATCTGCTCCACCATCCGGTGCTCCTCGCCAATTTCGGCAAGCAGCCTGTCGGGGGGCGCGTAGTCCTGGATCATGCCAAGTCCGAGCAGCCTGGAAACGATGGCGGGATCCTTCACCGCTTTCTCGATCGCCGGAATAAGTGCCTGCAGAACTTCGGCGGGGACTCCGGCCGGCGCGAAGTAGCCAAACCAGACTCCCGGAAGGTTCTGTTTGTAGCCGAGATCCAGCATCGTCGGAATGTCGGGGAATACCGGAAACCTGGCCGAAAGGACGATGCCCCGGACATTCCCGGCCTTCAACTGGCCGGCGACCGCGCCCAAGGCCAACGCGGCGGCTTCAATGTGGCCGCCGCGCAAGGCCGCGATGGCGGGACCCGCGCCCTTGAAAGGAACCATCACCAGATGCGCGCCGGTCAGCGAATTGATCAATTGAATGTCGAAATCGCCCACCGAGCCCGCGCCCACCGTGCCCACGCGCACCTTGTCCGGGTTCTTCTTCGAATAATCGATCATCTCGGCGAAATTCGTGAATGGCGCGCCGCTTCCCGCGATGATGATGCTGGGGATGCGCGTGGAAAAACCCAGGGGCACGAGATCCTTCGCCGGGTCATAAGTAACATTCTGCGGCTCGAGCACCCGCCTGAAAGTGAGCGAGGCGTTATTGGCAAGAAGAATCGTGTATCCGTCCTTGGCAGCCTTCACCACGCTGTCGGTTCCCACCGTCCCGCCGGCGCCAGGCCGGTTGACCGCCACGATCGGCACCTTCAGCAACTTGGATAGTTCCTCTCCCATGGAGCGCGCGGCGATGTCGGCCGCATCCCCCGGGGAGAGAGGGATGACCACGCTTATGGGTCCCGTCGGGTAGGCCTGCGCCCGCGCATGCGGGACCGTTCCCAGGATGAGGGCAAGCACCGTCAGCAGGCCGAGCACACTGTTCATGTTCATACTCCTTGAAAAGAATTCGCCCAAACCGGTACGCACGCATGAATTCTTCAGGCATCGTCCGTCAATTTACCACTGATATGCATAGACCCGTCAAGAGTCCAGAGAATCATCGGTCAATTCGTCGTGCGGTGTGTGGGGAGCACAACGGACAGCATGCCGGCGGTCGATCAGTCTGCTACACGCGGCAGCGCGATCACCATGCCCACCCGGGCGTGGTCGTACTTCGCACCTGGCCCCCGGCAGGCGTTCATTGCGCGCATTGGCGAAACTTCCCGGTGAGCTGAAAACGGTGCGGGAGATGTCGATCGGAAGGCCGGATGCCGCATGACAAGCCGCCCTCCCAGCGCATCGTCACCGCCATCCACCAGGGGATCATCCTTGATGCACATCATGGCCGGCGGGAAGTCCGGATGCGACACTGTCCGGCATCAGGCGAAAATGCTTCCGTCCGGTTCCGTTCATGTCCCGCCCCGTCGTCGAATTCATCACCGACCCACGCTTCGTCAAACGCGCGCGCGAGCTGAAGACGATGGAAGCGATGGTGCGCATGTACTGCCGCGGGCACGGCCACGACGGCCCGCCGTGCGCCCGGTGCCGCGCATTGCTCGAATACGCGACGCGCCGCCTCGAGCGCTGTGTGTTCGGCGACGCCAAACCCACCTGCGCGAATTGCGTCGTGCACTGCTACGGCGCGGACATGCGCGAACAGGTGCGGCTGGTCATGAAATGGGCCGGGCCGCGCATGACGCTGCGCCACCCGATTCTCAGCCTGTTCCACCTGCTTGCCGGAAGGCGACCGGCGCCCGGGCTGCCGGGCAAGGTTGCGCGCAAATAGCCTGCGGGCAGGCGAACGGACCGCCGGTGATCCGGTGCATCGAGCGCCGAAACGCCCGGCTCGCAACCCGCTGCAAAAAAATGAGTTTCGCAACAGGCCGACATAGGGGAGGATGACGGGGTGGATGCCCTCATTTCGAAAAGGGCGCTTGGTCTATTGCAACTCGAATGTTGGCATATCTGGCGAAGATTTTTGGTTTCTATCGGTCTCCCTATTTTGGGAAGTTGGTACTTCCAACTTCCCAAAATAGGGAGATGATGAAAAGCACAATCGACCAGACCTGTCTGGTTCCGGCTCGTCCGGCTTAGGTCCGGCGGGCTGCTGGAGAAAGCGCACATGGCATCGAATCCGAGTCTCACACCCGACGCGCCGGTCACGCCGACCGGCGGGCAGGCCCTGGCGAGGCAACTCGCCGCGGCCGGCGTGCAGCATGTCTTCGGCGTGCCCGGCGTGCAACTGGACTGGGCGGTCGAGGGCCTCGCATCGCTCGAGGGCGCGATCCAGTACATGGTGCCGCGCCATGAACAGGCCACAAGCTACATGGCGGACGGTTATGCGCGCAGCACGGGGCGGGTCGGGGTCGCGATGGTCGTGCCGGGGCCGGGCGTGTTGAACGCGATGGCCGGTTTGTCCACTGCCTACGCCTGCTGCTCGAAAGTGCTGATGGTGGCCGGCCAGATCCACCTCCCGTTCATCGGCAAGAACCTCGGCATGCTGCACGAAGTGCGCGAGCAGTCCCGGATTCTCGAAAGCGTCACCAAGTGGCGCGCGCTCGCCGACAAGCCGGCCGCAGTCGCCGGGCTGGTACGCGATGCGCTCGCATCGCTGCACACCGGCACGCCCCGCCCGGCCGCGCTGGAGATTCCTCCCGACGTGCTGCAGGCAAGAGCGGCCGATGACGTGCGGCCTTTCGTGCCTCCGGCGCCGGTCGCGCCGGACGCTGCGCTGATCAAATCGGCGGCGGCACTGCTGCGCCGCGCGAAGTTCCCGGTGATTGTTGCCGGCGGCGGCGTGCTCGCGGCCGGTGCTTCCGCCGAACTGGCCCGACTCGCCGAGCGCCTGCAGGCGCCGGTGGCGATCACCGAAGGCGGCCTGGGCAGCCTGCCCACGCATCATCCTCTGGCGGCGAGTCCGCTGGGCGCCCGCGCGCTGTTGCCGCACGCCGATTGCGTCCTGGGCGTCGGCACGCGTTTTGTCGACAGCCGCGGCCTGCCGCTGGTCGATTCGGCCCGGGCCGACGTGATACTGCTCAACGCCGATGCCGTCGATCTCGGCCTGCCTCGCCAACCGACGCTCGGCCTGATGGGCGACGCCCGCGCCGGCCTCGCGGCGCTGGTCGCGGAGCTCGACGGATTGCCTGCGCGCGCGTCACGCGCCGCCGACATGGAGCGAGTGCGCGCCTGGTGCCAGGAGCAGATCGCTCCCATGGAGCCGCAGGGATCGTGGTTGAGGGCGCTGCGCGCCGCGATACCCGAGGACGGCATCCTGATCAACGAACTGACCCAGGTCGGTTATCTCGGCACCATCGCCTATCCGATCCGGGCGCCGCGCAGCTTTCTCACGCCGGGCTATCAGGGCACGCTGGGTTACGGCTGGGCCACCGCGCTCGGCGCTGCGGTCGGCAATCCCGACAAGCCGGTCGTCGCAATATCGGGAGACGGCGGCTTCGGCTGGAATTTGCAGGAACTCGCCACCGCGAAGCGCTACGGACTGCGCGCGGTCGCGGTGGTGTTCAACGACTCGGCCTTCGGCAACGTCAAGAGAATGCAGATCGGGCAATTCGGCCGGGCGTTCGGCTCGGATCTGGTCAATCCGGATTTCGTCAAGCTGGCACAGGCCTTCGGCATCGACGCTGAGCGGGTGAGCGAACCGGCCGCGCTCCAAGCCGCCCTCGCCAGCGCCGTCGCGGCAAAGCGCCCCGGGTTGATCGAGGTGACGGTCGGCGCGATGCCCAGCCCGTGGCACCTGCTGCGCTCTCACTACAAGGCCGCGACGCCTCCGCCCCCGAACCCGCTCGGAGAAGTGCCGGCGGCGTAGCCGAGCCGGCTCGCCGCTTGCACCGGCTGGATCTTCCCGCACAAAAAACGTGGTCTGTCCCCGATTCTTCTCGCCTGCCGCTACCGGGACGCGCACCTCCGCGTTCCTGCTGCTCGCGCTGGCGAATCTCTTCTGGGGCGGGAACTGGGTGATTGGCCGGGCGCTGCGCGACGCGATCGAACCGGTCACGCTCAATTTCTGGCGCTGGCTGATCGCCGCGCTGATTCTCGCGCCGTTCGCGTTGCCGGGACTGGCGGCGCACCGGGGTGCCATCCGGCGCAGCGCGGGCCTGCTCGTGCTGCTCGCGCTGACCGGCGTGGCGCTGTTCCAGACCCTGGTCTATGTCGGTCTGAAGACGACGACGACGGTCAACGCGATTCTGCTCAACTCCTCATCACCGCTGTTCATGCTGCTGTGCTCCTGGGCGATCGAGCGCGAGCGCGCCACCCGCCGGCAGATCGCGGGCATGCTGATCTCGCTCGCCGGCATCCTGGTCATTCTCTCTCGGGGCGAACCCGGAACGCTGCTGCAGCTCGAATTCCACTCGGGCGACGGCTGGATCCTGCTCGCGATGCCGATATGGGGCGTCTACTCGGTGCTGCTCAAGCGCCGCCCGCCCGAGCTCGGCGGGGCCCTGTTTCTGTTCCTGATTTCGGTTGCGGGAGTGGTGCTGCTCGCGCCCGTGTTCGCGCTGGAGGCGCTGCGCGCGCCGCCGCGGTGGCCGACGGCGGGCGAGGCCGCCGCGGTGCTCTACGTCGCGGCGGCAGCCTCGGTGGGCGCGTTCATCTGCTGGAACCGCGGCGTGGCGGTCCTCGGGGCCAACGCGGCCGGATTCACGATGCATCTGCTGCCTGCCTTCGGCACGGTGCTGGCGATGATCTTTCTGGGCGAAGCGTTCCACGCCTTCCACGCCGCCGGCGTCGCGACCATCCTCGCCGGGGTCATCGTCGCCTCGCGCGCCTCGCAGCGGCCGGATCCGCGGCAGCAGCGATGACGCGGGCGCTGCTGCTCCCGCGACACTGACGTGATCCTTCCCTTCGGCCCGCCGTTCGCGATGGCGGGGCAGCCTGGCGGGCACAGGACATTCCGGTTGGGATTAGAATGGCGCGCCGCCTGCACGCAGGCGCGCGGCAGGGTGGCGGAATTGCCGGCCCGAAGCTCGCCCCGAATCCGATGGCGCTCGAGGCGATGTCGGCCTTTCTGCGTCATACCAATGGCCGCATGCCGCCGTACCCGGAGGCGATCATGTCGAATGCGGATCTGGCCGACATCCACGCCTATCTGCAGTCGATTCCGAAGTCGCCGGACTACAAGAGCATACCGTTGCTCAATCGGTAAGAGCCGCCGGCCGCATTCACGCTTCCTAAGCCGGACAAGCCGGAACCGACCGGCTCGATTTTGCTTTTCATGATCTCCCGATTTTGCGAAGTTGCAACTTCGCAAGATCGGGAGACGTATACAAACCCAAATTCTTCCCCGCATCTGTCAACGCTTGAGCGGCAAGGAACTATAGCCCGCCACCGGGCCCGGCGAGCGGCAGTTCGCCCTGGGACGAACCATCGGTCGTCTGTGGAGCCTTGCTTGAAGTCAGCGCCGCGGCGCGCACGCCCAGCAGTCGCAGCTTGCGGTCCAGCGGCACGCGCCGCAGGCATTCCCCCGCTGCGCGGCGGATGGCCGCGGGATCGGCGGTGGGGCCGGGGAGCGTGAGGTCGCGGGTCACGGTGCTGAAGTCCTCGTAGCGCAGCTTGATGCCGATGGTGCGGCCGAGATAGCCCTTGCGCTGCAAGTCCTGCGCCACCCGCGCGCACAGCGCGGTGAAGATCTCCGACAGCGCGTCGCGGTCGCGGCGGGGGTGCAGGTCGCGCTCGAAGGTGGTTTCACGGCTGATCGACTTGGGCTCGGAACGGGTGACCACCGGGTGCTCGTCGATGCCGTTGGCGGCCCGGTGCAGCCAGGCGGCGGTGTTGGCGCCGAAGTGCGCCTGCAGCACCGCCGGTTCGGCTCGCGCCAGTTCGGCGATGGTGGTGATGCCGAGCGCCGCGAGTCTTTCGGCCGCCTTGGGGCCGATGCCGTTGATCTTGCGCACCGGCAGCGGCCAGATCCGGTCCGGGATGTCCTCCGTGTCGAGGAGCGTGAGCCCGTCGGGTTTTTCCAGGTCCGAGCAGATTTTCGACAGCAGCTTGTTGGGCGCGACACCGATGGAGCAGGACAGCCCGGTGGCCTCGCGCACGGCCTGCTTGATGCGCTGCGCGAGTCCCAGCGTGTCGCCGGGCAGGTCGGTGAGGTCGATGTAGATCTCGTCGATGCCGCGGTCCTCGATCCCGGGGGCAATGCCCGCCACGGCGGCCTTGAACAGGCGCGAGTAACGGCGGTAGGCATCGAAGTCAACCGGCAGCAGCAACGCCTGCGGCGCCAGCCGCGCGGCTTTCATGATTCCCATGCCGGAGTGGACACCCAGCGCTCGCGCTTCATAGGTGGATGTCGTAATGACGCCCCGCCCCGCGTAGTCGCGCAGCCGTGCGAACTGCCGGCTGCCGTCCGGTTGCGTCTCGGGCTGGCGCCGCCCGGCGATGACCACCGGCAGGCCGCGCAATTCCGGGTAGCGCAGCAGCTCCACCGACGCGTAGAAGGCGTCCATGTCCAGGTGCGCAATGCGTCGCTGCGGGGCGTTCATCGTGGTGCGACGATACCCGATGTCGCCGTCTTGCGCGTCGCGGCGACCTTGTCGCCGCACATTCATGTAAAGTATGGAAATGGCGCAGCACCGGGGCAGCGTGGCGCACTGGCATTTGGGGGCAAGTCGTATCCGCATGCGCCGGCAATCATTTCAGGACCT
>Ga0154717_1047_pt4 | contig 12435 bp, 13 predicted proteins | sample Rifle2008BG16ft_FD_105725 | JGI IMG/M metagenome (GOLD analysis project Ga0154717, IMG submission 105725) | Betaproteobacteria bacterium RBG_16_64_18
CCGGTGCGTGAGTTCCACCAGCGCGCGCTCGGCATTGCCGTAGAGCAGCAGGTCGGCCTTCGAATCGGGCAGGATCGAGCGGCGCACCTTGTCCGACCAGTAGTCGTAGTGCGCGATGCGGCGCAGGCTCGCTTCGATGCTGCCGATGACCAGCGGGGCGTCCGGATAGGCCTCGCGGCAGCGCTGCGCGTACACGATCGCGGCGTGATCGGGGCGCTTGTTCGGTTGCGCGTTGGGCGTGTAGGCGTCGTCGGAGCGGATCCTGCGCTCGGCGGTGTAGCGGTTGACCATCGAATCCATGTTGCCCGCGGTGACGCCGAAGTACAGATTGGGCTTGCCCAGGCGCCTGAAGTCCTCGGCAGAGCGCCAGTCAGGCTGGCTGATGATGCCCACGCGAAACCCCTGCGCCTCGAGCAGGCGACCCACCAGGGCCATGCCGAAACTCGGATGATCGATGTAGGCGTCGCCGGTCACGATGATGACGTCGCACGAGTCCCAGCCGCGCGCCTCCATCTCGGCGCGTGTCATCGGCAGAAAGGGCGCGATGCCGAAGCGCTGCGCCCAGTGCTTGCGGTGGGAGAAGAGCCGTTTGATGTCGGGGGTCATGTGAGTTCGCTCGGTTTGCGTACGTAATGCCGCCTTGCAAAGCTTTACTGGTCCTTAGTGGCTCAAGATATATTAGACGGCATTCCGGGTGGGTTCTATTTGCCCGGTTTCTTGCATACTAACTAATGGGGGTCGTTCTGGCTTTGTTAATGTCGCGTGGAAAGTCAAGCTCGGGCAGGGGTTCCTTGCGTTCGAGGTGGCGCTGGTAGCCTTCTTTATCGTCGGCTTGTCTTCCGCGCGGGCATACAATACCCGCAGCGCACCAGTGGCGAGAGTGCGTTGGACAAGGAACAGTAATGTTTTACCTCGATCTATTCAGAACGCTACAGGAAGAACGAGTCGATTACGTCGTCGTCGGAGGGCTCGCCATCAACTTGCACGGGGTCGAGCGGGCGACGATGGATGTGGATCTGGTTCTTGCCATGGACGAGGGCAACCTGCGCCGTTTCCTGAACGCAGCGACCAGGCTGCAGCTGAAACCGACCCTGCCTGTCCCGCTCGAAGCGCTCTGCGACGCGGGTCAGCTCGATAGCTGGGTCCGTGAGAAACACCTGATCGCCTTTTCTCTCTGCTCCTCATCCCCCAACATGCCGACGGTGGACATCATCGTGCGTCCGGCGGTACCCTTTGAGGCGATGCACCGCAACCGAATCGAGAAGGATATCGGCGGCGTAAGCTTCAGGCTCGCTTCCATCGAGGATTTGATATCGCTCAAGACCGGAACCGGGCGCAAGCAGGACGCATCCGATATCGAAGCGCTCAGGGTCGTTGCCCGGGTGACCGGCAAAGGAATTTAGCGTGGCGAAGATTGACTACGAGTACGAAATCACCGAAGAACGGGTCCGCGCGTATCTCAAGGTTCCCGAAATTGACCGACTGCGGTGGTTGGAGGAACTTTGCGTATTCACGTCGATGGTGCGGCAGGCGCCAACGACTTACACGCCTGAAGGATCTCCCCCGGTGTCAGGGAAACTTGACGCTGATGCGTCGTAACGGCGCCTTTGCTTCAACCAGCAAGGGATTTTCCGGCATTATTCCAAACTCGACGGATAGGAGGCCAGATGAGTGCCGGAATCCCGGATTTTTCCGATGCCCAGCGGGAACAGGTATCGAGCCTGCTGCGCCAGCGATACGGCAAAGCCGTCTCGCTGGAGCTGGCAGACAGCGAACTGCAGCTCGGGACCGGTGAAGCGCTGACCTCCTGCCCCACGCTTTACTGGAGCGAACGCAGTGCGCACTTTGTCGTGTGCAGGGTGGCGAAGGACCGGTATCGCTGCCAGTTCTACTATTCCGACGCGGAGCAATACGGCACCGGCCGGCCCGAATACGACGACCTCGGGGAATGCGTGCTCACGCTGCTGCGAGCGCAGTCCGACCACGAGCGGGCGAAGGCCCTGTCCGGGATTTCTGCGGTCGGCGCGGCCGACGCCGGCGACGACGAATACAAGGGACCGGTCATCATATGACGCTGGAAAAAGCGCGCCATCTGCTGGAAGTCCAGGCGGGTTTCGGCAGCGGCTACAACCGCAACGGCGCCCGATTGATCCTCGCCGAGGTGGCGCGCGAGCACGGCCAGGCCGCCGCCGAACGCCTGATCCGCGAGTTGCGTTTGGATGAGATTTTCGGCATTTCGGCGCAGGCCCCCTCCGGCGTGGACGAGATCTAGCACCGCTGCCCGGGTACTTCTTTTGGGGACCGCGGTCTCCCCTAAAGGAAGGATTGACTGGCACTTTTGCGGCGTGCTACTTAAGGTGGGGTGCGGAAGTGAGTGGAGGTTTGATGACAGGTTCCATCGCAACAGGCGAAATCATTCTGGTCGTCGGCGGCGGCATCAGCGGCATGACGGCCGCCCTCGAAGCCGCCGAATGCGGGAAAAAAGTGGTGCTGGTGGAAAAATCCCCCACCCTGGGCGGACGCACCGCGCTGCTGTACCGATACTTTCCCAAGCTCTGCCACCCCGCCTGCGGGTTGGAGATCAATCTGAGGCGCCTCAAGGGCAACCGCAACGTGCGCGTCCTCACGCTGGCGCAAGTGACGGCGATCAGTGGCGCCCGCGGCGACTACACCGCGACGGTGAAGGTTGCGCCGCGCTACGTGAACGACAACTGCACCGCCTGCGGTGACTGCGAGCGCGCCGTTCAGGCCGAGATCCCGAACCCGTACAACTACGGCCTCGATCAGATGAAGGCGGCTTACTTGCCGCATGCGATGGCCTATCCGCAGCGCTACGTGCTCGATCCGTCCATCGCCGGCACCGAGGACGGCGAGCGCGCCAAAAGCGCGTGCAAGTACGGCGCAGTGGATCTGGACATGAAGGAAGATACCCTCGAAATCCGCGCCGGCGCGGTGATCTGGGCCACCGGCTGGGAACCCTACGACGCGGCGAAGATCCAGCCCTACGGCTACGGCCTGTATGCGAACGTGATCACCAGCGTGGAATTCGAGCGGCTTGCCGACCCGCACGGCCCCACCGGCGGCAAGATCGTGCGTCCTTCCGACGGCAAGGAAGCGAAGAACATCGCCTTCATCCAGTGCGCGGGCTCGCGCGACGAGAACCACTTGCGCCACTGCTCGCGCATCTGCTGCATGGCCTCGCTGAAGCAATCGCAGTACGTGAGGGAGGCGTACGGCGCCGAGGGAAGATCGACCATCTATTACATCGACATCCGCGCCATCGACCGCTTCGAGGATTTCTACCAGAAGGTTCTCAAGGACCCGGGCGTGCAGTTCATCAAGTCCAAGGTCGCGAACATTGTTCAGGACGGCAAGACCGGCGACGTGATCCTCCACGGCGTCGACACCGAGGGTTACCACCGTTACGCCAACAGTCACGACCTCGCCGTGCTTGCGATAGGCATGCAGCCGAGCGTGGCGGCGGCCGACATCCCGGCCGAGGTCATCGCCGATTCCAGCGGCTTCATCGAGGGCGCGCTGGCCGGCTCCGGCGTCTTCGGCGCGGGCTGCGCGACCAATGCGCTCGACGTCAATCGCGCGGTGCAGAGCTCGACCGCAGCGGCGCTCCGCGCCATCCAAGTCGTCAACCGCGTCGCACGAGCGGAGGAGGCCTCATGAGCGATATGAAGACGGCCGCCTACCTCTGCACCGGCTGCGGCATCGGCGAGCGTCTCTCGGCAGCGCAGCTGGCGAAGGTGGCCGAGCGCGAAGGCAAGATGCACCTCGTGCGCCAGCACGCGTTCCTGTGCTCTTCGGGCGGCGTGCAGTTGATCCGCGACGACCTGGAGCGCGAAGGCGTCACCCACCTGATGATCGCAGCCTGCTCGCGCCGCGCCAAGACCGAAGCGTTTCATTTCCCCAACACGGCGATGTCGCGCGCCAACCTGCGAGAAGGCGTGATCTGGAGCCAGCCCGACACCGAGGAAGCGCGCGAAACCACGCAGGAAATGGCCGACGATTACGTGCGCATGGGTTGCGCCGAAGTGAAAAAAATGAAACTGCCCGCCGGCAACCCCGACCTCGGCCACGCCAGGCGGCTGCTGGTGGTGGGCGGCGGGATCTCGGGCATGACCGCGGCGCTCGAAGCCTCGCGCGCGGGCTACCGGGTGTTGATGGTCGAGAAATCCGGATCGCTCGGCGGCTGGGCGGCGCGGCTGCACAAGCGCACCGCCTTCCGCGAGCCCTACACCGATCCGGCCGACACCGGTGTCGGCGAGATGATTGCCGCGCTGCAGTCCGATCCGAACATCGAAATCGTGCTCAACGCCTCGATCGCGAAGACCGACGGCGCCCCGGGCCGATTCAAGGTGGAAATCGCCGTCGAGAGCGGTTCGGCGAGAACCGAGGACGTCGGCGCGATCGTCCAGGCGACCGGCTTCTCCACCTACGACGCGGCCAAGCTGCCCGAATTCGCTTACGGCAAGACGCCCAACGTCGTGGACCAGGCGGGCCTGGAACGGCTCGCGCGCGAGGCGGGGGCGAACCCGATACGCCGCCCTTCCGACGGCGGCGAAGTCAAATCGGTCGTGTTCGTGCAGTGCGCGGGGCAGCGTGACGATTCCGGAATACACCTGCCCTACTGCTCGGGCTTCTGCTGCGCGACCAGCATCAAGCAGGCGATGTACTTCAAGGACGCCAATCCGGCGGTCGACACCGCGGTGATCTACACCGACCTGCGGGTGCCGGGGAACGGCGAGGATTTCTATCGCAGCGCCCAGAGCAAAGGCGTCACCTTCACCAAGGGCAAGGTCACCGGCGTCGAGCCCGGTGGCAACCAATGCAAGGTCAGCTTCTGCGATCTGATTCTCGACGAGGATACGGCGATCTCCGATGTCGACCTGGTCGTGCTCGCGACCGGCCAGGTGCCGAACTCCGGCGTGAACATCGGCGACCCGGAGGACGCGGTAGCCGATGCCGAGGTGAAACCGATCTCGATTCTCAACCTGTCGTACCGTCAGGGGCCGGATCTGCCGCAGCTCAAGTACGGCTTCACCGATTCGCATTTCATCTGCTTCCCCTACGAGACGCGCCGCACCGGCATCTATGCGGCCGGCCCGGTGCGCCGGCCGATGGACATCGCGCAGGCGACCGAGGACGCCACCGGCGCCGCGCTCAAAGGCATCCAGGCGATGGAGAACGCGCACGCCGGCCGCGCCGCGCATCCCCGCTCGGGCGACCTGTCGTTTCCGATCGTGCGGCTGGACGGATGCACCCAGTGCAAGCGCTGCACGGTCGAATGTCCGTTCGGCGCCATCGATGAGGACGAAAAGACCTATCCGGTGTTCAATGAATCGCGCTGCCGCCGCTGCGGGACCTGCATGGGCGCCTGCCCGGTACGGGTCATCTCGTTCGAAAACTATTCGGTCGACACGGTCGGCGCGCAGATCAAGGCCGTGGAGGTTCCGGACGAGTTCTCGGAGAAGCCGCGCATCCTGGTCCTGGCCTGCGAGAACGACGCCTATCCCGCGATCGACATGGCGGGCGTGCGGAAGAACGTCTACAGCGCCTTCGTGCGCGTGATTCCGGTAAGGTGCCTGGGCTCGGTCAACGCCATCTGGATCACCGACGCGCTCACTTGCGGCTACGACGGCATCATGATGATGGGTTGCAAGCACGGCGATGATTACCAGTGCCACTTCGTCAAGGGCTCGGAGCTCGCCAGTGTGCGCATGAGCAAGATCGGCGACACGCTGACACAGATGTCGCTGGAGACCGAGCGCGTGGCCACCTACGAGGTGGCCATCACCGACATGGCGCGCGTGCCGCGGCTGATCGACGAGTACGCCGCGGTCATCAACAAGATCGGCATGTCGCCGTTGAAGGGCTTCGCCTGAGGAGGCTCGCCATGGGAAACATGACCGAACTGAACGAACAGGCGCTTGCCAAATACCGCAACAGCTTTCTGCACGAAGTCGAGGAGCGGGTCGAGGAAGGCGATTGGGTGAAGATGTGCATGCAGTGCGGCGTCTGTGCCGGCTCCTGCACCTTCGGTCCGCACTGGGAGCATTCGCCGCAGAAGATCTTCATGATGATCCGCGCCGGCAAGCGGGAAGAGGTGCTGCGCTCCGACTCGATGTGGATGTGCACCTCCTGCTACAACTGCGTCGTGCGCTGCCCGAGGAAACTGCCCATCACGCAGATTATGCACGGCCTTGCCCAGTACGCGCACCGGCTGGGAGTGGCCCCGAAGATGCAGCCGACGCGCGATCTGTCGCTCATTTTCTGGAATAACTGCATCAAGACCGGGCGCGTCAACGAATTGCGCTTCACCCTGTCACTGTATTTCAAGGACGGGCTGATGGCCGGAATCAGGCAGGCGCTCAGCATGCAGTCCATTGCGCTGGCCCTGCTCATGGCGAAGCGTCTCAATCCCCTGGAGTTCTTCAAGGGGCACGAGTGCAAGGACAAGGCGGGCATACACCGCATGCTCAAGAAGGCGCAAGAGATCGAATCCAGGCGCCAGGGCGCACACAAATAGCACCCGGAGGCAAACATGGCCAAGAAGGAATATGCGTTCTATCCCGGCTGCTCATCGCAGTTGCGCGGTTCGGCGTCGAATTATCTGGTGTCGGTCAACACGATGTGCGAGAAGCTGGACGTCAAGCTGACGCCGATCCCCGACTGGAACTGCTGCGGCGCCTCGATCAGCTATGCGGCGGCCGGAGAACTGACGCGCCACGTGATGACTGCGCGCAACTTCGCGCTCGCCGAGCAGCATCTGCCGGGGCAGGACATCGTGGCGACCTGCGCCGCCTGCTGGCTGGGCGGCCGGGAGACCAAGGACAAACTGGATGCCTCGAGCCAGATGATGGCCGACACCAACGAGGCGCTGAAGGAAGCCGGGTTGCACTACAAGGCCGAGGCGCAAATGCGCCACATGGTGGAGGTCCTGGTCGAGGACATCGGCTACGAAGAGATGAAAAAACCGATGGTCAAGTCGCTCGAGGGCGCGAAAATCGCGGGCTATGTCGGTTGCCAGACCAACCGCCCCTTCGGCATCGCCGGCGAATCGTTCGAGAACCCGCTGTACCTGGACAAGCTGGTCGAGACCATGGGCGGGGAAGCGCTCACCAAGTACGAGCAGAAGGTCACCTGCTGCGGCGGTTCGCTCGCGTTCTCCGAGCCGGCTAAGTCGCAGAAGCAGATCAGGGACATCGTCGAGTCGGCCTACGACCACGGCGCCGAGATGATCGTCACCCCCTGTCCGCTGTGCCAGGCGAACGTCGAGATCTACCAGTCAGAGATCAACCGCAAGCAGGGCACCAAGCTCGCGATGCCGGTGGTGTATTACAGCCAGCTGATGGCGGTGGCCTACGGCGGCAACGCCAAGCAGGCCGGGCTGGACGGGCAGGTCATCCCGTCGAAGAAGCTCGATGAGATCGCAGCCAAGGTCGTGCCGGTGGCGACGAAATAGCCGGGAATCGGGTTAGTCAGGCCTTGCGGCTCGCGTTTTTTTGGCATGCAATTGTAATCGACGCAGGGTATTACGGGAACACGAGATGAACACCGACCAGCATCGATTCGACCAGGCCGTCGCCCGATTCGACGCTGCCAATGCGGAAGACCCCAACGGGGGGATTGCCGATGGCCGCGTACAACCGAAGGAACTCCTCTACGCACAACGTCTGTCGGCAATGTTGGCGCGCTTCGCGCCGGATTCAACCGAATCGCTGCGGCTGGCGGTGCGCTGCCAGCACATCCAGCGCTGGAAGATCCCGCGCTCAGACTATCCGAAGACGCCCGCCGGCTACAAGCAGTGGCGCTCGCAGCTGCAGAAATTCCACGCCGAGACCTCGGCGCGCATCCTGCGCGAGGTCGGGTACGACGCGCAGACCGTTGCCCGCGTCGAGTCGTTGCTGCGCAAGGAAAAACTCAAGCTCGATCCGGAGGTGCAGACGCTGGAGGACGTGGTCGATCTGGTTTTTCTGGAAGACTATCTCGAGGACTTCGTCGCCGAGCACCCGGAATACGACGAGGCGAAATGGATCGACATCCTGAAGAAGACCTGGTTCAAGATGTCGTCTCGCGGCCGCAGCGCGGCGCTTTCGATGATCCGGCTGCCCGAGAAGTTGGTGCCGGTGATCAGGAGGGCGGCTGAATTGGGCGAGAAGATGGATCGGAGCAAGAGCTAGGGCGCGAACTTGCGCTGGACGAAACGCACGACCGCTTCCTGGACTTCAGGCAGGTCGCCTATCGCCGGCGTGATGACATAGTCCAGATTGGTCGCCACAAGCTCGTCGGGGTGGAGGCCGGCGGCGAAATCGTCGTCCGCTCTGAGCTTCCGGGCGATCCAGAAGCACACGTACCACACGACCGTCACGACGAGGATCGCCTGCACGATCCCCAGCACGCCGGCCTGGATGTTCTCCATGAACAGCAAGCCCGCGCCGAGGATAGCGTAACCTCACATCAAATGCAGGGATAAGATTTCATATTTCGAAATAGCGGCGAGCCTTCCCCGTTCATTTGCTAAGATAACTTATTCAGACCCTCATTTTCCGACTGTAGTGACGATCGCCGCCCACACTTTCCTCAAGCGCGTTTTCCCGTTTCTTGGCTGGCCCAAGCCACGCAAGAAAACGTTACGCGACGATGTGCTCGCAGGAATCACGGTGGCGCTGGTCGTCATTCCCCAATCACTTGCCTACGCGCAACTCGCGGGGGTGCCCGCGTACTACGGTCTATACGCCTCGCTGCTGCCCTCGATCGTAGGTGCGCTGTTTGGCTCATCGGCCCAGCTGTCGACGGGCCCGGTGGCCCTGACTTCGCTGCTTACTGCAGCAAGCATCGCGCCGCTCGCGCCTCCGGGCAGCGATGCATTCATCGCCCACGCGGTTCTTCTTGCCCTGTTGTCGGGCCTGTTCCAACTCGGCTTCGGCCTGCTGCGCATGGGCATGGCGATCAATCTGCTGTCACAACCGGTGCTGATGGGCTTCATCAACGCCGCCGCCATCATCATCGCGCTGTCCCAGTTGCCGCCGCTGGTCGGAATGTCGGCCCGGCAGACCGAGCATTTCCTGCTCGACACCTGGCACGTGGTCATCAATCTCGATCTGATGCATGCCACTTCGCTCGTATTCGGCGCGAGCGCAATCGCCATGTTGCTCGGATTCAGGCGCTTCGCCCCAAGATTGCCGGGCGTCTTGATCACGGTGGCGGTGCTGACGGGAATAAGCTATGCGATCGGGTTCGCCGGTCTCGGCGGCCGGGTGGTCGGCACGGTTCCGCAAGGGCTTCCGCAATTCAGCGCCCCGGCGATAGACTGGGAAACGACCAAGCAACTGCTGCCGGCCGCATTCGTGATCGCCCTGATCAGTTTCATGGAGGCCATGTCGAGCTGCAAGGTCATCGCGATCCGGACCAAACGCCCCTGGAATGAAAACCAGGAATTAATTGGTCAAGGCCTGGCCAAGATCGCGGCGGCATTCAACCACACCATGCCGGTGAGCGGGTCCTTCTCCCGCTCCGCGCTGAACCTCCAGACCAATGCCCAGAGCGGCATCTCCAGCCTGGTCAGCGCCTTGGTCGTCTTGTTGACCCTGCTGTTTTTCACGCCCTTGCTCTTTCATCTGCCGAAACCCGTTCTGGCGGCGGTGATCATGCTGGCGGTGTTCAATCTGATCGGTTTCCAAAGCTTTCGCCGGGCCTGGCGCGCCAGCCGTGACGACGGATTGGCGGCCGTCATCACCTTCGACACGACCTTGCTGTTTGCCCCGAATATCCAGGACGGGATCCTGTCAGGGATCATCGCCTCGCTCGGGCTGTTCCTGTACCGTGGAATGCGGCCGCGCGTGGCTATCGTGAGCCTGCACCAAGACGGCACGCTGCGGGATGCGGCACGTTTCGACTTGCCGCCGGTACACGAAGAGATCGGCATCCTGCGCCTCGATGCGTCGCTGAATTTCGTCACTGCCGCTGCGCTCGAGGACGCCGTGCTCAAAATCGAACGCGACAAACCGAAGATGAAGTTCATTTTGCTGGCGGCCGGCAGCATCAACGATCTGGACGCGAGCGGAGCGGAACTGCTGTTCAAGCTGGCGCAAAGCCTGCGCCACAATGGCGTAACCCTGGCGTTGAGCGCGGCAAAAAAGCAGGTGCAAGACGTGATCAAACGAACCGGCCTGGACGAGGCGATCGGAACCGGGAATATCTACGCGACGGACCAGCTCGCGCTCGACGGTCTGCTCGCGCGCGTAGCCGGATAGGCCGCGGCCGGAATTACGACCCGGGCTCGGGCCCCGCGCGCCTTATCGCCTCCGGTAGGGAATCGCGTTCAGGACAAAACCCAGCACCATGGCCGCCAGCGTAAACAGGCCGCCGAATGACCACGGATAGTCGTGCGCCGCATTCCAGACCCGACGCTCGATGCCGGAGAGGCGTACTTTGAAATTGCCGACAGTGTGGCCGTCCACCTTTCCGGATTTGACGAGCAAGGTTTCGACAGTGTAGGTCCCGATCTGCAGATCGGCTGGCAGTCGCATGTCCGCAATAAACAGCCGGTTTCCGAACACCCTGATCGCGCGGTCATCTTCGTGGTAATAGCCCTGCTTCTCCTTCAGCCGGAAAAATGCCTTGCGCCAGTCGTCTGCCGCATGCGCCTTCAGTTGCGGTTCGACACGCACCGGCACGCCTTCGAGGAGCAATCCGTATTTCTCCTGCTCGGCCGGCGACAGGATCGAAGCAATCGGCGCGGTGGCGTAGAGGAACAGCAAACTTGGTGCACCTTCCATTTTGACGGTGTCGCCTCCGACCCAAAACGGCCCGAGCTTGGTCTCGCGCGACAGCGTGACCTCCTGTTGCGGTCCCGCCAGCTTGATGATCAAGTCGCCCGGACCGCTCATCGCGCCTACGGCCTTCAGGTCGGCTCCGGTAAAACCCGTGGTGATGTTCACTTGACTCGGTTCGGGCGCCACCACAAGTGGTTCGTCCGCCCACGACGGGAACGGCAGCATCCAGCCCGAGACCAGGAACAGGCAGCGCAGCCAGCGTGTCATCAACGCACCTCGACCGTCATGTCGTAGATGTCGCTCGGCGGAACCACCAGGGTCACGACCATCTTGACGGCCACCGCGACCACGACCAGCGCGAGGATGAGACGGAGCTTCTCCGCCGGCAGGCGCGCCCCGAGCCGCGCGCCCAGTTTGGTTCCGAGCACGGAGCCGAGAATCAGAATGAGCGCGAGGAAGGGATCGACCGAATGGTTGACCCCGGCCTGCATGACGCTGACCGCCGCAGTCGTGAACAGCAACTGGAACAACGATGTGCCAACGACGTTCTTGGTCGGCATTTTGAGGACATAGATCATCACCGGCACCATGATGAAGCCTCCGCCGACGCCCATCAGCGAGGTCAAAATGCCGACAGTCGCTCCCAATACCAGCGGCCCCGCGGCGGACATGCGCACCCCTGAAGCCGGAAACGCCGTTTGCCAGGGCAAGCGTTCGCCCCAGGTTCGCAGCAGCGATTTTGAAGCGGCCATGGCGTGCGTGTCGCCTGCGTGGGGCGCACCGGCGCGAAAAACAGCCTGGAGCGATTCGATCAACATGCTCACGCCAATGAAGCCCAGCAGGATTACGTAGAGAAAGACGACCACGTTACCGAACTGACCCAAACGCAACAGCACCTTGGCGAGATAGACGCCGAATCCTCCGCCCAACCAACTGCCGATCAACAGAATCAGTCCCATTTTGAAGTCGATATTGCCCTGGCGCCAATGCAGGTAACTTGCGCCGGAAGCGGTACCCGCCATCTGCGCCGCGCCGCTCGACACCGCTACAATGGGAGGAACGCCGGTGAAGATGAGCAGCGGCGTGATCAGAAAGCCACCGCCCACCCCGACCAGGCCGGAGAGAAAGCCGACCAGAGCGCCGTACAGCAGGATCAGGACGATATTGACGTCCATGTGCGCGATCGGCAGGAATAATTCCATGGAAGCGTCCGCAGGTGAAAGCGGAGATCGGAAAAACTGAGCTATTTTACGCGTTACGGCGCAGCTTTCGGCCTGAGCTGAGCGATCGTGTTGCTGATCAGCAGGCCCAGGACGAGCGCGAAGATCACGTACTCGACGCCGTATTCGATGAACAGGCCGTTGCCAGCGATCACTCGCGCACGGGGACAAGCGGTGCAATAATCCAGTGGTGTCCTTATCCCGATGTGAGTCGCCATGACCACGGACCTGCAGCGATTCCAGCGCGCCATCGAGCGCTTCGATGCCGCCAACGCCGAGGATCCGAACCGGGAACTCGCCGATGGACGCGAGCAGCCGAAGGAGCTGCTGTACGCGCAGCACCTGAGCGCGATGCTCGAGCGCTTCGCGCCCGAGGCCCCGGAAGCGCTGCGCCTGGCGGTGCGCTGCCAGCATATACGGCGCTGGAC
>Ga0154717_1015_pt3 | contig 12382 bp, 9 predicted proteins | sample Rifle2008BG16ft_FD_105725 | JGI IMG/M metagenome (GOLD analysis project Ga0154717, IMG submission 105725) | Betaproteobacteria bacterium RBG_16_64_18
GGCCGGGGCGGCCGCCGCAGCGCTCGGCGCCGCCGCAGGCGGCGGCACGGCCTTCATCGCGCCCGGACGCAGCACCATGGTTTTCTCGAAGTCCGCGGCCTTGGAATGCCCCGTCTGTTCGTGGAGGTATTTCAGCTTGTACTTGCCCAGCTCGATGACGTCGTTGTTCTGGAGAAAATGCTTCTTTATCGGCTGGCCGTTGACCAGTGTCCCGTTGGTGCTGCCCAAATCCTCCAGGAACGAGTCGTTCAGTATGCTTACGACGACGGCATGCTCGCCGCTCACCGCGAGATTGTCGATCTGGATGTCGTTATGAGGCTTGCGGCCGATGGTGGTACGCTCCTTTGCAAGGGTGTACTCCTTCAGTATCAGGCCGTCCATGCTGAGAATCAGCTTCGCCATAGCATTTTCCCCACGCTAACTGAGCTTCATTTTAACCAGCCGAAGACTTTCGCCAGGAAGCCGCTCGGCGCGGCGTAATCACGCACGATCTTGACCAGTATCACCGACACGTTGTCACGCCCGCCATTGTCATTGGCCATCTGCACCAGCTGCTGCGCACAGAGCTTGAGATTCGCGCCGAGCGTCTGCAGCGCCATGCAGATGTCCTCATCGCTCACCATATCACAAAGGCCATCCGAGCAAAGCAGGTAGATGTCCCCCGGGAGCGTATCGTAGTCGTGGATCTCGGGCTCCACGGCCTGGTCGATGCCCAGCGCCCGCGTGACCAGGTTCCTGTTGGCCGAGAGCTTGGCCTGTTCCGGCGTGATCAGGCCGCTGTCGATCTGCTCCTGCAGCAGCGAATGATCCTTGGTGATCTGCCTGAGTTCCTCGCCGCGCATCCGGTAAAGCCTGGAGTCGCCTATGTGAGCCACGGTCATCTTGTTGTCGTGAAACAGGACGACCACCAGGGTCGTGCCCATGCCGGAGTACTGCGGCTGGCTCTGAGACGCCTGGTAGATCGACGTGTTCGCCTTGGCGATATGGCCCCGCAGCAGCTTTTGCGCTTCGGACTGCCCGGTCTGCGGGTCGGCCTGGAAAGACACGTGCCGATCCAGAACGTTCTGCATTTCGGTCACGATCACGGTGGTCGCCATGCCGCTGGCGACCTCCCCTGCGTTGTACCCGCCCATGCCGTCGGCGAGGACCACCAGCCCCCTGGACACATCCGAGGCAACCGAATCCTCATTGTGCGAGCGCACCATTCCCGGGTCGGTTTCGCTCACGATCTGCAGGGCCTGTTCGAGGTTCATGTGCGCAGTGCGCCCTTCAGAGGCTGATATCCACGTCGGTATTCGCAGCCGCGGGGCCGCCCGCGCCGCCGAGCGTCGCGCGCAGCGCCGCGGCGAATTCCTCGCCGGTCTGGTAGCGCTCCTCGGCATTCTTCGCCATCGCCCGGTCCAGGAAAGCAACGAATGCCGGCGGCAGTTTCGGGTTGATGGCGGATATGTCCGGCGCAGACTCGTTGGCGATCTTGAACATCAGCTGCGCCATGGAATCCCCCGTGAAGGGCAGCTTGCCGCACGCGAGCTGGTACAGGCTTACCGCAAGCGAGAACAGGTCGCTCTTGCCATCCACCTTCTTGCCCGAAAGCTGCTCGGGTGACATGTAGGAGGGCGTGCCCAGCACCATTCCCGTCTTGGTCTTGGACGAGTCGGTGATCCTGGCGATTCCGAAATCGGCCACCTTTACCGAATCGGACTCGGGCTCGTACATCACGTTGGCCGGCTTGACGTCCCGATGGACGATGTTCTGCTTGTGCGCATAGCCGAGTGCATCGGCAACCCGTGCGACGATGGACACCACCTTGTCGAACGCCAACAGGTTGTCAGGCTTGGTATAGGGCACCAAGTCCTTGCCCTTGAGCAACTCCATGGCGATGTAGCACAGGTCGTGCTCCTCGCCCGCGTCGTAGATGGTGACGATATTGGGGTGCGAGAGCCGGCCTGCGGTCTCGGCCTCGCGAAAGAAACGCTCCTTGACCTCTACCAGTTCGTCGGCCTCGAACTCCTGCGCGAGGGCCATGGTCTTGATCGCGACGACGCGGCCGATTTTCGGATCCTTGCCAAGGTACACCACGCCCATCGCGCCCTTACCCAGTTCCTTCTCCACCTGATAGCGGCCCAGCATCGGCTTCTCGGTTCCGCTGCCGCCGTCGAGCATGCTGACGTTGGTTCGAGCGCCCGAGCCCCCGCCCAGCATGACCGTCTCGGAGAGCTGCTTGGCGCGCGAGAGCCGCTGTTCCAGATCACGGAACTTCGGGTTGAAGTCGGCCATGTAGTGAAACACCGACTCGGCCTTGTTGAACTGGCGCTTGCGCTCGAAGTCCAGTCCCAGGTTGTAGAGGTTGTCCATCACCGCATCGTCGAGGGGGCACTTGCGGAAGTAGTCGAAAGCCATGTCGAGCTGGCCCTGACCCTGGAACGCCAGGCCGAGCATGCGCGCGTTTGCCGCGGATGAGGCGTCCGATGCCTCCTTGCCGCGCTCGGTCGTGACGAAGCGCTTGGTAATCAGCAGTACGTGGCCGATCACCAGCAGCGTCAGCGCCCACATGAACTGCAGCCACATGCCCTGCCCTGTCATCAGGACGAAGTGCGCGATGATCAGCAGGACCGCCACCCCTGCCGTGACCGAAGCACCCGCGCCGGCGCTAAGCCGCGGCAGGAGCACGATCAGATAGGCTGCGACGAACCCGAATACGAGCAATTCGACCCACAATGCCCACGTCGGCCTGACGTAGAAGTGCTCCTGCAGGATGGAGGACACGGAATGCGCGAGTGTCAGCACCGGCGGCATCGCCGGCGATATCGGGGTGACCTGCGTGGTGCCCACGCCGGCCGCGGTCGGGCCGATCAGCACGATCTTGTCGCGGAAGGAATCCAGGGGGATCTTCCCGGACAGTACGTCGAAAAACGAATCGACCCGGAATGCGGGCCTGCCCTCGCGGTCCTTGTAGAAGTAGGTGTGCATCTGCAGCGCCGGATCCGTGCCGATCTTGAGCTTGCCGATCTTCACGCCCTCGCCGAGTTGAACCTTGATATCGCCGACCCCGAGATTCAGGCTCTTCGCCGAGAGCATCACTGACATCGATGGGTAGAACTGGTCGAAGTACTGGAGCACCATCGGCTCGGTGCGGATGCCGCCATCGACATCCGCATTCGCGTTAAGGTGGCCAATACCCGCCGCATTCTTGCCGATCTCCTCGAGCGGGACCGAAACCACCGCGGATGCGGGCAGCGGCGCCTCGTCGGAGGACTTAGTGTCGATGCCGCCGAGGTGGTTCCTGGAAATGAAGTCGGGCAGCGGCTTGTCGGGTCTGCCCCGTGGTTCTCCCAGCTCGAACAGCATCGGCAGCAAGACGTTGCCGGCTTTGCCGTACGCGTCTGCGAGTTTGCGGTCGGTGTTGAGCGAGGTCTCCGCCTCGCGCAACAGGGCGCCGATCTGCCCCATCTCCGGCGACACCGCGGGGGCGGGCTCGCCCCCGGCCGGCGTCGGGACGAGTCTGCCGTAGATCTCCAGCAGCTTGCTGATGTAGCCGAAGCCCGCATCCACCTGGGGCTCGCTGAAAAACACGATGTTTCCGATGACTTTCGCCTTGGCGTTGGCCAGGGCCTCGGTCATCTTGGCGTGCACCTCGCGCGACCACGGCCAGCGGCCGATGTTGCGAATGCTGGCATCGTCGATCGCGATCACCACCACCTTGTCGCTCGGGGTCCGCGACGAGGCGCGCACGCCCCAGTCATAGGCGGTGCGTTCGAGACTCTGGATGAGATGGGTGCTGCCGGAAGCCAACAGCACCAGCGTGACAACCAGACCGAGAAACCAGTCTTTCATCCAGAAGCCTGTCTTCATAGCCCCTCTCGATTGTTTTCATTGTTTTTTTGGCCGATGCCCATGCAACCGCGCGTCCGCATTTTACGCCATCCGCCAAGCAAGATTCCCGGCGGTCCCTATGCGATCGCGAGGTGCGGCGATGCGACGCCGGGCCGCGCGCATGGACCGCATCGGTTTAGCCCTGTTTATTGAATCCAGGCGGTCTACCCCAAACCTGACACCGTTTCGTCAAGTTACTGAAGAAACAGGATAATAAGCAGCATTCTTGCAGTTAGGTATCAGAACAGTCAAATTTTTCTGCGGTGTGATTCCCGGGGCTGCGAAACGGCATCCCGGCTGTCGAACGATGGGAAAGCAGCAAAAGCCGTGGGGTCCGCGCCTCAAAGGCAGGGACCGCAAGTGCGGGAACGGCGCCCAGGCGGCAGCGGCGCTGGCTTCAGGCACCCAGGACGGTGCCAGTGGCAATGCCGAACGCGGCTGCGAGTTCGCTGGCAGAGCCCTTCTTTCCGTCCTCGTGCTTTGCTTTGAGCACCTCGATCCGGCCGCCCTGCGCAGTCACGAAAAAACTCGCGGCGCCGATCTCGGATACCTCGCCGACCTTGCCCTTGACGTCGCCGAATGTGCGGAACAGGTGCTTGCGACAATCGAAGATCTGCAGCTTCTTGCCCCCCAGGGTGGTCCACGCGCCTGGCGCCGGATTGCAGCCCCGGATCAGGTTGTGGATGAAGTCGACGTGGTTCGCCCACCCGATTCCTGCCTCGGCGGCGCGACACCAGCCTTCATAGCTCGCGGCGGATTCGTCCTGGACCACTTCGCGATGCTTGCCGGCCACGACCAGGTCGGCCGCTTCCAGCATCGCTTTGACACCCATCGGGAACAGGCGGTCGAAATAGATGCTGCCCAGCGTATCGTCCGGCCCGATGGGCGTTTCCTTCTGCAGGATTATCGGCCCTTCGTCGAGGCCATCGGTGGGCCGGAAAATGGTCAGTCCGGTCTTGGTGTCGCCGCGGATGATCGGCCAGTTGATCGAACTGGGCCCGCGGTACTTCGGCAGCAGCGACGGGTGGTACTGGATGGTGCCGCTTTTCGGGATATTGACGAAGGCCTGCGGCACGAACTGCAGCACGAATGCCATGATGCCGATGTCGGCGCCGAGGGCGCGCATGGCGTCCTCGGCCTCTTTGGCGCGCAGCGAGGCGAACTGGAACACCTTGAGCCCCTTGTCCAGCGCCGCCGCTTTCAGCGGATCGGCCTTGGCACCCTCTTTCTCCGGCGCGCAGAACACCCCTGCGACCTCATCGCCGCGGGCGAGAAACGCCTCAAGCACGGACTTGCCAAAATCCTGTTGGCCTACGATGGCAATTTTCATTACTGGTCTCCTTCCAACGGGATTTCAGTGAAGGCAAATGCGCCGCTCACGCACTATGCGGCCTTCGGTTTCTTCGGCGGTACGCTGAATGCGCCCGCCTGCCTTAGTGCCGCGACCTTGTTGTCATCGTAACCGAGCACCTGCCCAAGAATCTCGGCCGTATGCTCGCCGAGGGTGGGCGAGCGTTCGATCCTGGCCGGCGATGCGGAAAGTTTTATCGGCATGCCGACATTCCACCACTTGCCGCGCTGCGGATGATCGAGTTCGACCCACATGTCGCGGCCGCGAATGTGCTCGTCATTGGCGAGATCCTCGGTCGACATGATAGGACCGCAGGGCACGTCGAGCGGATTCAGGATCGCCATGAATTCGCGCTTCGTGTACCCCTCCGCGAACTTGTTGATCAGCGTCCACATGAGCTGCTGGTTCTTGCGCCTTTCACCTATGCTGGCGAAGTGCGGGTCGGTCGCGAGATCCGGCATCCCGATCTCCGGCCCGATGCGCTTCGCGATCGCGGCCCACACCGCTTCCTGGACAACCACGTAGAGCCAGTCGTTCGCGCCGTGCGGCTTGCAGTGTATGGCGTTGCCGAGCTGGCCGCCGCCGGAGTCGTTGCCGGCGCGGGGCACCTCGCCCATGCCCTTGTAGGTAGGCACGGAATACTCTGTCAGGTCCCCCCGGGTCAGGCGCTGGTGGTCGCGGAATTTGACGCGGCACAGATTCATGACGCCGTCCATCATGGCGACCTCTACGTACTGCCCCTGACCCGTCCTGTCCGCCTGGCGCAGCGCCGCCAGCAGACCGATCGCGAGGTGCAGGCCCGTGCCCGAGTCGCCGATCTGCGCGCCGGTGACGAAGGGCGGCCCATCGGGAACACCGGTCGTGCTCATCGCCCCGCCCATCGCCTGAGCGACGTTCTCGTACGCCTTGAAGTCGGCATAGGGCCCCGAAGAGCCGAAGCCCTTGATGGAACCCATCACGATGCGCGGATTGATTTCGTGGATTTTTTCCCAGCTGAAACCGAAGCGGTCGAGCACGCCCGGTCCGAAATTCTCCATGATGATGTCGCACTTCTTAAGCAGATCGACGAACACCGCCTTGCCTTCGGCCGATTTCATGTTCACTGTTATCGACCGCTTGTTGCAGTTGAGCATGGTGAAATACAGGCTGTCCGCGTTGGGCACGTCGCGCAGTTGGCCGCGCGTGGCATCGCCCTGCGGATTTTCGAATTTGATCACGTCCGCCCCCATCCATGCGAGCAGTTGCGAGCAGGTCGGTCCCGCCTGCACGTGGGTCATGTCGAGAATGCGCACGTCTTTCAAAGCTTCCATTCTGATCTCCAAGAATTCTGCGGCAGATGTAAGGCTACCTGCCCTCGCTCAACTGTTTGACTTATTTCTTCTTTGCGCTTTGCGGATTCAGGCTCGTGATGCGTCCGCTTTCGGTGCCGGCGGTTTCATCGATGACGGCGTTGATGAGCGTGGGCTTCTTCGAGCCGATGGCTTCTTCCATTGCCTTCTTCAACTCGGCCGGGGTCGTGGCGTGCACGCCCACGCCACCGAAGGCCTCCATCATCTTGTCATAGCGCGCACCCTTGACGAACACGGTGGGTGCCACATCGGGGCCGCCGGTCGGATTGGCGTCGGTGCCGCCGTAGACGCCGTTGTTGTTGAAGACCACCACGCAGACCGGCAGGTTGTAGCGGCAGATGGTCTCGACTTCCATGCCGGAGAAGCCGAAGGCGCTATCGCCCTCAATCGCGATCACCGGCTGGCCGCTGACCACGGCGGCCGCGACGGAAAAGCCCATGCCGATGCCCATGATGCCCCATGTGCCGACGTCCAGGCGCTTGCGCGGCTTGACCATGTCGACGATGCTGCGGGTGAAGTCCAGCGCGTTGGCGCCTTCGTTGACCAGGATGGCGTCCGGGTTGGCCTTGATGATGTCGCGCACCACGGCGAGCGCGCTGTGAAAATTCATCGGCACCGGATCGCGGGCCAACGTCTCGGCCATCTTGGCGAGGTTCTTGTTCTTGCGCTCGGCGATGGCGCCCAACCAGTCAGCCGGCGGATTGTCCCAGCCGGAGCCCGCAGCCGATTCAATCGCGGCGAGCAGCGCTGACACGCAGGAACCGATGTCGCCGACCAGCGGGGCGTCGATGCGCACGTTGCTGTCCGCCTCCTGCGGCGAAATGTCGATCTGGATGAACCTCTGGCCGCCCCAGTCCTTGTGGTCCTTGCCGCCCCAGGTCTTGCCCTTGCCGTGCGAGAGCAGCCAGTTCAGGCGGGCGCCGACCAGCATCACCACGTCAGCCTCGGCCAGCACGTAGGAGCGGGCAGCAGAAGCGGACTGCTCGTGCGAGTCGGGCAGCAGGCCCTTGGCCATGGACATGGGCAGATAGGGGATGCCGGTCTTCTCGACGAAAGAGCGGATCTCGGCATCGGCCTGCGCATACGCGGCGCCCTTGCCCAGCACGATCAGCGGTTTCCTTGCGCCACGGAGCAGGTCGACGGCGCGCTTGACGGCGTCGGCCCCCGGGATCTGCTTCGGCGCCGGATCGACGACCTTGATCAGGGACTTCTTGCCGGCCTCGGCATCCATGGTCTGGGCGAACAGCTTCGCCGGCAGGTCCAGGTACACGCCGCCGGGACGGCCGGAGAGCGCGGCGCGAATGGCGCGGGCGATGCCCACGCCGATGTCCTCTGCGTGCAGCACGCGGAAGGCCGCCTTGCACAGCGGCCTGGCGATCGCGAGCTGGTCCATCTCCTCGTAGTCGCCCTGCTGCAGGTCGACGATCTCGCGCTCGCTGGAGCCGCTGATAAGGATCATCGGGAAGCAATTGGTGGTGGCGTTGGCCAGTGCGGTCAGGCCGTTGAGGAAGCCGGGTGCGGACACCGTCAGGCAGATGCCGGGCTTATGCGTCATGAAGCCGGCGATGGCCGCGGCGTTGCCGGCGTTCTGCTCGTGGCGGAACGAAATCACGCGCATGCCTTCGGCCTGTGCCCTGCGGGCAAAGTCGGTGATCGGAATACCGGGCAGACCGAAGATCGTGTCGATGCCGTTGAGTTTGAGGGCATCGATGACCAGCTGAAAGCCGTCGGTCACGTCTTGTGATTGCGCATTGGTTGTCATGCTGAGATGCCTCGCGTTCTCGCCGTCAATTGAACTTATCGCGAACCCCGCGCCGCAGCGGCAGGCGTTCGCCCTACTGGATTCAAGGCGGTTAAGTCTAGGAAGCCCCCCCGGATAAGGCCTTGACTGAGGTCAATAATTCGAGCTAACTATGCACCCTGGTCATGGCTACCATCGCCACTCACCCGCAGCGCAACACTATCCGGCTTCAACTCAAGCAGAACCTCGTTCTGCGCGAGATGCCGGCCGGCGCTCTCGAAGAACTCGAACGCGAACTCGAGATCGCCGAATCCAAGAAGGGCGAGACGCTGGTGCGCCAAGGCGCCACCGGCATGGAGCAGTTCTTCATCCTCGATGGAATCCTGAAGCGCGTCGTCAGCAACCCCCAGGGCAAGGAGATGATATTGCGGTTCGCGGCGGAGACCGACATGGACACCTCCTACGCGGCCTGGCGCATGAAGACGCCGATCCCCTACAGCATCGTCGCCGTCACCCATGTGCGCGTTGCCAAGCTCTCGATGCCGCACTGGGTCGAGTTCCTCGACCGGCACAACCCGGTCAAGCTGCGATTCGAGTACGAGGTCATGCGGCTGATGTCCGAAGTGATGGCGCATACCATCACCCTGCACCTGCTCGACGCGCAGGGAAGGCTCGCGCGATTCATGCGCAAACACCAGGATCTGTTCGGCCGCATTCCGAAAAAGGAGCTGGCTGCATACCTGAACCTGACCCCGGAGACGCTGTCCCGCCTCAAGAAAAAGCGTCGGTGACGCGCCCTAGCTCAGAGTCTGCCGCAGCCTGGCGATTCCGAGAGACATCAGGGGCCAGCCGAGCAGAATCAGGGCGAGTCCCGTCATGGATCCTACCAGCGCGTTGGAAAAGAAGATCGTCATGTCGCCCTGCGATACCAGCATCGCCTGCCGGAACGAGGACTCGGCGCGGTCGCCGAGCACGATCGCGAGCACCATGGGCGCAAGCGGGTAGGAGAGCTTCTTGAACATGTATCCGGCGATGCCGAACACCACCATCATCCAGACGTCGAAGATCGAGTTGTGCACGGTATAGGCGCCGATCGCGCAGATCACCATGATGACGGGAGCGATCACCGAGAACGGGATCCGCAGGATCGCGGCGAATAGCGGCACGCAGGTCAGCACCACGATCAGCCCGGCGATGTTGCCCAGATACATGCTCGCGATCAGGCCCCAGACGAAGTCCTTCTGCTCGACGAACAGCAGCGGTCCGGGCTGCAGGCCCCAGATCAGCAGCCCCCCGAGCAATACCGCGGCGGTCGGCGAGCCGGGCACGCCGAGCGTCAGCATCGGCAACAGCGCCGCGGTGCCGGCGGCGTGGGCCGCGGTTTCAGGCGCCACCACGCCCTCCACCTGGCCGGTGCCGAACTTTTCGCCGTCCCTGGAGAAACGCAGCGCCACGCCGTAGCTCATGAACGACGCGGGCGTTGCGCCGCCCGGGACGATGCCCATGAAACAGCCGACCGCCGCGGAGCGTATCGAGGTCCGCCAGTACTTCGGCAGCTCCTTCCAGGTTTCGAGAACCACCCCGAGGTTGATCTTCGCGGACGCGCCCTTGAAGGCGAGCCCCTCCTCCAATGTCAGCAGGATTTCGCCGATCCCGAACAGCCCGATCACGGCGATGAGGAAGTCGAACCCGGCGAGCATGTGCGTCGAGCCGAAGGTCAGCCGCAGCGTCCCGGTCACGGGGTCGGTGCCAACCGCTGCCAGCGCGAAGCCCAGCATCATCGATGCGAGGGTCTTGAACGCGTGCTCCCTGCTCATGCCGACGAAGGCGCAGAACGTGAGCAGGTACACCGCGAAAAACTCCGGTGGCCCGAACTCGAGCGCAAACCGGGCCACGATCGGCGACAGGAAGGTGATCACGATCACCGCCACCAGCGCGCCGACGAACGACGAGGTGAAAGCGGCGGTGAGCGCCTCGCCCGCGCGCCCCTTCTGCGCCAGCGGATAGCCGTCAAAGGTGGTGGCCACCGACCACGGCTCCCCCGGGATGTTGAACAGGATGCTCGTGATGGCGCCGCCAAAAAGCGCGCCCCAGTAGATGCATGAGAGCAGAATGATCGCCGAGGTGGTGCCGCCCGGGGTCTGCGCCATGGCGAAGGTGAGCGGAAGAAGGATCGCCACTCCATTCGCCCCGCCCAGGCCCGGCAGCACGCCGATGATCACGCCGAGGATCACGCCGACGAACATCAGGGCAAGGTTTCTGTAACTCAGGGCGACCTCGAAGCCCTGTATCAGCGACTGGATCTCGTCCATCTTCCTAGTTCAATCCGAGCAAGGCTTCAATCGGGCCCTTAGGCAGCGGAATACTGAACCAGATCTCGAAGATCAGGAAAAAAAACACGCTGTTGCCGACCGATACCGCAAGCACTTTCCACCACGGGTACTTGCCCAGCCGGCGCATGAAAAAGCCGACGAACAGGATCGACGCGACGTAGATGCCGAGCCAGCCGATCACGGCGGTGTAGATCGCGGTCGGCACCAGCACGGCCAGCACCAGCTTGAGCTGCCCGATCTCGACGAAGGCCTTGTTCTTCTGCGGCGCGACCAACAGCGCGCGAACCAGATTGACCAGCGAAGACAGGCAGATGATCAGCGCGATGTAGAACGGAAAATAGCCCGGCTGCGGGCCATCCTCTCCCCAGCCGATGCCGAGCCGCACGCTGTCGAAAATGACGATGGCACCAAGCAGCAGGAAGACCGCCGCAACCACGATCTCCGCGGTCTTCTGACGAAACGCGGCGCGGCCGCCCGATTCCCCGGACAATTCCTCTCCCCCCAGACGTTCAACGAAAACGCGCCGCAATTCCGTCTTACTTCGCGATGAAACCCGCGGCCTTCATGAGCGAAACGTGGCGCGCCTCTTCCCGCGCCACCCAGTCGACGTACGCCTTGCCGGCGAGCGCCGTCTGGTTGAACGCGCCGCGCTCCATCAGGTCCTTCCATTCCGGGGTCGCGCGGACCTTCTTGAACAGGTCGATATAGAAGTCGACATGCTCCTGCTTCACTTCCGCCGGCATGAAAATGCCGCGCAGCATCAGATAGTCGACGTCCAGCCCGCCTTCCTTGCACGTCGGAATGTCGCCCCAGGCCATCTTGTCGGTGACCTTTGTCTTGTACGGCATGCGCTTGGGATCGAACACGCAAAGCGGACGCAGCTTGCCGCCGCGCCAGTGCGCCACCGCCTCGATGGGGTTGTTCACCGTCGAATCCACGTGCTTGCCCACGAGCTGCACCGCGACGTCGCCGCCGCCCTTGAACGGGATGTAGATGAATTTTGTTCCCGTGTGCTGCTCGATCGCCGCCGTGATGATCTGATCCTCCTGCTTTGCGCCGGTGCCCGCCATCTTGAACTTTTTCGGACCGGCCTTTTTCGCCGCCTCGACGTACTCCTTTGCGCTCTTGTACGGAGCATCCGCGTTGACCCAGAGTACGAACTGGTCGAGGGCCAGCATCTGCACCGGGGTGAGATCGCGCCAGTTGAACGGCGTGTTGGTCGCAAGCGGGGTGGTGAACAGATTCGACAGCGTGATGATGATCTTGTGCGGGTCGCCCTTGGAATTCTTGACGTCCAGAAAACCCTCGGAGCCGGCGCCGCCCGCCTTGTTGACCACCACCATCGATTGCTTCATCAATTTGTGCTTGGCGACGATGCCCTGGATGGCGCGCGCCATCTGGTCGGCGCCGCCGCCGGTGCCTGCCGGGATGATGAACTCGACGGTTTTGGTCGGCTGCCAGGCTTGCGCCAGCACCGGCCCCGCAGCGGCACCGAGCGCGCCTGCAACAAGAAACATCCCGATACGACGTACGAGATTTAAGGGTTTCATCAGTTCCTCCAGATAATGTCTTGCGCTCCTCTACGACACGCGAATGCCGGAAATACGACATCCAGCCCCTTTCCGGTTTTTTTCTTCTGGTTGCGACCGTGACTGTTGCAGCACCGGCGACCCGAGTCATTGACTTGAATCAACGGCAACATCAGCGGTCGGCCTCAGGTCGATCCCGCCCCCGA
>Ga0154717_1095_pt1 | contig 12308 bp, 8 predicted proteins | sample Rifle2008BG16ft_FD_105725 | JGI IMG/M metagenome (GOLD analysis project Ga0154717, IMG submission 105725) | Betaproteobacteria bacterium RBG_16_64_18
GTCATAGTCATAGCCGAGGCCGAAGTCCATGTTGCCCAGGTTGTAGCGGATGGCAAGCAGGATGCCCGCCAGCCCGGTGAAAATGCCCGCCCAAAGATAGGCGCCGGCAATGCTCCGCCAGGTCTTCAACCCCGCGGCCTCGGCGGCCCGGAAGCTGCTGCCGATCATGTAGAGATTCCGGCCAAGACGTGTGTAGGACAGGATGAAATGCCCGAGTGCCGCCACGCACAGAAAAACCACGAATTCGATCGGCACGCCGACGATCTTACCCTTGAAGATTTCATAGCCCGTACCGGGCCGGGCATAGACCGCCGAGGAGCCGGCGAACATCTGCGCCACGCCGTAGATGAGAGCGAGGGTTGCGATGCTGACGATGATCGGGTTGGCGCGCACCCAGCCAATGACCAGGCCTTGAGCGGCGTTGAGCAAGGCGGCCAGGGACAGCGCCGCGACCAGGCCGACGCCGATGCCTCCCCAATTGAGGGCGACGACGAACACCATCGCCGTAGCTCCCGCCGTGGCCCCGAGACAGAAAGACATGATGTTGCCGCTGATGGTGATGAGCGTCATGCCGACCGCAACGCAACCGATGAAGGACACAGTCGTCAGCAGAGCCATAATGTTCGGCTCGGACAAGAACCCCGGCGTCAACAGGCAGGCGGCGACCAGCACGATGATGACAGTCACCCGCACTGCCATCAGGACATTGAGCCGGTTTCGCAGAAACACCCGCAGGCCCCCGCGCCCTGCCGGAACGAGGAGGCCCGGTTCCACTAGGCCGCCTGCGCCGCCGGGTGGGTGATGTCGGCCAGGATCGCCGACATGGCGACCCGCGAGCGGTCGTAGCGCGCCACGGTCCGGCCGCGATACATGGTCACCACGACATCGGCCATGCCCACCACTTCCTCGAGATCGGAGGAAGTCATGATCAGGGCGTACCCGAGTTCGCACAGCTCGCGCATCAGCCGGTAGATTTCCGCCCGCGCACCGACATCGATCCCGCGGGTCGGCTCGTTCATCAACAGCACTCCCGGCTGGGCACGCTCCAGCGTCCGTCCGAACAGAAGCTTCTGCTGGTTGCCGCCGCTCAGGTTGATGGCAGGCGTGCCCAGGCGATTCCGGTCGACGCCGCCTCGTTCGGCGAGGCGCGCACCGATGCGCCGCAGATCCGGCCAGGACAATACGCCCAGTCGCGCACACTCGCCAAGGCGCGTTGCAACCAGATTGTCGAGCACGGTCATCATGTAGAAAAGTCCCTCAGCCGCCCGATCTTCGGAAAGGAAAAACACGCTCCGCGCAACGCAATGCGGTACCGCGCCAAGACGCAGCGGCTTGCCGTCGAGCGTAACCCTGCCTACGGCGTCCGGCACGAGGCCCGCCAGCGCCCGCGTCACCATGGTCGCTCCCGAGCCGATCTGCCCGGCGACGCAGACGATCTTTCCCCGGGGCGCGGTCATCGAGAAATCCTGCAACACCCCCGGAACCGTGAGCCCCTCGACGATGATGCCGTTTCCGGCATCGGGATGAGCCTGGACCTCCGGATACATCTCGTCGAAGGGGCGACCCAGCATCAGCTCGATCAGGCGCTCGCGCGTGATTTCGCCGACGGGCTGCGTCGCTACGTGCTCGCCGTTGCGGAATACCGTAACCGTGTCGCAAAGCTCGAACACTTCGCCCAGGCGATGACTGACGTAGATGACCGACCGCCCCTGCCCTTTCAGCGCCTTGAGCACGGCGAGTATCCGTTCGATCTCCGTGTCCGAAAGCGTCGCGGTCGGCTCGTCGAGGATGAGCACACGGGCATCGCGCGCGAGCAGCCGCGCAATTTCGACGATCTGGCGCTGGCCGATGGTTAATCTGCCGACCGGCCTGTCGAGATCCCAATCGCCCATACCCAGCGTGGCCAGCGCCTCCTGCGCCCGCTGGCGCAGTTGCGGGCGGCGATGGAAGAGGGGAATCCCCGCGCTGCCCAGCCAGATATTGTCGAGAATCGACAGATGCGGGGCGAGGCTCAGTTCCTGCGCAACGAAGCCCAGTCCCAGTTCCTGCGCCTGCCGGGGCCTGCGAACGTCGCGAACGCTTCCGGCGATCCTGATCGAGCCGCTGTCGGGCTGGGTGATCCCCATCAGGATCTTGACGAAAGTGCTCTTCCCCGCGCCATTCTCGCCGCAAATGGCGCGGATCTCGCCCGTGCCGAGCGAGAAGGAGACTTCGCGCAGCGCAGTAATCCCCGAATAGCTCTTACTGACGCGCTCGACAGACAGAACTTCTGGCAATCCCCCCCCGCCCCGATCGGTGAAAACCTACATCGGGCTCAGTAGGTGCACTTCGTTTCCCATTGGGCGACGTTCGCCTTGGTGATCAGTTCCACGGGAAGCAACATCAGCTTCGGCAATTTCTTGCCGCTGAAATAATCGTTGACCGTATCGGCGGTCGTGACGCCGAGATCGGTCGGGATCTGACTGAACGTGGCGAAGAGCTTGCCCGCCTTGATGCTGTCGATGCCTTCCTTGAGGCAGTTGCCGCCGACGACCACGAGCTCCTTGGGAGACCCGTAACCGACCTTGATCCCGGCCGCTTCGGCCGCCCGAATGGCGGCCACCGCCTGATTGTCCGCCATGCCGTAGACGGCATCCAGGCCGCCCCTGCCTGCGAAACGCGCATAGAGCTGGCCCGCGACCTTTTCGCTCGTGGCCGTATCCCAGCGACCGTCTTCCACCGCCTGGAGGTCGATATTGGAGAATTTCTTCACGGCCTCCTTGAATCCGGCGTTGCGGCGGATCGCTGCCCCGCTCGACAAGAACCCGGTGATCGCCGCGACCTTGCCAAGCTTGCGGCCGCTCGCCTTCAGTCCATTCGAAACGGCTTCGGCGGCGGCACGGCCCAGTAGGATTTGATCCTGGCCGACGAAGGTAACGTACAAATCCTCCGTCCCGTCCTTGGGGACATTGTTGACCATGATCACGGGAATCTTGGCCGCCTTCGCGCGCGTCATCGACGGAACCACCGCCGACTCGCCTGCCGACATGAGGACGAGCACATCGAACTTGCGCGCAATGGCGTCGTCTATCTGCTGCGCCTGAAGCGCGGCATCGTACTGCGCCGCAAAAAGCGTCACCTCCATTCCATGAAACGGCGCGCGATCCTGGAACGCCTTGGCCAAGGCCGCGACATAAGGCGTCGTCATGATCGTCATCAGAAGGGCGACCTTCTTCCCCTTGCTCTCGCCTGCCGCTTGTGCCGGCAGCGCAAAGGCCAGGCCAAGCACCAGGCCGAAAGCGATCACCGCGAGCCGCCTCAGCCGAGCCGCGATATTCGCGCCGAAGGTGAACTTCGATGCCATCTTGACCATGATTATTTCTCCTCTATGAGCCCCCCGTAAGTTACGTATATCACCGGCTCGGACCAGGCGTCAAGAGGTGTGGTCACGAGATGTGTTCCCATTTATCCCGTTAATCGGCAACCGCGAGCCGACTGGACGACGCCAGTGTCTTGATAACTTCATCGGCGGACTTGACGTCGCCAAACACCCTGGCAATCGTCTCCAGTTCAGCTTCATGCGCTTCCCTGGACACTTCGGCAACTGCATCTTTGACCAGCACTACTCGGTAATTGCGTTCGACTGCGCCCCTGACAGTACTTGAGACACACACGCAAGTTGTCACGCCCGTCACGACGCAGGTACTGACGCCCAGGTTGCGTAAGAGCGTATCCAGCGGCGTGTTGCTGAATCCGCTGTAGCCTTTTTTGACTATGAGATGTTCGTCCTTCCCGGGCGTCAGCTCATCGATGATTTGTGCTCCCTGGGTCCCTTCGAACAGGAAACTCGCTTTTCGTTCCGACCACCCTTTCCAATAAGGAAAAGCAGCATCGGAATAATCCGGTTTTAGCACTTGGGCAATATAGACCACCGGTCTGCCGGCCTCTCTGAAAGCCGCTGCGAGCCTCTTGACATTCGGGATCACTGATGCCAGAAAGGCCATGTCAATCTTCTTTTCAGGCTGTTCCCTGGCACGCTGGGCAAAAGCTCCATCGGGGTGAAGAAAATCATTTTGCATATCCACGATGATCATCGCCGACTTGTCAATATCGGGACCCATCACTGGCATGTCTTGCTCCTCTCTAAGGGATAGAAAAGCCTCCACTTCGGTCGGGTTGAACGGAGGATTGAAGCAGGTAAAGCCGGTTCTGTCACCCCAATCTCCTGTTTCGGTGCAGTTGCAATTTCGCAACCGCACCAAAACACGGGACGCATACAACACCAAATTCTTCGCTGGAATCGTCAACAGCAAACTCGTAGGAGACCATTGGACGCGGCATCCTTATGGTTGGTTGAGTCCTCTCCCGAGGGTCAGCGAATGCGCGCCTTTTTGTACCCGAATGTAGTTGCAGGCGGTCCGCTTGATCAGCTTCTCGACCAAGCGCATGAGCGGAAGTCTTGCGCCGATGGTCGTCTCGGATGGACCGGCGGCCCGCATGGTGGCCACCTCGTCTTCCCCCGCGAAATAGCGCAGCAGCAGATCGTCGTCGGAGACACCCGGCCCTCCAAATTTCCGGCGCACCTCTTTCAACGAAGGTTGGGGAGGGTGCCAATTCGCCAATTCCGCGGCCCGGGGCGTGCCCAGTATCCGATCCCTGATATCCGGATCCATCGACGAGCTCTCTTCCTCGCCCCATAACCCCAGCGCGTACTGCACGACTTCGTCGGGTATCGCCTTGTAACGCTCTCCCAGAATGACGTTCATCGCCGCCTGGACTCCCACAAACTGGGAATAGGGAGTCACCATGATGGGGTAACCGAATTCCGCCCGCACCTTGGCGGTTTCCTCCAACACGGCTTGCAGTTTGCCGTCCAGTCCGACTTTGGAAAGCTGGTGCCGAAAGTTCGAAATCATTCCCCCGGGCACCTGATGCATATAGTGAAAGCAGTCGTAATGCAACGGAACCCCGATCGGCAGGCCTTCCCGCTGCGCGATGGTGGTGAAATGTCTCTCAACGAGTTTCAGCGCCTCTTCATCCACCGTCGGCGTGTACCCCAGGGCGCGCGCATTACTCGCCACGTTGAACACCGAGGGGTTCGAGGAGGAATCCGCCAACGGCGGGATGGCGGTGTTCACCGACCTGATTCCCAGCTTGATCGCTTCCAGGCAGCACAGGGGACCGAGCCCGGTGTTGCAGTGTGTGTGAAGCTCGACCGGTATGCCCCTGGCGTTCTGAAGGACCACAGGGACCAGTGTTCGCGTACGCTCGGGCGTGAGCAGCCCTCCCGGATCTTTCAGGCAGATCCGGTCAACCTTCAGCGCGGCCGCGTCGCCGGCCTTCCCGGCATAGTATTCATTCGTATGTCTTGGAGAAATCGTGTAGATCAGATTGACTATCGTTTGCAGACCCGCATCGCGGGCTGTATGCACATGTTGCCGCCAGACGGCGACGGTGTTGGAAGAGTCGGATATCCGGACCTGACGTATTCCATGCGCTGCAAGCCTCTCGATGCAGAGGATCTCAATCGATTCGGGCGTGATCTGAAACCCCGCGATGTGCCGGCCCCGAATTGCCCGCAGCGGTGTCTTCCGGATCCGCTCGCGAACCAGCCGGATCCGCTGCCACGGATCCTCGCGCAGCTCACGGACGCACTTCTTGACGAAAGCGATGCCGATCATCTCGATGGCCTCGAAACCAGCCTGGTCCATCTTCTCGGCGACGGGCAATATCATGCCCGTCCTCATTCCCATCGCCCACAGACTCGCCTGCCCGTCGCGCAGCGTCGTATCGACGAAGCTCACCTCGTTCATATCATCTTTCCCGCCGATCACGAACAGGTGAAGCGAGATGCCCGACACCCGGGCGCAACCCTCGCGCTCTCCGTAGAGCTGGTCGAACTGCGCCTAAATCATCCGGCAGAAATCGTCTGAGGTCAGGTGCCGCGTGATGATCACCGGCAAATCGTCGATCGCGAGCGAATCGGACATGGTGATTCGCCCGTTCGTGACCGCGCTGCGCAATTCGCCGAGGGCCGTGACTGAGGAAACGGTTCATCGGGACGGCCCCCGCGAAGCTCACATGTTTGCCGCCTTTGGCGACGGAGGCTGCTTGCCCTCCGGCAGAGCGAACATGCCCTTCGGAAGCGAATGGATGAAGGCGAGGGTCTCCTGCAGCTTGACCACGTCGGCGTATTTCGCGTGCATATCGCACAGGTTGATGGCGTGGCTTGCCTGTGAGCGGTCGAAGCATCCTTCTTCAACCACCGATACCCGGTAGTTTTCGGAAAAGGCGTCTATCACCGTCGCCCGCACGCAGCCGCTGGTGGTCGTTCCCGTGACGATCAGGCTGTCGGCGCCCAGCAGCGTCAGAAAGCTTCGCAACGGCGTGCCGGAAAACACGCTCGGTTTCTGCTTGTAGATGACTATGTCGCGCGGTTCCGGAGCGATGTCGGCCACGATGTCGTTGCCGGACACCCCGGCGCGGGGGGCGGGTGCGCGCTCGGTGGTGCGGCTGTTCTTCCAGGACCAGGAGCCGGCATCCCACGAATCGGATCGGCGGATGCCGGTCGAGTAAATGACCGGCAGTTCCCTGGCTCTTGCCGCTGCCAGCAGGCGAGCGATCGCCTTCACTCCCTCCCAGGCATCCTCGCCGCAGGAGGTGTGCCAGCGCTTGATCGATTCGAGGATAGGCTCGGGCCTGTCGCCGCAGAAATTGTAGTTGACGTCGATAACGAGCACGGCAGGGCGCCTGCCGAAGCCCTGACGGGTGCCGAACCCTCCTTTCGCGAATACCTGCTTGTCACGCTCGGTCAGAAATTTGTTCCAGATAGGTTCGCTCATCGGTGCCTCCACTTTTTGAATACCACGCCGACCGGACGGTTGCTACGGGCGAGATCAACGTATCTCTGTCACCCGGTCTGAGGCAACTCGAGCGGAACGTTGACCAGCTTTTGCGCGCCTCCTTTTTTGACAACCATCATGTCGCCGAACATACAACCCACATCGGGCTTCCATCTCGGGTCGAAGATGTCAATGTTGTTGCCAAAGACCATATTTTCCTCGAACACGAGATCGCCCAGGCGCGCGCCGTTCATGCTGTCATGGCCGTAACCCGGCCGATAGACCACGGTCGGAAATTCCGGGGAAGCAAGGCCGTGCCCGTGGAAACCGAGTTCAACGAAATCCATCCCGGCCTTTTCTGCGGGCCGTCGGATCGCTTCCCATGCCTGGCGCAGGGTAATTCCCGGGACCAGCGCTTCCTGGCTCGCGTGCAGGGCTTCGACGCAAACCCGGTGTATGTTCTGAAGCTGCGCAGGGGCATTCTTGCCGATATGGACGCTGAATTCCGAGGCGGCCAGGTAGCCGCCGTATTGCGTGTGAAATTCCGTCACTACGACATCGCCGGTTTTCAGCGGCCGTGTTGAGGGCACCATGGGCTGCTCGGCGCCATGCAGAAGGTGCCACAGCTCCTTGGTTGGATGCTCGACCGGTCCCGAGGCGAGCAGATTGAATATCTGCGGCTCGCAGCCGTTTGCGATCTGGGTGCGGATCATCTCCGCGTAGAGTCCCGCCTCGGTCATGCCGGGGCGCGCGTACTCGATCATCGTGTCGATGGTCTTGCGGGCTAGGGTTCCCGCTTTGGCGAGCATGGCGATTTCTTCCTCGCTCTTGATCAGGCGCATCTGTTCAATTACCCAGTTGGCGTCCACAAAATCGAAGCCCGGAAGTTCCTTCTGGTAATTGAGCACGTCGCCATGCAGGAAAGTCGGCGTAGTCATGATGGCACTGCCGAAGGACACCATGCCGACCCGATTCTTGGCGAGACCCGCCTCGCGAATGGCGGCCGCGACTTCCGGAACGCCGTTGTGAATGCGGAAATCCTGCACCCACTCCTGTGTGGAAAGGTGCATATTCGTCGGCCGGTTGGTGTGCGGCCGCGCATGCCAAATGATCGGATCACGGTCGATGAAAAACAGCGCATGTGCGCCGGTCTTCGGGCCGACCTGCGTAACGTAGCGCAGATTGACCAGCCCCATGTCGAAGAAGGCATCGTTTCCCATGAAAACCAGAACGTCGATATTTGCGAGCAGCATCTTCTTGCGAATGCCGTCCCAGCGGCGGTTGCGTTCCTTGAGAGACAACTGCGGCAGATACTTAAGCAGCTCTTTCGTAGCCTGCGCGCCTTCAGGAAGCGGATGCGGAGGGAAAGGGGGATTCTTGGCCATGGGTTCCTCGAAACAGTCAATTCTATTCGCAGACGATACACAATCGCCCAAACGTATCTGTGCCATTTTTGTTTGCCTGCCCCGCCGACGCCTGGTCCGCAATTGCCGAACAGGGTGGCGGATATTCTCGCGCAGACTGCATAGCCTTTCGGTAAGTGTAAACCAGTAGTTTGCCGACCTCAATGTAATCTGTAATCAAGATCACCCCGCGCTGATAAATCCGAGTTCGGTCTGTGGGCGCCCGCGGAACATCCGGTGACCTCTTGGATTTCGGCTTGTCCGGCTCAGGAAGGAAACATGACCGCGAGCGCACTGGACAAACCACTTGACGCTCGGCACGCGCTTGGATTTAATGCAAAATAATACCGGCCACTGGAGGAGACAACCGTGGTTAAGATGGCATCGAAGCTTACCTTCGGCACGGGTATCGCGGATTGGCAGGAACGTATCAATGTCGAGCGCATGAGAAGGGAGCGGGCCGACAAGGCGCGCCGGGTGCTGAAAGAAAGCGGGGTGGCCGCCATTGTCGCGGCGCGAAACGAAAATAGGCGGTATCTCAGCGGCCTCAGAGGCCCGGAGTTTTTGACGGATCTCTGGTACGTACTCTTCTTCGCCGAGGGTGACCAGGTGGTTTTTCACCACGCCGGCTGGCTGCCTACGTATCCTGCAGAAGCTCCCTGGATCAAACACTGGCGCTTGGCTCGCAATTGGGTGAACGGGGGGTGCGGACCCGAGGCCACGGAAGAGGAGGCAAAGCTTTTCGCCGACGGAATTCACCAGGAATTGGCGGAACGAAAGCTCACGAAAGAAAAACTTGCCGTGGTCGGCTTCGACGGCACGGCCACGCGGGCACTCATCGCCAAAGGGCTTAACGTCGTCGATGGCTGGCCGTTGATGCTGGAGGCGACCAAAACCAAGACCGTCGATGAAATCAGCTGTCTCAAGATGGCGTATGCCATTACCGACAACGCTTGGAACAAGACCTGGGAACTTGCCAAGCCCGGCATCAGCGATATCTGGGTGGTGCAGCAGGCAATGCTCGCGGCCTTTGAGGCGGGAGCCGACATAACACCGCGCGGCAATGTCCACAGCGGACCGACCAGTTATGAACGCGGTTTCAACCACACGGGCCGCATTCTTCAGCACGCTGATCTCTTCTATGCCGCGTACTGCGGCATCGGGTACATGGGGTATAACACCTGCTACTACCGCACCTTCTCCGTTGGTGCCAAACCTGAACGGAAAGTGCTCGGGTGGCATAAGGAACTCATAGACCGCATGAACGCGATCATCGACACCATCAAGCCCGGAGCGACAACGGCCGATGCGGCAAAGCACTTCCCGCCGGCCAGCAAGTGGGGGTACCAAGACGAGGCCGAGGTGCTGTCGATGGAAATCGGCCACGGCATTGGCATGTACCACTACGGTTATCCGATTATCAATCGCCAGTGGTCGCTCAAGCATCCTCAGGTATTTGAAGAGGGGATGACCATCGCGATTGAGGGACGGGAGGGAGAGCCCGGGCTCGGTGTGCGCATCGAAGACGCGGTCGTGGTCACAAAGAATGGCGCCGAGTTGATCGATCATTGGCCCAGAGACGAGATTCTCGTAGCGCCCCGCGTCTAGCAGTCGGGCTTGTCTGCGCCGCGCCCAAAAGAACACCGACATCGCACGCGTTTGCCCTGCGGAAATTACGATTCCCACCGCTCGACAGCGGTTCCTTTCGCGCATTCTCGAGGATCAATGAACCCAAGATCAGGAAAAAAGGAGATTAAGAAATGACCGGAATCGCCTACGGTATATCCGGAACTGACTGGCAAGAACGCATCAACTATCCGAGAATGCGGCAGGAAAGACTGTGCAAAGCTCAGGCTGCCATGAAGAAACATGGAATAGCAGCCTGTATCGTGAATAGACCGGACAACATTCGTTATTTTACCGGGGTCAAGGGGCCGGAGTTTGCTCCAGCGCTCAGATATGCTCTTGGCTTTGCTGAACACGATCCCGTAGTGTATGAACTGGGGGATATGCTGGAGCATAATCGTGTCCACTGCACCTGGATAAAGCCCGAGAATTGGCGGTTTTCATATTGTTGGCTGGGGGGGATCGGGGGACCGGATTCGTCTTGGGATGCGGCCAGGAAATGGGCTGCCACGATAGCCGATGACCTCAAAACGAAGGGCGTCCTCAAGGAAAAGCTCGGCGTTGATGGAATGGACGAGTTTGCTTCAAGAGCGCTGGCAGAACTCGGTATCACGACTACCCCGATTATGCCGGCGATGATGGAGGCCAGACGCACCAAGACTGCAGATGAGATCAATTGCACCAAGATGGCAAGTGCAATCTGCAACGCCGCCTTTTACACTTGCGCCGCTTATTCAAGACCGGGCGTCAGGGATTGTGATGTCGGCGCGGAAGGTCTGAGAACATTAATGCGATCCGTGGCAGATTACTGTAATGCCGGCTCCCGGTCCGGTCCCAATACATTCGAGATGTATCACATGTCGAATATGGATAGATTGATCCAGTTGGGAGACCTGCAGACCGTCAACCTTTGCGGGACCGGCTTCATGGGCATGCGCACGTGTCTTTACCGGAGCTTTATTGTAGGTCGGAAACCGAATCAGAAGGAGAAGGGGTTTTATCGGAAATGCCACGACCGCGTGTATTCAGTGATAAACGAAATAAAGCCGGGAGCGACCACGGCGGACGCGGCTAAACATTTTGCCGATGCCAGCGAGTACCACTATGAAGCTAATGAAAGATTGTTGGTCGCGGAAGTAGGACACGGCGTTGGCCTCGCGACATATGAGCAGCCCGTAATCAGCCGGATTTTCTCGTTTGATCACCCAATGGTTTTTGAACCGGGAATGGTCATTGCAGTCGAGTGCCGCGAGGGAGAACCCGGATATGGAGGAGTGAGACTGGAAGAAAATGTCGTGGTGACAGATAGCGGCCATGAGGTCATCAGTACCTGGCCGTCGGACGAATTAATGCCAGTAGGAGTTCTCTGACAGTTGGTTGAAATTTGGCGCGATTTGACGGAATTGATTTTGCGGTCGGTGCTTGACGTACCGCAGGCGAGTTTGGGGGAGCGACGACGCGCGGGGCCGATGTAACGCAAGGGAGCGCGTTCAGCTACCAGACCGAAGGCCGGTTGCGAGCCTGCGCCTTTTCCCGGACTTCCCCGGTTAAGGCAGGTTCGTTTGCGGCGAACAGCGATCTACCTGGTGTCGCTCAGGATTCGTCCAGAGACTAAACGGAAGTCTGTTTGACAAAGTCGTCGGCTATCTCGCCGGCGCGCGCGAACCAGACGCCGCGGCGGCCCTGCAGGTAGCGCAAGGCATCGGCCAGCGCCCGGATCCGGTGAGGCGTGCCGATCACGAACGGATGAAGCGAGATGGCCATCACGCGGGCCTGATCCTCGCCGTCCTCGTAGAGCTGATCGAACTGCGCGCAGATCATCCGGCAGAAGTCCTCCGGCGAGGCGTGCCGCGCGACGAACGCCGGCAGATCGTTGACCTCGAGCGTATAGGGCATCGTCATCAGCGGCCCGGCGCGCGTGGACAGCCACGTAGGCTGATCGTCGTGCACCCAGTCGCAGGTGTACTCGTAGCCTTCTTCCTTGAGCAGGTCGGGGGTCGCCCAGTTCTCGTTCAGCGCCGGGCTGAGCCAGCCGCGCGGGGCGACGCCGAAGTACGCCTTCATTCTGTCGCGCACCCGGCGGATCAGAGCGCGCTCGCCGTCCTCGGACAGCCCGGTCAACATCTCGGCATTGGTCCAGCCGTGTCCCATGAATTCCCAATTCAGCCTGCGCGCCTCCTCGAGTATCTCCGGATAGTGATCGCACACCGCGGCGTTGAGCGCTACCGTTCCAGGCACCTTGAAGCGGTCCATCAGTTCCATCAGGCGCCACACGCCGACCCGCGGCCCGTACTCGCGCCAACTGTGGTTGGGAATATCGGGTTTCAGCGGCACCGGGTTCTGCCGAATGCTCGCGCCGTGCCCGGTGACGTGGAAGTACTCGATGTTCGGGATCACCCAGACGGCGACGCGTGCGCCGTTGGACCAGCGCAGGCGCGCTCGCTTCGAAATGGCATCG
>Ga0154717_1025_pt1 | contig 12153 bp, 14 predicted proteins | sample Rifle2008BG16ft_FD_105725 | JGI IMG/M metagenome (GOLD analysis project Ga0154717, IMG submission 105725) | Betaproteobacteria bacterium RBG_16_64_18
TGGAAATCGAACCGAAATTGAAGCTCGTTTCACGCGCCCTCAGCGCGCCGGTTGAACTTGCCGGAGCGGTTGAGCGGGATGCGACGGTCGCCGGTTTGTTCGCGCCCGGCTCCGGCATGGCGGCAATGATCAGGCCGCCAAGGACCAGAACCGCGACGCACGCGCCGACGATGACTTTCGTGGTCGTGGAAAATCGCGATCTGGCCGCTGTCTGTTTCGCTTTCTTACTCATCGGTGTACCTGAATTGATCGTTGCGGACTTGCTCATGTCATTTCCTCGTCGAATCTATTTGTCTGATTTTACAGGTGGTGGAAGGGGGTCGCCTTTCCATCGCTTCTACCCGCGCCTCGCTGCAGTCGCATCAATGCGCGGAGAACACTCTGGTTCGCCCGTTCGCATTGAACAGCACCACGTTGTACGGCTCCTTGGTACTACCCTGCTCCATCCCCGGCGAGCCAATGACCATGCCGGGAACGGCTATGCCCGTGGCTTTCGGTTTCTCGCGCAGCAATCGCTTGACGTCGGCGGCTGGCACGTGCCCTTCGATCGCGTAACCGCCCACCATCGCCGTATGACAGGACGCCATCGATTCCGGCACGCCGTAGCGTTCCCGGAACGGCGTCACGTTACGCACGTTGTGGATCTCGACGGCAAAGCCGCTTTGCTTCATGTGGTCCACCCACTGGCTGCAGCATCCGCAGGCGGGGCTCTTGTAGACATCGACCTTGTCCTTTTCGGCCGCGAGGGCCACGGATGCGGAAGAAGCGCTGAACAGCAGTATCACTCCCTGCCTGAGGAGTCTGGATCGCATCGACGGGTTCATATCGCACTCACCTTTCGTAAATTTGCCAACCCAACGGGCCGGGTCCGGCGCAGCCGCGGCGGCGCGCAACCTCATGCCCGACTTGAATCGAAACAGGATTCGCCACGGAACCGCGTCAGTGGGCTGACGCGGGAGCCGCGCGGGCAGCCGAATCAGCCGGCGCTGCGCGACTCGATGGCAATTTCAATTACGAAGATTGCGGAACAGTATCGTCAGCGGAGGGCCGCCGACTGGCATTGCCGAGGCAATGACAAACCGTCTCGGCTCGATCTGGAACCAGACGCGATGCAGCGCAAGGGGGGGGGCGATTGCAAACGCGGGCACATGGAAGGATAAATTCTGTTGCTCGATCGTGTAGCTCTGAGTGCAGTGCACAAGGCAATCCGCTGCGCTATCCGCTTCGGGGCACTGATACTCATCACCGCTAGAATCGAGAACCTGAATCGCGGTGTGCTCCTGCGCGGCCAATTCCACCATACATGCGCGCGCAGACGCCACGGCATTGTTCGCGAAAAACATCGCCGCAGCAAAAATCAACAGATAGCGTATGCGAAACGGTTTCATGTCAGCGACATATCAACAGGTACAGCCTGCCTGCGCGAATCCTTCTCTTTTGGCTGCCATCAGCCTAGTCGGGACACCATTATGCCCCTTGATTCAGATCAACTGGCGACACCTTAGTTCCCCCACCCGGGCTCGGGCCACGGCTCGGGGGGCGTCCTCGTGGACTGGATCCGGCACTCATAGCCGGAAAATCCGCTCGGCATTGCCGCCGCGGACCTTTTCCCGGACATCGCCGGGCAAGGCATCCACCCGCGACAGACACCCTTTCATGTCGCCGATGTTGTGCGGATAGTCCGAACCGTACATCACATTGTCGGTGCCGAATACCGACACCGCCATGTCGAGCGCGTCCTGCCGGAACACGACCGCGTCACAGTAGACCTGGCGCAGGTAATTGCTGGGCTTTTCCGCCGTTTTCGCGCGCGCGGCGGGCATGTTCTCCCAGCAGATGTCCAGGCGTCCGGCGAGAAACGGCAGCGCGCCGCCGGCGTGGGCGGCGATGATCTTGAGTTTCGTATGGCGATCGAAGAAACCGCTGAGGATCATCCGGCTCACGGCGAGCGTGGTGTCGAACGCAAAGCCGATCGGCGCGGCGAGCTGGAACTGCTCCATCCCGAGTTCCTTCGACCCCGGGGGCGAGCCCGGATGCACCAGCACCGGCAGCCGGGCCTGGTCGATCGCCTTCCAGATCGGATCGAACAGCGGATCGGTGAGGTGCCGGCCGCTTACGTTCGCGATCACCATCACGCCCACCGCGCCTGCCTTGGTGGCGCGCTTGAGTTCCTGCAGCGCCGCCTCGGGGTACTGCCAGGGCAGCGAGGCGAACCAGCGGATGCGCTTGGGCCAGGCCTTCTGCGCGCGCGCGAACTCGTCGTTCATGTGCCGGGCGGCCTGGGTGCTCACCTTCTCCCCGCCCCAATACACGCTCGGGCAGGTCAGCGACACGACGGCGACATCGACCCGTGCCTTGCTCATGTTGTCGATGCGGGCCTCCCAGTCGAACATGTTGGGCACCGGCGTCATGAACGGCGCGCCGTCGAAGTGGATCAGGCGCTGCCCGCCCGCCCCAGCCTTGATCGTGTAGCGCGGCTTGCCGTGCTTTTCGAGCAGCGCGAGCCATTCCTTGCTCAGCATGTGGGTGTGTACGTCTATGACCGCTGACATCCGCTTCTCCTCTCTTCCTGCTCAATCTGCCTTGGCGCCGGATAGTCTCACGACCCGGCCCTACCCAGCGATCCTGCCGGGCACAAACAAATTTCCGCGTTATCGCGCTATCGCGCCATGCGCGCAACGACGAAGATAAACGCCGCCCCCAGACACGTGAGCCCGATGAGGCTGCCGGCAATGCCCGGGCGGTTCTGCGAATGTGCCTCGGGAAGAATGTCGGAGACCCCGATGTACAACAGGAACCCGGCGAAGAATCCCAGATAGAGCATCAGCATGGCGGCGGGAAGCCGAAAGAACAGCGTGGAGGCCGCGCCCAGAACCGGGGCAGCCGCATCCAACGCCAGCATCCAAAACGAACGGCGAGTCGTGTTGTGATGAACGAGCATCAGGCTGACCGTGTTGAGGCCGTCGCAGAAGTCGTGCGCGATCACGGCGACGGCTACGACAATGCCGACGGCATTCGAAACCTGAAACGCCAGACCGATCCCGACGCCGTCCATGAAGCTGTGACCGACCAGGGCCAGGGCCGAGAGGACACCCACGCGCGGGTGGTGGTGCGCGGCGTAATCGGCTTCGTGAACATGGTGGACCAATACGAACTTCTCGAGGCTGTGAAACAGGAGGAAGCCGACAACCAATGCGATCATTGCCCCGGTGGCATCGATCCCCTGTTCGCGGGACAGTTCGAAAATCTCGGGCAATATCTCAAAACTCACCACGCCGAGGAGCACACCGGCTGTAAAGCTGAGAATCAGGTGCAGCCGGTCGCGAAACTTGAACGCGAACAGCCCGCCGGCAAAGGTCGAAAAGAATGTCGCAAGCGACAGCAATATGGCGCTCATGGCCCCCTAAACCCCTTCGGTCAGTGCTGCAGCGGGGGACCGGGAGGCCGCCGCGGCAAGGTCCGTGGCCGCCAAAACGGCAGCCATGGACTCCCTGGCAAGAACAAGACCTGTGCTCATCATCATGCTTGATTGCGGTCGTGATTCACTTAAGGCCCTTTCCGTTCGCCCCGTTGTCTCTGCGCACTCTCGCCCCGAGCGCCACCGGAACGACCGGCCATTGCGGCATCGGCGGACGCCGATTGCCCAATAAATGTGCACTCCGATTCGCATCGGTTCTCGATACCTTGGATTTCCATTTTGAATGGGCCCTTTTAGCACAGATTATCCACAGAGTTTGTGGATAAGTAACGTCATGGTTCGGGTTCGGCTTTTTTGCCTGGGCGGATCACGGGCACCGGGTCAAATTGTCCGGTTCGGTCGGGTGCTGCCCGCCGGCGCGTTGCAATCAGATTCTTGTGCCGGATCAACAGGACATCCCGCTGCCGCCGCAACGAACTACTTTTTCACTAGATCGTGTCCCGCAGCTTTCCAGGCATTGAAGCCGCCGTCCAACTCGTAGATCTTCGTGTACCCCGCGGCAGCAAGCGCCGCCGCGGCCTGGGTGCTCATGCCGCCGCTGCGGCAATAGAGGACGATGGGCGCATCTTTGCCGGGCAGCCTGTCCAGGTGGCCTGTGATTTGATCGAAGGGAACGGACAAATCCGTATTGGGCAGGTTCTCCGGATCCGGAACGTGCACGTTAACCAGGGTGAAATTCTTGCTCCTCATGCTCTTGGCAAGCTGTTCGACACTCAGGTCGATGAAGCCAGCGGCGTTCTTGAGTGGAACTGGCAGGCCGATCGAAGCGGCGGTTGCCGCCGGGCTGACGGGCTCCCCGCAGGCGGCCAGGACCAGGACAAGCAGGGTCCACAGGCAGGTGATAGATATCATCCGTGCTTTCATAACTCAACGCTCCGTTTGGTTTGCAGACGGGCGGCGTCTGGCGCACCATCGTTGCCTAACGCTGACGCAGAGGAGAAACAATCCGGCGGCGAAGTCTGGACGGCCCGCGGGCCCACCGTGAGCGGCCAGCCGGCCCGCCTCAGGAGGAAAGATCGCGCTTCTTCAGCTCGAACTCCTCCTTGTCGATCTCGCCGCGCGCGTAGCGCTCCTTCACGATATCCAGTGCGGATTTCGCCGGCGGCGCCACGCCCGCGGCCTGCGCGCCCGCAAGCCACTTCACCAGCACCGCGATGCCGAGGATGATCAGACCCCAGAACAGCAGCATGCCAATCATGCCGATGCCCATTCCGAGCCAACCGCCGTCCCACATATGGCCGTAACCGCCCGTTCCACCCCACATATCGAGCCTCCCGTCCGAAAATTGTCCCCGCTACCGGCCGCCATGAAGTCCGAACTTACCTTATATTCGGCCGGAAGGCAGGACAATATCCTCCGTCACAGGCGCACGCGGTTGAGCCGCAGCGCGTTGGTCACCACCGACACCGAGCTGAAACTCATCGCGGCGGCGGCGATCATGGGCGAGAGCAGCAGGCCGAAGAACGGATAGAGCACACCTGCGGCGATCGGCACCCCGAGGGCGTTGTAGATGAAAGCGAAGAACAGGTTCTGCCGGATGTTGCGCATCGTGGCCCGGCTCAGGCGCCGTGCCCGCACGATGCCGCGCAGGTCGCCTTTCACCAGCGTGACGCCGGCGCTTTCCATCGCGATATCGGTGCCGGTGCCCATCGCAATGCCGACCTGTGCCTGCGCCAGGGCAGGGGCGTCATTGATGCCGTCGCCCGCCATGGCGACGACGCGACCTTCGGCTTGCAGATGCTTGATGACCTCGGTCTTCTGCTCGGGCAGCACTTCGGCCGTGACGCGATCGATTCCGAGCTTGCGCGCGACTGCCTCCGCGGTGACTTTGTTGTCGCCGGTGAGCATCACGACTTTCAGGCCTTCCTCGTGCAGTTGCCGGATTGCCTCGGGCGTGGACTCCTTGATCGGGTCGGCCACGCCGATCAGGCCCGCAGGCTTGTTCTCGATGGTCACGAACATCACGGTCTGGCCCTCGGCGCGCAGCGACGCAGCCCGCTCATCGAGCGCGCCGGGATCGATATTGAGACTCTCGAGCAGCTTGCGGTTACCGATGGACACCGCCTTGCCATCGACTTTGCCGCTCACGCCTTTGCCGGTCACCGACTGAAAGTCCGCGACCGCATGCAATTGGAGTTTTCTGTCTTCTGCCCCGCCAACGATGGCTGCCGCAAGCGGATGCTCGCTTGCGCGTTCGAGGCTGGCGCCAAGCTGCAGGATGTCATTCTCGCGGAAGCCATTCGCGGCTACCACGCCGGTCAGGCGCGGCTTGCCCAGCGTGAGCGTGCCGGTCTTGTCGCAGACCAGCGTATCGACCTTTTCCATGATCTCGAGCGCTTCCGCATTCTTGATCAGCACGCCCGCCGTGGCGCCGCGGCCAGTGCCGACCATGATCGACATCGGCGTGGCAAGCCCCAGTGCGCACGGGCAGGCGATGATGAGCACCGCGACCGCGTTGATGATGGCGTGGGCAAGACGGGGTTCCGGACCCCACAGGCCCCAGACGGCGAACGTCACCACCGCAATCGCCACGACCGCCGGCACGAAGTATCCCGAAACCACGTCGACAAGTCTCTGGATTGGTGCGCGACTGCGCTGGGCTTCGCTCACCATGTGCACGATCTGCGCCAGCAGCGTGTCGCTGCCGACGCGCTCGGCCTGCATCAACAGGCCGCCGGTGCCGTTGACCGTGGCGCCGATCACGCGGTCGCCCTGATGCTTTTCCGCCGGGATCGATTCGCCAGTGACCATGGACTCATCGACGGCGCTCGAGCCTTCCACCACCAGGCCGTCCACCGGGATCTTCTCACCGGGACGCACGCGCAATCTGTCGCCCGGTTTGACTTGCTCGAGCGCGACGTCCTCTTCGCGGCCGTCGGCGCGCACGATGCGGGCAGTTTTCGGCGCGAGCCCCAGCAGCATTTTGATGGCGGCGCTGGTGCGGCTGCGCGCGCGCAATTCGAGCACCTGTCCGAGCAGCACCAGCGCGGTGATCACCGCGGCGGCTTCGAAATAGACCGCGACGATGCCGCCCTCCATCTGCACCGTCTTGGGAAACAATCCCGGCGCAAATGTTCCGATTACGCTGTAGATCCAGGCCACGCCAACGCCCAGTGCGATCAGGGTGAACATGTTGGGCGAGCGGTTCACGACCGACTGCCAGCCGCGCACGAACAATGGCCAGCCTGCCCACAGCACGGCGGGCGTGGCGAGCAGGAACTCGACCCATTGCAGCGGACGGGCGGAAATGAACCGACCGGCCAGATCGGGCCAAACATCGGCCACCGTGGCCATCACGAACACCGGCGCGGCGAGCGCCGTGCTCACCCAGAAGCGGCGGCTCATGTCGCGGAGCTCGGCGTTCTCTTCTTCAGCGCCGCCGACCGTGCGCGGCTCGAGCGCCATGCCGCAGATCGGACAATTGCCGGGCTGCTCGCGCACCACCTCGGGGTGCATCGGACAGGTGTATTCGGTTCGTGCCGCCGACGCAGACGGCGTTTCGGGCTCGAGCGCCATGCCGCATTTGGGACAGCTACCCGGTCCCGGCTGCCGGATTTCCGGGTGCATCGGGCAGGTGTACAGGCCCCTGCCAGAAATCTCGGTCACGGCCGGCCCGGCTTTTCCGTGTCCCGCGTGCCCGGCGTGCCCGGGCTTGCCGGAATCGACGTATTTGGCCGGATCGCGCTCGAATGCGCTCTTGCAATGCGCGGAACAGAAGTAGTAGGTCTTGCTTTCATGGGCCGCCGTTCCAGCAGCGCGTCCGGGTTCAACGGTCATCTTACATACAGGGTCGGTCGCCATTGTGCCTCCTGTTATCGTCGCTTCGGCTTGTGCCCGGCGCTGGCGATTGCTTCGGGTGCAGTGCACTTGAGCGTCACCATCCTCCGCAAGGTCGTCGCCTCGGCGAAAAACGTCTCGACGGCCAGCGGGTCGAACTGTTTGCCGCGCACGCGCTCGATCTCTGCGGCCGCCGCGTCGAACGACAATGCGCGGCGGTAAGGCCGGTCCGAAGTCATCGCATCCAGCGTGTCGATCACCGCGAACAACCGCGCGCTGAGCGGGATGTCTTCGCGCGCGAGCCCGCGTGGGTAACCGCTGCCGTCGAAGCGCTCTTCGTGGCTCAGGACGATCTCGGCGGCGTCCTTCAGACCCGGCACCTGTGCGAGCATCCGGTAACCCGCCTCCGGGTGTTTGCGCATCAGCGCCCATTCACCTTCGCCCAACGCCCCGTGCTTGAGCAGGATCGCGTCGGCAATGCCGATCTTACCGATATCGTGCAACAGGGAACCCCAGTACACCTGTTGCAGCTGCTTGGGGTCGTCGATCAGGCGCCGGGCAAGAACCAGTGTGTGGCAGGCAACGCGCCGCGAATGCAGCCCGGTCTCGTGCTCGCGCTGGTCGAGCGCCTCGACCAGCGCCTCCGCCAGAGTCGCCGCGGCCTCGCTGACCGGCACCAGTTCCTGCTCCCTCCAGTGCTCCTGAAGATAGCAGGCCTCGCAGAGGGACTGTCCCTCTGCCTCGACCCACAGGCCGGCCGCGAGCGAGCGAGCGCAGCAGGCGCAGCTCGCGCGCGCGTGCTTATCGCGGGTCAGCGCAGCTTCCATGCGAACACCCGCGCTTCCGGCGCGCCGACGCCCGTGATCCTGAGCTCCAGGGACTTCGGATTGCCGGGCACGGGTGCGAACTGCAACACGCCCTTGCGATGGTGTCCGCCGGGCGGATCGCCCTTCCACGCCGAGGGCTTGTATTGCTTTGCGCCGTCATCCACCAGGAGCGAGACGCGGGCCAGATCCTGCTCGAGCGGCTTCGTATGTGTTTCCATAGTTATCTCAAAGTCCCAGGTTTTTGCGCCCGGGGTCAGACCGAGGGGCTTGACCGTCACGGTTACCCCGGCCGCATCGGTGCTGCGCGGCGGCAGCGTCTGCGCGCTCGCCATCGCGGTAAACGCGAGCGAGAGCGTCATAACCGCCAAGAGTATTCCTGATCGACATATCTTCATACGTACCTCCGTGCGAGTATGACCTTGCGGCCGATGTAGACGATGCCTGCCGCGTTGAACGCGAGGCCCACCCAGAAAAGTTCGGTCTGGTATTGCGTGATCAACACCACCGCTCCGGTCGCGCCGAGCAGCGGCGCGATGTTGGTGAGGTAATGCGCGCAGCAGGAAATCATCGCGGCGGTGGAGGTGGTGCCGGTCGCCGCCACCACGCCGCCTCCGGCGTGATGCCCGCGGAGCACCTGCTTGAGGTAAGTGAACAGGCCGACCTGTATTCCGAACCCGGCGCCCAGCGGGACGATGAAGAACCAGAAGTCGGAGAACTGATCGAGCGTAAACTTCCAGCCCGAGACCAGCGTGAGGATGCCGAAGTACGCACCCATCAGGCCGAGGAAGGCGAGGGCGCCGAAACCGAGTGAAGCGAGGTCAGTTGTTTTCATGGTTGTATTCATGGTTTTTTCATCTTTGAATGGTTGTCTCGTTTATGCTTGTGTCGGAACCGCGCCTCGGCGTCGAACTGCGGCCGTTGTCGGTGCCTGTGATCGCTCACAATTCAACCGCTGTCGGCATCCCGGAGCGTTTTCAAGTTGTTCCCGTGCGGCGCCTCGCGAATCCGACTCAGTTCGTCCCGATGGGCTCGGATCAGCTCGCGCCTCAGTGCCGGGTCGTCGGTGCCGGTCTCGCGTTGCCTGTGCGCGTTCGGAGCGTCAACCGGTACACCCCGGCGATACATGTCTGCTCCCATCATGGTGTTTGCTTCGACGCTGTCGGCCCCGTAGCCCGGCAGCGGTGCGTCCGCGGGGAGATCCTGCTCCGGAACGGAAATGAACGCGATGCCCGCCAGCAAGACCAGAATGAACACAATGGCCGCGCTCAATCCGCGCCTGGCGCCAAAACGCGGGAAAAAAGCGGGCGTGTCGTCTCTGTAACGTTCGTATTCCTCCCCGAAACCGGCCAGCGCTTCTCCTTCCTCGCGCTTCGCCAGCCGCACGTACATGAACATCAGGATCGGAAACATCACCACCGTCAGCAGCGTCGGCCACTGCAGCAGGAAGCCGAACATGATGGAAATAAACGCCGCGTACTGAGGATGTCGCACCAGGGCGTAGGGGCCGGTCATCGCCACCGTGTGCCTGCGCTGTGCGCGGTAGAGCACCCTCCAGGCCGACGCGAGCAGAGCGAAACCGCCGAAGATGAAGATTGCGCTCAGCACGTGAAACGGTCCGAAATGGGGATTGGACTTCGAGCCGAACATCATCTCCAGCAGGTGCCCGGAATCGTGGGCGAGCCAGTCGACCTCCGGAAACCGCGACGACAGCCACCCCGAGAGTAGGTAGATCGTGAGCGGAAAGCCGTACATCTCGGTAAAAAGGGCGACGAGAAAGGCGGAGAACGCGCCAAACGAACGCCAATCCCGCGGCGTCCTGGGCCTGGCGAAGCTGAAGGCGAACAGGATGAATACCAGCGAGTTGATCACCACCAGCAACCACAGGCCGTAATCGGAGAATTCGTCGTTCATGACTGGTCTCGCTTTTCCTGTTCCGGATGGCGCGCCTCGTTTCCACCCGACTCGCTGTCGGACTTCACTGCGGACCGCGCGACATCCTGGCGAGAATGCCCGCAGTGTCCGCCATGGCCCCGGTGCATGAAAATGTGCATCGGCGGGCAGGCGAGCAAGAGCAGATACGGCAGCCAGCCCCACAAGTGCGCCTGGTGCTCGGTAATCAGGAAAAACGCGGCGATGGCGCCGAAGACGAGCAGCGCCAGTCCCGTCTTTGATTTCAACAAGCCGCCGCTCGATGGATGTTCTTCAGACATGATCATTTCTTTTCACAAAAGGCCAGGCCCGCTCAAGGGGCGCTATCTCGGATGCGGTGGGCCCGGCCGCCATTCCGCTCAACGCTCGACGCACCATGCTTACTTTCCCTTCAAGTCGGCGCCGATGAGCAGCCGCGTATCGGAAAGATACGTGTGCGCCATGATCTCGAGATTGCGCGGGGCGGGAACGTTCTTCACCACGCGTCCGGCCGCGTCGAACCTCGATGCGTGGCACGGACAATAGAAACCGGCATGCCCCTCTCCCAGGCGTACGTCCCTGCCTTCGGGCCGGTACGTGGGAACGCAGCCCAGGTGGGTGCACAGCGCGATCGTTGCGAAGAACTCGGGTTTGATCGAGCGCGTGGCGTTCAGGCAGTAGTCGGGCTGGTCGGATTGTTTCGACTGCGGATCGAGCAGCAGGTCGTCATGGGCGCCGAGTTCCCTGATCATCTCCTCGGTGCGATGCAGGATCCACAGGGGCAGGCCGCGCCACTCGACCGTGGCGAGCGAGCCAGGCTGCAGCATCGAAATATCCACATCGAACGGCGCGCTGCCAATACGGGCGCGCTCGCTCGGACTCATGCTGGCGACGAACGGGACCGCGGTAGCGACAAGCGCGATCCCCGCCGTCACGCCGGTGGCAACAACGAGCGCCCTGCGCTGCGAATCGGGTTGGGGGAGTGCTGTCGTGTCCATGGGCCACTTTCCTCTTTCACTCATCGACCGCCGCAGCGGCACCAGACGCATTCGCAATTCACGTGGTTGCAGCTCTCGTCGCGCCGCATGCTGTGGTAGCGCCGCTGCGCCCAAGGGAGCAACAGGCGCGCATGCCATGAGGCCCGGTAGAAGCGCCCCAGAAACGAGCGCGCGTCGCGACCTGACTGCCACCGCAACAAGGCGCGATAGCCGCGGTTGCCCGCCCAGCCGTAAAGAGCGCGGTTGACCACCGAGGCGGCAAGCGCGGGCCGCAGATCCCGCTGCCACAGGTCGTCGTAGTCGCCCGCCCTCGACAGGGCGCGCGCGCCGAGCACTCCGGATCGGATCGCGAACAGCATGCCGAACCCAAACAGCGTGTCCTGAAAACCGGCCTGCTCACCGGCGACCGGGTGGCTACCGGACAATGCCGTCACCGGCAGGCGAAAATTGCCGAACCCTCCATGCGGTTGAGGATTTTTCATCTGCAAGCCCGCCAGGCGCCGGAACGCGTCCACGGTGCGCTCGACATACAGTTTTTCCTGCTTGAACCCGGAGAACATGCAGCTCTTCACCGTACCGCGGCCGCGCATGACCAGCAGATAGCCGTAGCCCTCGGGCGCAAGCTCGTCGTTGCAGATGAACCAGAAGCCATCAGCCATGTCGGTATCGAACTGGTAACCGACGGCGATCGCATCCGCCGCTCTGGGCCCGATCGCGAGAATGCCGGGCCCGGGGAGCCGTTCCAGCCGACTGTTGAAGCGGACCTCCACGCCGAGGCCGCCTGCCTGTTCGAGCAACGCCGTATCGAGCGTGCCGGGGCCGGGACCGCGCTCGACCGTGTAGAAAAGCGGCGCGGCCGAGCAAACCGGATACGAGCGCTCCCACGCGTCGTAGGCCTCGCCGCGGCGGCACGGCAGCGCCTCGAAACCGGTGGTGATCCCGAGCTGCCGCAGGTCCTCGAGCACGTCGTGCCGACAGCTCCAGTTTTCCAGACCCTGAAGGTCCCGCCCGAAGCGTGCGCCCACCTCGTTCCTCGCCTCGTGCACGACCACGCGGCGTCCTGCGCGTGCGAGCGTGATGGCGGCTGCGAGGCCTGCCGGCCCCGCGCCGGCGATGTCGATCGTATCCATGCCATGATGTCCGCGGTAACCGACTGATGTCGCTG